>Ga0307507_10004593_pt1 | contig 24131 bp, 29 predicted proteins | sample 7_EM_MG_FD_207223 | JGI IMG/M metagenome (GOLD analysis project Ga0307507, IMG submission 207223) | Populus trichocarpa ectomycorrhiza microbial communities from riparian zone in the Pacific Northwest, United States - 7_EM | ecosystem: Host-associated > Plants > Roots > Unclassified | place...
TATTTATAAAATACTATAGTATTTTTGTTTTAACTTATATGCCATTTTCACGAAGTGCTATAGGATTTTTTACTAAGCGTTGCCGAACAGGGCCTAACATCTGCCTCCGCAATGCGGCAATAAGATCAATATCGGGTAGATATGTGCTTCTTAAAGTCCTCAGAAACACTATGCAATGGATTGATAAATAATTAATTACAAAGCTGGTCAATTAATATTAAACTAAGTTATTTACAAGTTTACTAGTTAGCGTTCTACATATTGGAGGTAAGAGTATTTAGGTCTTAGCAGTGTTACACTTGACGTTACAAGAATTGTATGAAAATTAGAGTAGAGTCTGGCCTCCCAGAACCAGAGCTCAGTTAGTAAATAGTGATTTGGGTGAAAATAGACAAAGAGCTCGGTTACAAAATAGACAATAGAGCAGAAGAGAGAAAAAAAGCAGTTAATACTTGTATCGTAGGGGTGAATTTTATCGCAGGTGTGAAGTTTACAACAAATCCGCGCAAGTGTGAAAGGAAGATTGATTTACCAAGGTATCAGTCCTCCCAAGATCTAGTGAATAGTAGGTCAGCTGACTCCTCATGTATTGCCTGGAGGTTGCAGGTTCGAATCTGATTGGATTCCGATTCTCAGCATACTAGGAAGTAGAGTTCACCAACTGGTGGGAGAGCTAAGCTGCCCGGAGCTTGTACAACCCGGACTTGTCCAAGCTACTTGTAGAACAAAATCAAATGCAAAAGACAACTCTTCTTCAATCCTAGTAAACTGTTAGGATCTTCTAGTTATGTCTAACATTCAAGATCCTGCTTGTAGATGATTGGAGGGGGTGGGTTAGTGTGTCATTTTTGCAGCTTATTAATACATGATTACCAAGCACTTTGTCAGTATAATATTTTTAAATACCTCCAGACTCTGTTTCCTACCCAACACTCACTTTATACTTCAAACACCTTCTACTCGCTTAGCTGTTTACACTCTATTTACTCTTACATAACAAACTTTGTTATCAAATATGATGTGTTCTTCAAGCTCTCCAAGCTCCAAACTTCAACAAGAAATGAAAGCACCAAGCCAGCATCTCGATCATCCTATTCAGTCTGGTGCCTTTAAAGACTCTCATATTAGTCACAAACTCCAGTATAGTATTTCATGCTATTTGAATAGGTTAAAGAAGTAGAATGAACATCGTCAAACCATTGCAAGCAACTTCAGCTCTCTCAATCTTAAGGAGGGCAAGCTGTCTGGCCGACCACCATACCAGAATAATAATAGCTGCTGTAACCGCCTCCTGCGTGGTGGCGGGAATCGATAGGGTAACGACTCGGATAGTATCTCTATCCCACGGTGCGGTATATCACGAGACTAAGTACTGGAGGCTTAGACTAAGTTGCTGTAACAAACTTCTGACTATATTGCAAGTATCAAGCAGTTCCTAATAGCTAAGTATGTTTGGTCTTATTGGATTCTCGAACCGAACTGAAGAAGTAACTGTTCAACGAAGTATATTGAAACTCTGTCTGTCGAAGTCTACTCTCTCTAAGTCCAGAGAATAGCAGGTCTTAAATACACTTGTTAGGCTAACTGGAGCCTTGTAAACTATAACCATAAGTACTCCCAAAACGGTAGCCTTGAAACGTTACATACAACATATCAAGTATCAAATGATACCTTGACACAATAAATAAAACATACAGAGTATCAAGTGATACTCGAACCCAAAGAGTAATTCTTACCAGTTACACCCCGAAAACAAAATAAAAATATTATTTCAAACATACAACAAATAAACCTAAATCTCCTCACTATCATAGTCGGTGTCACAGAATCTACTATTATCGCTATTATTCATTAAACATGACGTTGGATATTGGCTATTAGGATTTCCCAGTAACGAATCATTCCTTACCTTGTACCTTCCTATTGTTATAGTTTCCTATTAGGTAGTACTTTCCTTAGTTCGCTTATTACTACCTTTCATTCCGTGTACCCAATTGGGAAACCCTATGCTTCCTACTACGTATTACTGGATTAGTACATTAGTAGTGATCCCTTATTTGTTTGATTCCATTACTTGTTTTGTTAGTTATATCCTGTCGCATCTATACCTTTGTTTTAGGACTTAGATACTTTCGCTTCTACCTTAGCGTAGCTTAGCATTCTCGTTTGGACAGGATATTGGTTATGATTTATTTGTATTTAAAGAGCTCAAGATCCCTTAAAGATTCGAACTCTCAAGCCTCACAGGATCCCTCACTTTAATATACTAAGTTGAATGGTTATATCAGCAAAATGTAAAAACCACTCCTGGTCCACCAAGGGAGGTTATGGTCCCCCTGGTCCTCCTGGTCCACCCTGATCTACCCTGATCCACATTTTTGGTAAATTTTCCAAAAGTGGAGATCAGAGTGGATTGGAGTGGACCAGGTGGACCACAGGGACCACGACCCCCCTTGGTGGACCAAGAGCGTTCAGGACGACCTTGGACCACACTCCGCCATTTTCCTGATGCATTTTACTAGTTCTTAACGTTTATTTTATCGCTTCTAGAGATTTCCATCGACACTTCTCCACCCTGTCCTTCAGTAGCGCCGGATCTCCCTCTGGGAATCTCGCGATACTCAGGAGCAGGTTACATCGCCGAAGGTTTGTGTTATGATGTGCTTTATTTCTGAGTTTAGCAGCCAATCCTGGGACCAGCTGGTATGCCTGCTGAGGGTCTGGGCCCTTGGTGCGAGCAGGCGCTGTCAGTGTTTGGTGTATAGGGTGAGCAGGGGAATGCCTAGTTCACAGTATATGGCCCCGAGTGGTGTTTTTGTTGCCAGTACATAGGCCTTGCGGATGATGTTATTTAGGACAGTTTGTGTCTCCCTTATTGGGGCCATTGTTGTCCAGACCTCTATGCCGTAGGTGCCAGTGAGCTGTGGTATAATGAGGCCTTTGATCAGGCGTAGTGTGGTCCAGGTGTTGAGGCCATCCGTTTGGTATCTGCTTGTGAGTGCTTGGGGATTGTATCCCGTTCTCATCGCCTTTTTGGTCCATTGTTCTATGTGATAGTCCCATTTGAGGTTGCTGGAGATGAAGTAGCCGAGTCACCTCATGTTCTCTTTTTGTTCCTGGATGGCCACTTTCCCGATATGTGGGTATAGTTTGTGTTGGTCTGGGGGTTCTAATGTCCAGTCATTCCGCTTTGGTTGGGGCGAAGGTATATCCCAGGGTGTGGGCAGTTGATTCCAGCCTTTCCAGGGTTTTTTGGGGGGCTTCTTGTCCAGCTGTGGCTTTCCTGTACGAAGTTATGACTAGGATGTCGTCTATGTACGTGAGGATGCGGTTGAATGCTTTGGGTAGGTCGATGGTGGCCATTGCTGCGATGTCTGTGATACTGACAAGAAAGAGTATAGGAGACAGTGGCAAGCCCTGTGGTGTGGCTTTGTCGGTGGCGAAAGCTTTCGAGTTTTTCCTGTTGAAGCGGTATGACGTGGCGTGGTTAGTTCACAGTGTTCGACCCATTGCGCGAGGGGTTGGCAGTTTCTGGCTAGGTTTGGCAGACTTTGCTTAGTTGGAGGTGGTCGAAGCCTTCTGCTATATCCAGGGCAGTGAGGCAGATATACGATCCCAGGTTGTTTGCTATTGTGTCGTTTGGAGCTTGGATGGCATCGGGGGTGCCGTTTTGTTTTCTTCCCCCGTATATGTTGTTTTCAAGTAGTCCTAGGTCCGCAATCCTTTGTACTGCTGTCTTTCCAGGACCTTGGCCAGTATGCTTTGGAGTTGTACGGGCCTCCAGCTTTTTGCGACTGTATACGTAGCTTTCTTTGCTTTCGGGATCAGGATGGTATTGCTGTTTTTCCCAGTGTCGGAGATGCCTTGGGTCCAGGCGCAATTCGTTGTCCTCTGGAAGAGGTCTTCCCGGAGCCTGTAGACTTCTTTTATTAGCCTTGTGGTGATGTGGTCAGGTCCATGGGCTGCCCCATTTAGTGATTGATTGATGGTGGTGTTGAGGATGCCGCTGTCGACTGGCTCGGCTTTTGCTCCGATGTGGGTATTGGCTCTCTGTTGTTCACCCCCGTAGAGGGAGTCTTGGAGTTCCTGGGCGATGTGTGGGTATTCTGCCGCTATGCTTCTTCCAGTTTTTTTGAGGGCTGGGATGGGGTGTCTGGTTTGTCTGGCTTTGACTGTGTGGAAGCATTCTGGGTCCATTTCCTCTTGTAGGGCTTTGCTGTTGGCTTCTAGTTTGGCTTGGGCTATTGATTTCATGTATTCCCTTTTGGGTGGAGGGATGTCTGGATCCTTGGGCCTTTGTTAGGTTATCCTTTGTATTGTCTTCCTTGTTGCGTTGAGGCTGTCGCACCAGAAGGCTTTGGCTCTGAACCTGGCCCTGGGGGTGTGGCGGAGGACTATCTCGGTTAGGCATTGTTGGACGGCGGCGGGGTCATTCTGCCCATTGTCCAAAAGGAGTAGTTCGGCTCGTATCATGTCGCAGTAGGCCTTGTGATATATTCAAGTTAGTGGCCTGTCTATACATTCCCGCCCGTCTATTGCGGAGGTGATTGATTGGACTAGGTGGTCACCAGAGGGGATGGCGAGGTGCATCAGCAAAAATAATACTTGGCGCCGGGTGCGCCCAGTGCGTCTGGCGCATCTAGCGCACATAACCTCAATCGAGAATCAGGACGCAACTACTAGTTCCGCTCACTCAGGGCGCACCTGGCGCAACACTTCATCTTCCTGAACGCACCTGGCCCAACACCTAATCTTCCTGAACGCACCTGGCCCAACACCTAATCTTCCTGAACGCACCGGGCGCAACACCACATCTTCAGGAAAAGGGTCAAGGGTCTCCCCTTGACCCGCTTCTGACCTAGGTCACAACACTGATACATGATAAAAAGTTTATTTAAATAGTCTATTATTTTTCTAATTCTACTAGTCTAGCTAAGTGATATAAATACAGGCGTCACCTTCCCAGCTTCCTCCGGGCAACCCTCCCCCGGCAGTGCTACAAGAGAGACCACCTCCACTAAAGACAGCGAAATCCTGGGCTTTGATGCGACAGGGACGTACCTTATACCGGCGTGTAGCTGGCGTCGAGCCCAACAACCTCCCGGAAACACAATTGGAATCCGTCAAGTAGTTGTGGAGTAATCAGCCATCGAGTAAAGTTCCGCCACCATGGTACCTCCACAGTGGACAGCGATATCCTGGGTCTTAATGCCACAAGGACGTACCTTATACCGGCAGGTAGCTGGCGTTGAGCCCAACAACGTCCAGCAAACAGAATCTGAATCCGTCAAGTGGTTTTGGAGTAATCTGCCATGGAGTAAAATTCCGCCACCATGATACGTATCACCCCCTCGACAGAAGACAGCGAAATCCTGTGTATTGGTGCGACAGAGACGTACCTTATACCGGTGTGTAGCTGGCGTCGAGCCCAACAACGTCCAGCCAACAGAATTGAAATCAGTCCAACGGTTGTGGAGTTATCTGCCATCAAGTGAAATTCCGCCAGCATAGTGTATCCAAAGAGAACAGCGATATCATGGGTTTTGATACAACAGAGACGTACCGTATACCGGCGCGTAGCTGGCGTTGAGCCCAACGACGTCCAACAAACAGAATTCGAATCCGTCAAGTGGTGGTGGAGTAATCTGCCATCGAGTAACGTTCCGCCACCATGATACCTATCACCCCCTCCACAGAAGACAGCGATTTCCTGGGTTTTGGTGCGACAGAGATGTACCCTATACCGGCGTGTAGCTGGCGTCGAGCCCAATAACGTCCAGCAAACAGAATCCAAATCCGTCAAACAGTCGTCGAGTAATCTGCCATCGAGTGAAATTCTGCCAGCATAATCCATCCAAAGAGGACAGCGATATCATGGGTTTTGATGCCACAGAGACGTACCTTATACCGGTGTGTAGCTGGCGTCATGCCCGACAATGTCCAGCAAACGGAATTGAAATCCGTCAAACGGTTGTGGAGTAATCAGCCATCGAGTAAAGTTCTGCCAGTATGGTATCTCCATAGGGGACACCGATATCCCTAGCTTTGATGCCACAGAGACGTACGTTATACCGGCGGGTAGCTGGCGTTGCGCCCAACAACGTCCAGCAAACAGAAGATAAATCCGTCCAGTGGTAGTGGAGCAATCTGCCATCGAGTAAGATTCTGCCATGGCTACTACCTAACACCCCCTCGACACAAGACAGCGATTTCATGAGTTTTGATGCCACAGGGACGTACCTTATACCGGCGTGTAGCTGGCGTCGAGCCCAACAACCTCCAGTAAACAGAATTGGGATAGCCTGACTGGTTGTGGAGTAATCTGCCATCGAGTAAAGAATCGCCAGCTTGCTTCCTAATACCCCCTCCAGACAGGATCGTGATTTCATGAATACTGGTTGGACCGGGACGTTCTTCATACCGGCATGTAGCTGGCGTCGAGCCCAACAGGCTCCTGGGAACGGAATCGTGATAGCTCGCACGGTTGTAGAGGAATCTGCCATTGAACTCTGCGATCGCCAGACCTGTAACTCCATGAACAATAGTCAGATAGGGATGAATTCTATAGTGATGTGTAGCTGGCATTGGCCCCAGTATGATGCAGCAGTCAAACCAAGGATATCTGAAGTGGCTGTTGGGGAGTCTTCAGGCTGGGCCTGAAGGTGTGAGTGTTAAGTGGTGAGATGAGGGGAAAGTGCGGAGTTGCGTTGCGTCAACACCTAAGTACTGAGAAACCACCACAAACCAGAGAATGTCCTCGCTATCACTCGCGTTCACACTGGACTGAGCTGGCATTTTCGCTCTCTGAAAGATCAAGTTCTGAAAATAGAACTCAGCTGTGGAGCCTCAGGCTGAACATCTTTAGTGCAAAATTAAATTTAAGAGTATGGTGGCTTTCTCACCTAGCGCCCACACTAACCCAATTATTTTTGCCAAGACTACCCCCTTTCTAGGTAGTAGAGATGGCAGCAAAGTGATGGGGGGGGGTCTTGATGGGGTACTCTGGATGAGAGGAGAATGAATAGTGAATCAGGAGGTGCGATGGTGTTGGGCGCAGAGTCCGGAAGTACGGGAGGCAAGGTTCAGTAGCTACTAGCCTCCAGATGTGAGTGTGGATGGCAACGGTGCCTCCTGACGCACCTGGCGCAAGTGAGCGCTGCGATCCATCACAGAACGCACTTGGCGTAAAGGGCCCAAGGTTACCCGTACCTGGAATCCTGACGCAACAGCGGCGCACCTGACGCAGGATAATGTTTTACTGATGTGAGTTTGGCGTTTAGGTCTTCTATTACTATGCTGGAGCTGTTCTGGTGCCATTTAGTGTTGGGGTTGAAATCCTTTGCTTGGGGTCTTTGGTATGGAAAGGTTATTTCTGTGCCTGCTGTCCATAGGGTGATGTATTGGGAGGTAATCCTTTCTACTACAAACATATGTACATATGCATTTTTGATATATACGGCACAGCTGTATTTGGTTGCTTGTGTTTTGGTGTAGTATATGAAGCCTTCGAAGTGGATCCAGTCGCCGTTTTCTAGAAGGCATTCTGCCATTGCTATTATTTTTTGTTTCAGTTTCAGGGAGGACTCAGCAAGCTCTGTGACAAGGTTCATGGACCCGCCAACGTTGTGGTAAATAATATCCGTGCTCGCCATATTTATTGGGTTGGAGGGGAGGTGGCCTCTCTTAGCGCTACGTTGGCTGGGCTTCGTACTCTGGTTCTCGTGGCGCAGTGTCGGTCTCCTGTCAAGTGTGAGGTTTCTTCACTACTGGTGCATTTCCTAACGGTGTGGGAACAGGCTTTGCCTTTTTCCGCCGTGAAGTATAGGACCTCGCAGTGGTGGTCTTTGGTGTCCTGGGCTTCGTGGCAAAATTTGCATCTTCCTTGAAGGCGGCAGTGGGCTGCGTGGTGGCCGAATTGGAGGCCTCTTTCGCAGGGAGTGGAGGCGTCTTCGCGGATGTATTTGCGGAAGGTACCTCTTTCTCCAAAGAGTGCTAACCATGGTTTGTTTCGGGAGAGTTGGTTTCTGATCGACTCAGTAGCTTGTACTGCTATCATGATAGATGATTTGGCCTTTTTTCGTGTTGCAGGGCTGTGGGGGACCTGAGCCATTTTGGCCTGTTCATTTGTCTTAGTCCTGGGTTAAAGGTGGTGATTTCGCCTTCTAGTTCAGACCACTTTTCCGAGTTCGTTGTCCCAGGCTTCTGGTGTCCAGTCCTGGTCCCTGAGCCGTACACCGTCGATTACAATGTTGACCGTTGCGACGCCGAGAGATATGTCGAAGCCTAAGATTTCCAGTTTGTTGACGGCCTTTATAATTTCGCCAGTGTTGCGTAGGGCCAGTTCTACCAGAAGTTTTTCCATGATTGCGAGAGCCAGTTCGTCTTGCCTATGGTATTTGGCGTATGGAAATTTTGTGTTGCTGGTACTCTTTACTGCGTCCCTGATGTGTGCTGGGGTAAGGCCAGCGCGTCCGACTTCGGGGTTTATTTCGATTGAGTAAATGATGAGTATCCTTTGTGTTGCGTGGGAGGTGGAGGGTGCCGAGCGCCCTTGTTGGGGTTCACTATTAATGCCTGGTCCGTTGGTGTTATTCCTCTTTCTGGCTGGGGCGAGTCTGAATCCGTCAAGGTCGATGCCTGTGGCTGTGATGGCTGCCCAGGTTTGCTTGATGGTACTGTTGGTGGTGGTGGCGTTAGGGGTTGTGGAGTGGTGGTTGGTGCTTTTCGTGGGAGGGTTGGGGTTGTTGTTGCACTATGTGGCCATTGGAGGATTTGCACTGTGTTGGGGTTCGGGTTCGGGTTCCTTTGCTGTTGTTATTGTTGTTGTTGGGGTCTGGGGTTGTTGTTATTATCGCTGTTGTTATTGTTGTTGTTGTTATTATTGTTGTTGTTGTTCCTCCCTGCTAGGAGGCGGTTTTCCATCGCTCTGAGCCTGGGCTCAAACCTATTTTCCATGTCGGCCATGATGCTGAGCATTGTGGCATGGGTAATGAGTGCATCGAGGATGTCCTGTGGTATGCCGGTGGGGGTAGGAGTGTTGGCGGCGGTCTTGGTGGAGGAGGACGGGGATCAAGGTGTGTTTTGTTGCGCAGATGTTGTTGTTTGGGGGGAGGCTCTTTCCTTTTGTTTGTTATTGTCGTAGCTGTTTGTTGTACCAGGTTCCAGACTTCGTTGGTGTGCCTCTGTTTTGGGATTACTGGTGTGAAGGTGCCTGAATCCGTGCCTGGGACAGTGGATGGCCATTTTGATGGCGGGAGGAAGGACAATCTGACCCTTCTTTGTTCGCGTGGGCCGCATTCGGGGGCACTTGTGTCTGGGGCGTGAATGCTGTCCCCTATTCCTCTGCCGTCGGTATTTTGGCCTCCTTCTATTGCCATGGCCGTGTCTTGGATGCCTTTGTTGCTGGTATTTTGGGTTTATGGTCCCAGTATTTCTGGCGTGAGCGTGGTGGTGGGTGAGTGTTCGATAAGGTCCGGGGGGGATGCGGCGGGGTCTGCCGTTTTTGCAAATTCCTGTGTGGGGTGGTAGAAGGAGCCTCGGACAGCAATTTCCGCGACGGCCTGTTGGTCTACTCCTTCGACATTGTCGTTTCTGGAGATTTTTGAAAGGGCTGATTTCAAGAATGGGGCAGGTGCGGCTATGGGCCGTGAGGTTCCTGTGGCGTTTCCTAGTTGTATGTGGCACATGTTTGTGCATCCTAGGGCTTGGCGAGCCTGGGGGTAGGTGGGGTTGGGGTGGATAATTTGTTTCCCGATATCGATTATTTTGTTGGGGCAACTGTGGGAGTGCCTGAAGGTGCCGAACATTGATAGTTGGCTTTCCAAGGACACGCCTAGTGGGGAGCCTGGCAGTAGGAGGCAGGGAGGGTAATTTAGGGGGCTGCCCGGGGGGGTTGTGGTGTACACCTTAGAGGATGGCAGGGTAGGGACGTTCTGCATAGTGATAGCAAGCTGGTGGCATAAACAGTGACTAAGCAAGGTGGACTCTCACATGACGAATAGTTATTAGTCATTGGTTTGTTATCTTTCACGCTATGAGATTAGTTGACTCATAGGATTTTCGATGAGGACCCAATAGCGTGTCATAGGTTTATTGTTATTGGTTGATATTTGACAGGACTCATGTTTGTGGTAATGTGGTTTATGTATTTTCGGACATGACTCATAGTTATGAGTCATGGGTTTCACTCATGTGACCCCATTAGGGCACATGACTTGTTTTATGGGTTGTGATTAGTTGCGAGATACGACGCAACTGACTCAGAGGACTCAGCTGATGGATTTCACACTATGACTCAGTATGAGGCATGAGTTGCGTGACGCGAGAGTATGAGTCAGGCACGGTTAGGGTTGAGGGAAGAACCCCTATACAAGAGCACCCTCGAAGCATGAGATTTGGATCATGAACCATCTCCCTTAGACACTCCGTGATTGAAATCTCACCAGCATGGGAATTCATCGTCAACATCCACCACCACCACACTCTCAGTGAGCTGCACCCGCACTCTCTGTGAGCTGCGCCCCCCCCCTCCTGCCTTACTTCCCTTGTCATGTCCTTGGGCCCTGCTGTCCTTGTTTCTAGGGGTCGTTTGGCTCTTCTCCCTCGTCTCTCCGCTTGGGTTTTGCTGCCTCGCTTAGGCCTCGCATGGGCGCCAACACCCTCTCGGCCATGTTACAGACGGCCGGGACTACAGTTCGCTGTAGGAGAAAACTCTTCAAAAGGCCAGAGTTGATTTCTCCATTCTCTTCACTTCCATTCGAGACTGCCTAGTCAGACACACACACGGTTACTGATAGTTTCCACCGTTATTTGGTATAGCCCTCCCCTCCCCCCAAATGGTCTCGTCCTGTTGCTAGGTAACAGCTACAATCCGCTCACTCGGCTGGCTCACTACTCCCCCTTTACCTTACGCCGCCCTCGCGATTTCTCCAGGGTCGCACCCCTCGGTTACACTCAGTCGTCATATTGCACTGCCTTGGTGGCGGATGTCAACGGCTTGGGTTCTTAAGTAATGAATGCAACGCCGGGGGACAGTTTTTAGTCATCATGCTCCCCCATTGTTGTTCTTTCATTGTCGGTTACTTTGGGTTTCCTTAGTAGTTATAACAATTATTCATTTGGTTGGTGTCTACGGCAAGGCTTTTCCTGTTGATTTCTCCCCATGTATTTATCTGTATTTTTCTTTTCAACCGTGTCATGGGAGGGGGATTTCTTATTTTGCGTGACCGGTGTGCGGTTGGTCTCATACCAGAGAGACTTGGGTTGATCGCTTTTTCCCTGGTGCCGGGTGGATAAAAGATAGGGGATGGGGTTTTTTCTTTACCATAGCTAGCGCTGCACGTAGTCTTTGTTCCCAGTAGTTGATTAATACTAAGCACATGATATAAAAACAAAAACAAAGGACATGAGATTTGGATTCTTCATGCAACCATCTAAGTTCTTTCATACATTATACTTTCAATACAAAGAACTTTATCTACCACGCTTTTGGGAATCAAGACACGAAGGTCTTATATGAGTCTCGCGATCGACGTTGGTATATAGGAGTCAGAAGACTTACCTATCGCAACAGCTATCGGGCTAAGAAGAAGTGATTGTTAGGAGAGTATTGGTTACCTGCTGCAAGTATCGTCTGGAGAAGAGAGGATTGTAACACTTGGTTGCGTCAACCAGCAGCACCAGACAAGCAGACAAAATGTAGACCAACAACGAAAGCGACATAGACCCCCAGGCGGAAAATCTAGACCTTTCATCACTAGGAGAAGAATTAGAAAGGGCCTTGACAGAAGAGAGGGCACCAAGCCCTACAACACCAGAGCCACCATCACCAAGCGGATTACAAGAAACGGAAGAACAAGGAAGAACCCGACGAAACACGATGATGACTACCGCAGAACAACCAGGAGCTACATCCTCGGAAACTACACCAATCCTAAATCCAGAACAGAAGAGGCAAATCATCGCCTCCCTAAGTGGAGGGTCCAGGGTGCCAAGAGCTCAGAAACCTGAGGTTTACCGAGGAGAGTGACACAAACTCAGAGGCTGGCTAGCTCAACTCATAGTATACCACAGAACAGTGGGATGGCAAAACAGCTACGATAAGGAAAAAATGCTATATCCAACAAGGCTCCTAAGGACGACGCAGGAACCTGGATCACACAATAGGCAGAAGAACGAATCACCCCAACCTGGGACACTTGGGCGGAATTCAAAGGAGAATTACAAAGACAATTTGACGTAATTTACGCCAAAGGAGAAGCAAGGATCAAACTGAAGTACATGAAACAAGGCAAACGATAGGTGACGGAATACTGGAATGAGTTCCCCTTGTGGCTAGCGAAGCCCCATTGGAGGACTCAATAGGACAAGAACAACTACTAGGAGGAATGAAGACAGAACTGCAAAACGGATGGGGAGCTAGCAGCGAAGAAGATGTGGACCTCGAAGCCCTAGCCCAATGGGCCATCTGGAAGGAAACTAACCTGGCAATGGTCAGACACATCCAAGGATTCACACCAACAAGGAATATCCAGAGGGAAGTCGTCACGCCACGAAACCCCGATGGAATATACAATCTGAGAAATAATAGCCACTAAGGCTACGGTGATCTCATTGAATTGGAGGGGACCTGGAAATGACCAAGATTGAACACCTTGAGAGAAGAATTCCAAAGGAGAATTCGAGAACAACTATACCTCAAATGCCCACAACTTGCACACTTAGCCAGGAACTGCAGAAGGAAAGGCGGGCCCAAATCATTCAACGCACAAGCCAGGAACTGTCAAACCACTAAGAAACCTTCACCTTGGCCGACCAGACTTAAGATCAGGGAAATCGAGGTTGAACAGGAAGCTGAGCAGTCAGGAAACAACAAATGTCCCCAGTAAGAGATGCTCTTATGGACAGACTGGAACGGAAACCCATCATCATTGAGAACGACTACGCGGTGCGCAACTAGACGGAAGGCCTCGAACACCACAATGACCATATTATGGTCAAGATACAACTACACGGTGGAAAGGAGTCAGTCACTATCAATGCCATGATTGACTCAGGAGCAACAGAAGACTTTATCGACCGAGAAGTCTGCAACAAACACGGGATGAAGATTATCAAAGCAAAAAACCCAAGAGAGATTAACCTCGCGGAGGGAAAACCAAGCGCTATGGGCCCTGTCACCATAGGGAATTGGCGACCTTCCAAGTGGCAAACCGCCAAAAACATGAGGTCATCCGCGGGATACCATGGTTAAGAAAACACAACCCAACAATCGAATAGAACGACAAAAGGAGCACATTCAACAGCGAACGATGTACGACTTAGTGTGGCAAATGTTCGCACATTGCGTATGCGGTACCCGAACAAGAAGCCCTGGAAGAGAATCTCACCACCCGGTTCTCCAAGATCCTGGCCAAAAAACGCCTGACCGGCAATGACCACAGTCTCCGAGTTAAGAAGCTATCAGTCGTGACCAGAATGCCGACGAAAAGGATCAGCACAGGCGGCAGGACACGAGCTGTAAGCAAACAAAGGAACCAACGTTCCTGCCAGAGGGCAAGCAATTGTTGCAACAGGAATAGCTGTTGGATTAACTAACAACATCTATAGACAAATTGCATCATAAAGCAGTCTTGCAGTCAAACACCAACACACGACAAATGCAGGTGTAATAGACTCTGACTACTGAGGTGAAGCAAGGGTGCTCCTGGCCAATCTAGGAGACAAACCATACGGAGTGGAAAAGGGAGACAGGATCGCACAACCCATCATCAAAAAGATCGACAAGAGTGAACTACAGAAAGTTGCCCAGTTGGACGATACCAGAAGAGGAGATCAAGGATTTGGAAGCACAGGCAGCGCCATAGAGCAAAAGGTCAAGGGCCAGAATGCCAAAACACAAATAGAAATCAACGAAATATCGGCAAGAGCTTTCGGACCGTTCTACCGAAGAGGAGAAACCACCGGCATCCTAAGATTGGATGAAGTCGACAACGAAATTCAGCTGGAAGCTATCAACATCAGTACCGAGCTGCTGATGAAAAACAAAAAGAATAATGAAAACCAAGATGTCAGGAACACGGTCCCTCGAGAATACCATCATCTGCTGAATGTATTCGAAAAAGGAGAAAAAAGGACGTTAGTGCCCCACGCACTAGCCATTAACCCAGGAATCGACCTGGAAGAAGGAAAGACCGTACCAATTAAGAAAATATAGGCCCCCAGTTGCGACCAATTGAAGGACCTCCACCGATACATCCAACAGAACGAAGATAGCGGATGGATTCTAAGGGTGAAGTTGGGAAGAGCTTCACCAATCATATTTGTCAAGAAAAAAGATGGCAAGCTGAGGCTCTGGGCAGATTATCGAGCGCTCAACGAAGACACAAAGAGAGATCGACACCCCCTACCCCTCATTGGCAAAGTACTCGATAGGTTGGGAGGAGCCAAATATTTCACCAAGTTGAACATTAAGGACACCTACCACAACATTCGGATCAATGAAGGGGACGAATGGAAGACCACCTTTTCAACGAAATGAGGGACCTACGAGTACCGAGTCCAGCCATTCGGGCGATGCAACGCACTGGCGGCGTTCCAATGATAGATCAATCAGGTCCTTATGGAACACTTTGAGATGTGTTGTATCATCTATCTGGATGACGTACTCATATACTCGAACACCATACAACAATATCAAAAAGACGTCAGCAATATCCTAGAGGCAATAAGAAAGTCGGGGATGAAGGATAAACCATCTAAATGCCAATTCCACCATAGTGAAACAGAATACCTGGGATTTATCATTGGACAGGAAGGGGTCAAGACAGACTCAGTCAAAAGACAGGCCATCTGGGACTGGACAGCCCCCAAGAAAATCAAGGAAATCCAATGTTTCCTAGGCTTCTGCAACTTCTACCAACAATTTATAGAAGGTTTTAGCAGAACAACCAAACCACGATATGCAAGAACAAAAGGGGAATACATCGGCAATTGGGAATGGGGAAACAAAGAACAACAAGCATTCAACAAATTAGGGACAAAACTCACCGCAGCACCAGTACTGGTCTACTTCGACCCCCTGGCACCAACCAAGATCGAAACTGACGCCTCAAAATACGTATGCTCCGGTATACTATCACAACAATACCAGGACGGGAAATGGAGGCCACTGGCAGACCAATCTGAGACAATGTTGGACGCCGAATGCAACTACGATATACACCACAAGGAACTACTTGCAATAATTCAGGTGTTCCACAAATGGAAACGATACACGAGAGGAAGCGCGAAGCCGGTAAGGGTCCTCAGAAACTACAAGAACTTAGTAACTGTCATGACGACGAAGGAACCAAGTGAATGACAAGCACGATAGAAGCAAGAATTAAGTCAAGACAACTTCAAAATCGAATACCGACCAGCAAAGGAGGGGGGGAAAGCCAGACGCACCCAGGAGGAGAGCGGGAGATCTACCCACGGCAGGCGACACGATACGCACACAAAATGTGGGAATGTTATTGCCAAAAGAACCATACTGGGATATCCCAGATACTGAAGAAATCATGCTTGACATATTGGAAACAACCACATTTCAGGACAAAAACGAGGGAGCAATACCGAAGGCCAGCATGGACGATGATAAAATCCAGGATATAAACAGAAATCTGAACGAAGGAAAGAAAGAAATGAAAGGGATATCGCTGGGGCTATGTTAATCGGAGGACGACCTCTTATGGTACCAAGGAAGCATTTGAATACCAAACGACAAAGAGATACCAACCACTCTTATCGCCAAAGACCACGACCGCCCACAAGCAGGACACAGCGGGACAGCAAAAACTACCGAACTCATCAGCCAACAATACTATTGGCCAAAGATAAGAGAAGACATCAAACAATTCATAAAACATTGGGACACAGGGCACAGGACCAAAGTGGTCCGACATGCATCCTACGGATTGCTACAGTCAAATGAAGCCCCAGATCGACCGTCGAAATCAATAGCTATGGAGTTCATTACAGACCTGCCAAAACCAGAAGAATATGACACCATACTGGTAGTCATTGATCAGCTGACTAAAATGAGCCATGTGGTTCCATGCTCAAAGGACCTAGACGCACGGCAGTTCGCCAATTTCTTCATGAAAGAGATAGTCAGACTACACAGACCGTCACACGATATCCTCACCGACTGGGAGGCACTATGCATCTCCGGCCTGTGGAAAGAACCTACAGGGAAATTAGAAATTGAATCAAGACTGAGGATGGCTTTCAATCCACAAACAGACGGACAAACCGAATGGACCACTGCTATATTGCAACAATACCTACGAGCATACATCCACTATCAACAAGACGATTGGTGTGGTTACCTACTACTTGCGGAATTTGCATACAACAATGGATATCAAGAAACCATCAAGAACACACCATTCTTCGCAAACTACGGAATCAACCCCGAATACGAGATGATCGGTCTTCTGATCCAAGGACCACAAACAAAACTAGAAAAAAGTGACTCAGTTATATGCATCATTAAAAAAGGAGATGGTGGCAGCCCAATTACGACAAAAAGAATATTGCGATCAACACCGAAAACCAGATCCGAACCTACAATCAGGAGATATGGTGTGGTTGCTGCCACGCAACATCAAGACCACCAGACCATCGAAGATATTGGACAACAAGAAAATAGTACCTATCAAAATCTTGGCGAAGGTCAGGACAAGCGCATATAAGCTGGCCATACCACCCTCAATGGCCATCCACAAGACTTTCCATATCGCCCTCCTCAGAGCTCACCAAGATAACTGTTTCCCTTCTAAGATCAAAGAACCACCTCCTCCTATTCAGATAGAAGGAGAAGAGGAATACGAACTTGACGAAATCATCGACTCGCCACACCACTACAACAAACCCCAATATCGAGCTAAGGGGAAAGGATACTGACCAGAACACAACAAAGTCTGGTACCCGATAGAAAGCTTCAACAATGCTGAACACGCAGTCCAACGCTTCCACCGGCGCTGCCCAGGAAACCCCGGAGTGGATACAGGTCACGATCAACATCTCATCCTCCGCACCTCCTCCCCCCGTCAAGCAAGAACCACACTAGCAAAGTCCGGAGGACGAAGCCCAGCACATCGCTGGCAATACTACCCGCACTAGGCCCAACTATTCGGGCTTACCTAGACAGGAGGTGGCACATGCCTCCATGAGTTGGACAGATTGCGTCGACGATGGATGCCAAATCCATCTCAGCAAAAAACAATGGTCAGGCTGGTACCCACAATTCACCAGAAGATCGAGACAACCAAGCGTCGCCCATGACCACGACTGGCGAGAAAAGATGGAAGCAAACCCAGCAGAGGACTGGGGCCCCCAACAACCTGGCCAGTGAAGAGCCAGAAGGGCCCATGGTGAAACCACGAACTGGGAGCACGGTTTCAACGACAAGTGCAATGAACACCGGTGGGAAAATGTGAATGCCGGATACTACCTCAGACAAGTGGGAGAAAGAGTGACCGTGTCAAAGAATAACATGAGGGAACAAAGGAAGCGAAAAGCCGTGAGGGCACGGCTGAGGAGACCGGGGAGCGAAAAAACCATTCCGGACATGGAGGCCCTGGAAGGGAAAATTGCGGACCTCCGGAGCCAGCTCAATCGCACGGCCCAAATCATTGTTACAAAAGACAATGACCTCGAACAACTCGACAAGGAAAAGGAAAAACTCCCACAAGTCTACAATCAAGACAAACAGAAAATGCGCCAAATCGGAGGTATGCTGCGGAAACCAGGAGTTTAGCATCGTGCGACCGATGCAAGAGGGCGAATGGAGCTAATGTTACAAACGGTGACTAAGTAAGGCGAACTCTCACATCACTAATAGTTATTAGTCATTGGTATGTTATCTTTCACGCTATGAGATCAGTTGACTCAGAGGATTTTACATGACAACCCAATCGCGTGCCATAGGTTTATTGTTATTGGTTGATATTTGACATGACTCACGTTTGTGGTGATGTGGTTTATGTATTTGGCACATGACTCATAGTTATGAGTCATGGGTTTCACGCATGTGACCCCGTTAGGGCACATGACTTGTTTTATGGGTTTTGATTGCTTGCGAGATACGACACAACTGACTCAGCGGGCTCAGCTAATGGATTTCACACTATGACTCACTATGAGTCATGAGTCGCGTGACGCGAGAGTATGAGTCTCGCAGGGTTAGGGTTGAGGGAAGAACCCCTAAATAAGTGCACCCTCGAGGCATGAGATTTGGGTCACGAACCATCTTCTCTACACCTCCGGCGATTGAAATGTCAACAGTATGAGAATTCATTGTTAACATCCACCACCCCCGCACTCTCAGTGAGCTGCACGGGCGCTCTCCGTGAGCTTCACCCTCCCCCTCCCACCCTCTTTCCCTTATGATGTCCTTGGGCCCTGGCGTTCTTGTTTCTAGGGGTCGTTTGGCACTACCACGCTCTCCTTTCGCTGGCGCTGCGCTGCCTCGCTAAGCATTGGCACGGTCAGCAACACCCTCTCGCCCATGTTACAGACGGCTGGCACTACAGTTTGCAGTAGGAGAAAACCCTTCAACAGGCTACGGTCGATTCCTCCATTCTCTTCAGATCCGTTAGAGGCTGTCTAGTCAGACACGCACACCGTTACCGATGGTTTCCACGGTTATTGGGTCTACTCCTCTCATCCCCCCTCCAGGTCTCGTCCCGTTCCTCAGTTACAGCTACAGTCCATTCACTCGGCTGGCACCCTAAGCCTTCACTCCCTAGGGATTGCCACGGTCACGTCCCGCTGTTACGCCAATGTTAGGCATACCAAGAATGCCGACCCATAAGGCTAACGCACAGACCCCTGCGTACCAATCAGTAAAAGACCAAAGAACCAAAGAACCATCTCGGTCTAGCTTAAGAGGATAGTCACGTGCCTCCGACTATAAGGTCACGTGTTCGATTCACAGCTGCATCATAGTTATTATTATTTAAAATATAATTATACGGCAAGTGATAAAATGACAGCGATAATAGCGCAAAGACGACTGAGAGATTTAAGTGTGCTTTCCCGTTTTAGGATGCCCATTGGGTAGGAACAAGAGTTCTCTAAGATGACGGGTGGAATTAGAATAAAGACTTAAAGTAAAATATCGTATGACGATACTAGAAGACACATAGCGGAGACCTCCGGGCCCGCTCAGAACCAGTCAGTACGAACATCAGATCATGAGCGCAAATTGCTATTTGAGCGAGTGCTGCCACAAGTCAGTTCGGAAACCTGATGTGCAGAACAGTGACAGACTCTGGCGCATGGAATGGTCTGACACCTTTGAAGTTGGCCGCTTCATATATGGTTCGTTGAAGAGATATTATTACGTTGGCATTAGTCGGCTACGTGTACTCTAGACTGACCTATTATTCACGGGACTGACACACCCTCACGATAATATGGTAGTCTACGTCTCTATAAAGTGAGTATGGAGTCGAACAGTTGTCAGGGTTAAGAGGTGTTCGCACTTACGAGTTTAGAGAACTTTGTTCAGTCGATACTTAGCTAGTATAGTTAGGACATGTAGCCGCGAACACTCAGACGCGGAATATAAATATCGAAGTGCCTCCCTCGCTTAAACAGAATCATCAAGCATCGGAGAAGAGATTTTATCAATATAATAAGTTTAAAAATTATTATTTCTTTATTATCTTTACACTACATGAGTCACTTAGTTACACTTTATTACGAGCCTTCCTAGACAAGATTCTCCATCTATAGAACCAGTCTAGCATAAGGCCTAGTCCGGTATCATAAGTCACCTCACCGGCTACCCCTAACACTATATTGAGAGTTCTCCTTGATACCAAGGCTCACTACATATGAACAAAGCTGTCACGACAAAGTATATAAACGAAAATATACATCAGACAGTCCAGCAAGACCTCTTCGACAATCGAAACCTACGAAGATACCTCGAACCATTACCACGCAGAGATCATGCCTTATACTCACCTATCATACCCTACGGGATTACTATCGATCAAGAACTAGACGAGGTCCAGATTCCCTGGACTCCACAATACCTCTCGTACTACATAGACGACGGTCTTAGAGCACCAACCTCCATGGAATTCACTCGAGCATTTCTCGAAACATACGAGGAGAGGGAAGAAGACGCAGACGAAGAATGGAATACCCCCTACCCACCTTCAAAAACCAAATATCACTACGAGATACCAGCTATCTGGACATACTGTCGAACGAATGGTCCAAACCAGGACAATTCAACTCTACCCAGTCCTGACCGCTGCCTGTGAGATAGGCAGACAGACGAAGGCAAACTGGAAACCATTTCGTTCATAAAGGAAACCTTTCACACCTTGGAAGACGATCAGTGGCTTTATGAAGGCTATGAGCAAGACATTTTCGAGTTGGACATCCCATAACCGATACCTTGAGAAACATATCCAATGTCTCTTTTTCCCCGAATCACGAGTGGAGACCCAAGGACACATCCGGAAGAGAACCAGCAGACCGGTTGGAACGCATTACTGAGGCTTCAGTGATCTCCAGTAATGAGGGACCAATCCATTCGGACAAAGTACCAAGAAGGATTGGCTCCCCATACCCACCAGGATTACCACGAGGGATCGGCGCAAGAATTAAAGACTCGGGATCCGGCAGACGACAAGGATCACCAAAGCCAAGAGACAATAATACCTTCAAAAAAGCCTTAGCGGCCAGAGCGGGACTAGCAATCAGACACATCGACGGAAAAATAGCAACAAACCAAGTAAAACTTGGGAATTTGGACTAACGGGTACAAGGACTTCTACACGAAATACAAGACACCCGACAAGAGGTCGAGGACGGCATGGAACTTGATGCGGGAAGGCTAATCGCCTTCGAAAGAGTAATCGTTGCCGTCGAAAATGCCACGCAAACCCGACAGGAGGAAATAACCAGACTAGCCCTGGAGCTATATCAGGCCAGGAGACAGTAGCAAGAGGCAAATGAACGACAAAGTCGTCATGAAGTAGTAAGTTCCCAGTTTAATGCTAACATAAATGGGACTGGGCGAGACTTCAGCAAATAGGGCAAATGCCCTAGAGCAAGAAGTAATCAGACTAAGGGCTCAATATGCAGCAGACGTTGCCACCCTTCAGCAAGTGGTCAACGGACACACTGAAACTCAAGAACGAGTAACCGAAGAGTTATCCGCCCAGATGACCATTATAATGCAAAAATTGGCCAGCTTCCAACCAACCCCTACCAGTACTACCCCGGCTCCTCCACCTACACAAGTTCCCGAAGCTCCACAAGTCCCTACCAACCCCGATCGAGTACAACGATGGGCACAAGAGAGATGGGGGCAACATGCAAGAGAACAAGGCAGGCAACACAAAGGGAAACAGAGGGAAGGAGAACCACCAAGACCAGAAAACCAGGGAGGTGGAAACCAAGGTCCACCCCCCCCTCCACAATACAATAACCCCGATCCCAGCGACGATGGATCAGACCAAGGTGGTGGAGGAGGTGGTGGAGGCGGTAACCCAGGTTGGCGGACAGATAGAGGGAACCCTATCGACTCACAAGTCGCGATGATGGCTCAAGCGATAGGAATAGCCATCGCAAACAGTGGCAAACGACAGGCTGATGCCCCACTCCCGTTCAAAAACTGAAAAGCCCAAAATATTGAACTTTGGTTACTTCAATGCGAGGATTACTTCAAAAGAAACCCTAACCAGTGGAGATCGGACCAGGACCGAATCAAATATGCACTAGGAAGGATGGAAGGAGAAGATGTGTCGGTCTTCGCATTTACCTATCGGAATAAGATGACCGGTGAATTAGGTAATCTAAAGATCGAAGATTACGAGTTTTGGGAGGTCTTTAGAGCACAGTGCATTTTACGATTTGCACTCACACATGAGGGTAAAAGATCCCTAGCATTAATGACCAAAGTTACCTATAAAGGTAACATTGACCGCTACCTCCTCGAGTTGGAAAACCACAACACCCACGTGGGTATGAGTAGAGTCGCATGGCACCAAATGGTAGAACCACATATTCCGAAGGACGCATTACGGTGACTATCAACAGAGGAATACCCAACAGATAGTGCCTGGATCAGAGCACTAAGGACAGTCTGCAGGCGAGAAGAAATATTCGTGGAACAACTCGCCCTGCAACACAGTGGTCCCAGTAGCCCCCGAAACGATTCAGGAGGGACAAGAAAGAGAGAAGAAAAACCTATTATAAAGCCTAGAAAACAAAGAAAGCAATATTCAGCCGAAGAAAAGGCGGCCTACAAAATAAAAATGGAAGCAGAAAGGAAAGGACAGGGCCCAGCACCAACGCAGGGGAAAGTAGAACATAGGGATTGGAATAATGTTCACGAAGGGATTGAGGACCAAGTAGTCCAAGATCGGAAAAGTGGACAACAGTGTACCCGTTGTGGAATGAATAACCACAAATGGGCCAACTGTAGGAAAACAATCCAGGTATCCACGATTGGCACACAATCGAGGAAACCGTTTGGTCACAGAACACGACACTCTACTTCTTGGCAGTGCAAAGCCAGCCCTATAACTCCCTTTCGATGACCCCAAACCTCGACAGTGACTAGACAAAAGTCACCAGAAGGAACACCCCGTGTCAATCAAATTGCGAGACGCTTGGCATGGGATTTTAGCAACATGGAGTTAACCTGAGTTACTCCGGGCACCGATGGCGATGGCACTCGGGTACTCGGAGGATGCCCTCCCTCCGAAATGGAAAAACAAAAATGAGAGACTACGACAAGTAGATCGGGCGTCACCCTGAAGGCAAAAGAGAACAAAGCGGAGCGAACTGGGGAAAGTATCATCCGGTACCCAGATGAAGAAAAAGAGTTAGGATGGCAATAAGTAAAAGAAACTTAGTATGACCAGTCCAACGAGGACCCCAAGAAAAGGTTCATACTAGTGGCAACTAGCAGAACAAGGAATCGCTCCTCGAGAGCAGGCCCCGAGAATCTTATACCCAGACCGATAACCTGAGTGATAGAACACGTACGTCGAAGTACCTCTATGCTATCCAACGAATACAAGGTCTGGCTGAAAGATAAGTTTGAGTTCGCGGATCTGGCTTAGAATCCTTTTATACCTGAACTATGCCACTAGCAATCTTACTAGTGGCTAGTCAGAGAACTAGCACACCAGAGGTTATGGGAATTGCTCGGCAGAAAATAAAGACCGCTAGTAGTGGGCTGCCCGATAACCAAAAGAAAAGACGTTTTAAGTTTGTCTGAGGAGACCTCAAGGGTCGAAACTGTGCGGGCATAGTAACAAACCCGTATTACCTACACGTAAAGCATGATGAATGATAAACGAGAAAGCCAAGACACACTGCCATTTGGCAAACGACTCAGGACTCAGGTCCCAAAACCTTCACACTACGAATGCCCGGAAGGGCCAGCATTTATAGAAGCAGCCGGAAAGCGAATACGCATCCGAGTACTACTTGACTCGGGATCAAACATCTTTTTGATCAACAAAGACTTAGTCGAACACTTCGACCAACCTTATGAGACTCGCCAAAAAGCGGTACACATCCTAGCTTTCAACGGCGAAGTTAATTCATCAGGAGGAAAACACTTCACTCATCCTATCCTCCTCGAAATAGGAAATAATGGCCACCGTACAAGTATATCTTGTGAAGTAGCCACGGCAGGAAAATACGACCTCATCATCCCATTCGGATGGTGGCACAAGGAATACCCTATGGCTAACATTGACGACCCCCAAAAATGGACATTCACCGAACAATGCTGTCTAGGATACATCGAAGATGAAGGAATAGGTGGAATGTTTGAATGGGATGAGACGGTAGCTTTTGACGAAGAAGCTCAGTACATAGACAGGATATGTCGACAAGAAGACCCAAACCAAGTAATGCTGGATAAAATACCACAATACTACGAGGACTATCACAAACTATTTCTTACAGCAACAGTAGAGAAATTAGCAGAGCGAAGGACCTTCGATCACGCAATAGACCTTAAGCGAGGTGCCGAACCCCCCTGGGGACCAATCTACCCGATGTCGGCATATCAGCTAGATACACGAGACAAATATCTAAAA
>Ga0307507_10004594_pt1 | contig 24129 bp, 22 predicted proteins | sample 7_EM_MG_FD_207223 | JGI IMG/M metagenome (GOLD analysis project Ga0307507, IMG submission 207223) | Populus trichocarpa ectomycorrhiza microbial communities from riparian zone in the Pacific Northwest, United States - 7_EM | ecosystem: Host-associated > Plants > Roots > Unclassified | place...
TTTCACCGAATAATCCCAGATTTCATGATTCAAGGAGGCGATCCAACTGGAACAGGGCGAGGCGGTTCATCAATTTATGGCGGAAAGTTTGAAGAGTAAGGTCCACCAGCGAGACCCCTAGTTATGTGGCTGCACTTGCTAATGAAATCACAGCGAGATTCATAAAGACCTTAGGCACACGGGCGCTGGGATTCTTTCCATGGCCAATTCAGGCAAAGATACCAATGGATCTCAATTGTGCGCTCAGACCTTAGATTAATAGATGGGGCGGTGACTAATTCTCAGTAGCTTTATCACACTTGCACCTACACCGTGGCTAGATGGGGCACATACCATATTCGGACGCGTTTCAAAAGGAATGAGAATCGTGCGGCAGATAGGAATGGTCCAAAGGGGAAAGGAAGATAGGCCGGTTACGGACGTGTCCATTAGAAAGGCTCGGGTCGTGGGGGAGGGTGAGGAGGAGGAGGAATGATCGGAGTGCTTGTTATATACTAGAATTAGATGTATGATACGTCAGCTTCATAATCAAACACAGGTATTCAGATTTAGCGAGCTAATTGCGTGCCTAGCTGTACTATCCATACCTAAGGGGCAAGACAGAGAGACGAGCACGATACGATACTGAACTCAAGCGCTCGTGCCTCCGAAAAATGTGAGTTAAAGACCTACAGCACGAGTGACAAGAAACGAAGCACAAGACATCAGTTGCTCTAATCATCCAGTAAGATCGATATAAAGACTAGAGGTATGATGCTAGTATTTTTTTTGTATAAAATTTAATTAAAATTAAATAATAATTATTATTATAGAAAATAACCCTAGGTAGAGTTCGGCATAGGGCTAGGGTTTGCGTGATCCCGGCGGTTGAATAATATGCGAGGCGAAGACGTCATTAATTTTATAATCAACTCTCTCCAGAGCTCCAATGTTCCCCTCTCTCTTCAAGCCTCGCCAAATATACTCGATTAGCCCTATTCTTACCAGAAAAATGCATATCAAATCTATTCCTATGTGTTTGTTGGCCCTAGCGAAGGATTCTGGCTGATTATATCTAATCCTAATATTTCGCCTAGGGACGGGGGCTGGCGATAACTACTCTTACTTGATAATTGATGAAAAGACAAAGGATACTATGGTTGTGGATCCTGCGCACCCACCGGAGTATGTCTGGAATGAGGTGTGGGAAAAGTGTCATGCTAACTTATTTTAGAGTGCTCCCGGTCCTTGAGAAGGAGATCTCTGAAAACGGGATTAACCTGAAAGCTATCATTAACACTCACCAGTAATCGTTCTGGACCGACTAGAGGTAGGGGCGGTGCTAACCTCTTGCGCAGTCACCACGATCATGCTGGTGGCAACAATGGAATTGTAAGTGGTATCCAAAGAGCACCTTTTGGTTCATAAAAGGCTGACGTAACCTAGCTAGCAAGATATCCCCAGCTTCAGGTATTAGGTGGAAAAGACTGCGAAGCAGTAACACACAAGTTGGCAGATCAAGAAACCTTCAAGATTGGAGAGGGGATAACGGTAAAGTCGTTGCACACACCGTGTCACACACAAGACAGTATCTGCTACTATGTGGAGGATTCAGGAGATAAAGCTGCCTTCACGGGTGATACCTTATTTATAGCTGGTACTGGTTTCCAGAACCTGAAATCTGAAACCGGAGCTACAGCACAATAAGGGTTGCTGATCAGACGAATTATTAGGGTGCGGGAGATTCTTCGAAGGCACAGCAGAAGAAATGCACAAAGCTCTCAATACTACGCTTGGCTCGCTACCAGATGATACGAAGGTTTACCCAGGGCATGAGTAAGCTATCCTCTTGCACGACCTCAAGTGACTTGGTTCTAAGAAATTTAGGTACACGAAATCCAACGCTCGCTTCGGGAAATCAGTCATTGATTCACCAGCGGTGCAGAGCCTGGCAAAGTTCTGTGAAGAGAATACGGAAACCCAAGGGAAATTCACCATTGGCGATGAGAAGGTGAGAGGGATGTTGGAATATCTGCCGGCGCTTTCACTCACTTTCTAAATAGAAGCACAATGTATTTATGCGTGTCGATGTGAGTTCTTCGCTCGTCCCCACTTCCCGTGAGTAGTGCTAATAAGTAACATAGGACCCTGTGATCCAAGAGAAGACAGGAGAAACAGACCCGGTTGGCGTTATGAAGAAGCTTCGTGAGATGAAGAATAACTTCAAGTAATTATCACAATTTCACGCCCCCGAGCTACCTTAGTAATTATCCGGTCGTTAGGCTGACGACGGGTTCGGAGCGGTTGTGACATCACGTACTGGAAACGCAACTGGAGACGAGAAAAAAAGATGATTTCAAATGTTATTCCTTTCCTAATAAAGCTAAATATGATTCTGTCAAGACTCTACAAGGGATCACCTCGATAGTCCAAATTCTTCCTCATGGATTATGATTCGGTGTCTGCCGTCCTTGCGGGGTATCTGCACTACTTGCTAATACCGGATAGGCGTTACCAGGATGAAATATGAATGTTGAAACCAATACCGTAGCTAGTGGGAGATAGTCACTCCGCGTTACTCACCAAGCCACCCCAATCAAAAGTGGGAGTCGATTCCACCCCATATTAAAGTCTCATGGGCTTAAGCTATTTCCCGTGAAAGAAGGAGTATCCTCCAAGAACACCATAAAACCCATCCCACACTTGCCTAAGCCCACAATCGTAACACGTGATACATGCGAGAACAGTATTTGAGATCCTTGGGCACTTGGTTACCTTAAATGTGTTCCAACTCAGCTTACTATATACACATACTATATATCATACTTGTTCTACTAGCTACCTTATTGAAGAATAGATATCCCCTTCCTCTAGGTATCATGCCTCCCTTTGTGAGTCCCGCATAGTAGTGCATCGATCTTGCTACGAATCCTGGGTGTTTTCAGATGTATATGAGCGACAGATGAGCGTCGCAGTGCATTTAAAATTTCTCTTGTTTATAGTGGCATGTCGACATGGTCTGTTATCGCGACGAGCCTAAATTTGGGGTTTATCACGGCGGTGAGCTTTCGCTTCAATTCACCTCGTTTATTTAGTGTGGAGGGAGAGCTGGTGACAAGTGACTAAATAATTCGGAACGTTTGTGTTGTATAGGACACGAGCTGGTAATTCATAGGCCCTAAGTGCTATTTTTCTTTTCGTTTCTTTTCTTTTTTGGAAATACATAGAAGATAGAATAGGCCTATTGATTTGGCTATGGTGCTACAGAACCGCTATTCATTTCTTTATCACTGGCTAAGTCGGCATCTATGTCTCGGACAACAAGTCTCTCTTCCCTCCAGCGCTATGATGCTCTCGCAACTTGACTAACAGTAACCCGGAGGTCCTCAAAGAATGGCCCTATCCCTTGGGAGGATATCGCGTGGTGTTTTGGGCATGAGCTCTTTTTATGGAGCTAATTTCTGGGCTAAGTTTGCTAGTAGGACATTACCGTACCCGCATATAGATAACAGCTTGGGCCAACCTCGTCGGCTAGTCTATTAACCTTCCCATTGTTAGCATCGCAACGGGGTTATAATTACTACCTTACCTGCACTAATTGATCAGTTAGCTACGGAAATACTAATGAAAAGAGAGTTGAAGCTCTAGAAATATTTGGCCTGGCATGCTGTATTATCCGAACTACCTCAGGCCACGGCATATGCCCCCTATCGGAGACTTCTATCGCAATTGGTGTTATAACCAATATATATGGGTGGGAACCAGTTCCGTTGATTGACCATATTGGGTGTAATTCTTCCTATTTAAGCTCCCATTGCCACAGCCGACAGTTTCCAATTTATTGCGATTCTAATGATTGTTCCAACATCCACTGCGGATATCAAGGCTACTCCCGAGTTTGTCCCTTGGGACTTTTATAAACTATATAAACTTGATATTTGCGATTTCAAGAGTTACAGGCTAAAGTTATGGCCGGAGTCCAGATCCCCCCTGTTACATGACGGGGCTCAGCTCTATTGCTGCAGCATTCGTTGAGTCCGGTTCGGTCACACATTCGGCGGAGGAGGTGCCTCGGCCGTCTGTAAATTTTCCAAGAGAAATTGGAAATTGTCAACTGTTGAAAATATTCGATGCGGAGGTAATGATTTACAGTTAGGGTTTTACGCAGCGGAGAGGAACGGCTTATGTGAGACACAATGCTTGTATTATGCGGAGATGAAGATTAGAGTTGTTTATGCTAAGTTGAAGAAAGGAAAGACATGAGAATGAAGTGAAAGAAGAAAGAAGACTAGAGAGAAGGAATAGGAAGGAAGGGAAGAGAAAACAGACAGGGGTGTGAAACCGTTTTGGTAGCTTGCGCGTCCTTGCACTAGTGCGTACGTATACCAGTGCGGCCTTGTAGTGCGGGCACATCCTGCACATCCCGCATCAAGTACGGCCATAACTCTGCGATTTCCAACATCAACGAAGAAAGGACTGGTAGAGTGAGAATCTATGATCCTTCGGTTAGAGTACCGTACGAGTTCTGCTGAACCCTGCGCAATATCTTGGCAACGAATCCACCCACAAAAAAAAACTTTAAACCCGTTCAGTGTCAACATCTCCATCCCACCACAACCCACAATTCGCCAACCACACATTCTTTTTCCAGGATGGCGATTCAAAAGAAGGTGCGCATAGCTCCTAATTCCATAACCTCGGTTTTATATTAACTCATTTCTCAATTTCAGCATGGAAAAGGTCGTCTCGACAAATGGTACCCCCACCTCCCCCACTATCTACCCCCGGGAATGTTTAAAAAAGAAATGTAGCTAATAGCGCAATAGGTACAAGCTCGCCAAACAAAAAGGTTACCGGGCGCGTGCAGCTTTCAAGCTAATTCAACTAAATAAGAAATACAACTTTCTCGAAAAGTCCAAAGTTCTTATAGATCTCTGCGCAGCGCCGGGTTCCTGGTGTCAGGTAGCGGTGGAATGCATGCCCGTCAACTCCCTAATCGTCGGCGTGGATCTCGCCCCGATAAGAGCTATTCCCCGAGTTATTACTTTCCAGAGTGATATCACGACAGATAAGTGCCGGGCTACGCTTCGGGGGCATTTGAAAACTTGGAAAGCGGATACGGTACTTCACGACGGTGCGCCGAACGTTGGTATAGCCTGGGTTCAGGATGCGTTTACACAGGCGGAACTGGTACTTCAGTCTCTGAAACTTGCCACTGAGTTCTTGATTGAAGGGGGGACCTTTGTGACCAAGGTGTTCAGGTCGAGGGATTTTAATAATCTGATGTGGGTGTTTAATCAACTATTTACCAAGGTTGAAGCTACCAAGCCGCCGTCTTCCAGAAGTGTTTCTGCGGAAATCTTTGTCGTATGTAGAGGGTATAAGGCCCCAAAAAGAGTTGATCCCAAGTTTCTGGACCCGAGGACCGTGTTTGAGGAGTTGCCAGATCCGGCGCCGAATAATGAGGCGAAGGTGTTTAATCCTGAGATTAAGAAGAGGAAGAGGGATGGGTATGAGGAGGGAGATTACCTGCAGTTCAAGGAGGTGCCAGTTAACGAGTTTATTGAGACTACAGACCCGATTCAGATGCTTGGTAGTCTGAACAGACTTTCTTTCGAGGAGAGGGAGGGTAGTGATCTTGCAATCGCAGCTGTCTCAAAAATGCCTGAGACGACAAAGGAGATTAGGCATTGTTGTGATGATCTACGGGTCCTTGGTAAGAAGGAATTCAGAGCGTTGCTCAAGTGGCGTCTATCTGTGAGAGAAAAGGTATGTTATCTAATAGCTTTTAAAAGTCCCCCTAATTCTAATATCACTACAGTTCGGCCTAGCAGTCAAGAAAGCAAACGCAAAGCCAGAAGTTACGGAAACTGCCGAGATCACACCAATGGACGAGGAAATGCAGATAGAAGAAGAGCTCGAGCGTCTAAAGATGAAAGAGCTAGGCGAAAAGAAGCGCTCAAGGCGGAGGGAGAACGAGAGGAAGCAGAAAGAGATTGTCCGTCTTCAATTACACATGACTACTCCTATAGATATCGGTCTGGGGCAAGACGTAGAAGGTGAATCTATGTTTGCTATCAAGAACGTCGATAGAGCTGGCGCCTTAGATAAAGTAACAAAGGGTAAAATGAACATTGTGGTTGAGGAGGATCATAACCGCCCCAGGAAGGACATTCATATAGGTGATGTGCCGGAGGATGATAGTGAGGATGAGACTGCAGATAAACTGGAGGCTGAATTGGATGGAATGTGTGTTTTCCACACTTACCTCTCACACTCTTTATGAATCATGCGCTAACATATGACAGGTATGAACAATACAAAGAAAAAAAAGCAGAAGCCGACGCAAAGTACAAAGTTAAGAAAGCCCGACAAGAGCACGAAGATGGCGAATGGGAAGGCATCAAATCAGATGCCGAATTATCTGACGACGAAATTGCCATTGACGCTGAGAGCAGCGAAGACGATGATAGCGAAGGTGAGGATAACGAATCCGAACCCAAAAAGCTTATCACACATCTCGACGGCCGTGATATTACGGGCGAAGATGGGTTAAGTAAAAAAGCAGCAATGTTCTTCGATCAAGAGATCTTTCAGGGCATTGCATTCAGTGATCTAGAAGGGGAAGAGAGTGAGGAAGAAGTTGAAGAAGAGGACGAAGAAGAGGAAGAAGAGGAAGAAGAAACTGGTGATGACATCGAAATGGAAGCTTATTCCATCGGAAAGCCCACTAGTGCACCACATGACGGCAGTGAAACAGGAACCAACGATGGCTTCGGGATTGAAGAGGAGGAAGACGAGGACACCGGCATTGAGATTATTAAAGCCCAAAAAGACGACGGCTGGGACGCCGAAGAGGGGCCCATCAAAAATGGAAAACTCGGTACATCCCCGTCCCCCGCACCTCTGCATAGCACCTGACTAACACCTACCCATCCTAGACATCGACATAATAACTGCTGAGGCAATGTCCCTCGCCCAGCGCCTTGCGGTTGGCAAGTCCTCCGCAAAAGCCAACATAATCGACGATGGCTTCAACAAGTACTCCTTCCGCGACCGCGACGGTCTGCCGGACTGGTTCCTAGATGACGAGAACAAGCACTCGAAGCCCAACCGGCCCATCACAGCGGCCGGCGCCGCTGCCATAAAAGAGAAACTTCGCGCGCTCAATGCCCGGCCCATCAAGAAGGTTCGGGAAGCGAAGGATCGGAAGAAGTTTAAGGCCGCGCAACGGCTTGAGAAACTGCGGAAGAAGAGCGCGCTCATGGCGGATGAGGAGGGCACGACAGAGAAGGAGAAGGCGGCGAATATTACGAAATTGATGGCTAAGGCGGGGAAGAAGAAGCCCAAGACAAAGGTTAAGGTTGTGGTTGCGCGCGGCCCGAACAAAGGGCAGGGAAGGCCCAAGGGGGTTAAGGGGCGGTATAAGGTTGTTGACGCTAGGTTGAAGAAGGATGTTAGGGCGCAGAAAAGGATTGCTAAGAGGGATAAGAAAAGGTAGTCTGTGGTTTGGTGGACTAATTGATGCATGGGCGGAGGTGAATTAGATTGCATGCGAGGTTAAAGGTTTGTTAATTTTCTTTCCTCTTTTTTGTATGTACATTACACTGTAATTAGTCTCATGCGATGGGTACTATACGTCAGTTATTGCGCATGGAATGTAATATCCCCGAAGTTGTTCACTTGTTATTAGTGTGATTGTCTACTCAAGCTCATTAAACATATATTACAAGCAACCCATCGCCGAAGTAAAAAGTAATAGCAGTAGCTAGGATATAAGAGTCATAGAGGCTAAGGGAGAAGAAAGGAGCGAGGGATGAAGGCCCGAGTGATAAATAATGATTCCTATACGTCAAACATACTCCATCCTCCACCGAAAAGTAAATACTAACCTTAGCAAGCAGTCCGGATTCAACAATCATTCATTCCAACCCCAAGCCTGCGGCTCCATCATCTTTCCTAGCTCTCAACCGTGGATCTTTCAATTCTTTAAAGTCGAGACCGCAATCTACTAACATGGTGGAATGCAGCCGTGTGATCTGCATGCAATCGCTGTAGACTTTACTATCTTGATCGATGGCCTGAAGCTGACGCTCGAATAAATCCATGTACTCGTCCGCACGCTCTTTAGCCCAACGGACGAGGGCGCTTGCAAGGCGGTACTCGAAACAACTATTGTATATTTCAACGGTGTTTTTGATGAGGGTGAACTGTACGAGGGCTACTTGGGAGATGTAGAGAGGGACGTCACCCTCGAATCTAACTTGTCTATACATTTTTTTCTAAGTTAGTGTCCTGTGTGCGATGTGTGACTTTCAAACTTGGGGTGGTTCTTACCTGGTCCGTTTCTTAATGACATCTGATTTAGCTTCCAGGAAAGCCTCCCGTGCACGGTCCTCGAAATCAAGTCTGACAAGCCATTGAACATTCGCTTTGACCGCGCTCTTCTTGGCTGGGTTTTCTGTCAGGTCTGTTGTGATTATCGTAGCGAGCCGTGACGCTCTTTCATCAACTTTGAAGTTGATTAGCTCTGCTACGAGAGTGTTGTTGCTCGTGAGCGCCCGACCCAGACCTCGGAGTTTTTCCACGCTAACAACCGCCTCCTCGAACTGGCGGTGTGCAATCCTCTCATCTAACTCATCCATTTGTCCCTCTACCCACCTCAGATTACGAGTCTGCCCTTCAACCGTAAATAACGCGCTGGTCGAGCCATGCGCGCTAAGACTGTTTAATAAGCCACCGTTCTCGAGTAGCCTAGGATCACGACCTGCAAAGAAAGTCATGCTGTCTCTTCTGCGTAGGTTGTCCTCGCTTTCAGCTCTGAGCGCTTTCCGGAGCTCGTCTGCAGATTTTTTGAACTGACGGAGGAGCTCACTCTTTTTTGAGAGGTCTTCATTTTGATAAACAAATGACTCTTTTCCCACTCTCAAGTTCACAGCATTCATCACTTGAGCTCTCTTTGCATTTTGCGAGTCGTTCGGAGATAAGTCCACCATTTCGATTTCGGCAAGGGGCCAACATCTTTCAGCCACATTTTTGATCTGAGGAGAACCGGAGTTCCCATTGTCTGTTCGCTTCTTCTTCACGGTGGCGACAAGAAGATGGTCATTCAGGAGCACTATGTGTACGATCCGTCGAGGCTTCCAAGTAGCGGCATTTAACTCGACCCAATGCCGGGATTCCAAGATGATATGCCTCCCGGGAACTGATGGGAGGAACTTTTGTGCCCCTTCAACCTGTTTCCACAAAGCTTGAAGATGGCTCATATGCAAAGCAGTGAGATCAGCTACACTACTCCTATTTGCTGCCTTTCTGGCTTTGAGATCACTTGTGGTGCTCGAATTCTCAGAGTCAGTTTTGAGCGAACTGGTGGTATTGTGTAGGTCGTTTAGTAGGTTCCGCAGAACACGCATTTCACTCTTAAGCTTGTCGATCTCTTTTGAGATGAGGATAAATTGCGTTCGGTTTACAAACACATTCTTCTGTAAATCGGAGGAGGTTCGGTTACGGATGTCCTTGAGACGGCGTTGGTAGTCTCGGATTTCCTCATCTGAAGCATTCGCCAAGACCGTAGCGACAACTGGTAAAAATAATTATGAGCAATTCAACCAGAACGTGCGATAGAAATAGAAGCCATACATGTATCCGGATTAAATTTTGGGTCACGAAAGGTATCTAGGTCAAGATTTACCCCATCGGATCGTTCAGGCTGCTTCACAGGTAGTCGTGCACCAGCCCCGGCTGCAATCATGTTTGGTCCTGACGGCAAGTTTGGCATGGCTGGGGCATCGCCGCCTGGCTCGCCAGGCATAGGGAACCGTGTGGACATTCGTCGTTTGACCAGATCAGCGACCTTGAAGAAATTGATTAGCTCGGTATAGCTCGTGGGATTGTAGAGAAACCAGCCATTTGTTTGTCTCTAACGCGAACCTGGGGAGGCCCCGAAGCTGGTCCAAGCTTCGCACCCGGCATCGGAGGCATGGGGACCTGTCTGCGTAGCCACATATTGTTAGCTTTGGGCAGCTTCAGAAAACGCATTTTGAAGTAGGGTACCGTGGTGGACCGATGACTGGTTTCACCGAGCGTTTGCCTTCACTCCGCTTCTTTCGAAGGGATAGGCCTTTAGATCGATCTTTATCCATTCTATAATTGGTGATTCGTGGCCACGGTTGTGGTTGTAATGGGGACGGAGGGTGAAGGGAGATAGGTGTTCGGTTCTATAGTCAAAAGCAAGGAGCAGGGGGGGGTTCCAACTCTCATGACATGATACAAGTACTTGTAATACAAGCATTTGGAAAAATGGCGCCCCCCGCAACAAGAATCAGGGATTTTCTAAGTCAAAAAAAAATTTTTGTTGCATCAAGCATGGGTACTCGAGTACAGTATATACCGTATTATACATGAATCTGACCAATCTCTTTCTCTTTTATTATATCTCTCTCTCTTTGTATCACTAAATTAAATTAAATTTTAAACTGCGTTTCTGGTAGCTTTAAAATAGCGCCCTGTTGCTTATCCTCTCTCAATTGGCCGGGTAACTAAAAGCTACTGGGAGCCATTTACAAAATGTACTTGAAGCATCAACCTCGTTCAATTTGTTGTTCGCTCGCTATATACCCCTCATGGAATCTCCTTTGCCTCCCCTTCCCTCCATGGTGGGTCCATATATTCTTCAGGATCTCGTTGATGATCTCCCATTAAGTACCCCAGAAAATCCCAACGCCGAGATTACTTGTTTGCAGTTTTGGGAAGAGAACCTCTATGTCGGAACGTCAACTCATGAGCTATTACATTTCGTCTCTATACCAGCTACTCCAGCCCCCAGCGCTTCTATAGAACCTCCGAAACCAATATACATGCTCGCTTCTCGGCCCCAGCCACCCCCAACTCCAGCTGCGACTGCTACCTCTCCTTATATAAAGAAGATTCTTGTTCTCCCGACTACCTCTACAGCTCTTGTATTATCTTCTGCGGGGTTTCTCTCTTTCTACACCTTGCCGGAGTTTTCACCAGTTTCGGGTGCTCCAAAACTAAAAGATGTTGCCTTTATTGGAGGGCAGGACTTGAACGAAGTTGAGGAGGAGAGGGTAGCTGCTGCCCAGGGGAGGCAGGTAAATATGGGGAGGGGAAAGTTGATTGTGGTTCTTGCTAAGGGCAAATTACGGATGATTCGGATAGGGGAGGCTGCAAGACTGGTCAAAGATATCGAGCTCAAAGCTCGCGCTGTTGAGGCTGTCAGAAGGAATATGATTGCTTGTATTTCTACGGCCGAGAATTATGCCTTGGTGGACGTCGACAATATTCGTCAAATTCCGCTATTTCCTATATCCTCCATTCCTACAAGTGACCCTCCCAGCCCGACCGAATCAGGGTCGGATACCTCACAACCCCTTTCACAGACTTCGGGGTCTCGTGCCGGGGTAACTTCCGGGTCACATCCCCCTCGGACATCATCTCTCACTCCAAGGGAACGGAGAAATAGCTCTGCTACCGCCTCCAAAGAATCTAGCGCAACGGTTCATAATAGATCTAGTAGTACCGGCAGTGTCCGTGGGCAGACAATCAGACAGGGTTCTCGTGGAAAAGTTCCAACCGCCCGGGGCGGCAAACCGATGTCAAAACCGACCCACCTATCACCTCCATCTCCAACTTCCTCTCGACCTCTATCACCATCTGCAGGTTCGCAACCATCATCTCCAACGGCCACTTCTGAAACTGGTCTTGAGGCCCCTTCGAGTAGCAGCAAGGCTTCCTCTTCCGCAGCTTCCTCAGCCACCCCAAGCCCAGGTTCAGCTTCTCCTACAAAAACAACACCGACAGGATCCAAACCCCCAGCTAGGACTGAAACTATGATCTCGAAGGGGCCTTTGATACCACATGTAGCGTCTCCTAGTCCCTCTGAGTTTCTCCTAACAACCGGTACCACATGGGAAGATCCCGGGGTGGGGCTATTCGTGAATGTAGAAGGGGATGTCACGAGGGGTACCATAAGTTTCGAAAAATATCCCGATGATGTGGTGGTACAGGGCCCTTGGGTAATTGCTGTCATAGCAAGTAGAGCTATCGAAGTGCAGAGGTGGAACATGGACGGTGGCGAAAATGACGAAGGTGAAGAAAGAGGATTGTTAGAGATGGACGATAACGGATTTAAGCTTGGCCTAAGTGAAGTAATTGGATTACCAGGGAGGGTAGTGGGTGCAGCCATGGCGATGTTAAGGCTTGAAACGCTTCACCTACGACCCGGTCGCGACCCGGAAAATAGCGAATCCCCTGAGTTAAGTCGGCGGAACGATGAGGAAAGGATAATTGCAGAGAGAATTTCGACTGTCGGGAGCAGTGTTGTGGCCTTCAAAGGCAAAAGAATATGTGCTCTGGTGGAAAGTCCTCTGGTACTACGATTGGATTCATTGTTGCCAACTTTCAAGTGTGATGGGACGCCCAAAACTAGAATTCGAAACGTTCTGAAGACTCTCCGCAAAATTGACGCAATCGAACCAACTACTGAACGAGGCTTTCATGAGGTTTCCTATATCCGTCAGAAATGCGGCATGCTTCTCCTGAGTGAGCTACTCAAATTAGAAACGCTCGAAGGGACCGATATCCAGCCAGACGAGATCATATTATCCGAGGAAGCGCTTATAGAGAGCGCTGTGGATCCCCGAGTTGTGCTAGCTATGTTTGGAGGTGGCTTCATTGAAGACATTGTACTAGGCGAGGGAGGGATATGGGTTTATGGGGGCATTAAGCTTCTCTTCGACGAAATATGCGCTCAGCGTGCGGAGCGGCAAGAGGGTTATCAGAGAGATATACTACTACTCTTGAAAAGATACCTAGCCGTTTGGAGACGAAAGAAGGGATTCGGTAGTATTGCCCATGAAAAGGAGGTATTTGCCACAGTTGATGTCTCCTTGATCCGCGTTTTGTTGATGCTCGATTCCCCTGAGTATCTACCACAGAAGGGATTCACTATAGTGTCTGAGGGCAACGCACGAGGTGAGCTATACTCATTAGTTGATCAAGACGTGGATGAATTCGAAGCCATATCAAACCTTCTTCGGAGCTTTGGCCGGCTTTATGTCCTGAGCATCCTACTTCAAAACAGGAAGATGTACCGAGAGGTGTTGGTCACATGGAAGAGAATTCTAGAAAAAGGAGACACAGCAGGAGAGTTTGAAGATGGGGAGGAGAAAGTGAGGAATTACCTTCTAAAGTTGAAAGATAGGTCACTTGTCGAGGAGTTTGGTAAATGGCTTGCGGCAAGGAATCCCAGGCTAGGAACTCAAGTCTTCTCAGATAATAAAGCGAAAGCAAAATTCGAGCCGGAGAAAGTTTTAGAGATTTTAAAAGAGCATGCGCCAACAGCAGTACGGATTTATGTTAGCCAGTTAGTCGAAAATGGAAACACAAAGTATGCGAACGATCTAATACTTCTGTACCTGGACGATTTAGTGAAGGTCCTCTGGGAGCTCCCCTCTGCATCCGAACGACTCAAAGACTCTTATGAGTCCTACCGAGCACTTACTTCACCTAAGCCAACGTACCGAGAATTTATCGCGGACAACTCACTACCACCAGTAGAAACGGATGGAGCAGGAGATACATTGGAGACAAACTGGTGGCACAATCGCCTGCGTTTCCTAGAACTTCTCAGTAGTGAAAGCCCTTACGACGTCTCGAAGATTTTCGGCAGCCTAGTTAAATTTCGAGAAGTTTTAGTTCCAGAGATGGTCATACTTTACGGGAAAGAAGGGCGCCACGAGGACGCTATCCGACTTCTGACACACGGACTCAAAGACTTCGATACTGCAATAAACTATTGTCTCTTCGGGGGGCTATCTATATTCCAGACACGGGAAATCATCACAGACCGCGATGAACAGAAAACGCTCTTCTCAGTACTTCTTGGCGAATTTCTCAAGTTAGAAGATTACCAAGAGCGCATGGAACAGACAAGAAACTTGCTAGAGCGATTTGGTGGCTGGGTCGACGTAACCCATGTTCTTCAAGTTGTGCCCGACAATTGGAGTGTGGAAATGTTGAGTGGATTTTTGATGAGTGCTTTGAGAGGACTGGTCAAAGAAAAGGCAGAGGCTAGTGTTATGAAAAATTTACGAAGAAGTGAGATTCTCAGGGTGGAGGCAAACTATGTTGCGCGATGTGACGATATTGGGCCTACGATTGAACGGTGATTCCTGTACTTTCCTTTCTCTCCCTGTTAGCTCTCTCACCCCCCCGTTTCTTTTCTCGCTGGCTAGGGCTTTGAGGTGGCGTTTTAGTCTGTTACACTATCTCTTTTTTTTTCTTTGCAGAATTAGGTAATATTACAAGAGGGGATATTGGTCTAGATAATAGGCATGAATAAGACGGCTCTGGCAATGGTATGGTACTAGTTCGCTTGTATTATAGGAATATTCACAGAAGAGGTCTTCACGATTATTTTTTGAGGGTTCGAGTTCATTTTTCCATGAATTCCTTGGTGGGTTTTAACACGAGGTCTCTACGGAGAAAAAAAAAGTAGCCGAAACAATTTCTGATCTTTTTCCTCGCGACAAAAATACCCCTCAGTGCCTTCAAGGTAAGGGATAAGTATGATGATAGTCCGGATTGACACAATTACTAGTGCCAATAAATCATCACAACAAATTTCTAACAACACCAAGAAATGCCTCAGAGGAAACCAAACCCCCCCGAATCCCTTCAAGTTGGTCGGAGATCGTTACCTGATAGGTTATTCGCCGATATAACGAGCGTGGGCGTGCATCCGCTACAAAAGGTCATCTTGGCTCGTGAAGACGAGGGGCTCAAGTTAGGCTTTGATAGCAGTCACCCCTTATCACTCGTCATACTTAGGTGTAGGGTCTCTTGAAGTTCCTACCGTATCCAGACAGTCTTCCTTCGTGCTAGATTCGTCTAGTGGTGGATTTGGAAGTATGGCTATTAGCTTAGGAGAGTGAAATTCCGGCTACCAGCCACTCTTGCTATGTTTAGACAATGTGATGTTCAGAGGACTTCGTTGTTCCCTGCCCGACGGCTATCGGGGGCGGGTGGCAAGCACAGCGCTAGTGAATAAAGTATATCGTATGACACAAAAGGGGGGATTCGTTTTTTTCCCTTTTGCCTCCCGTTAAATTAAATCAACATCAGCCATTGTTAAATTTTACTACGCACATTAAAGCAAAGTAATAGAGGAAACCTTACATCTATCTCGGCTAGAGTGTGGGTGTCAGTATGAGGCCCCTCAAGGATGATTCAAGAAGTTGGAGTACTGATGCAAGGGTCACTTAACACGCCATATTGTGGGGTGGTAGTATTGTTTCTGAAAGCTATCACACAAGGTTATGGTGGAATTACTCCCAACGGCCGTCAGGACCAAAACTTGCTTCACCATCATTGGCAGATTACCTAATACAAACTGATTGGCTCCATCGCTCCTCCAATACTCACACCTTTATCATTGCATTATCATTGCATTATCATGCGGATATATTCCTTAGTAAATATCAACACTATTTGACGATTGCAAAAGAATCTAGTATTTGACAGACTAAATATACAGAAAACCCAAATAAATACAGTACAATAACACCATGGTTCCCTCTATCCCACCCATCCACCCACCAATACCATACCACCTAACAGTAAAGAAATTCAAGTGGCCGATAGCGCGTCAACCATGAGGAACGCATAACACGAGCGACCCCAAGCGCATACCTATTTCACTCTCCGCCTTGGCCTCTGGGTCTGGCCGGTTATCCCCGAACTCACATCAGGTTTGATCAGAAATTCGTCTGTGTCAGTACCTAATTTTCCCCTAAGGACACTAAGAGCGATAATTCCAGTGGAAAAGACCGCCCATCCAGACTTTTCCAAAGTGTTGACTTCATTATCCCCTTTCTCGCTCCCAAGAACTAGTGTCTGCTCTCCGTCCTTCTTTACACCTTTAGGCGCCTTCTTCGCAATATTTCCGGCACCGGCGGCCTTCAGCATCTCTACCAGGCTTTCCTCTTGTTTCCCAGCCTTGAGCTGGGAGACCAGCGCCAAGGTGATATTAACATTCCAGCCCTTGAGAACAGAGTTCTCGCCTTGCCGACCTCTTTTAACGGCGGCGGCTAAATTGAAGCCCCATTCCTTTTCGTGAAGCGGATCGTTCGGTATATATGGTTCAGGATCTTCGCTTATTAGTATTCAATCAATGAGGATAGCCAAATCAATAGAACAACATACCCAAAAAATAGCCGATTTCTTTGCTATCGATCAACCATTGATCCTCAACCACAGTTTTACCCAAGGCAACACCGATTGTTAGTTTAGGCGTCCGCTTCAACTCACCAGGGCCTACTACCAGAAAGTTGACACCTGGAGCGCTGACGTTGTCCATTTTCTTAGCAGCGGCAGTGCGAAGGAACTTTTCGATATCCTAAAAGAATAGGGCAATCGCGTTAGTAGCTTACTTTACATATTTCCATCAGCATGAGATCAAATACCTTCCTGCCATCGAGGCCGCTATTGCTAAAGACAATCCTAGGGGTATCTCCCCCATATCTCTCGCGAGTTCTAATACTAATACTAACACCTTCTCCCTGGCTCAGGTCTTGCTCGCCATTTAGGCTGACCTCCTCGCTTGCATTCCTCGAGCTGGCTCCTCTCTTTCTAAGAGGAGTTTTCTTCGGTTTCGCCGCACTCTTCTTGCCTATTGATTTCGGGGTCTTGATCTCAACTCTATCCAAAGTTTGAGTTTGAGTTTGCGTATCTGAAGGGACCGTGTATTGAGTATTGCCACCTTCTTTTTGTGGAATCTCTATCGGAGGTGAAACTGCCAATGACTTTCTGGTTCTTACTCCTTTTCTCGTAGCGGGTCGGTTGGCATGCTTTGGCTTTAGCACTCCAACCTCAGGTTCTTCCGTAATCTCCCGTGAAGACCGACCCCCATCCAGGGCCCCTGCGCGTTCTTGAGACTCCCGATGTCCCACAACCGCTGGTAATTCGTCGGGCACCACACCAACACTTAGTTCCTCGTCATATGGCTTCTTCCGGCTTTTACGCTTTGGTGTTTTCGTAGTTGCAGCCAGTTCAGCTTCTTTCCCCCGGACAGAAGACCCCGCATCTTGCAGTTCCTGGGGCTGTTGCTGGACCTGTGGGCCTTCTCCCTGTGGAGGAGACCCGAGAACGGCCTCTTGAACTTCACCCCCCGAATCCTCGGGCTGGCTTTGTACGATTTTTCGGCCTCTTAATCCTCTACGGGCCGGGGTAACAGTCGCCTGATTGTCGACAGTCCCCTTCACAGGGATATCTTGGAGTTCGGGCCCTGCTTTCCTTCGCTTGTTTGTGTCCTTTCCGGGCGCATCTTTCTTACGCCCTTCATCTTTGCTAGCAACGACCTCACTCGGCGACTCGAGCGCTTTCCTCTTCTTTTGATGCAGAGGTGTAGACACATTCTTATCAGCATTTCCATCAGGCCGATCCACATGCATTCGATCTACAGGACTCTGGTCTGGGGATTTCTTGGCGCTGAGAGGTGACCTCGTAAGCCCCTTCTTACTATAAGTACGGCCCGGTGTAGTAGACTTCATATGTTCTTCGTAAAGAAAGGCCTCAGGAAGAGATTCGGCCGTCTTTGCAGTATGAATACGGTGCTCCTTTTTACTTGCCCCTTCAGCTGCCTCTGCGCTATCATCCGCTAAAGGTTTCCTTGCATCAGGAACAGTTGCGGATTCAAGCGAAGAAGGCGGTTGGGGATGATTCTCCTTCTCACCATCAGGCTCCCCCAGGGATGTGAGGTTACTGAAAGCAGAGCCCATTGCTACGGAACCCTTTTCCTCAGGAATCTCTTCTCCTAGCCTTGCGGCAATAATGTCAGATTCTAATGAGGCTGACTCGGGTCGCTTTCCCTTCGATCTCGACACAAGATATCGTGGAGCTTCATTTTCTTCTTCGGATGTGCTAAGTTCGGGGTCAGCAAAAACGGGGGATTGTGACGTCATTCCCTCGTCTGCTTTTCCGTCATCATAACCAGCGAAGATTAAGCCGGACTTTGGAAGGGCAGTCGCCAACTTTTTTTCAGCGGATTGATTTCCAGGTGGTAAAGAGCCGTTATCCATACTCGCATATGAGTCTTGTGCTTTCGGAGTATGACCAGAACTCATTGGGTTGAAAAATCGAGGCTTCACAGGTGTTTCAGCAACAATAGTTTCCTCAAGATTGGTCTCAGGAATCACTGGCGTGGAATCTCTGTAACCAATGCCATGGTGAACCGTGGTAGCCACCGGATCTTGCATACTTTGTACAACTTGGATGTGAGGGTCATCGTCAATTCCCATAGAGATGTCACCTTCTTTATCAATTCGATCAGCCGGGCTTGTTGGGGGGGCCCTTGCAGTAGAAATCGACGAATCGCCTAAATCCAACTGAATCTTTTCCCCGTCGATGCATAGAAAGCAGCTGTAATCTAATCCCCAATACTTATGTACTTTGGGCGGATGCGAGAGCTGAATTCGCCGTTTAATAGGGGATGAGAGGTCTCGGGTTATAAATGGGGCCTCCTTTGGAGAATATATTGCTTCGACGGATACATCAGAATCCTCAGAAATATCTAAAATCCCGGAAGGAAAAATCAGCGGAACATGTCAAGATACACCATAGGGGGGTAACTATACGGATAGCGGCTAAAACCATCGGTCTGTCATAGCCAGAAGATTCATCATCCACAGTATCTATTTGTAAACCACGATTTCCGTCCCGACAAACAAAATAAGACTGCAGTTTCCCAGCTTCGCCGCCGACTAGTTGCACCCAGGAAGATGTGGGATCGGGATCGGCAAAGTTAAGTCGAATTCTCACGGAGGAGCTCATGATTCAAAACTCATAAGAAACAAATCTAGATCAGAGAAACTGGGGAGGATTAAGGATGTCCGAACGTATTGATTTTGTCGTGTTTGATGGACAAAGGTTGGAGGGGAAGAAACAAGTTTATCGTAAGCCATGAAACAAGATATTCGCGACTCGCTAGGGTCTTGGCAAATTTTAGCTATGCCATCCGGTACTTAGCATTGATAAAGTATTCGGGCGCCTGGGCTTAATTAATGCCTAGTGAGGTGCCAAGGCGTCCGGACACTTTACGAAGCGGTAAGTACTGTAGTCCATGACACTTTGGCTCGCGTCGCGTCACTCCCAAGCTCTCTCGCGCGCGTGAAATCCTGTCCAGCTGTAATCCGCCCGAACGGATTGCCTAGCCAGACTCATTAAGAGTTACCCTACTTTCATAAGTGTACCGAACAAATCTTCAATCTTCTGTTGCATCCCCTCGAGCAACGAGGCTTTCTACAGTATTTGTAATCATCGCCACTACCTTACCACTTATCATACCTCGCAATCTCCTCTCTATTTCCCAAACCACGCATTCTTTGGTACCAAACAGCGAATATGGCCAACTACCTTGCCTCTATCTTCGGTACCGAGCAGGACAAAGTTAACTGTGTGTTTCCGCCGTGCCCCTGGTCAGGAGTTTTACCGAAATTTACTAACATCTTTGCCGCTAGGTTCGTTCTATTACAAGATTGGTGCTTGTCGCCATGGCGATCGCTGCTCGCGCAAACACGTTAAGCCTTCGTATTCTCAGACAATTTTACTTCCAAACCTCTACCAAAACCCAGCGTTCGACCCAAAGAACAAGATGAACCCCTCACAGCTGCAGAACCATTTCGACGCTTTCTACGAGGATTTTTTTTGCGAAATGTGCAAATACGGTGAAGTGGAGGAGGTTGTTGTGTGTGACAACAACAATGACCGTACGTGATTGACGCCCCGGTATTAGGTGCTAGTGCTGACAATGAGGAACAGATTTGATCGGCAACGTCTACGCTCGGTTCAAGTACGAAGAGGATGCTCAAACTGCCTGCGATGCTCTAAATGCAAGATGGTACGCCGCCCGTCCAATCTATTGTGAGCTATCGCCCGTCACAGATTTTAGGGAAGCTTGCTGCAGGTTGAACAGTGGCGAAGGATGTGTCAGAGGCGGTTTTTGCAACTTCATCCATAGGAAGGAGCCTAGCAAAGACCTAGAACGCGAGCTGGAACTTGGGATGAAGAAATGGTTGCGCGCGAGAGGCAGAGATAAGCGTAGTGTATCGCGCAGCATATCTCCTAACGGAGAATCCAGAAGGCGTAAAGAAGCTTAAATCCTCTGCTCAGAATCTCCCCCCTCCAGTACCTTTGTAGCCTGCCCTGAGCTTTCTTATCATTAGAGCGGATATGTACTATAACTGTTTTTAGGTCCTTAACGTCATTTTTTATGACCCTGTCCTATCATCCTCGACCTATTGCTATCTTTTGAATCAAAAGTTTTCAACCCAAACAGCAAAGCCATGTTCAGAATGCCCCCTTTGTTTCGTCTTTCTCCTTTTTGCGGTAGCTTGTTACAGGTATAACATATCAATAAACTATCTTACCCATTATCCCCTTTTCAGGCCCCTTCTATCATATCCGGCCTAAGAGTACCCATCGTAGTATTTGCCCATGACCTGCGCCCCCCTCCAGAAATGTAATAATGCGTTGTTCTTATATTGCTTTCGGTGACTGATGAGCAGGACACAATCAAAGCTTCTACTTCAATATTTGCGACTCAAATAGCTCCTAGGCCTTTGAGATAGTAGGCCATACAGTATTCCTATGCTAGACTAGTCTTAATAAGTACCGCCTCAGACAAGCAGAACTCCTTGTTTCTCGACCCAGTGCTATTATAACCCTGGACTCCAAATGCTCGAGTGGTAGCCACAAGTGATTTGCTGTACAGTACACCGACACTAACTTCCGAATCGTAAAGTCCACGTCCACCCCCAACCCCGCAACCCCAGCGACAAAGAACCCAAACTTATGACAGACCATAGATCAATGGTCTACTTATTTCTTAGTATTCACATTTACTTGTTATTCAGAGCTTACCAGAAATGTTGATCGGCAGTCCCATTGCTGTTGCTGCAGCGGGAGTTGAAATAGAAGTATCATAGAATAGGTTGCAGATGGAGTAAGGGTGTAAAGGTTTATGGGATTTAGGTAGAGGCAGACTCTGCGATCTGGTAAGTATGATACTTGTACATGTGGTTGTTACTTTGGTTTGGTTTTAAGGTGTACTTTACCATTTCACCATTGCCGTAACTGTACTCGAGTAGCTATTCAATGTAGTTTATTAGCTAAAATGCCTAGGGATGGGCAATATCAATAGGAACTGGCAGAGCAAACCGGAGCGTAAGTACAGCCATAGTGCGGCTCAATTTTTCTTACAACGCACTATTTATCGTAAATTTTGTTGATACAAGTATGATATGCCGAACGCCTACCTTATTTCCCAAGCCACGAGATCAGTCGAAACCACGGGCTTCAACCCTCAAATCCTGGGTTTAGCCTAAATATTTCCTGGTATCATACTTGACGTTTAATTTACTATCATAACCGCTTTCTATCAACATCATCCTTCCCAAAAGTGGGTGGATAGTTTACTGTCACGATAACACGTGACCAGCCAAACCGCACCTCAACCAGTCGCACCCATCCACAAAAGCTTCCAACGTCTCAACATTCAGCCTGGGCATCCAGAACCCGTCCGGTTGACCAATCCACCACCATTACACAAGAGAATGTCAAAAAGACCAGCGGAAGAAACAGTGGAGGCGCTGGAAGCTCAACAGCAAAGTACGGGCCCGCAAACTCCAAAGCGTGCGCGCCTTGAGGAGGTTATTGACCAAGAGTTTGTTGAGAAAGGCTCGTCGAGGAATGGCATGATCTTGGAAGCCTCGCGGCCGAGGGCACCGGTTCTCGCTACCGATATGGACGAAGATGGGGATGAGGAAGCCGATGTGGCGGTTGGACAGCTTGGTGTCGGGAAAGCCCAGGAGGGACCCTCGGAAGGGTTCTCGGATTTGTATTTGGATACCATTAATCGGTATGGTGGACTCTTTTCTGTTAATAATATACCCATATGTCAGATTTATCGCTAATATTAATTTCACATTTCACAGAGTTCTGTTAGATTTCGGTAAGTAATCAATTCCGAGCGTTGGGTAAGAGGTCACTAATTTAAGTAGATTTCGAAAAGCTATGCTCCGTATCTCTTTCCAATATCAACGTCTACGCCTGTTTGGTGTGTGGGAAATATTTTCAAGGCCGCGGTCGTTCATCACACGCCTATACACACTCCTTGGACCAGGATCATCACGTTTTCATCAATATTGCTAGCTTGAAAGTGTATGTTCTACCCGAGAGTTACGAGGTTCAGAATAAGACGCTAGAGGACATCAAGTATGTTGTAAACCCAACATATACCAAGGCGGACGTAACGAAGCTTGATAAGGAGCCATTAATCCGGCGGGATCTGGGGGGGAAGAAGTATATACCCGGTTAGTTCAGGTCTGTCTTGTTGCTGATTCACCCGTGCGCTAACTTTAATCTCTACCACAGGTTTTGTAGGCCTGAATAACATCAAACAGAATGACTATATGAACGTTGTTGTGCATGCTCTTGCGCATGTAGCTCCTCTTAGGAACTATTTCATGCTAGAGGATTTGCTGTCAAGGCCAGAACTAGGTATATTGCTTTTGCCTCAACTCCGCTCTGGATGCTAACGACTGATTCTCAGTTCAACGATTCTCCATCTTGGTTAGAAAAATCTGGAATCCCCGCGCTTTCAAATCCCACGTTTCCCCCCACGAGCTTCTTCAGGAAATTTCTCTCCGTTCTTCCAAAAGGTTCACCCTCACTACCCAATCTGACCCAGTAGACTTTCTTTCCTGGTTCATAAATAATCTTCACCTTTCACTCGGTGGCTCGAAAACGAAGCCGGGGACTAGTATCATACAAAAGGTTTTCCAAGGAAGGCTAAAAGTCGAATCACAGACTATTACTGCCAGAGCGGATGCTTCTGATCGATTACGGTTCGAGGAAGCCGCTGAAATTAAGACGGATATCGTAAGGTTTATGATGTTGACATTGGATTTACCGCCAAAACCGATCTTCAAGGATGAGCAGGATAAGAATATCATTCCTCAGGTCTGATTACCTACTTGCCGTTAGGGCCATATTTGTCTGGCTTTCAATCACCCTACTGACCTGGCACTTTAACTCTAGGTCCCTTTGACAACCATCCTATCAAAGTACGACGGCGTACACTCCCAGGAGCTCCTTGGACAGCGTAAACGCTACCGCCTCCTCTCCCCCCTCCCTCCCTTCTTAATATTCCACATCAAACGTTTCAGCAAGAATAAATTTGTAGAAGAACGCAATCCCACCATCGTCACATTCCCCACAAGGTCACTAGACATGTCACCTTACGTCGAGCCTTCGGAGGGTGGTTCTTCGACGGAACCAGTTTGGTATGATCTGGTCGCCAATATCACGCACGAAAGTGTCACCACAACATCGGGGAAGAAAGAGGGTGATATCAGAAGTGTCTATAAAGTGCAGTTGGTAAATAAGGCTAGCGGAGAGTGGTTCCAGATTCAGGACTTGTTTGTGGAGGAGGTTGCTAGAGAGTTGCTGTTTACGAGTGAGTCGTATGTTCAGATTTGGCAGCTGAGAAGGGAGGCGAAGGGGAAGGGGGCAGAGAGTTAGTAGCTTAATAAGTATGCTCGATGGTCTACTATTAAGAACCCTTTGGAAAATGTTTATCGCCACTAACGGTATGTAAACGTTCTTCTGAACGATAACCGTGACCCGCCGCATCGTATGTAGCATCCACAATACAGTATACCCCGAGCACGTCTAGCTACTGGCTGTACTAGAGTATATAACTTACTACAGTAGGATAAAAATATCCCTTATATCGCTGAGCCCCTCCACGTATGACTAAACCAATGTTTGTCCGCACTCAATAACGTTCTTCTATCATATGTTTATGTTCATTGTGACCGCTCAAGCATGCAGAAGGGGTATTTCACCCCCTAAATAAGAGATTCTTTATACATACTGTTCCAACTCTCCAACTATGTCACTTCACACCGAATCCTATGATAGCCTTCTCGCTTAGGCTGAGCTATCAAAACGAATAAGTTCACGGTTGGGTTCCAGACAATTGTGGATGCTTATGGTGTTGCAAAATACCGTGAGGTTAATCCCGGGCTGGCGGCGATTGTTACATTCCCATTCTTGTTCGCCGTCATGTTT
>Ga0307507_10004595_pt1 | contig 24124 bp, 9 predicted proteins | sample 7_EM_MG_FD_207223 | JGI IMG/M metagenome (GOLD analysis project Ga0307507, IMG submission 207223) | Populus trichocarpa ectomycorrhiza microbial communities from riparian zone in the Pacific Northwest, United States - 7_EM | ecosystem: Host-associated > Plants > Roots > Unclassified | place...
TAGTCAGTGCTTTATAAGTGCACCAGACGCGTAAGCGAGTGGTTGGTGCACCGAACGCGTAAACGCGTACCTGGCGTACCGAACGCGTAGGCACGCGGTTGGTACGATAGGTGCTGTAATTATACATTTAATAACCATTTTAATAATTATATACGCCGCGTATATACTCGCTATAAGCAACCTAATAATTATAGATTTTAATAACCTATAGGTAGCCTCCACCATAAATCCGTTTACCTTTGGCTATTACTATAGTTAGCATATATAAAGTATATATGTATACCTACTTATAATGCCTTATAGGTCCAATTCCAAATCTAAATCCTAATTAGGTAATACCTGGTAAGTTATATAATTGCATATACACGGCATATGCTTATAATAACTATAGCGCGCGCCGCAGTAGCTCTTATAGGGGGAAGACGTAAGTGTATATAGAATTGCATATCTAGTGCATATGCTAACTATATATAGCCCCGGCTATTACGGTCTAAGACAACGTAAGTATATATAGCTTTATATACTGCGTAGGCATATACTAAGCGTATACTAGACCCGCCTAATGCCGCCTCTATACTCTCCTTAGTAAATACTATAGTATATATTATTTATCCATACCCTATGCGTAGTATATGCTGAGCTAAAGTTTAGGTGCGATATTATAGTTAATAGCACGTAAATATACGGCCATATCTTCACCGCTTAACTAAGTGTATATTTTATATATGCGTAGCATCTGCGGCTCTACTAATATAGTTATAATATCGCCGACATGTCCATAATAAGCACAGTAGTGCTTATATATACTACTATATTAATATAGTAGCTCAGTATATGCTTACTATATATAGTAACTAACCTAACTACTAATAACACGTTAGTTGGAGGGTTTATTGTGGGTAAGAAGTATATACTATATATATGCAGTACATATACAAGGCTAATATATTATAGCGCCCTAAAACTGTTTATTCTCTCTAGTGCTTAGCAGAATGCTAGATACCTATATAAGCCCGGGTATATCTATGCCTATATATCGTATATACGTTACTAATAGTATATATAGTTGTGGCCCTTTAGGGTCTAGGATTTCAGAGTATATAGATACCTATACACTCTTTATATATCCACTTTATACTGTGTATATACTTAGCCTAAGCTAATTAAATATAGTGCCTAAAACTAGGGGTTTACTGCCTAATTTAGCAGGCAATTTTATTACAAGGTAAAAGCACTAGTATTGCTTCTGTATATACGCACTATACCCCAATATATATATCTATCTATCTATATACTTATTCCCCTTAAGTTTAATTTTAGACCTAAAGGTACTTATAGGCCTAAGAGTGGCATATATAAGGAATAAGTATGGCTACTACTAGAGCTACTGCCCAATTCTGAAACTAACCCTTAAATCTATATTTAGGAGACTAGAAAAGTTTAATTTGGCGTATCCCCTATATATATATTACCAAAACTACTACTTAGTTATATTGCTAGCTTATACACGTATATATTATATATATACAAACCCCTAATGTCTTCTACTAACCATAGGTTAATACGCGCTTATGCTAGGCGTATACTAACGCAAGGGAAATAGTATATTAGCCCTACTACTCCCTCCACGAGCTTAAAGCATAAGGTTAGTATTTTATCTATATATATTTAGTATACGCTAACTATATACACAGCGCGGCCTAACCCCCCTAGGCAACTATAAGGAATCCCCCTCGCCATCTATATACCGCTAAAGCAGTAGGTTTGCTTTATATATATCCTATATATACACTACTAATGTTTAGCATAGGGAGCAAAAAAATAACTAGCCGCCGCCGTGGTAGTAGTAAGAGCTCTAGTAAGTTTAGTTTATTCTACTATATATATTATACTTATGCTCTATATAAGTCACTCCCACTATAGGTAAAGCCTATTACTTATCCTACCTTACTAGTTAAGTCCTAGTATATATTATTAGAGTTTTAGTAGAGTTTGCTAGGTAGATAGACTAGGCATATACCTAATATAGGGTATAGGGGCTATAGGCCTATATTAATTAATTCTTTATTTATAGTAATAAAACTCTATATAACACTTGCTCTCTATATACCATATATATACGCCCTATATACTAATACTATACTCCTACGCCCATTTCTTAAGCTCTACTAGTTTCTTTACTTTATTCTATACATCTTTAGTCTATTTTAATTTACTAATTTATTACTCTATATTTTTTATATATAGTATATATACCTCCTTTTCTATCTCCTCTATAGATAGGTTAGATCTATACCTCTTACCCATAGTCTAGGGCATTTAACTTTAAGATAGTAGGGGCGGTATCTATACTGTATATACTGTAGATACGCGCAATATATCTAATACTAATATAATATTATTATCTACTGTATTTATCTGTAATATAGTCTGCCCACTAAATATAGTAGATAATTCTATACTAGGTATATACCATAAATTTAGCTTAGGGGTATTAAATAGGTTCTAAGGATTCTAAGAAAGATTTAGTTTTAGATTTCTAGCTTATCGCCTAGCTGCTTTCTACTATTTCTAGACTGCTTAAGCTTAGCATCTACTTTGCATTTATAGCGTATATACATACATTGTTTTTATAGCTGTACTACTATCCGCTTTAAGTCGCAATAATTTCTCTACATATTATCTATTCCCGTCTCTTTATATAGCTCTTATATATTAAACATCTCCTATATATAAAGTTTAAGCCTATACTAAATTATTAGAATATACAGCGCATATGTAGAGCATGTATATTACTAAAGCACTACAGTAAGTACGTATGATTTTTAACCAGTAAAGTTATTGTCTTAAAAGTAACTGCTTTTACTAATTCTAGTATACTTCTATATATATACCCACTACTTATAAGGCGCCTTTAACTTTTCCTTTATAAGCCTGGCTAGTATCTATATTTTTTTCTTATTATTTATCTAAGACATAAGCTCCAGATATATTGTGCATATACTTTATATACGCGCTATAAGTTTCTACTCTATCTCCGCTTCCTATATCTACTCTATAATATATCTTACTTTATAAGTTAGAAAGCGCTTTATAAAGTTCTGTTTAATATATACTAGGCAAAATACAAGTATATACTAAAGGTGTTCGTCCTATTTACGTAATAGGTTAATTATATATAGGTAATCTCCAAAACCTATATATTGTAAGTATATACTAGGCATATACTAAGCATATATATTCTGTATATATACCACTAGCTAATTTCTTATATATATTAACTATAGCCGTGCAAAGTCCAGTTCCGTAAATATATGCAAATTATATAGATAATTGGGCAGCATTACCTAAAACCTTAAATACCAACTTAAATATCTTTGTATATATAACACGTATTTCTAGGTTAAGAAAGGCATATACCTATACCTTAATTCCTGTTATAAATATTAGCCTATATATAGCATATACGTAGCATAGGGCGTATATATGTTTTAAATTCTTATCCTATCTAGCAATTAAGAATAGATTCGCTTTACCTTATACTATTTTAAATAATAGGTCCATTTTAATACATGTTATATATTGGAATGCCTTAGCTTACGCATATATATAACATATAATAAGGAAATACTTATTATCAAAGTTATAAATTACCTAAATCCATTGCTTAGTGTTCTCTTTATATTAGTCTATAAAGAATTTATATAGCATACCTACTTTGCTTAGGCTTTGTATATATATAGCGTGTATCTAACCTATACTTATTTGCATATACTATCCCCTCTAAGAATTATAGCATCCTCTCCTTTTAAATTAAAGCAGTAATTTAATCCTTAATATTAAGACTACTATATACTATACGTAGTGTCTGCGCCCTATACTTCCTGCATAAAGTATAATATTCCGGTAATAGGATAAATCGACCTATACCATAGTAAGTAATTTTATTTATATATACTATGTATATATAGGGCATATATATAGTAAGGCTTAGAACTTCCACCTGCCTTATTACTTTAACTACATCATTAGCAAGATTAATTAGTAGCTTTATTAGGTATAGTAAATAGAATATATAAGAATTCCGCGTAATAAGGCAAATGTAAGGATACTATGCTATATTAATAGGAATATAGCAATCTAGCTATACACCGTATATTTAGCTTACTACTCTACCTTAGCCTTACGGGTGGTTAAACCCTATATAGGGTTAATATATGCGTAGTATATGCAAGATGGAATATTACATACCATAATATTTTCGCTTTAATATTAAATGTCTAATATAGGTATATTCTTATTTTAGTTCTTAAACCCCATGTTTTATAAGTAGATAAATGTATTAAATATCTACTTAGGCGGTTATTAATAATAAAGGCCAGGAAGTATACTATAGTTTAGTATCACTACTGCTAGAATAACCAATAAACTTAATCTACATATAATAAGCATATATCACGCATACGCTGGCTATACGCGTACTCCATGCCGAAAAAACATTATTAGTCTGCTTTTACCATATATACGTTCTTATATACTAGGGTAGATATACTACCGCCATAATTATAGAATACCGTGGTAGTAACTGTATATTATAAATATATATATAATATATATAAACAATACTTACTTCTCTATACTTTGCTTAAGACTTTTATTAATCTCTACCGCCTAGTATAGACAACTGCTACGCTTTTAGAGGTTGTTAATTAATTTAAGCTTAACTCTATTATATGCGAGGCATATACAGAGGATATTCTTATAGGCGTGCTTGCAGTGTCTAATGCTGCTATATTTAAACGCTTAATAAAATACTTTTCCACTCTCCTAATTGTTTTCTTTAAGAAGCTATAGTTGTGTAATCCTAGGGTCACCAGTTTTATAGAATAAGAATTAAATCTACTAGAGGTATAAATACAGCATATACCTAGCATGTGCATTGCTTACCTTTAATATATACTGCTTAATAACCTTATGCACTGTTTCTTTATCTGCATCTATAGATAGTAGAGGTATTGCTTTATAGATAAAGTGTGCAATTTCTTCTTTTCTAGTTACTAGATATTCTAGCATTATAATATAATTTACTGCCTCTTAGACAATAATTTAATACTTACCATAGGAGCTAACAAGTACTCTATAGTCTTAAAGTGTGCTCTAACTATCCTAAGCATATGCACAGCCTATATATAGCCTATGCATGGAACCGTATAAAGTCTTACCTTAGAGAGACCCATATAAAATGGAAGCTACTATTATATACTATCTTTACCCTTAACCTCCTTATCCTTAACCTCCTTAATATCCTTATCTTTAATACTCTCTCTACTAATTATATCATCTTTAGAGCTATTGTCTTTGTGTTTAATATTAGGTGCGATCTGGGGTATCTACATATACTTAGCATATGCGTAGCATATAGTTATAGATACTAACCGGCAGGCCGTTTAACCACCCTACTATACTTACGTTTACTTTAGTGTAGTTTTCACTTATCATTAGTATTGTAAGGGACGTATAAATACGCGTATATATATATATATATATATATATATATGTGTGTGTGTGTGCAGGTATATATATATATATATATATGTATATCTCTATATATGTGTCTCTATATATATACGTAGCATATACTCTGGATATTTTGGTTTATGTGGTTGCTTAAGTTAAATGTGGCTACTAATGCGCGTTCTATATAGGTAAAAGTTAAGTACCGCCGACCTTTTTCTGGCGTTCCATTGGTAACCATGCTTAGCTTTCGCCGACCCCCATTGGCGACCACGTTCAACTTTTTCCGGACCACGCTCAGCTGTAACCCTGGTAAGGGCTAAGGAGTTCTAGATTTAGTGGCTAATACTAGCTATTAAGAAAGCGGAGCTATTGCGCAAACCCCCGATTGGCTAATCCTACGCACTGACAATATAATGTCCTTTCCTCCCTCCCGATTAGGTATAGGGTTTGGAGCTCCAAGAGCTCCACTACCTTAGATCCACTCCATCTACTAATTAAATCACTTAGATCCACTCTAGGGCAAGCCTCAGTCCATCCAGGGGCTCCATATTGGCTCCAGTCCAAAAAGATCACTGGCACTTAGTGTTGGAAAACAAGCCCGCAACGATATCACGTGATGAGACTTGGGAGAACCTCTTGGCAGGAATCTGACCAATTAGAGAACTTCAACCGCCGGTCAAAGTTCCTTGAAATCTCTTTAACCACCTATATAGAAAATAAGCAATGCACAGAGTTTTAGCCCCAATAACCTTATTTTAATAGGTTATGAGCCTAGGTTTGCGCCTAACGAGCTAAACCTAATTGCTTTATTATTTACAATAATTACTATCGCAATATCACCGTATGGGCGTTAAAAAGTTGTTAAACGTTTAACCAACTTATAACGCCAAAAACCTATAATAAGCGGCTATGTAGCTGCCAACGACAGACTCTACGCTAAATATAATAAGAGGATCCTATTAAGGACGAGCCTAACATAGCCTATAATAAACGGCGGCACTAGAGGCTTAGGAGGATACCTTACATTTAGTGGACAACCTTACTATTGTTATTATAGAATAATAGAGTTTCGAGAATAAAGCCTTATAATAACTATATTAGTAGTAGATTAAAAAAAGCTTATTAGAACTGCCTATACTAGCTAAGGAATATATTAAGTCAAAACTTATACTATATATATACTCCTTATAAAGGAAACAAATCTAATAACATTGTTATAATAAGGCCTATAGACTGTCTACTATAAACTACCTATAAGCCTTGTTAATATAAGCAATAAATATACCGCCCAAGCCTCTATCTAAAAGCTCGTTAGACGGGAAGACTGGCTAATGTTTAGTATTAATATACAAAACCACCTCTAATCTAAAAACATTAAGCAGGTTCTTAACAACCTACCACGGCTTCTTTCTACAATTAAGTTAATTAAAGAGAAATGGGTGGACTTAGGCTTTACTATTAAATAGCTAAAAATTAAGCTAGCTAACTTAGTAAAAGAATAGGAGAAACATAAGGAACAGCTAGCCTATATAGCTGGTTTTATTAACTAGAACATTAACGATATCTATAAGCCGTTTATATTAAACGCTGGACAGGCGCTTAAGAAATAGAAGGCTCTAAAAGAACGCTTTAAGGATTTTAATCTGGCAGCTGTTACCAATATTATAGCCACCTTCTTTACTAAACGCATTTAAGATTTTAAGAACGTAAAGGAGTTTATCTTCTATATTATATTAAACCTTAATCGCCTTATTAAAATAAACCAACCTATTAACTATAAAATTCTTACCTAAGCAGCCCTTCTATACGGAGTTAGCTCCACTAACTATACTTAGTTTAAAACAACTCAATAAACAAATTAGATATAGAAAAATACCAACCCACAAGCCTTAGGTAAGGAACTTATCATTTTTAATAGCAAGCTTAATTAAGAAGCTTCTACTATACTAGTAGCATATTTAAATAACAGAACATCTATAAAGAGAAAGATTGTACTAGTAGGAATGTGTAAGCACCCTAACTGCGTAAAATATAACAGAACTACGCATTCCGAAGAAGACTGCTAGGAGAGAAACCCAGAAAACGCACTATAGAGAATTAGTAATAGAATCCATGTAAAGAAGAAGTAGAGGACTAGGCCACCTATTTAGCTTAATAAATACTTTAATTAAGTTAAAAATAAAGTAAATCTATAATATAAGCTTATAGCAGCGGTGGTACAAGCCTAACTAAGTAGGTATAACTTTATCTATAATACTACTACTACCGTCCACTGCTATAAGAATTATAAACTTCTCTTTAACTATATCAGTAACGACACCTTATTAGATATAGTTGGTCCCTATAGAGCTTAATTAGTAGGCAAAGGATCTATCTCTATATAAACCGCACTCCCTAATAAAAGTTATGGAAGTATGCTTACTCTATATAATGTTCTTTATATACTATATTTACTAGCAAACCTACTATCTAGAAGCCGACTTAAGGAAATAGGCGTCTTCTTTAATAATAAGACTTACAAACTTAAATACAATAATAAGGTAATAGGATACGTACCTAAAGTTTAACAACTCTACCTAATTTGGCAGCACAACTACTTATTAGAATTAATCCTCTAGATAATTAAAAACAACAAAAGCCTACCTGTTTGGCATTACCAATTTAGCTACCTTAACTATAGTAACCTTAAACGCCACCTAAGTAAACTTAGTATTAAGTTTAACAATGTTGGTAATAAATACTGTAAGCCCTGCGCTTAATTTAAAGCCAGAAAGAGGTATAATAGAACGCCCTAGGAACAAGCTATATAACCGTTTTAATTTATCTATACGGATCTAGTGGGACCTATTACCCCCATTAGCTTTAAAGGCGAAAGATACTACGTATCTTTTACCAACAACTATATAAGGTTTACTATAGTCTACACCGTCTATATAAAGGATGAGTGGCTTGGTACTTTATAGAGGTACTATAATTAGATCCACACCAAATTCGACCTTAAAATCACTAGAATTTGTACCGACTATAGAGCAGAGCTCCATAGCAAGAAAGCAACCGCCTAGATGGACGATCTAGGTATAGAATTCAAACCTGCCGCCTTATACGCTCAGGAAGAGAACGGAGTAGTAGAGCGCTCGCAGCGAACCTCCACTAAGATTACCCGCTTAATCATCCTCGCCGGCAATATACTAGACTTTCTATGGCCTAACGTACTCCTTATAGCTATATACATCAAAACCAGACGCCCTATAAGAGCTCTTCTTAATAGCATATCACCTTATAAAAAGCTTAAGGGCAAACCTCCCTTAGTACACCATCTGAGGGCTCTAGGATCTACCGTCTACTCCCTTATAGCTAAAGAAGATCGCGTAAAATCAGCTAGGTTCGCTCTATAAGCAAAGAAGGGTATTTTAATTGGCTATAACGGCAAGACAATCTATTGTATTTGGCTACTAGATAAACAGAAGATTAAGTATCTTAAAGACGTTAAAATCTACAAAGGCAATATTAGCTTAAAAACTACTACTATATTTATAGAAGAATTTGTTAACTCATCTAATAAGCAAGGAAGGAAAGACACTACTACTCCTTAGCTAAAGCCTCTATTAAGAAAAAGACAACAAAGAATTAATTAGAAGAAAGATCACAATAGCTTACCCTATAGGCTTGAGTCTCTGCCTAAAAACCTCACTATAACTACTACTCAATCAGGCCGCTAGACATTAAGAGTTAACCTACTAAGCAACCCTACTGCCTTCCTTACAAGCCTTATAGGTATAGACTAAAGCCTTAACCAATGGGCTAACAATATTAATAAGCTACTAAGCAACTGGGATGATAAAATAGGTAATAAACTAATAGCCCTTTTATCTACTTTTCCTCCTTAATCTATACCTTAAAACCCTTACTTAAACGATCGTGACGCAGTTAATCCTATGGCTCTACTAGCTGGCTATATTTAATATACTAGCTTACCCAATCTTAAAACGTATATATCTACTACCTTAATTAACGAAGATAAGCCTTATACGTACGATTAAGCAATTAATGGCCTAAATAGCAAAGAATGGATAAAAGTAATAATAGAGGAGGTAGGGTCTCTAATTAAGAACCAGATATAGGAACTTATTAACCTTGCCTCCCTTAAGCCTCCTTATAAGCCTCTTGCTGGTAAATCGGTATTTAAAGTTAAAAAGGGAAAGGATGGCAAGGTCCTCCGCTATAAGGCTAGATGGGTTGTTAAGGGATATCTATAGTAGTATGGTGTCGACTACAACTAAACCTTTGCTGCGGTAGTAAAACCTATGGCTTTTAGGGCTCTATTCGCGATTGCTGCCTACTATAAGCTTAAAATTAAACAGATAGATATTAAAACTGCCTTTCTCTATAGACTAATTGATTAAGAACTCTACATTATTATACTAAAAGGCTATAAAGAAGCTAGTAAAGTCTGCCGCCTTAAGAAGGCCCTCTATAGACTAAAACAGTTACCTTAAATCTGGTACGAGACGCTCTTAAAGTTTCTACTAGAAAAACTTGGACTTTACTATCTACACGCGGATTACAGTATATTCGCCACTAGTAAAGGATAGAAAGATTTAATTATTTCTACCTATGTTAACAATACTAAGATTATCTATAAGAATATAGCAATAGTTAATTAGGTAAAAGCAGAGCTTAAAGCAGCCTTCTAAATAATAGATCTTAGGCTAATAAGCTTTTACTTAGGTATAATAGTCACGAGAAATTAAATAAAGAAGAAGATTACACTCTTATAGCAAGCCTACCTTATTAAGGCTCTTAAATATTTTAGATTATAAAAGGCTAATACCTTACCAATACCCATAAAGCACTTAATTAAGCTTATAGCCAATTAAGAAACTACTAGCGAGGACGATATTAGAAGATACCAGAGCATGGTTGGTTTAGTTATATTTCCTATAATAGAAACAAGGCCAGATATTACCTTTACGGTGTTAATGGTAAGCCGTTTCGCCTATAATCCTACCTCTACCTATATAACGGCTGTAAGACTTATCCTTTAATACCTAGCCGGCTTGCTTAATAGAGAAATTACCTATAAAGGCAATAAGAACCTAGACCTTATACTAATTAGCTATAGTAACGCCGACTAGGGACGAGACAAAACTATAAGACGCTTTATATTAGGCTTTATATTTATATTAAACGGAGGACTAATTTTATAGAAATTAAAGCTATAAGCTACCGTTTCACTATTAATATATTAATTAGAGTATATGGCTTTAACGGCTACAGTAAAAGAGGCTACATAGCTTTAACTTTTACTTACTGAACTAGGTGTACTAGACCAGAGCAAGCAGCTTACTAGGATCTTAATTAAAACCAATAACTAAGCTGTAAAAGTATTGGCTGAAAATCTAGTTTAACATAATTAAATAAAGCACATTAATATTCAGTTTTACTATATAAGAGATAAGATAAACAGTAACAGGATTAACCTTGTATATATTACTTTAATTAATATAGCAGCCGACGGCCTTACTAAGCCTCTTACGGGTCCTCAGTTCTACACCTTCCTTAAACACCTTTGGATGGTGTAGAGGCTTAATTAACTATACTAGGCCTCAATAGGAAATCAGTATACGATCAGTAGATCCTTGGAGAGTGCGCTAAACGACGCCTTGAGGCCTTAAAACAAGCGATAGAACTTAACCTTGATCTACTAACCTACCACCTGAATCTAACGGCCACGACATCAGGGAGGGCTTATACTGATAGGAAGGATGGACATACTTTAGGAAAGACATAGGGTGAGGCTATAGGGCCTCTAGAGCTCTATGGGCAATGTAGAGCACCTATGGGGAGGTGCTGCTAAAAATTTTAAGAGATGTTTTACTAAGCAGGCGCTGTCTCTAGACGTTAGGGAGGGCGTAACTCCTTATTAAACACTTATTCTACCTTAGAGGAGCTTCAGCAACCCTTATCAAGCAATCCTACACCCCTATATACAGTGTATATAGCGGTATCGTTGACTGAGCTTAAGGGAGGGTGTTGGAAAACAAGCCCGCAACGATATCACGTGATGAGACTTGGGAGAACCTCTTGGCAGGAATCTGACCAATCAGAGAACTTCGACCGCCGGTCGAAGTTCCTTGAAATCTCTTCAACCGCCGGTCGAAGTTCCTTGAAATCTCTTCAACCACCTATATAGAAAATAAGCAATGTACAGAGTTTTAGCCCTAATAACCTCATTTCAACACTTAGCCTTCTGCCTTTTCGGGATATCTAGTGCGCTAGTAGGGAGGGTGCCGACCCGCCCTGGCTATACCCTTGTGAGAGCGAGTAAGTTCAGAAGGTACTTATTAGGTATTTTCGTTGACTGGCCGCATGTTCGAGGCTAAGGTCAGAATGGAGTTGTGCCAAGATATACCAAGCATTCCTGCAGCCTTGCCCCCACATGCCCCGCCATAGGGCAGTCTTCATCGGGTACCAGCGAATAGCCGATTAACTCCGACACTCCGTTCCGTAGAAAGGCCGACTTGGCATCGTTGGTGCGATGGGGTGGCTGCTAACCATTTTCTCACCATCCTCTTATATTTCCAACTTTTGCACTTTTAAGACACCGTATCCCCGCCGGAATTCTCTTAGAGCTATATAGGGTTCTAGTACTCCTCCTACTACCGCCTTTTACTTTAACTACTACCTAAGCGCATCTGCCGCGCTTTTTTACGTAATAGTAGATCTAATAAGATTAGAGATTATTAAGATAAAACCTATTAGAAGAGGGCTAGATGCCTTTTATAACTCTTTTAAGTTAATAAATAATAGTTTCGGCAGTTCTAGTTCTAACTAGCTATGCTATATTAGCGGTAAAGGTACTATTTACTACCAATTTATAGAATTTACTAACTATAGTAGGATTAAAAAACGTTTTTCTTAACCTAATACTTACTCTATAAAGCCTTTCCGCTATATATTTACTACCTTTAAATTAAGGTAATAGAGACCTCCTTAGTAACCTATTAGTACTAAGTGCGGCAGTCTACTCTAATAGTTTCCGTATTAAGCATATTTCCCCTCTCCTAAAGGTGGTTATTAATAATAAGTCTAATAAAGTTATCTAGGAGAATATTTATAATACTATTATATGGTCTATAGCCCTAATAACGACTCTTAAAATATTAACGCCTTCGCTATCTAGCCCTTTATATACTACCTCCTTTTAGCAGACCCCTTAGACCTTTAATACTGGCAGCTTTATAAATATATCCAACCTAAGAAGAAATATAAATCCTATACTTAAGAGTAAAGTAGAGGATAATCTTAGGATTAACTATCTAGACATTTTTAATATATTCTTTAAATAAATTCCTAGGCTTTATATTGAAATAATAACGGCGGTATTATAGAGCTATAAAGATATAGAGCCGCTACTGTTTTAGGAGGGTGCTAGGTAGATATAAAGAGACAGTAGTTCTATAATTCCTCCGCTGCTATATTAACTAATTTTTGCTATTTATAAATAAATATAGCTTCTGTTCTTTAAAGCATTATTACTATATTACTACTCCAAATAAGCCTATCTCTAAATTAGTTAGCAAGTAAAAGCTAAATATAGGCCTAGCTTATAACTTAAGTAATAAGCTAAAGAAAAGTAATTGGTAGAGCTATAATTGGTCCTATATACTTATCCCTAAAGAGCTATAAAAAATCTATAAAAGGATAATTATAGCAGCACCTAGCTTAACCTTTTAAGATATAGTTAGGAGATATTTAGCGTATAAAATGCTTATTAGTTTACCCTAGGCTTTACCCTCTATAGATCTATTATAAGGTTATAAAAATTTAATTAACTTAGGGTAATAGGATTTGTATTATTTAATATTAACAAAAACGGAAATATATTTGTTTTAGTGGTCTTAGGATACTTATAGATATTAAAGAAAAAGCTTAGCTTTAACTCTACTATATTAGAGAATAGGGAAGAAGGTATATATATATTTAGCGGAATAGTTATACGGAATAGCTCTAGTTAGAAGGACTTATAAAGTAATAGCGCTTAGTTACCAGTTAAGTAATAATATACTAACGATGCTCCTTTTAGGGCAAGTCTAATAGTGGGTTTATAATTAAGGACTTATAAAGGTATAAAGAACGGCCTAAAGAAGGTCTTTTACTTAAGGAGGTAATAAAAGCCAGTGTTAAGAATATGGCGTAATACTACTACTATAAGATAGTACGCACTAGTAATAAGGTGGATAATATTTTAGATAATATATAAAAGGGACTAAGCGATACTATTGGCCGGCAGATTGCTATTAGATTGCCATCTCGTGGTCAGTCTCTTTTTACTACGTTAGTAGAAACAGGTGGATGTGTATAAGGTGTTACGGAGGTGTCCCATGACATAGAGTTAGTTGCTATAAGTAATTAATCTATAATCTAAGAACCTCCGCGGGTAGAGGGCTGTGGAAAAACCAATTTATTAGCCTCGCGGCTAACTTTAGAGCTAAAACCCGCTGTGTGGATATCCTTAATATGCTATAGAAACTGCTTAGGTATTAAGGATCTAATATATCTTTTAACTGCACCTTTTTTGTGGATATTAAGCATATCGCGGATATATATTATAAAGAGTGTAATAATATAGGTATTAAAACTATATAGTACTAGCTCCTTAAGATAGTAAAAGAGAGGGCGCTTTATAGGAATATTTTGTTACCTAAGGTAATTTATATAAGTATAGAGCGTAAAGTACTGCTGCGTATATTTCTTACCACTAAAGAACGTCCTTATAATTATATATAGGAAGTTTAACTAGAGGTATTAAAGACCTAGAATAGGTAGTATCTAATAGTAGCTATTATATAAGAGCGCAACCTCCGCCTAAACCATATAACCCGTAAATACTAATATCTACTGCCCTTACTTAAAGAAACACTAGCCCGTATAAGTAAGGCTACATTAGCATTTTGTTGGGGTGCCAAGATCCTAATCGTCCTAACAGGCTCCTGGCAGGATTTTGATTTTCCTAATCGTCCTGAATGTCCTACAGTCGTTTAAGAAATATTGGGAACTCGCTTACTATGGTTTGCGAAAGTGCTGCGAAAATTAAATTAAGCGAGCCCCGCCCACACAGCATTGAATTTGGGTGATCTTACTATACAAATCGAATGCCTACCACGTATACCACGCCTGAAACGCTTATATCTGCCTTCTATGTCTAAGAGACCTCCTAAATGGCAGCTCTATTAAATTCTGGTAGCTTTCCTATTTAATTGGACGGTTAAATGTATCGCGGCAGCTATAAAGTTACACCTCTTAACTATATACCGTATCTAGCTCAATTTGGACCTCTATAGGGAGCCATACCCCCCCTCTAATCTTAAGATTGGGCGACCGAGTAATATACTAAAGGAATATAAGCAAGTTCGTGATATATAACATCATGGTGTTGGGTATACTAACCGTGTACGCAGGCGCTTCTTGCCTACTTAGAAGATCGCCCTACTGCCTACCTTAATAAAATGGCCTGGTTCCTATGGGACGATTGCAATATTATAGTGTTAATATCGTCAATATGGCGGGCCCTTAGACGTAATAAGTGGAGCAGGAAGGTTGTATAAAGAAGAGCATAAGAGCGCTTAGAAGATCTTCGTGCTGCCTAGAAGGGACGCTAATATATATGGGACGTTGATCGCCTTATATTTATCAACGAGTCGGGCGCCAATAAGAGGACTGGTTATAGGAAGTTTGGTTAGAGTCCTATAAACCTTCCCGCGATTAATACAGTATTAATTAAGCGCTTAGAGCGTTGGAGTATTCTTCCTATATATATAATTAACGGCTTCTTCCCTAGAACTCTTATATGGCAAGGCTTAATCACTTCTAAAATATTTAATGCCTGGATTAAGTCTTCTGTTCTACCGCATTGTATACCCGGCTATACAATTTTAGTATTAGATAACGCCTTAATATATAAGAGTTAGGTAAGAAAGTTATTGCATATATATTATAACTATATAATCTAACTAGAAGATGTAGAAGTTTATAGAGCTCTGCTCCGCCGCCTAAATATCTATTAAATATCTTCCTCCTTATTACCCAGAGTTTAACCCAATTAAGCTTTCCTTTTATAATCTTAAGGCGTGGATTTAACTAAACGCTTACTTAATTAAGGATTATAAGAGCTTTGGTATATTGCTATAATTTGGAATACAGTGTATAGGAATCTATTACTTAGCTTAAGGACACTTTTAATAGGCTGGCTACCTAGTAGAAAACTAGTAAGGAGCGCGATCTTCTAAATTTAGGTAGTACCCTTATAGAAATTAATAACTTACTGTTCCTTTTAGTTTGCTTAAAAGGTCTTAAGCTTACGCCTTAATTGAAGAAGGAGTTCTGCTGTAAGGCCTAACGTATCTACCCATGTCTGTTTGGATATTCCTACACGAAGCGCCTCTAAATTATAGAAGTTATTAATAAGTATATCAAGAACAGCCTTAAGCTCTGTTATAAGCTTTGGAGTTGCCTAATTAGGTTGTCTTCTTACCTAGTTAAAGAATTTGTGAAGTCTCTCCTTAGGATCTAAGTCGCTATTAATTGGGCTAGTTGGCGGCACTGCTGGTGTTGCCTATATAGTAGCTATTGGCGTTGGAGTCGTTGGAGGCTATTAAGCTGCTTATATAGGTGCCTGAAATGGATTCTGTTGTACTCCAACGGTTATATAGTAGGCGGGTGGTAGCCCTTGGAGGGGGTAGTTAAACTAACTATAAGGAGGATAGTAGCTAAAATTATTGGCTCTAGATTGAAAATTGCCTCCTAGCCCGTGCGCCCGCTACCCCCCCCTCCTCTATTACTACCACTACTGCTACCTCCTGCAGCTCCAGTCTTGGCTAAAAGGCGCACGGTAATCGCAGTAGGAGGTTCCTCCTTAGTAACCTTGCCTTCCTTAATTTGCTTGCCCCAGGCCTTTATTGCAAAGTAATTAACTAGGTGGTGAAAACGAGGTAGCTCTGCGTTCCCATTTACCTAATAGGTGCCTCTATTATTCAAATAGATCTTTAATTAGTAGGGCCACTGGAAGGCTACTAAGGGAGCTAGATTTCCTAAGAGAACTTCTATTAGGATGTTCTTAGGCAGAGCAAGTCGTTGGGCAATAGTAGCACTAATATTACCCTTCTTTTTAGGTGTACCGGATATAGCTCCGGCCTTAAGAATATTTAATAGAAGCGTACTTGCTGGCAAGACTCTCTAGAGCGACTTAACACTAAGGGAGTAGGGAGAGGTGTATACTGAAGTAGTTTCTGGTATAGGCTTCTTAGTTAGGGTAACTACTACCTTTACGCGTAATCCCTTTCTGCCATCTGCATGCCACGTTCTTATAATCTTATTAAGATCGTAGACGTGTTTGATAGTGTAGATATCTTACGGTACCATATTACGAGCTACTATACGATTATAGGAAGCTGTCGCCCTAATAGAGTACTTATCCTAAAAGGATCTATCTGCCTAATTGGCTTTAACCTTATTAATCTAGGAGTTAACCTTCCTAAGAAACTCTCTACCAATGATACGTTATGTAGAAGTAGAAGCAATATCTACCTCTCCTACGCGAGCTTTTTAAATTGCTATATAGTAGAGAAATGCTACCTTAGGCTCTGAGGGAGGTGGCGAGCTTAAATCTACCGTAATAGCTTCCTTGGGTGTGTCCTTTTGTTTTAGTAGAGGCTTTAAAGGCTTTGCTGATTTGGTAGGCTTCTTCTTAAGGGTTAACTTTGGATTTAAACTCTTCTGGCTTGAACGCCTGGTAGGCTTCTAAGTACGCCGAGTTGACTTGGAGGCCTTAGTAGCTCTAGTAGCTTGTGCAATTTTAACAGCTTTAAGAGCTTCAGTAGCTCCTTGACTTGGTTAAACAATACGCCCACTTGCTGTTCTAAACCCTACTTCCTTATCTGGTGGCTCTTGAGTTGACTGCTGAATATCTGGACCAACTAGGCCTGCGTCGTCGTTGTCGTCGTCGCCGTCTTCGTCCTGACCCAAATCTATATCTAACTCTTGGGCCTCCTCCTTACCCTCCTCCCCCTTGTCGTCGTTGTCGTCGTCGTCGTCCTTACCGGAACTAAGCGGTAGGGGTGGGCAGCGAGCTAGAACAGTACGAAGGCCTACATGCACAGGGACAACAGCATTCCGCTTGGTTGATTGAAGAGGCTGTGTAGGTTGACTGGCGGCCCGTTTCCGAAGGCTATCGCGCTGTACTATCGCGCTTGCAACACCAGAAAATTGATCTATATAGGCAATACGATATAATACTTAAGCCTCTTAGGCAGATATAAGCGTTTCAGGCGTGGTATGCGTGGTAGGCATTTGATTTGTATGGTAAGATCACCCAAATTCGATGCTGTGTGGGCGGGGCTCGCTTAATTTGATTTTCGCAGCACTTTCGCAAACCATAGTAGGACGCGAAAGAGCCGGAGCGTCTCCGGGCACATTCATCCCACACATTCGTGATTAGTAAGCGATTAGTAAGCCCGCACAGGCCACTATCGCCAACTTGAATTCCGATTTGAATAACAAAGCACTATTTACACGTGTAATACTCCAATATTCGGCCGTCTATTTCAACAGGGTCCTTTCCCTTTTTATTACCACGCGTGCGCTTGGCCTTGGGGGACCTAATAGCAAGTGCGCTAGCTTTATAAACCTCATGCGCGTCTATAGAAGCTCCCTGTCGCCATCGCTTTAATTTTAACAGAATGACAACCTCTTTTACCTCAGGATTAATAACCTCTTTTAGCTTAGGATTACTAGAACCCTCGTCAGTATCACTTAAGATTGATGTAAAATTACCATAAGCCAATTAAGTATAGGTCCTTTAAGCTCTAGTACACGCCACTCTACTAGATTAATGGAGTAGGAGAGGTAGCGGCTCTTAATAGTTGCTAGGTACCGAATAGGTCGCAATAGGCTCCTTCTTATTAATATTTTGGTGAGGATCGCCTAATATAGTACTATAGAGTACCTCCGTGTTATTAAGTTATAAGTCGTCGTCGTCGTCCTCCCCTACTTCTAAAATAACCACCTTATCCTCTAACCCCCCCAAATCTTCATTATACAGCACTGACGGCTCGTTAAACAGTGGCTCCTTATCCTCCTTAATATCCTTATCCACTTCATCAGCCGGTTCTTTGTTTTAGATCAGAAATTAGCTAAGATTTACGCTGCTGCTTAGTTGAGCAAGTATAAGTCGACTTCTAGACTCTACCTGCTCCTTCTGCTTTCAGGCCTCCTCCTATCTTTCCTTTTAGAGCTCTTGCACAGCAATATCGGCAGCACGTTTAGTAATCTCAGCACTTGTTTTACCCCGCTGGTTAGCCTTACCGTGCTTCTTTTTAGGTGGTGGCTGCCAGCGAGCCTTTAGAGGAACCTCAAATGGAGCGCCCTTAGGTAGTAATCGAAGCTCTATCTATCTAGTTAAAATAGCCACTTAGGCCACCTCAAAGTCTTCAAATTTATTGGCAAGCTCACTCATTTCTTCAGCAGGAAGGTCCTTGATAATATTAAGGAGGCGGAGAACCAATAGCCAGATCCTAGTAAGAGCCTCCAGGTGCCCTAGCAGTAGGTCACCCTGGAACGCTATATCCTTAATATATCGCGGCTGCCAATCTGGAGCGGCAATCAGCTTCGTTGCGATATACCAGTGAGGGTAGATTAAAGCCGGCGATATAGGAAGCTTCTGCATTAAGCACCGAATAAGCATGTGGCGATAGGGGAGGCCATATTAATAGGGGTCCTCGCAGTCGCAGTCATCCTGCTTCCATTCCCGATTGGCCCACTCCTGCTTTTCCTCATTTATTAAAGCTCTTGCACTACGCATGGAATTAAAGATTCGCTTAAGCGCATAGTGAGTCACTATACCGTTAATTTGCGCGAAGTAGTGCTGAAAAAGATCTAGGGTGATAATTCAGGGGAGAGACATTTTGGACGTATATTTAGATTTAATTAACTTCTTATATAATATTAAAATCCACTTCTTCAGCTTAATTATGGTATCCTCAAGGCTTAATTAATAATTAGTAAAGCATTTTAATCCTCTATTAATACCCTCGCCTTATTAGCTTGCTACTGTACCTAAATTTGGAAGGTATCTAGTAAGGGAGTAAGCAGTTAAGGAAAAGTCGACGTTAAAATAAGGTTTTTAAGCCGGGGAACAGAATGTCACCACGAGATATTTGGATAAGCTTTACTATAGGCCGGCCTATAGTAAAGCTTATCTAAATACCTTATGGCGATATTCTGTTCCCTAACTTACTAAAACTTACCTAATATAATAGGTAATCATCTGGCTCTCCTTTTTAACGTATATAGTCTAAAACCACACCTTATTGCATAGGTATAGCTTATCCAGGACTGCCTTTCGATTGGCTTCAAGCTCTACTACTGTTTTAGATTTTAGGTAGGGCTAAAATAGTTCCTTTACTACCTTCCTTTCTTCCGCTGAGTAGCTATATAGCCTTTTGGCCTTTGTCTGGATCCCCTCATCAATCCGCTTCTTTATTGCCTTCGTGGCGTGCCACTGGCAGTACTGGAGAACAACTGCGATTAACTGCCCTACCAATAAGGCAGCTGCAAGGCCCTTACCAAAATCGGTAACAATAACTTTAGGTAGCCGTTTCCAAAGTTTCTGCTGAGCAGACTCTAGTAAAAAGGTCTAATCTAGCTAAGACTTACTTTTAATAAACGATTATATTGCTAAAAAAGAGGACCCTATATTAGTGACGCCAGTAATAATAGCCAATAAGAGCTTAGATCGATTGGTATTAAATATAGCATCTATTTAGCAGCCAAAGTTAGTAATAAACCTTTATACCAAATCTACCTGGATAGGAAGCCAGAACACTAGCTACTAGAGACTCCGGGTAATTAGATAACCTAATTCTGGATTAATTATATAGGTATATTAAGACCGGTACTTAAATCCATGCTGGTGGAGAAGTAGCTCAAGCGCGCTAAGCGCTCGCGGCTAGCCCTCAGCTCCACTAGGAAGGCCGCTTAACAATCACGTCAAGCTATAGTATTTCTTCTTGCTTATATGTAACTCTCGGGCAGAAAGCTGACGCTATGTAGTAAGATAGGTCTCCCAAGTTGCCCTAAAAGCGTAGGCTTCTATGGCTGCCTCTTTAGCCTCTAGTAGTCGATCCTAGTGGCCAATATATGCGAGGGGATTTGCGATAAAGTCGTGTTCTAGAGCCTCTGGAGTATCTAAATTAGAGTGCTTGGCACGCATAATAGTCGCTACCCATCCTTTAATATCACCTATATGGCCAGAAAGCTTCTTTTAGGCCACCTAAATACACTAGCCGCAGTTCTTTTAATATACCTTAGTAGCCTCTCGCTACCAGTTACTATTTTTACCGCAGAAGTCGTCTAACTTGCGGTAATTCTGGGTATACTTACTATGGTATTTACAGCCAAAGACATGGTGCGGCTATAGAGTGGTTTCATCGCCTAAGGACAGTGTAACAATAAAGAAGCCTTTGCTAAAGGCGTAGTCCTAGTATTAATTAAACGCGGCGTTAGGATCCTTAAAGGTCTCACCATTATATAGCTCTAAAAGGTGGTGGGCAGGCATAGAGTTAACCACCTTTTTTACTACTGGAGCCAGGTCTGGGTGCAAATAGTGGTTTAGCTGCTACTCTAGACGTTAAATCTTAACTTCTGGCGATAGCAATTAAAGCTATAGCAGAAGAGGATTATTTATATTATGTACCAAAGGAGCAGAAGCAGCACGACATTTATAACCGCTAGGAGTTGGAGTTCTAGGAGGGGGTAGAGGAAAGAACAACTCCTGCGTAGAGGCCTATGCCAAGCTCTCTACACCTGCATACTATGGCCGGCGAAGCCAAGATAGGGTTAACAGAGCCTAAGAAACCTTATACTAAGCAGCTGGAGCAACCTGGTAAAGGGGTGGTAGGGTATTAAGGACTTCAATAGGGTTGCTCTAGCGATCACCAGGTTTTCATACCGGAGCAGCGGAGGCAGTATAGGCAGTATAGGCAGTATAGGCTGCAGGGCAACGCTGCAGGAGCTCATCAAGGTTAGAAAGAGTTAAATTAATATTAAACAAAGAGCTATCGGCTATGCTGTATAGTAGGAAGTTGATATAGGCTTTGCAAGGTGTAGATTTAGAGCGACTTTGTAGTAGAAAACTTCCAGAACTTGCTATCAAAGTCGTCCGACTTCGGCGTTATATCTTAAACCTAGCACTAATGTTTACTTTATAAGCTGTTTAGGGCTTTTAGTCTATATAATAAGCTATCAATTCCGCACCCCGAACTAGTCTATTTACCACGTAGTTGCATAGATATTCTATAATATAAATTGCGGTGAGGACATGCTTTTTTGAAGTTCTTCAGCCACCCCGATAGCGGCCCGTGCGGGACTTAGTAAGCGCTTACTAATCTTGAATGTGTGGGATGAATATGCCCGGAGACGCTCCGCGAAAGAGCCGCATCGCACCCCACCAAAATTTGTATAAGGGGCAATTCTTTCGATTTTAACCACTATTAATGCGTTAACTACCTGCTATAAGTGCCTAAATATTAAAGCTAGCGCGTTACCTAGTTAAGTTAATTGTATAGAAATTTTGGTGTTGCAACCTTGGCGCCCTAACAGCAGCAGCTGCCTACTTAATCGTTGGGCCGTACTCCAAAGCCTTCTAAACCAGGGCGGGCTCAATCTGCGCCTGCTTCTGCTGTCTTACCGCTTAAAAAGAAGGTGAAGAGGAAGGCAAAGGTCGAAGAAGAGGCAGGAGACAATACTAGTGCTGTAGTCGTCACCGGCGACGCCTGCAGAGCCTGCATGACGTTAGATCTATGGGAGGACTACGGCTTCAAGATTAGTACGCTAGTTAGAATTAGGTCTTAAAGTTTAAGTAGTTAATATAGTATTTATCTATCAATCTACAACATATCCTGCCTCTTGGAAGTGGGCTCTTGTATACATACTACATACTTAACTAACAGCAAAATATAAGAAGCTCTTAAAGCTTTCAAAGTCCTTAACCAGTCGCTGGTTCCTTCTGATCCAAGCCTTAATATTATTAAACGTAGCCTTAATAGGATTATAATCTGGCGAGTATGGTGGTAGGAATTTTAGTAAGACGTCGTGCTGCTTATAGAGCTCTCGAAGCCGTGTTAATTTATAGATTACCGCGTTGTTAAGAATAAGGACTAATCTTGGCCCTGGATAAGGTAAACAATAAAGTAGTACCTGCTCCTTAATAAAGGCTTTAAATATCATAAAGGTAATAGAGCCTTAAAAGATAATATAGCTTAGATACCCGTCAACTGTTAAGGCTGGTAGAAGACTCCACCTCTTGAGCGGGCGTAATATACCGCATCTAGTCCCTTCTGGTAACTAGCCGTACTTCCTATTACTAGTTCTCTTGTTTGCCGCTGACTTATTAAGAAATATAAGCTGCTCTGCCGTTTAGCTCTTTTAGATATTAATCTAGGCGTTGTAGAGGAGGCTGCTTCTCTTAACTGCCTAAGCTCTAACTATCTTCCGTGACCAGCGATTCCTTTTAAGGATATTATGGATAGTTATGGTAGAGACTTGGGCGTTAAACTTGTTGAAGAGGAAAGCTTGCATCTTATCTAAATACGCAGTTGGCTGGTCTTTAAGGAAGTTAAGAAGCCTCTATAAAATTAGTTAGTAAAAAGCTTAACACTATAATATTATATATTACCATTTCTTGGTAAGGTAGTAGAGCTTGTTGGCCACGGAGGTAGCTTTACCTATAGGTAATATTGACCTGTAACGACGGCTGTTAGATATTAGTATTAGCCTAATATCGTCTTGTTACACCACCCTCTAGGGACCCCTGTAGGGGGTCAATTCTCTTATGTATATTAGGGCTCTTAGAGCCACCTTGAATAAAACAGATCACTTGTACAATTCTGTGTCTCTACCTATTAGCTAGCTAATATCATTTGTCTTAATACCTGCCTGGCTGATAGTTATGAGCCTGGTAACCTTCTGAGCACTAGGGAGATCTTAATGGCCAGACGACTACCACTAAGCCTCTTTGAGTATAGTTTGTTACGAAATATCACATACTTTACGCGTAAGCGCGTCTCTTTACGCAACCTTAAGAAAACAACAAAAGCCACCATGGTACCCACAATAATGGACTCTACTAATCCTCTTTTGCTGACCTAGAAAGACTGGCCTATATGGTTTTAATTTATCTGCCGAGAAGTAAGTTTTGTAAAGATCTGGGACTATGTCGACCTAGATAAGACGGAGAACGAAATTAAGTCGCCTCCCTTTCGTCTCTGCCGTCGTCGCAGGGGCGCCGCTAGTTATATACCCCCTAAGGACGCGTCACCACTACGCGTCGCCACCGCAACCAACGATTCCACTACAACCAGTCTGCTACAGAGCAGACGACCTCCACTACAACCAGTCTGCTACAGAGCAGACGACCTCCACTATAACCAGTCTGCCACAGAGCAGACGACCTCCACTACAACCGTCTGCCACACGGCAGACGACCTCCACTACGACCAGTCTACAGCCGTCGCGCTGCAGACGACCTCTACCACAACAGGCGCACGGTCGC
>Ga0307507_10004596_pt1 | contig 24118 bp, 10 predicted proteins | sample 7_EM_MG_FD_207223 | JGI IMG/M metagenome (GOLD analysis project Ga0307507, IMG submission 207223) | Populus trichocarpa ectomycorrhiza microbial communities from riparian zone in the Pacific Northwest, United States - 7_EM | ecosystem: Host-associated > Plants > Roots > Unclassified | place...
TAGCCTAGATATTAGCGGCGCCTATAACAATATACCCTATAAGCGTCTCCTATACATCCTTAGGGTAAAGGGCTTCCTAGAATAGATTATTTAATTTATTTAAGGATTTATAGGCCAGAAAGAAATATTACTAGTCTTTAGCGGATACCAGAGCCCCCCTATTGCAGTTATAATAGGAATACTATAAGGATCACCTCTATCGCCTATACTCTTCCTCTTCTTTATAAGCAACCTGCTTAACACCTTTAAGAAAGGGGCGACCTAGGGGATAGGCTTTGTTAATAATATAAACCTAATTATATATGGGCCAACAGCCGCAGAGAACTGTAGGATACTAGAGAAAGCCTATAACACCTATATAGAATAGGTAAGATGATATAGAGTCCAATTCTCACTAGAGAAATACCAGCTAATCTATTTTATAAGAAAACGTAACCAATCTGCAGATCTTTAGCATATAATCTATATCTAAGGCTTTAGGGGTCAACCGGTTCAAGGCCTAAGGGTATTAGGAGTATAGGTAAACAGCAAGCTTTGGTGGAGCGTATATACGGCATAAGCGGCCCGTAAGGGCTAAGTATAGTATATCGCCATGTCCAGGATCGTTAATTCTATATAGGGTCCATGCTTCTAGAGGTCACGCCTATTATATATAGCAGTTGTCCGGCCAACTATGACGTATAGATCTAGCATTTGGGCCACTAGAGAAACTGAGAAAGGCCCCCCTAAATTACTCCTTAAACCACTCTAAAAGGTCTAAATAGCCTGCTTTAGGAGTATAACAGACGGGTATAAGCGAACGGCCACAGCACTGCTTAAGAAGGAAGCCAATATTCCCCCCCTATAACTATATATTAAAGCCGATGTAATGTAAAGGGTGTAAAAGGAACGTAACTCTAATATTATAAAGTATATTAAGACACGCCTAAACAAACTATGGAGGGACCCTAGGGTGCCCTATAGGAGAAGGAACCAATAACCCCAAAGTAGGGAAGATATATTAGGAAAACAGGTAGAGAAAGCAGAAGAAGAATAGTGCGGCGCTAGGGCCCAGGCCTATATAGAGAAGAAAGGGAGACGCGCAAGAGGCCAGCAAAGACAATAGTAAAAGAGAGAAAGGAGCCAAAGTAGAGCATAAAAGAGTACTAGAAAACCATCTACCGCAACACAATACTAGTTAGACTGACGCTGGAGAGACGAATAGGAGTTAAAGGTATAGAGGTAGACTTAGGCAAGGGAAACCCAAGCCATAGCATAGGTAACGCTATGGGGGGTAAATACCTAAGGGCTCCAAGAGGGCCTAATAAAGGCAGAAAATACAATGGCAACACTCTTAAGGACAGGAATAATAGGACTAAAAGATTGGCTTTACTGGGTGGGTGTCCTAGTGGGTAGCCTAAGGTGCAAATGTAGCTGGCTAAGACAGACACTAAAATACGTAATACTATTATACCCCTTACGCACCAGCTAAGAAGCAATGCTCTTAGCAGCTAGTATAGAAAACTATAATACACTACTCTTAACATAGAAAGGCCTTAAGGCGGCTACCCGGTGGCTTATTGGCCAAAATATACTAGACCAGTTCTGGGTTACAAAGGAAATAGCAATAGAAAGTAAAGGGGCGAGTAATAGGCGCCCCCTAATAACTCTACAGGAGTAGAGTATAGTGTGTAATACTAGCGCGTCCGTAGGTTTGTTACGGTAGTAGTGGTTCCCAAGGAGGTCAAAAAGTAAGGTAGTAGAGCACCACTGGTAACTTATAGGCGACTTGTAAGCGAGCCCCAAAAGGCGGGGAGACGGATCATGGGGCCTTCTTAAATAGAGTTTTCTCCCTATATGTATATAAGGAGTAGTCCGTGTGGGCCCAACAGGGATCCGAATCAGACGTTAAGCAATGAATAATAATAATATTTATAAATATAGTAGGTACTAGTGCTATATAGGATAGCTTCATTTTTAACTGCCCAGTAGGTATATTAATAGTAATGGTTACTATTCCGTAAACTTAAAATTTCTTAAAATTTCCGCTAGCAATTAGGTAGTTGTCTTCTACTGCTAGGTATAAGAAGGTAAAGTCTTCTTTATTATTATAGACGTAGGTATCTACGCTAGGGTTAAGTATCTAGGTGTTCTAAATTTTAAAAGGAGTTTAACCAGTACTAAATACGGCAGTATGGCTAGTGCATTTAGTAGAAGGTAGGGTTTTAGAATTAAAATTAATTATAGATTCTATGTTCTAATTGTTCTTATTTACTTTTTATTCTCTTTTTTAAATTTGGTTAACAATGCGTTTAATCTAAGGCATAGATAAGATAGCTTTATCTACTTTCTTCTGGACGTCTACCCTTAGTCTCCATCCTTAAGGGCGCTTATACTCGGCGATATAATAGTAGTTGTTAAACCGGTGTACAATGCCGTATATACATTCCTTATTCCATCTTAAATTTAAATTGCTATTAGAATTGGAATTGCTATTAGAGTCTAAATTGGAATTAGAATTGTTTTAAAGGGTTATAAATACAGAGTTCTTGGCAGCTAAGGTAGATAATGCTTGCTATATGCAATAGTGCTCCTTAAATTCCTTAATAAGGTTAATAATAAATAGGGCCTCTTTATCCTTTTATTTATTTTAAATAAGATTTACTTCTAGTGCTCCTGCGAAGCTAGAAGAGATAGGTTTAATTACTTATACAAAATCGTAGTATGGCCTAAAGCCTTATATGTCTAAAAGCTCCAATTTCTCTGCTAGCTTATAGACGCTCCTCTAGCTATTTAACCATTTTTTAATGTTCTGCTTTTTATTATAGGCTTTAAAAGCCATGTATTAATTAAGGACGTCGCGCTTTTAACCTAAGGTAGTAAGGGTGAGTACAGTCTTTAACTCTTAAAGGCGTTTATATACCGTTTTAAGGTCTTTAATAAGAGGGATGTAACAAAGCCTTGTGGGAAACACCACAGTAGACTTGCTAATAGGCTGGGTATATAGGTAAATAGGAAGCTAATAATGTAACAAATACAAATAATAATTAGTGGAGTGGTTGCCTAATAAATTAACTCCAATTATATTCTAAGATTTACTATAAAGAAAGGAACTATCTAGGTAGGGACTATAGGTCCTTAAATACACAACCATACTCCTAAGAAAGTCCTTGCTCTATCTGCTCTGTCTACTCTACTCACTCTATTATAGATCTTGCAAATTATATAGATTATACAAATCACATTATATGACCTTAGTTACCATTTCTTATTATATAGTTCCACCAGATCTATCCTGGACTGTACCGCTATTAACTAACTAGCTTTCTCTAACTCCTCTTCAAGTAGTTATAGTATTATACTTAAAGCGTCTATAACACCATCCCTCTCCTCTCCTCTTTATCTTTATCCTTAAAGATTTCTAATATCTCTAAGTTATTTACTAGAGGTATAATGTCCGTCTAATTAATTTAGTTAATATTGTTACTTATTATGCATAAAGCTCCTTATTTTTCTTCTATAGTTTGCCAGTCTTATACCATTATTACAATACTATCTCTTAGTAAAGTAATACTATCTCTATATTCTTGTTATGCGAAAAAGGGGTTAGTTTATATTACATTAGTAAGCCCTTTATCTTAGCAACCCTCTTTCTACTTAGAGTGTACTAAAGCAAACGTTTAATCGTCCTGCGACGTTTGCTCTATTTTAGATACTAAATATATACATTCCACTATTCTTAACAGTTTTTAAGTACCCTTATTAATTGCTACTAGGGTCCTAGGTTTAATCTACTGCTATAAAGCTTAATAATAAGCTCTTAGTAGCACTGGCTAAACTTTATTATTCTTATAACGCTAAGCAAGAGGCTGCCACTGCTTAATAATAGGCTCTTAACTCTTATCTGGCTGCGTCTACTCAGTTAATCCGTTTTAAGAAGGTGCGTAAGAAGGTTTATTCTAAGAAGTAGAAACTTATAGAATAAGGCCTTTAGGAATTTAGTAATAAAAGAATGGGTTCTCTTCTAATAGAGAGGGGAATAACTCTAAATATATTAGCAGGCGCTTCTCTTAGGTCCCCCTTAGGTAACTTATTTTTTTTAGCGATCCTTCCTTATTAATACTACCTAACCCTTTTTCTTTTCATACTCCTATACCTTTTTTATAGCATTTTTTAGGTTATCTAGTAGCTCCTAGGTAGTCTTATTATAGCCTATCTACTTTACTTTATACTATGTTTTATTGTTAATGTCCTTATAACTAACGATTTTTAAAACCTCCCATTTATCTTCCTCTTGTCCTCTATACATGTCTGCCTTATATACTAGTAGATTAATATTTCCATGTGCTAGTTCTAGTATTGCGATATACTATATAAGGTAGATCTTTATTTTCTCTAGTAGGTTAAGTCTATATATAACTTCTAAGATCTTTACTTTAACTGCGAATGGTCCTAATCCAATATAGTCTAACTTCTTGCTTAGTTGTCTACTCTTGAAATTTTTATATAGTAGCCACACTTTATCTCCCTTCTTAGGATCTGGTCCCTTAGATTTCTTAGTATTATAGTACCTTTTTATTCTTTCTTGTACTAGTTTAGCTGTTTCTTTAAGGTATATATAAAGATTTACTAAGTTCTCTATTCTTTCTTTAGCTATGCTACTCGTTTTCTTTACTTACTATAGCAATAATAATATTCTTGGCTTATATCCGTAATTCGCCTTAAAAGGTAATATGCCTATCCCTTCCTATAATATTGCATTATATACAAACTATATAACTGGTAATAACAATACCTAATTATTCTGTGCGTAATTAACATAATGCCTTAGATACTGTTCCAACGTTTAGTTTAGTCTCTCCGTTTAACTATTTATTTATAGGTAATATGCAGTTAATATTACTACTTAAACCCCCTATTTAGCTAAGAATACCTTCTAGAATGCTGCTATAAATCTTAGATCCCTATCCAATATAATTTTTATTAGTACTCTATGTCTTACAAATACTTCTTTAATATAGATTCTAGCTATATCCTCTACTAAGATTTCTTCTATATATACTACAAAATAGCCCTACTTAGTTAATTTGTCCACTACTATAAAGATTACGTTATAATCCTACCCAGTAATAGGGTCCTTTAACTTTAGTAACTTTATAATAAAATCCCACAATATAACTTCCTATGGTTTTTCCGGTATTTTAATAGATTATAGCCCTCTATACGGCTTATGCCTTATTAGTTTATTCCTTTAACAATCTAGATATTCCTTTATAACTTATCTTGCTAGTCCCCAGATTCCTTAAATAATATATTCCTCTTAGAGTCTTAACACTAAGCCTATAGCTCCGTTATGTTCTTACATTATTCCCTTATAAAAGTCCTCTATAAACTCTTTTACTACTAACTTTAGTACATACATAGCCTCTTAGTACTTGTACTACTATAAGTCTAGATCCTTATTCTATACTTCTTAAATCCTTTATAACTATATACTCTCTAGTATCTTATAGGTCTAACTCTCCTCTCTAGTTACTACAATTTTAGGATAATTATACCTAATTAATCCATCTATATCTTTGCGTAACATTGCTCCTAATAGCTTTTCTTTATTTTATAATTCTGCCTTTCTACTAAGTGCGTCAGCTCTCGCATTTTTAGTACCCTTAGTATACTAAATTTCAAAATAATATTCTGTAAGCATCTCTACCTATCTAACTTGTCTATAATTTAGCTCCTTTATTGTTAGGAACTCTATTAGGTTCTTATAGTCCATTTTAACCACAAATAGTTTTTCTATACCTTGCAAGAATACTCTCCACTCCTTAAGTACTACAACTATTCCTAACAGCTCCTTGTTATAGATATTATAGTTTAACTCTAGTAGTATCATTTTTTAACTATAGTACGCTACTAAGTGCCATCCGTCTAGATGCCTCTATAGTAGGCACACTCCTAATATAAAGTCTAATGCGTCTATTTCCATAACCGTGTCTAGCTTTAGTTAGTAGATCTTAAGGATCAGATCTTAGGTAAACAACTCCTTTAGTTCTTAAAATAGTTTCTTTTACTTGCTACCCTATATTTATAGTTTCTCTTTCTTTATAAGTCTTGTAAACGGCTTAATATTCTTTAACCACTGTGCTATAAACCTCCTATAGTAGTTGCAAACCCCTAGAAACAACCTTAACTGTATAATGTTCTCTAGTTCTTGCCAACTTACTATAACTTCTACTTTCTTTAGGTCCATACTAATCTTGCCTAATTTAATAATAAATTTAATAAAATTGGTTTTCCTAGTAAAGAACTCGCATTTCTTAATTGCTACTAGCATTTTTTCTTCTTATAGTCTCTTTAAGACCTACTTAACATATTCTCTATATTCTTCCTCGTTTATTAAATAGATAATAATGTTATTAAGGTATACCATAATAAACTTATTAAGGTATTCTCCTAACATACTATTAATTCTTTTCTAAAACGTTACTAGTGCATTTATAAGTCCGAACTGCATTACTAACGGCTTATATAGTCCTTCCTTTAACCTAAAGGCTGCCTTCTACTTATTGCCTTCTTTAATCCTAATTTAATAGTACGCCTATCTCAGATCTATCTTTATAAAGATTTACGCATTGCCTATCCTGTCTTAGATTTTGCTAATTAAGGGTAAAGGATATCTATCCTTTCTAGTAATGCTATTTAACTATTAGTAGTTAATACACATCCTAAGTTTTCCGTTTTTCTTTAGGATAAACAGCACTGGATATTCCGCTAATAACTATAACGGTCTAATATATCCCTTTTATAGGTTTTCTTAAATAAACTCTTTAAGCGCTACTAACTTAGTTTTAGTAAGCTTATAGATTGGAAAGAACTTTAGACTTGTTCCTGGTTCTAATTCTATTTTATAATCCTACGCGATATACTCTAATAACTTCTTACTTTCTAGGCTCCATAGCCTTTTACCATACTTATGGTATCTCTTTAGTATATAACTGTCACGGAACCTGACCGCAGGGGCCTCCATAGGAGAATCCCGTGCTTTCGCATATACCTCGCATATAGCTTATGTCAGCTACGCGAGGGTATATCACCTCCTTACGCCCTCGACCCTTACGATCGATCGCGCAACGTCTTATAGACTCCCCGAATACATACGCTTTATAGCCATTGCCCGCGTCCCGTAACATTACGTTGCGCTTTTTCTTTACCGGCACTCAGCCTACAACCAATTCTACGTCTCTATAATACCGCAGACGCTGCCAGAAGCAGCGTGTCCACAAGTTACTTTACTTTATACTCCTAAAGAATTAACAATAGTAAGACAAAATTCCTTACTAGCCACTATATTAAACTTAAAGAATAACCTAATACCTATATTAAAACCACAATACCAATTAGTCCTAGAAGGATTTAATTTATTAGCCCTAGCCTTAACCCCTAAAGGGAAGCCTAGTGGCTTAAAAGACTAATAACCATAAGGGGGACATTAACAATGTCTTATCCTTTATTAACTATATAACCATAGATAAATAAGCTAAAGGGCTACTACCCATTAAAATCAAGATACAAGACGCTAAGATATTTATAAAAATGGTAGTACAAGAACCTAATAAATACTACCGCCTTCTATAGAACTACTATCTAAAGCTTATATAAGCTAAGATACGTACTGCCTAAGATTATAATATTATCCAAGACCTATAAGCTTATAAGGCGCTTACTAATAACACACGCTAAGAGATTAAAGACAACCTCTGCGTGTCTAAACATAATATCTAACAATTAAAAAAGGCCAAGATTATACTTATTGCTACAGTTACTAAAAGAGAGGGTATAATTAAATACCTACAATCTTAGCTTAATAAGCACATTTATAATAATACCAGATACCTCTTTACTACATATAACGCCACCTAAGTCTCTACGCCCCTAGCAACCTTACCTACTTAACGCTTAATAAAAGGTTAGCGCTAAGCAGCTTTACCTAATAGGAACCCCTACTATAGTAGTAGCAATAATAAAAGCCATAATAATTAAACCTAAACTACTACTATAGGGTCTAATATATGCTACCCTAATCCCCTAATCTTTAAGGGTAACTGTAAGGAATACAGCTACTAGAAGATATAAATCCGCAAGAAACTAACCTAGAGTGCCTACCTTTTCCCCATAGAAGATATTAAGATTAGCTATATTATTAGATGAATAAAAGGCATCCTATTTAATAGGCTTTTTGCTTAATAGGAGACTAGCAGTCCCTAGAAGTAGCAGTCCCACTAGGAAGTCCTTAACGACCTTAATTAAATATACTGCAACTATAACCTAGTGGCCACTAGTTAAGCTAAACTATACGCCCTAAAAATAAGTCCTACTAAATTATTTAATAAGTTCTATATTAAATTCTAGAAATATACCGGAGTCCTTACCCAAGACAACGCTAAAGACTAGGAAGATCTTCTTAAAAAGGTTACTTATTGCCTTAGTTACGCAGCCACCAGTTATAACTATAACAACGTTTATAATATAATAGCAGCCCTATAGAAGATTAAACAACAGCTAAACTAGATCACTACTACAAACCCCTACCTAAAGACCTCCCTATAGAAGCCCTCTAGACCTACTAAACCACTAACGCCTACTACTCTAAGTAACACCACTGGTCCTAATATCAACCTCTCCATACCAGCCTTCCTAAGGAAGCTACTAGACAGAGAGCGCGAGCTACTCTAGAAGCTAAGGCGTTGCTATAAATACCATTAAGAAGGCTATTATAGCTATAGCCTAAACTGCCTAATAGCCAGGTTCAGCAGCTACTATTAAATACCTAACCCTATACCCTGGACACTAAATATATTACTACGCGCCACTATCATATAAAACAAAGATGTAATAACGGTAGTAGAATTAGATATAAAAGCGGAAAACGTAAAGTCCTAGCCCTAAGTCGCAGGTTAGGACACTCTAATAATAGAGAGATCTATATATTAGCTTGCTTAATAAATAGCTTAGTAAGAATAGAAGGATAGAAGTAAATAGTCTTACCTATAGAGGGAACTACCGCTAAGAAATAATATAAAACCCATTCTATAATTAACTGCAGAGCTACTAATAAATTTATAGATACCTAATTTATGCGTACTTATAACCTATCTACCTTACCCCTCACCAAAGCCCGCGCCCTATAACTTACTAACGGTAGTTGCACTGCATAAAAGATTACCTATATAGTATAACTCTACCTAAACATAAACGGACACTAGGAGGAGCTCTAGGCCTATATTATATTACTTATAAACTACCCTATTATCCTTAGAATAAACTGGCTTAAATAATATAACCCCGCCATTAACTGGTAAAAGAGAGAAGTAACCTTTAACTCTAAATACTGCAGAGAGACTTACCTAGGGCACGGCCTAGCCGCCTCTATCTACTCCCTAGGATATCAACCCAAGAAAACCCTTATTACCCCACCTATAACTAACTGCTACTATATAAGCGCCGCGGCCTTCTACCACATATAGGAAAGGCTAGACCGTTGCCATAGCCTCCTAATCACGACTATATAAGCTTAATAAAGATTAGGACCACGTCCTCTATAGTAATAGGATAGATATAGTCAACCTCCTAGAAAACAATGCCCCTATAGAACTCTATAGACTTTCACCCTTAGACTTTAAGAAGTTTATAAAGCTTAAAAAAGGACTTACTAATAAGGAACTCCGCAAGCTCCTCCCTAAGAGATACTATAACTTTATTAACATATGCTTATAAAAGAGCGTAGATACACTCCCTCCACATTAACCTAACGACTATACTATTAATATTAAATAAGGAAAAACACCGTCCTATAAGAGACCCTACCTAATATTAAAAGACAAACTCTTAGTTGTTAAAAAGTATATCAACAAGCACCTTAATAAAGGGTTTATTCGTCCCAGCATATCCCTAGCAGCCGTCCCTATCCTCCTTACTAAAAAGCTAAAAGGAGGTATTTAATTCTGCGTTAACTACAGAGAACTTAATACTATTATAATTAAGAACTAATACCCCATACTGCTTATACGCGAGACCCTTAAACAGCTTAGCCAAGCCAAAATCTATACCAAGCTTAATATTATCGCCGCCTTTAACCGCCTCTAAATATAGGAAGGTAATAAATAGAAAACCGCATTCGCATCGCGCTTTAGCCAATTTAAATATACTATTATGCCTTTTAGCGTATATAACGGCCTAGGCAGCTTCTAAAGCTATATCAATAACACCTTATAGGACTACCTTAACGACTTCTACTCCGCGTATCTGGACAATATACTTATTTACAGCAATAACCCTTTTAAGCATACCAAGCATATTTAAAAGGTCCTATAGCGCCTTAGAGATACAGGACTTTATATTAACTTAAAGAAGTGCAAATTCTCAGTTATAGAAGTAAAATACCTTAGACTAATTATTACTATTAAGGGTGTCTATATAGACCCTTAAAAAGTATACATAATTACTAAATAGCAAACCCCTACCTATATTAAGGATGTATAAGCCTTTCTTAGTTTTGCTAACTTCTATTAGAAATTTATATACAACTTCTTAGGTATTATAGCATTACTTATAGTAATAATATAAATAAAGGGCCTTTCCGCAAAAGGAAGGAAAACATATCTATATTTTATCTAGACGCCTAAATATAAGAAGGCGTTCCAAGACTTAAAAGATACGTTTACTAAAGCATCTATCCTAGCTCACTTTATATTAGAACAATAACTCTATCTTAAAACTAACTCCTTAAACCACGTCAACGCAGGCGTCCTCTTTTAGATAGGCAACAACGGTCTCCTTCACATAGTTATATTCTACTTATCTAAGCTTATACTATAAGAATATAACTATAAGATCTATAATAAGGAACTTCTTGCAATTATATAAGCGTTTAAAGAATTCTAACTAGCCAACTAAAGTCCTTATAGATTATTGTAACCTTAAGTGCTTTATAACTATAAAGCAACTAAATTAACGCTAAGTACGCTAGAACAAATTCCTCTCCAGTTTTAACTTTAAAATTATATATAGGCTAGGAGTATAAGGTACTAAGCCTAATAGCCTAACACACCGTTTGTAGGACTTTCCTTAGTTAGAAGATAACCCTTATAATTAATTCTAACAATAAATAATCCTAAAAGCACAAAACTTAGCCCTAGGTATACTATCTAAGATAGAACCAACCACCCCTTAGCTTTATACCACAGAACTAAAGTTACCCCCTAAAATTAATAAACTTATTACCGCAGTATATAACACCTCTATTAACCTATTACTGCATTAACTAATTACCATAAAGATTACCAGCACCTATATGCTGCCTACTAACCTCTAAAGCTTAGGCTAGATTAATATAGCAGCCTTAGAAGTAAAAGAGAACAGGCTCTATTATAGAGGCCGTCTATTTATCCCTAACTTAGAGGACCTATAATGGCAACTAATCTAAATAGCCTATAACCTCTAATTAAGCGGCCACTTAGGTAAAGAAGGAACCTATAAGCTCCTTAGCTAATACTACTTCTGGCCTAAAATAATAGACTTAGTTAAACGCTTTATAAGCGCCTGCTATAGCTATAAATATACTAAAGCATTTTACATAAAGTACTAAGGACTGCTACATCCTCTACTAGTACCTATACTCCAATAGGCAGATATCGCCATAGATTTTGTTGTTAACCTACCGCCTTATAAACGACATGGCCGAACCTATAAGAACATCCTTATAATAATATGCCGACTTATAAAAGAACGCCACTACATCCTAACTAAAGGCGTAGCTATAAGCAACATTGCTAACGCCTTCCTCCGCAAAGTCTACTAACTATATAGGTTACCTAACTCTATTACATCTAACTAAGGCACGCAATTTAACTCTAACGTATAGAGGCGGATCTACTAACGCCTTAGTATCTCTGTTAAGATGTCTATATCCTTTTACTACAAAACTGCGGGATAACTAGAAAACGCTAACGCTAGTATAAAGGCGTACTTACGACAGGTAGTTACCTATAGTTAGGACAACTAAGTAGACCACCTTCTGCTAGGTAAATTTACAGTAAACAACTATATCTCAGCCACTATAGGACTTACCCCATTCTTCGCGAATAAAGGATATTACCTATAATCCGGTATAGAGCTACTAGAGCCTATTAATAAGAAACTGCCATATAGAAAACGCCTTAAAATGCTACTTACTAATTAATATACAAACTGTATAAAAGACCTACTTAACTACTATAAAGGAGAGATAGCCTGGGCCCAAGCAAAATAAGCTTACTTTGCTAACTATTATAGAACACCACCACCTAAGATACGTGTTAGCGACTGGGTATAGTTAGATACACATAATATCTCCATACAGAGACCTATAAAGTCACTTAATTATAAGAACCTTGGCCCCTACTAGATTAAATAAGTTATTAATAGAGGAGCTGTATATAAACTAGAGCTCCCGCCTGCCTTAGCCACCTATAGGATATAGCCCGTATTTCACCTATAGCTACTACACCTTTACTAGCCTAACCCTCTACCAGAATAAACATAGCTTAAACCCCTATTAGTACTAATCTAAGATAAGAACAAAGACAAGAACTATAAAAAGTGGACCATTAAATAAATTATTAACTCTAAATACTTTAGCAAAGGCAGAGGATAGTGGCTCTACTATAAAGCTACCTATATAGGATTTAACATAGATTAGCTAGAATGGCAACTATAGGAAGATTTTAAAAATGTAAAAGATCTAATTAGTAATTTCTACTACGCAAACCCACAGAAACTAGGCCTAAGTGGAGATTTCATACCTAATCCCCTATAGGAGCCGTCACAGCTAAATTATTATATATTACCGTTACGTAACTACTCTAATAAGATATTAAGGAACTTTAACTGCCGGTTAAAGTTATCTAATTAGTTAGATTCTAGACGCTAAGGAGAAGCCAGCTAATTAGGATTTTCCATCCCTAGGATAGAAAATCGCTATTAGCTCGCTTGCTACTAGCGCCTTATCAATACCCTCGCACCCTACCAAGTCCTCCTTCCCCTCCATAGCCTAGTACCTTCGCATAGTAGCAACCCATAAGCTTTAAGTTAGAAGCACCTGTATAAGCCCGTCACACCTATAACGATATTCCTCCTTCTAGATACCCCAAGCATTCCCCCCTATATATATATAGTAACCACAGCGTTACCGGAGCTCCGCCTTAATAGGAGGGGGGGTAGTGTTACGGAACCCGACTATAGGGGCCTCTATAGGAGAACCCTGTGCTCTTACGTATACCTCGCGTACAGCTTATGTCAGCTACGCGAGGGTATATCACCTCCTTACGCCCTCGACCCTTACGATCGATCACATAACGTCTTGTAGACTCCCCGAATATATACGCTTTGTAGCCATTGCCCGCGTCCCATGACAATAACTTAAGCCTCGCTTAGTCTCTTTATATATCGCTCTAACTTAGTACTATACTGTCTTGGTTTGCTATTATATCTTACGTTATTGTATATCCTTAATACCAACCTATCCTATAACCCAATCAATCCTTAGATTATACTCTTATAACCAAGGCATTCCTAATATTACCTTATCCTTTCCCAACGGTAGGATATTAAAAGACATCTTAACTGGTCTTCCTTTGATAGTTAACTAAATAGGTCCTATTTTAAGATTAATAATGCCTCCTTTATAGGCTATTAGATCTCCTAAAATCGTTATTAATGGGTATAGGTACTCCTTTTGCCTGTGTGGTAACCCCATCCTTTTAACTACTATTAGTAATATATAGTTTCTTATTACTCCACTATCTACTAATGCTTTAAACTTTTAATCTTGCCAACTAACTCTTAAGTTTAGGTGTTGTCCTATTATTCCTTTAAGGGTCTAAGGCTCTACTACTAGCTCCCTCTGGTCCTATAGGCCTCCGCTTTTCCTAACCGTTAACTATTAGATCTTAACTATACTTAGTCCTTCTATAGCTAATACTTAGTTCGTTTCTTTTCTTTAATATACTATAGATATATATTTTTTAGGCACTCCTACCACTATTATCTATCTAAGCATTCTTCTATAAGGAATCTTCTGGGTTAAAGTATTAAGTTACCTAACTCCTATACTTCTACTAGGTGCCAACTATATATATACTTAGCGTCTCTATACCGTTTTTTATTTATTATCTAATATATCCTTATTAGAGGCTTATAATACTTATCTTTAGGTGTTCTATGCATGTTGTATATATTATCCACATATACAATCCACGCCAATGTATAATATACTAGGTGCTTTAGGTTAACTCTTAGCTAGTCTTTATCCTTAAGTTTAAACCTCTCCCACGTTAACCTAAATGTTCCTATATTATTTACTAGTACTAATACCTATATTATTTTTCTCTAATCTGCGGCCTGTTTCTTTAGGTTCTTTAATATTATAACTAATGCCCCTTTTATATAGCTTATCTATTTCTTAGACATTACTTAATCTCGTATAACTTTTTTATCTAGCTATATATAAAAATCTTTCCACTTATTATTTCCTCTTTGCTTATACCACTTTTGGTATAGCTTAATAAGTATATACAACTTATCCATAAAGAAGTATCTCTTTATTAATGCATTGTTGCAACCTTTAGTATATTATTCTATAAATCTAGTTAGGATTTCTAGATCCTTTTCTTATTCCAGTTTATCTAACCACTTAGCTCTTAGCGTTCCTATCCTTGGCCTATTTATAACTTTTTATACAGGTGCTCTATCCCTTATATATTCTGGCATAGCTAATCTCTAGTCTTGTAAGGGATATTATTGCGGGCACCTCGGGTTGCCTTTAGGACAACCTCTGGACGCCCCTTGGATAGTCTCCAGTCACGTGCCGGAGGCACGTGCCCGTAGTATATAGTCTCCACAATCCCAGAGGCCTTACCTTCTTAAGGATTCGTCTCTCTTACTAATCTATCCTATTTTACAATCATGTCCTTATAGCCCCCTATCTATAAAGTCCCCTTACATTTAAATCCTTTCTACTCTATCTGGAAGGGTAGCTGGCTTTAAGGACTAGATTATTTGTTTATATCTTTTATTTACATCTACTATCCTCCCTTAAAATCTCGCAACAACCTAAACGGAAACTCCACAAATACCTTATAGACAGCCGTCGCGCTAAGGCAGGAAGGTCCCTCCAATAGTAAGAGATTGCGACAATATAAACCTTTAGGCAAGACGGCCGAACAAGCCCTAACACCCAAATGTACTAAAAGCTCGAAGACTCTTACACACCTACAGTTACTAGCAACGCTAAGGAAAACACAGACACCCTCTATAACAGTCGCAACACTACTAGAAAGCAGCCGGAACCCCTCCGGCCCCACTTAGGCCAATTGGAAGATTAAGCGCCAAATATAACCCTAAAATCTTTCCCTAAACCAGAAATACTAGAGGAATATACTAACGCGCCTAATTAGGGACCTAACCAAAACCCTCCCAGAAGACCACCAGCCCATAATTAGTATAGTAGTGGCGTATAGAATGCTTACAAGCCAAGTAGGCCTACCCCTTTAGGCAATCTAACCCAACCACTAACTTAAAACTTAAGCCTTACAGGGAAACCCATATTAGCTACTAGTATTAACACTACCTCTATAGCTAGAGCTTCCCTAGGCCCAAGGTTAGAAAGTTAAGAGCCCCACACCAATTTTCTTTAAGGAGGATATTGGGAAGCTACTATAAGGCTCTTAGAAGCTATACGGGAAGAAGCCACTAATAAATATATTAGAAACCTCTAGGGGCAGGTCTAAATCTAGTAGAGCTTAATCTAAGCTAGACAAAATTTTTTATAACCTAGCTAAGACTAAGGGCCTCCTGGGGGATACCTAGTACCTACCTAAGGAGGTATAGAAGACTTAAAGAGGTATCTATATAGCGAATAAAAAAAGGATATGGACTAACTAGCTAAGGCCTCTAATAGTCTAGAACTCCGCTAGAGACCTAACGCCCAACAGTTGGATAATTGGGTTTGTGAAATAGATAACTTCTTTAAGATGCTAATAATACAAGATAATACCAAAGAGCGTACCTATTAGATTATTAGCAAGATTAAAGATTAATCCCTAAACTAGATTACACTAAATTAGCTTAATAAAGAGCAAATTACTATATAGCCGCAGCTATAAACCTTCCTAAAGAAGTAGACTTAAGATCCGCATATTATATAATACAATTACGCAGAACTATTCTGGAATGGGATACAGCTCAACCGCCATAATTTCCGCCAGTTTATAAACTTTATAGAAACTTGTGCTTAACTAATAGATTTAGAGCCCTTTAAAAACAAGGATAGTAGCATCTATAAGAAGGAAAAAATTAGATTTATCTAGGCTAGAATTAAGCTAGCAATTTGTAATAAAATAAAGCGCATAGGAGCCCTATCGCAGATCACCATATATGCGGATTTTAAATAAGCGGTTCTAAACGCTAAGGATGCGGTAAGGAACTAGACCTCTTCCAGTAAGAAGCCAGGGGGTAACTAGAAACGTAGGCACTCTAGTAGTAATATAGGGCAGACCTAAACTTTAAAGAAGCCGTTCTTAAAGAGAAACCCAGAAGGGTTAAAGTTAGGGACCTTAAGCAATAGGAAAGACTTCTAGGGCTAACCTAACACCCATCTAGCACCCTTATAAAAACACTCTAAAAAGTTAAGAGAAAACTTTTCTGGAAGTAAACCTAATTAGAAAAATAAGCAGGGTAATAACCGCACTAATAATCCAAAAAAAGAAAAGCCCTAGTTGCGGGCCTCTCCTAGCTGTAACTAGGGCAAGATATAAAAGGAGAGACTCTCTATATTGCTGTTAGGCTGGAAATGGTACTCTCTATGGGCAAGGTATATCAGTTCCAAGCACTATATAACAGCGGCGCCGAAATCAATCTTATACAATATAATTTGGTAAAAGAGCATAAGCTTATCCTATTGCTAAAGTAGCAGAAACCTATTATAGGGTTTCTAGATAAGCATTAGATTAAACTATATAGTACCTATAAGCTTATAGTATTAGTGGCCAATATATATAACCGCACCAAGGTAGTTGGCCTGCAACCCTTCTAGGCGGCTAACTTTGTAGGCTATAACCTTATTCTTAGATATCCTTGGCTTGTGGAAGCAGATTCTAAGATACACTTTAAAACAGGAGCCTTTAAATAGTAGAACAATAAAGAATTAGAAGGGCGTATTTTACTAATAAGCTTAAAAGATATTCTAAAAGATATAGCTCTAGGAGAAATAGTATACGCCCTATACCTAAAGGAGTATCAGATCTAACCCCTATTCTATAGCAAGATGGGTATAAAGCCTAGTATAGGCAATAACCCTTCTATAATAGATACTCTATAGGGAACTGCTAGATAGGTCACGGAGACACTATAGGGAGGCGGCGATTTTAAAGATCCCACAAGATACTTCCACCACCATAGGTTACTGTCGGTATCACTTCCGGTGATACGTAATGCTATTGCAATAGTATAGGTGGTAACTGATTTTGATTAATGCTTATTAATTCTCCTATTCTACAGGTGGAATTTGGTAGATTTCTTGAGCTCGCTTAGCTCACGTAATCAACCCCTTTTAACTCGCGTTCGTAGGCAAGTTGCCGCAAATTGCCCTAGATTGCCGTCACGTAATAGTAATTTGCGGTTACATGACTGCAAGGACGCAACCTTAATTAGATACTGGGAGTATTTAGTTTTTAACGGTGCTTAAGCACGCTGCCTACTAAATTCCACTACTTTCTACCTGTTAAATTCCACTACTTTCCACCTATTGAATTCCACTAAATTCTGCCAAATGGCTAAAGTAACCAATTATGATTTTCCATACCCGGTATGGAAAATCGCTATTGGCTTGCTTAGTACTAGCGCCTTAGCTGCTAGCTTGACATCTTTACACTCTCTATTCCTGTCTTTCTATCTTTTCCTCTTTCTACCTACTTGGTAACCTATAGCTTGATTATATTTATATTAATTAGGTCCTTTAACGCTTAGCAAGGTTTTAATTTTGTTATAGCGTCTATAGGGTTACTGCCTTTGTTAATCTATTTAATTTCTGCTATTTCTCTTCTCTTATATAATTATTGTAAACACATTAGGTTAACTATAAGTTGTTTCTCTTATATTGTCCTAAGTTTGACTAGGCAGTTATATAGAGATTTTGAATTGGTATAAAGGGTAAGCGGTAGTCGTTTAAGTTGTAAAATCTTCTTAATGGTTGCTTTGATTGCAGCTCTAGTGTTAAATCCATAGGCTATACTATATAGTTTAGATGCTAAGACGCTTTGTGTAACTCGCTTGCATTTAATAGATAACTAATAAAGGATATTAGCCCTATTGTCCTTGTCTGCGAGTGTAATAATAAAGCCGATCTAAGAAGAGAGGTTATAGTTATTAGTAAAGAATAAGTCTGTAAATATTATTAGTTTAAAAGTGCTTGTATTAAGTTGTATAAAGCGAAGTCCTTAGGAGGGATTATTAATTTGCTATTACAGCCGCTTATTAAGCTACTTTGCATATTCTTCCTTTAGGTTAATAACTTGTACTATAAAGGAGAGGTTAAAGGCAGCTTCTAGTTAACAGACTGTAGTAATATAGGCTCCTCTTGCTCTCTGGGCAATGTACTAGTCCTTTAGTATAACTGCCTTGCGGACTTCCCCTCTGGAGCTAGTTAGGTCTATAGCCTTTATAGTAACCAACTTTAGGTTCTAGTATTAACGTTCCTAGGTAAGGGCTATTAAGTCCTTTTTTTACCTAATGCAGCCTCCGTTAAACTTAATTGGGGTATTTAGCATAAGCTTCTCTCTCTCCTTTACTAGAAACTTTACTTCCTAAAGCCTAGCTTCTTTAGCCTCTATAAAGGTTTTATTAGTAAGAAATAGTGTATTATTAGTCTACAGTCCTACAATTCCAAAGCCGTTGCTATTTATGTATAACAAGTAGGGGTTATATGTTAACTGGTTTATCTATAGCTTATTAAGGTAGTGGCGGTGGTATATATTAAACTAATAGTTGCCGGCTTTTGGGACACTATAGAGTGGTTTAATAACTCTTAGAATTAATCCATTCTTTAGTTTAAGTTCTGGTGGTAGGCGTATAAAGAAGTCTCTATTTAGGTGGGTACTGGACTATATATAAGCTTGTGAGATGTTGCGTGGGTATAAAGAGGCTGGTCTTCTTTTATTTCCTTATAGGGTTGCTATAAGTGCTAGGATAATTCTCTAGCTGATATATTAAATGGTTGGTAATTGTATTAAGACCAGATCTTTGCTATAGTTATTATAGGCTTATATAACTAGTCTAGACTTCTTAAAGGCCTTATCTATTCCAGCATTCTTAATCTTATTAATAAATTGGGAGTTAAAGATTCTAACTCCATTTAGGACGTCTGCTGTATTAATAAACTTAAAGACGCCTTTCTTAAGTAAACCGTTTATCTCCTTGTGTTAAGACTCTGTAAATGACAGTGAGGTGCACTTAAGGGTTATAGTATTAGGTTTTATTAGGCTGTCATTAATGAATATTAATACGTCCGTAATGTTTTACTAGGACTTTATCGGCGATTATTGTGTCCATTTTAATCTTTAGAGGGATATAGTAGTTATTAGTTCCTTGGTTAATTCCTTAGTTAGTTCCTTAGTCGGTTCCTTAGTTAGTTCTTTAGATAGCTCCTCCTCTAGTTCCTTATTGGGTTCTTCTGGTTTAGATTATAGGTACGGCTTTACTATTATAGTCCTAAAGTTAGTAGGTCTACTAGGGAGTTATACCTTACATATTTCTCCGTTAATTCTAAGCAACTTAAATAGGCCAGTTTATCTGCCGCTTTGTCTAGTATTGCCTTTACGCTATATAAGCACGTCTGAGTTAAGGGGGAGGTTATAGATTGTGGTGATAGATGGACTATTTTGTTAGTTTAGTGCATTATTAACTTGCTTCTTTGCCCTAATTCTTGCAATCTCCTCTATTACCTTCTTTATAGCTGCCGCTTGCTATATAATAGAGGGTGCTAGTGGGTCAAGTTCGCTTATATAAGGGTAGGCACTGAAGATAAGAAGTGTTGGGACTAAGCCATCTGGGCTAGCTGTGTTATTAGCGGCCTTTACTGCCATTTGTAAGGCCAGTTCTTTAGTTATTCCTAAGTCCTGTAGCTCCTCTATAATTATCTAATATACTTAGCGTAGTATTAGATAAGCTCTTTCTACTATTTTAATAGACCAGTGAGCTTCCACTAGGACGCTCTTAGTTAATATAGCCATTGCTATAGCGTGCTGTTGAAACTCCTTGCTTGCGAAGTTCTTCCTGGCGTTATAGGTAATATAGTTAGGTGGTCTAATGTAGGTGTTAATCCAATATAGTTATAGGATATCCCAGGTATATTTTGCGGAGATATTACATAGCTATCTTACAGCTTAAAATCTGGTAGCTTTATTAATTACATAGAGAATAGGACTCTTATTAATATACATAATATTAATAAAAATGGAATGCTTAAAATTAGAATTTTAGTCTTTTTATAGTGTAAATTTAAACCGTCTAGGAGACTTGCCGTATTTCTAGCAGTAGGAATAGTACTTAGTAAGGTAGTTAATGGCCTACTTATTAATATTATCATGGCCAGAGCGTTTTAGTACCTTATATAGCTTATCTGCCAATAGATGTCCAAAGCGACGGTGGAGTCGGCAAAGTTTAGTAGTAGTTAGGTAGCAAGGGTTTTAATTAAATAAGTGGGTTATAAATAACTGCAGTAACTCTTTCTATAATAGGAAGGGGTAACTAAATCGGCGAACCACTAGCACCAATTTTGTTGGGGTAACTAGGATATTCTTAAGGTTATTATAATAGACCTTTAGTATGTCTATATCTATAAGGCATAGTAGGAAGGGTGTGTCGGCCTTTATAATGTAAAACTTAATATTGCTAATTAGTGTATTGACTATAATAGAGCTAATAGAAGAGGTAGAACTAATACCGAACTAAATATTAATAGCGCCAGCCTTTAAGGTATTAATAACGGTATTATAGGTCTTTCTATATGCGAGGTATTGTCTATAACCTACTATTAATCTCTTTAAAGCTCCGGTGTTAATCATTACTCTATAGAACTTGTTGGATATATACTAGCTAGTAGCAACGTAGGCAAATAGGTCTGGGTCATTGTAGTAAGCAATTAAATTAGTGCCGGTAATCGCATAGGTAAAGAATTAGTCTATAAAGTCAGTTACAGTATTAATAGCTCCTTTATACTGTATTATTCTAAAAGATGTAAGGAATAGTTCAGTCTGTCCTTAAGTTAGAGATACTATTAGTAACTTAATATTAATTATAAGAGCTTCTATTGCCTTATTAATAGATTCTAAGTTAAGTTTATTACCATTATTATCTGTTCCTTTGTACTTAGTAATATACTATTAGGTATGTCTATTAAAGCGGCGGTTAAATCTGTCCTTAAACTTCTTCTTTAATTTATTACGTTCTTCTCTAGAGTATTTAGATAACCAATAACCTTCTTTATTATAGATAAAGCAGCGCTTCTTTAGGAATACATATTGGCCAGATAAGGATAATTGTGTTCTATAAGGTAATTAAGGGTATTATCTATAGTAGTGGCAGTTAGTAAAGAAGGCTTAGGGGTTCTTATTATTTAACTTTTTAAATATTGTAATGGAGGATTATAAGTTATTAATTAGGCCAGTTAAGCTATTAGAAGGTTTAAAGCAGGCATATTGACACGCTGGTAACTCCTAGCAGGCGTTAATAAGCTTATTATAAAGGAACTTGTCTATGTATAAATCTGGGTTAAGACTATGCTAGAGGTGTTCTAGTTCTTTAATAAGTAACTATAGGCAGTCTAAGGTTAATTTTCTAGCATACTCGCTCTTGCCTATTATAGACTTTAGAGTTATTAAGTTCCATTATCCTAATATACCGCGTCTATATTTAGGTCCCTTAAAGTAATTGCATATAGCGTCGCAGATTTAGTTAAATAAAAGGGTTAGGGTAACGTTTTTAAGGTTAGTGTAGTAGTGGTTAAGTGCTAGACCGCGTAGCATTATAGGGTAGGCTTTGACCTTAGCTTCTTGGGGTACATCGGCTCTGCTACAGAGGTTATAAAAGATGGTAAGTTTAAAGTTAAAGTTGTTATCTTCTCCGCTACACTTATTGTCTTCTATATACATCTTTATAAGGTTTATTAACTCCTTACCAAAACCCTGGTTTTAACTCTATCCCCTAGGTGGTTCTAGTTATAGGGTTAAGTTAATATAATTAGGTTCCTGTTGTAGGGGTGGTATAAGGGTAGGTTAGGGTATAGTGGGTAGTATTATAAGTAGAGTAGGGTTTATGGCTGGTGAGATTAAAATTAGGGTTTTAATGGTACTGGTACTGGCGAAGTTGTTCTTAAGGAGGTAGTTAATTCGTCCTAAGGTAAACTTTCCTTTAGTTGCCATGTGCTCCTTAATCTTAGGCTTAGTCCATTCTATAGGGTCTTCTTTTTATAAGGTGTTAAATAGCAATTTAGGGACTATAGCATTCCTATGCTTTCTTATCTATACGCTATTAGTCTATAGAAACGTTTGGAGCTTTTAGATACCAATTTAGTTACAATCTTTAAAGATTTGTATTGTAAAGTTTTGGAAATCTTCCTTGTAGATCTCCTATAGTTTATTATCCTTAAGGTTGTACGCTTTGTATTTTAGGATCTTAAACTTCACAAATTTATTAATATCCTTTGTGGTAGTTTTGTTGGACTATAAGTTGATGCCTTTAGGCCATTTCTCCTGTCCTATGTTGACTTGTGCCCTAATATCTAATATGTTAATTCTTATCTCGTGACTCCTATCAAGTTTAATTTTAGGTTTTAGATAAAAAACGCGTAATAGACGCGAACTAAGGGCCTATTAAAAGGGTTGGTTCCTTAAGTACCTAACACGTTTAAAATGCGTAATGGACGCAAACTAAGGGCCTATTAGATAGGGGTCGGTTCTTTAAGTACCTAAAGGCTGTATATGAAAAATTAAGGGCCTATTAGATAGGGGTTGACTTTTTAAGTATACATTAAGTAATATTCCTTAATGTAATCTAGGTAGTATAAAATGCGTAATGGACGCGAACTAAGGGCCTATTAAAAGGGGTTGGTTCCTTAAATACCTAAGGGCTGTGTATAAAAAATTAAGGGCCTATTAGATAGGGGTTAACTTTTTAAATACACGTTAACTAATGCTCCTTAGCAGGCGAGATTGGTAGAGGCCTTTAGTAGGAACTAATTAAGCTCGTCTCTCTTTGTAGATAATATATCTCCTAATCTATAATTACTAATTAGTGTTAGTATTACTTCCGGTAATACGTAATGCTATTGCAATAGTATAGGTGGTAACTGATTTTAATTGATGCTTATTAATTCTCCTATTCTATAGGTGGAATTTGGTGGATTTCTTGAGCTCGCTTAGCTCACGTAATCACATCGGCAAAATATAGTACCCTTTCAATGGCCTCAATGGTTGGTGGTTGACGCAATTGGCGCGCAGTTGAGGTCATTTGGCAACTCGACCGACTAGCCTATGTCGTGTTTTTTTGACACGCAGCCTGCGCGCAACCTGCCAGTAATCTACGCATTTGGCAACCATAATTATATTTACCTCTTTTATACTAATAACATATTTTAAATAAATAAAAGCTACTTTAAAGCTATTTATAAGGCTAGTAAAATAAATAATATTATTTTAGATAATTTAATATAATATAGCGATGGTTCTCTTCTACCTATCTACCTATTGACTTACCTACCTGCCTACATCGCCTACCTGTCTGCATCGCCTACCTGTTTGCATCTGCCTACCTGTCTATATCTACCTACCCGTTAGCATCTGCCTACCTGTCTGCATCTGCTTGCCTGTCTGTATCTGCTTACCTGTCTGCATTGCCTACCTGTCTGCATTGCCTACCTGTCTGCATTGCCTACCTGTCTGCATTGCCTACCTGTCTGCATCGCCTACCTGTTTGCATCTGCCTACCTGTCTATATCTACCTACCCGTTAGCATCTGCCTACCTGTCTACATCTGCTTGCCTGTCTGTATT
>Ga0307507_10004597_pt1 | contig 24105 bp, 8 predicted proteins | sample 7_EM_MG_FD_207223 | JGI IMG/M metagenome (GOLD analysis project Ga0307507, IMG submission 207223) | Populus trichocarpa ectomycorrhiza microbial communities from riparian zone in the Pacific Northwest, United States - 7_EM | ecosystem: Host-associated > Plants > Roots > Unclassified | place...
GGGGAAGATTTAAAGGAACAATATAAATTCTATCTAAATCTAAGGGTATATAGCTCTTGAAGAGAACAAGACGTTGCGTAAAGAAGAGAAAGGAATAACTAGAGAATCTTGTAATTAAATAGTTAGGGGTCTTGGTCGATGCGTACGCACGTGCGCACGCGGACGGACTTTGGTAGAATTTGATTAATCTGGCAGAACTTGGCAGAAGTTAATCAAGGCGTTAAGTTTATCTGTCGAGTGTTTTACCGAGACATTCCTACTGTAACTAGGCTAGTCCTGTTATAGTACCCCCCCTTTTAACCAAAGGTTTAAAATAATTCAATTTAGTTAAGAGTTTATAATTTTTTTTATCACGTGTCATATTTTCGCGTCGGGTGGCGGTCTTGGCAAGGCAGATCTGACTAATTAGACAACTTTAACCGCCGGTTAAAGTTCCTTAACATCTTACGTGTTACGTAATCGCGTCACGAATGTTATAACTTATTTTAAGTTCTTTTTAAATTCGAGTTTCATATATTCGTGTTAGGTGGCAGTTATTTGCCTTTATATTGTGTCCATCTAGCCAGAGTAGGCCGCAAAGGATAGTCCTTATAGAATTCTTTTACTAAGGAAGGCGTATTAGCCTTAATCTAATTATAGGTTTCCTAGGTTCGTGTTTTATATCCTTCCTACTTAATAAGAAGTTTAAATCGTTTAAATCATTTTTTCCATCGCATATTATTAATTAAGTTAATAAAGTAAGAACTGTTACTATTGTTAACAATTATAGGAGGTGGCGGCGGCACTTTGCAAGTTAAAGGTTTACCTTTTAAAGGTTATAGCAAGCTTATATAAAACATTAGGTGTATTTTCATCTCAGTTGGCAGTTTGAGCTTATAGGCGTATAGGCTTAGTTTCTTTTTAATTTGGTATGGGCCTATAAACTTCTAATTAAGTTTCTTTAAGGGCCGTTAAGTCTTTATATTTTATGTATTTAGGTAAGCTATATCACCTTCTTTAAAGTCCCACGCGGGAGCTCGTCCTTTATTTGCATGCTATTCCTATACTGTTTAAGCATACGTTAATTCACTTTGTAGTAGTTCCATTAACTGCTTTATTTAATTAGCAAAGTTGTGCGCATTAATTAACTGAATCCATTTAATTGTAGGTCCTATTGCATTAATTTTAGGTCGTGGTTTAAATCCAAGTCAAGGGTCTTGTCTGTAGGTCGTGTAGAACGGCGTCATACCTATTAATTCGTTTATTATATTATTCGTAGTAAACTCAGCTAAAGGCAGCCACTTTTCCCAGTCGTCTTACAGGTAGGAGCAGTACATTTATAGGTATTGTTCCATAATCGCGTTCACAATTTCGGTTTAACTATCTATCTCTAGATAAAATGCAGTTGAGAGTCGTGTTTGTATGCTTAATCGTTTATATAGAGCTTACCAGAAGTCTAAAACGAACTGGCCTCCATAGTTAGATATTATCAAGTTAGGGAGTCTATGCAGCTTAAAGACATATTTAATAAAACATTCAGCTACTAAGATAATATTAATTGAGTCTATAGGAATCATGTGTCGCATTTTTATAAGGCGGTTAACTACTACTATAATATTTATAAATCCGTTGCTGCTAGGTAAATCTACTACAAAGTCAATTAAGATATCACGCCATCTTTGCATTGGAATTAATAATAGTCGGAGTACTCCTTATTTCTTTACATAAAAAGTCTTTCCATGAACATATATTCTGCATGCTTGAATATATTTTCGCATATAGTCGTGCATTATAGGCTAGTAATATGCTCGTTAGACTATCTCATACGTTTTCGCACAGCCAGGATGTCCCGCTATAGGAGAGTTGTGTATAAATTCGAGTATCTTAAATCGCAAAGGTTTGGAATTCGGGACTACTATATTCTATTAATAGTATAGTCAATTGTTATGAATTTCGCATTTGGCGAGTGTAATATCTTTATGCTATTATTTTCCTGTTTAAATCGCTTCTATTATATCTGCTATCTATACGTTGTTCTTATATTTGTATTCCATTAGCTTATTAATTTCCATTTCCCATTTATTAATTTCTAATTCGTTTCTATTAAGTTCCGTGTCTAGGAATATAGGATGTAGTTTCTTAAAATATTTAGGGGGCAATAGGATCTGTAATTAATTTATAATCCGTTTATCTAAAGCGTTTATAGGTAGGTCTTATAATTATCATATTAATGCGTTAGGCTTCTAATTAAGTTTGCCTAGTTAGTATATAATCTTAAAGTTAAATTATAAGAGGTATTCGGCCCAACAAATTTGGCGTTGCGTTAATTGCTTTATAGTTATAAAATACTGTAGGTTCTTGTAGTCCGTTAATACATATATTAGGAACAACAATCCTTTAAGTTCTGGACGCCATTATTTAAAGTATCTAACAATTATAAGTAGTTCCTTATTATATATCTCGTAGTTTAATTCAGCAGGGGCGAGCTTTTAGGAGAGAAAGGCTACTAGACATAGCTCACCGTTCTTATTATACTGCGATAACACTCCCCCTAGGGCATAATTAGACGAGTCTGTTTCAACAACACATTTAAGGTTAGGGTTAAAGTAAGCGAGAATTAGGGTAGTTGTAAAGCGTTGTTTTAAATTATTAAAAGCTTGTTTACATCTAGTAGTCTATTTAAATTTTATGTTCTTCCTTGTTAAGTTTACCAACGGTTAAGCGATTTTCGAGAAGTGGTTAATAAATCAACAGTAGAAATTTGCAAATCTTAGAAATCCTTAAATGTCTTATACGTTACTAGGGCTTCCCTAGTTTATAATAGCAGCAACCTTCTTAGGGTCCATTTTAATTCCGTCACGGGATATAATCAGGCCTAGGTATATGACTTTAGACGCATGGAACTTATATTTCTTAATATCGCATTATAAACCCGTATCTCGCAAACATTTAAGGACCATTTAGATGTGTTTTTAATACTTAAAAAGTAAAGATAAGTAAATTAAGATATCGTTAATATACGCGGTAATAAATATATTAAGGAATTTATAAAGCGTATTGTTAACATATTACTAAAATATACTAGGACCGTTCTTTACACTAAATAGCATTACTAGGTATTTAAAGAGTCCCTATTATATATAAAAGGCTATATACTTCTTGTCTCCTTCTTGGACACAAATTCAATTAAAGGCAGCGACTATATTAAGCTTTATAAAATATTATGCCTTTACTAGGCGGTCAAGCGTCTCTTGGATTAAGGGGATTGGATATTAGTTTTAAATTATAATTATATTTAGAGCTTAATAATTGATATAGAATCTTAAGCCTCCTCCTAGCTTTTTAATAAATAGTACGGGTAAGGTAAATAGAGATTAACTAGGGCGAATAAATCCTTTTTCTAGATGCTTATTAAGGTATTATTGCATTATAAGCAGTTCTTCCTATAATATACCGTATAGTGGTCTAAACTTTAGTATTATATCAGGTTTAAGTTCTATCTTAAAATCGTGTACATCCTAATATGGGGGTAGTTAGTCTGCGAATCTTTTCTCAAACTTATTAATTAGATTGTGGTACTCTTTGGGCATAAGAGGTTAAAGGTTAATATATTGCTTTGGTTCTAGTGCTTTTTTAATATCTTTTATAGTTATAGCAAAGATTTCATAGTCTCGTTTTCGTGCTAATGAAATAAAAGGTGCGGCTTGTATTATACGAATTTTAAGAGGTTTTAGCGTAACGTCTTCGCATTCTTTACTACTATTAGTAGTTATAGCCGTATCGTTTTGGTTCGGGGTCCATGGCAGGGGCAGTTTATATTATATTAAATTTGAATAATCTTGTGCATGTTTATAGGGTTGGTGGTGTTTTAAGTAATAACTTTAGCAGTAGGTTATACGGAATTTTAGTGTTTCTTTAACCCAGCTAATTAAAGGGTTGTATCGTTTTAGCCATCTATGTCTAAGTATTATCTTATATTGCTTTAGGGGTATTACAAATAAGGAAACATATTTAAGGTATTCGCCTATTTACATTTTTATAAGAGCGTAGTGTGTTAATTCGCTATATATTAAGGGTTTGCCGTTAAAGCCTTATAGGCCTTAAGGCTTATTAAGTTTCTTTAAATTTAGGCATTAGGTTTTTATATAGTTTATATTAATAAAGCCTATACTAGTAGCTCCGCTATCTATAAGAATTTATACCTCCTTCTATTTTCTAAGTATTTAAATTTCGCTAAGTATATTAAGGGAGTTATATTGTGTATTAGCGCTGGAAGAGCCTAGACACTTATACTCTTCTACTTCTTATCCTAAGGCGCGACTTAACCCTAGGACGATTTGTTTTCCGAGTTAGCCAAGGGTAAGATGCTTCGTAACGACTGGGTATAATTTATGGAATGAGTATAGGTTAAGGAGCGAGTACGGCTTAAAGAACAAGTGCGATTTAAGGAGTGGGTGTAATTCAAAGACCAAGAGGAACTACGGCGGACTTTTTTAAAAGGGTAAGTTTGGTAATTCCTTTAAATATATCCTTTTTTACCATATCCGAAGCATTCTCTGTTTATGGCTTAAGTTCTTTGTTTGTTGGTTTCTAAGGGTGTATAAGATTAAGTGGTATTAAGGTCCATAGGGTTGTATATAGGACTTTTTAGGTTTGGAGAGGGATCGCGTTTTGGGGTATATATTGGTTTTATAGAGTTTTAAATATAAGGCATGGTCGGCTTTAGAGAATAAGTTTATTTGTTATATTAAAGGTCCTCGTTAATTTATTAACACATTATAGCAAATTTAGGTAGGTCTTTTGGTAGTTCCCTACCTACTAATTGGGCTCTAATCTCATCTAAAATAGCTTATTAAAGAGTAGCGACTTTAGCGGCTTCATTCCAATCCAGTTTGCTAATAAGGCCTAAAAATTCCAAAAAGAAGCTAGTAAATTCTTGGTTCCGTTATTATAGGTTTTTAAGTTTAGTGACAGCTGTATGTTTGCGGCTGGTGTTATCATACATTTGTTCTAGTAGGGAGATAAAGATTTTAAAACTAATAAAGGTGCTATTACAGAAGAATAGATCTATAGTTTGTGCAGCGTCCTTGCTTAAACGAGACATTCTATAGCTAATTTTACTAGCTTTGGTGGGGTATCGGTTATAGTTCATTAAGAGTTTAAAATGGAGCTTAGTTATAAAGGGATATAGGTTATTTCAATTTCTATTAAACATTGGAGGATTAGGGAGCTTTTTGAATTTTATAATAGGTATTGAATTCGTTATAGATATAGGTTAAGTTACCATTACTGGTTCAAAGTTCGCGTTTAAGGGGCTAGGTTCGGATACAGTTATATTAATTTTGTTTATAGGTGGTGTTAGGGTCTCTAATATAAATGCTTGGACATTACAGAGTTCTTTATAGAGTGCTTCTATTAATTACTAATGCTGGGCTTTTAGTACAGCCCGCTACTAAGCTAAGGCATCCATAAAGGACTGTTGCATCATGGTTAACTGTTCCCTGACTAGGGACATAATACTTATAGTTATTAAAGAGGATTCGGGTTCGTTTGCCATTTTAATAGTAGTTGTTTTTTTTAACGCAATGTAATATAAGGGCGCGAAGAGGCTTTAGGGAAGATTTAAAGGAATAATATAAATTCTATCTAAATCTAAGGGTATATAGCTCTTAAAGAGAATAAGACGTTGCGTAAAGAAGAGAAAGGAATAACCAGAGAATCTTATAATTAAATAGTTAGGGGTCTTGGTCGATGCGTGCGCACGTGCGCACGCGGACAGACTTTGGTAGAATTCGATTAATCTAGCAGAACTTGGCAGAAGTTAATCAAGGCGTCAAGTTTATCTGTCAAGTGTTTTACTGAGACATTTCTACTGTAACTAGGCTAGTCCTGTTACACCTAGATAGATCTAGAACCCTCCCCCACCAGTTAAGGTAGATGGTAAGGATAAGTACTTTGTTAAAAGAATTAATGATATTAAGTACAATAAACGGAAACGCTAGTATATATACCTTATAAAGTGGAGAGGCTTTACTGAACCCTTATGGGAACCTATTGACTCTATAGGACTTATATAAGCCGCAGAAGACTTTTACGAACTCTACCTAGAACTACCACAGCCCCATCTCGCAGAAGCTTGAGTTTAAAGGGGGGGTACTATTACGGGACCACCTTGTAACACCTCGCACACGTCCACCTGTTTCCACCGTCTTGACCTCTATGTTAATGACTTAGTTAATTAAGGCACGTAACGGCAATCTAAGGCAATTTGCCATTACGTGACGGCAATCTACGGCAATCTGCTGTCCTCCACTATATTCTACTAAAATCTGCTAAAATCTGCTAGGACTATAACCTAAAGCCTATTCTACCCGTGTATATATTAACTAAGCAACTAAGTTAACGATATATACCCTTTTCTTCCCGTTTCCCTACTTTTTTTCCTTACGCAACGTCTTAACTTTATTACACAGTTTATATACGTAGCTTAATAATATCTACTTTGCTATATATTATCGTCGCTTATACTCACTCCGTGACAATATTAATATATTAAATTAGGGACCCGACCGGAACTCTTATAGAAGACCACCAGCCCATAATTAGTATAGTAGTGGTATATAGACTGCTTATAAGCTAAGCGGGCCTAGTAGATAACTTAGAGATATAAAATATCTTTAAGGACAAAAATAAAGAGGATGATAGTGTTACGGACCTTATATTAGCAATAGTATAACTACTAAAAGAGGATATAAATGGACTAGTAATAGAAGCGCGGGAGGCACTAGAACTAGTTAAGCTATAGGATAAGGGGTAGCCGAGTTACGTAGCTGGTTACGTTATAAGTTTAAAACGTAGGAATATGGGAACGTAGAAACAAGAAGGACGTACTAACATACTAACGTACTTAGCCATTACTATAAAAAGGAGTTATATATTTAAAGAACCACAGTTCCTACCTAGATAGTTTCTTTCCTTATAGTAAATCTTAAAATATAATTAAAGTTAATCTGTTAGGCAACTATTCCACTAGTTATTATTGTATTGTTAACTTATTTACCTATACACCTAGCCTATTAGCAAATCTACCGTAGTATTTCCTACAAGGTTTCTTTATAGCTATAATTATAATATATACTAACTTCTTTTTAGCATAACGAGAATAGGATAGTAGTTATAAGTTAGTTATAATAATTAGAGAATAAGTATCTAATAGGAGGCATTAGAAATAATAAAGTTATTAAATTAGAAACGGGAATGCTATACCTCTAATTAATAACTTAGAGATATAGGATATCTTTAAGGACAAAGATAAAGAGGAGTGGAATAGTATTACAAACCTTATATTTAGTAGTAGTGCAACTATTAAAGGAAGATATAAATAGATTAGTTAAGATAGTACAAGAGGCGCTAGAACTAATTAAGCTATAGAATAAGGGGTAGCTAAGTTATATAATATATTATGAGATAGGTTTAGTACGCAAATACGTAAGTATATAAGTACGTGCTAATGTATTAACGTATTAACGTACTAACGTACTTAGTATATTCTTAGGCATAGGATTATATATTTAAAGGATTATATTCCCTACCTAGATAGTTCTTCTCTTTATAGTAAATCTTAGAATATAATTGGAGTTAATCTATTAGGTAACTACTCTACTAGTTATATTTACATTATTAACTTTTTATTTACCTGTATACCTAGTCTATTAATAAGTCTACCGTAGTATCTACTATAAAGCTTTATTATAGGCCTTAAAGGATCTATTATTATTATTTATTGCTTAACGTCCGATTTGGATCCCTGTTGGGCCCACGCGGACTACTCCTTATATACATGTAGGGAGAAAACTCTATTTGAGAAAACCCCGTGATCCGTCTCCCCGCCTTTTAGGGCTTGCTTATAAGTCGCTTGCGAGTCACTAGTGGTGCTCTACTACCTTACTTTTTAACCTCCTTGGGAACCACTGCTGCCATAACAAACCTATGGACGTGCTAGTATTATATACTGTACTCTACTCCTGTAGAGTTATTAGGGGGCGCCTATTACTCGCCCCTTTGCCTTCTATTACTATTTCCTTTACAACCTAGAACTGGTCTAGTATATTTTAGCTAATAAGCCACTGGGTAGCCGCCTTAAGGCCTTTCTATATTAAGAGTAGTGTATTATAGTTTTCTATGCTAGCTGCTAAGAGTATTACTTCTTAGCTGGTGCGTAAGGGGCATAACAGTATTATATGTTTTGGTGTCTGTCTTGGCTAGCCATATTTACACCTTAGGCTACCTACTAGGACACCTACCTAGTAAAGCCAATCTTTTAGTCCTATTATTCCTATCCTTAAGAGTGTTGCTATTGTATTTTCTGCCTTTGTTAGGCCCTCTTAGAGCCCTTAGGTATTTACCCCCTATAGCGTTACCTATGCTACGGCTTAGGTTCCCCTTGCCTAAGTCTACCTCTATACCTTTAACTCCTATTTATCTCTCCAGCGTTGGTCTAACCAGTATTATGTTATAGTAGATGGTTTTCCAGTACTCTTTTATACTCTACTTTAGCTCCTTTCTCTCCCTTACTATTATTTTTGCTAGCCTCTTACGCGTCTCCCTTTCTCCTTTATATAGGCCTGGGCCCTAGCGCCGTACTATTCTTCTTTTACTTTCTCCACCTGTTTTCCTAATATATTTTCCCTACTTTGGGGTTATTGGTTCCTTCTCCTATAGGGCACCCTAGGGTCCCTCTATAGTTTGTTTAGGCATATCTTGATATACTTTATAACGTTAGAGTTGCGTTCCTTTTACACCCTTTATATTACATCAGCTTTAATATATAGTTATAGGGGGGGAATATTAGCTTTCTTCTTAAGTAGTGCTGTGGCCATTTACTTATACCCGCCTATTATACTCCTAAGGTAGGCTGTTTGAACCTTTTAGAGTGGTTTAAGGAGTGATTTAGGGGGGCCTTTTTTAGTTTCTCTAGTGGCCCAAGTGCTAGATCTATATGTTATGGTTAGCCGGACAACTGCTATATATAGTAGGCGTAACCTCTGGAAGCATGGACCCTATATAGAATTAACAATCCTAGATATAGTAATATACTATACTTGGCCCTTACGGGCCGCTTATACTATATATACGCTCCACTGGAGCTTGCTGTTTACCCACACTCCTAATACCCTTAGGCCTTAAACCGGTTGACCCCCAAAGCCTTAGATATAGATTATATGCTAAAGATCTATAGATTAGTTACGCTTTCTTATAAAATGGATTAGCTAGTATTTCTCTGGTAAGAATTGGACTCTATATTATCTTGCCCATTCTATATAGGTGTTATAGGCTTTCTCTAGTATCCTGCAGTTCTCTATGGCTGTTGGCCCATATGTAATTAGGTTTATATTATTAATAAAGCCTATCCCCTAGGTCGCCCCTTCCTTAAAGGTGTTAAGCAGGTTACTTATAAAGAAGAGGAAGAGTATAGGCAATAAAGGTAATCCTTATAGTATTCCTATTATAACTATAATAGGGGGGCTCTAGTATCCGTTAAAGACTAGTAATGTTTCTTTCTAGCCTATAAATCCTTAAATAAATTAAATAATCTATTCTGGGAAGCCCTTTGCCTTAAAGATGTATAAGAGACGCTTATAGGGTATATTATTATAGGCGCTGCTGATATCTAGGCTAAGCATTAATACTATAAAGTCCTTTCGCATAGCCTATGCAGTTTTAATGGTAGTAGTGAGTAGTATAAGTGCTAATAGCGTTAAGCAATTCTTTCTTGCCCCTATTTAGCTTTGTGGTAATAGGGCGTGTTCCTCTACTATATCTGCTATATAGTCCGCTATAACCTTTTCTAAGATCTTGCTTAGGGTGTTTTCTAAGGCAATAGGGCGGTAGCTTCCTGGGATTAAGTAGTCTGCTTTACCTTCTTTTTATAAGACAACTATTATTATAGATCTTCTAAGTCGCGGGTAGTAGCCTATTACAAAGCATACTCTGGCTACGTCTGCAAGCCAAGGTGCTATAAGTAGTCCATAGGTCTTTAGGGCTTTATTTAGGATCCTATCTAGTCCTAGTGCTGTGTTATTTAAGAGGCGGCTAATAGTTCTAGCCATTTATTTAGTTATTATGTCGCTGTTGACCCTTGGGCGAGTTACTAGTGTTTTACTAGTAATATTACTAAGGTCTACTGGAGCCAGTTAAGGGAAAAAAAATTCTATAAGGATCTTTGCCTTCTTATTATTGTTGCTTGTGGCCTATGGTTCGCCTGCTCTTTATAGGGGTAGTAGGTATAGATCTTCTACTAGGCGTTCCGCCTTTTTCTTTACCCATTTCGCTATGGTCTAAAGGCCCTTATTATAGGGGAGACTTAGGTTAGTAGTATATTTATTTATAAACCGTCTCCAGTTATTCCTTACTTCTTTTCTTAGGGTATTCTTTAGCTGGTTTCTTATATCTTTATATTATCTCTTATCCTTAGAATTGTGGCTGCTTATATATTTCCTCCTTACTCGTCGTTGGCCAGCTATAAGGGCTATGCACTATGCGGACCATGCATATCGCGCATAGGGGCCCGGTTTTAAAACTGGGCAGTGCTCTTTTAGCCTACTTTTAATTACTGCCTAGATCCTTTCTAGTCTTTAATTAATTTCCTTAGGGGTAGCCAATAAGCCTTACTTATTTAGTATTAGGTGGATTTCTTCTAGGTCTTAGAGTTGTTATTTAATTGTATTAAGGAAGCTATCTACGTTAAGCTTCCTTATTGCGTATCTTTTGCCATTTAGTTGCGCCTTAATGTCCAGATCTAGTTATATTTGGATAGGGATATAGTCTAAGGTAAGTGCCCATTCTTCTTTAGGGGAGCACCTTTTAAGTCTCTGGTATAGGTTTTCGTCCATAATTATAAGGTTAATTATACTTTTAGCAGTACCCCATTGCCATATAATTGCACCTAAGGGGGTAGCTAGCTTAAGGCCCCCGTTATCTATAGCTCTTAGTAGGCACTCTACCTATTAATTAGCAGCAATATGGATGCCCCCCTACTATAGGTAGTGGAGGTTTATGTCTCCTAGTAGAATAAACTCCGCGTGTTTAGTTTCTAGCAAGCTTATTATAGATATAATATTCTCTGTCTGTGCTACCCCTTTAACCTTAGGGTTATAGATATTAATAATTTGTACTAGTCCCCTATATATCTAAATAGTTATAACTATAATATCTAGGTTAACTGCCTGCTATAACCATAAGGTAAGGCTGATATTTTTGCTAATCATAAAGCATACGCGTGTAGCTGCTTTTAGTTTATATAGGAGCTAAAATCCTTAGGGGCAGTATGTTGATTATATATAGGTATTGTAATATGGCTCTTGTATAGCAAGAATATAGTATTTCTCTGGGTCTAGACTGTCTAGTAGGGGCCTTACTAGACGGTGGTTTGTATTGCCGCAGTTATACTATATAATGGTTAAGTGGCGGACCCCTAGTAGGGGTCCTTCGCCTCTTCTTTTGTCACAGTGCTGTAATGCTAATAGGCTGAATAACTACATTGTGGTATAAAGAGGAGAAGGAGGTAAAAGGGGGTATCGTACACAAATAGTAGGGGCAGCCGTCAAGGCGCTAGTGGTGGGCCAGCCAATAGTAGGAAACAGTACGAGACAGTACGTGTCAGGACTGTGCCGTGACAGTACTCCCCTCCCTAGAAGGTTTGGTCCCTAAACTAAACAAGTAACCTATTTTCGCTGCAAAGATGTCACTTCTGCTTACCGCCCTTAACCGAGCCAATAGCGATTTTCCATGCCGGGCATAGAAAATCTTAATTAGTTAGCTTAACAAATAAAATTAGCAGAACTCTACACCGCCACTACATAGCGCTTCTTGGCAAAAAACTGACTAATTAGACAACTTTAACCGGCGGTTAAAGTTCTATAAGATCTCAACCACCACAAATTACCTTTATAGTCGGCCACGGCCTTAGCATAACTCTCCCTTATCTCATACCCAGTCTGGGGGTCCTAGCTTCTTAGGGTATTATTTATAAAACCTTAGTAGTGCGCGCTTATACCCTTTTAGGGATTTCTTAGGTTCCCAGGTTTTCTTGTTATAGTATTTCCATTTAATATAGTATATTAAGCCATACTCGTCTATTTATTTATTATGTACATTAAGAATCTTTTTAAATTCCCACTTATCCGTAATATTGCCGTCATTATCCCTTTCGGCTATCCTGCCTATAATATTACGACATTCCTTTTTATTGATGCGTGCTTAACCAGAGATCTCTTTAAAGAACTAGAGGCGGACTTTTAAAGTATAGAAAGACTTATTAATACGGATATAGTCTAGGAGGTTAACTACAACTACTCCTCTATAGGCAGCTAGGACGGGCTAGGGTCCGTCCTAGTTATTATCCTACTTTCTCTTAGGCCAGTTGGTCTTTATATTTTTAAGGCTAATCATAACCATATTATCCTTTTTAAATATTATACCTTTATCTTGTTTTATATTAGCGTTATCTTTATATTATCGCTGGGAGATATAAGCTAGGGCTTTAAGCTAGGTTAAGATACGCTTAAAGCGGTTAGCAATAGTATCAGCTTATAAATACTCCTTCTTTGTATATATAAACAGGGCTAATAGCTAGGGGCCTACTAGTTTAACACCTAGACGTGGGTTATAGCCATAGTTGGCAAAGAATAGTAAGATTCCCGTGGTCTTATTAACCTAGTTATTTATGGTAAACTTAGCAAGGGGGAGCCAATCTACCTAGTTATCTTAGGTAAAGCTCACAAAGGCGCGTAGGTACTTATTTATTACTACATTAATAATCTTAGTTTAACTATCTATTTTAGGGTGCCATGCGGAGCTAGGGCTTAGGGTTACCTTTAGGTGCTAGTTTAGGCAACGCCAGAAGTCAAAAACGAATAAAGAGCCTCTATTAGAAATAATAGTATTTAGAGCACCATATAACTTATAGACAGTATAGATAAATGCTTTAACGAGCTCCTTAGTATCTAGGCTAGTAACAGAAATAAAGTATCTTATCTTTATTAGGCAGTTAACAACGACAAAGATATATCTATATATTTTGCCATTATAAAGGCACTTAGGCAGGTTAACAACATAGTTAATAGAGATATCAGTCTATAGGCGGACTAGTAGTTCTAGTGGTTTTAGGAAACCAGACGGTGCTAAGCATAGGGTCTTTATACGGAAGTAAAGAGCGCAGTCTTTTATAAAGGTAGCCATAAACTATGAAATACCTGGCCACTAATATATTTAATTAAGGAGGTCTAATGTCTTAACACGGCCTAAGTAACCCGCAGGGCCCAAACTATATGTGCGGTGTATAACTTCTAGTTGGAGTTTATATAAATTAGGGACAAATACTTAATTCCTATAGTAGATTAGGCCGTTAACAATTAAACATTTGGATTTATTATAGCGGAGCAGCTTCCTAATCTACTTAGGCCAACGGCGTGCTTTACGGTCTTCCTGTTTACATAGTATAGCCAACATATTTCTAGCGAGTTCGTTCTCTTTATAGGCATTCTTAATAAGCTCCTTAAGGGGTTTTTTCTTAGGCTCTGGGTCTATTACTATAATAAAGTCTTTAATGCTCTGGTCTTGGGATTCGCTTAGTAGTTCTTCTAGGATAGTAGGGTTAACTTTCTTTGGTGGTAAAACAACACGGTCTTAGTATTATAGACGTTCATTATTAGCATTAGCAGGTATAACGCCTAGGAGGCAGCTAAGAGCGTCTAAGATTGTAGCTTTAGTACTAGGCCTATAGGTAATAACAAAGTTAAATTAGGAAAAGAACTCAGCCCAGCGGACTTAGTACTAGTTTAGTTATTTTATTATTATAAAGGTCTAGAGGTTCTTATAGTCCGTAATAATTTTAAACGGCTGCTTAGTTCCTTATAGTTCAGGACACTATTCTTCTAGTACCTTAACAATTGCCAGGAGCTCCTTATTATATATTTCATAGTTACATTTAGGGGCTAAGTGCTTAGCAGAGAAGAATGCGACTAGCTTAAGCTTATTACTTTTATCGGCTTGATAGAGCACTCTACCTAAAGCCTAGTTCGAGGCGTCTGTCTCTACCACAGTCTTCTTTATATAGTCGTAATACGCTAGGACCGGTGCTTTAGTAAACGCTGTTTTTAGGGTCTAGAATGCCTGTGCTTAATTAGGGCCCTATAACCAGCTAATGCTCTTTTTTAGTAGCCTGGTCATAGGCTCAACTACCTTAAAATAGCCTTAAATAAATTATTGGTAGAAGTTCGCGAAGCTAAGAAATTGCTATAGTTCCTTAACTAATGTCAGGTCCTTCTATTTCTATAAGGCCTGTACCTTCTTAGGGTCTATGGTTATGCCATTAGTTAAAATAATTAAGCCAAGGTATTTTGTTTTAGTAGCATAAAACTTAGACTTATTAATATTAATCTAGAGTCTAGCATTACCAAGTCTCTGGATAATTTCATTTACATATTTTATATACTCGGCGCGTGTTTTTAAGAAGACAAGGACATTATCAAGATACGTAATACAGTAGTCATTAAGGGCATTATATAAAATATAGTTAATATAGTTTTGGAACATAGCGGGTGCGTTATAGAGACCAAACGGTATAACTAGCATTTTATAGAGTCCAAACCGGGTGATAAATACTGTAAGCTATTTATGGCCTTCCGCGATCCGGATCTAGTTAAACACAGCAATTATATTAAGCTTAGTAAAGTACTTAGCACTATAGAGTGCGTTAAGTATCTCGCGGACTAGTAGCAGTAGGTATCGGTTCTTAATAATAACTATATTTAGGCCTTAGTAGTTATAGCAGATTTATACACCACCGCTAGGTTTTACTGTAAGGAGGAGTAATACGGCGGCTAGTAAGATTAATTCGCGGATAAAACCCTTATCCAGTATCTCGTTAATCCACTTCTTTACACAGCTAAGTTCAGCGGGTAAGAGTAGTCTGTTTTTATAGTACGGGGCCTACTTTCCTAGTATAATCTCAATTTTATGGTCCTATGGTCAGTAAGAGGGCAGCTTATCTACATTCTTAAGGAGGAAGTGTTTAATATATTCATAAAACTCTTTTAGTAAGTGTTGTAAAATATCCTTATAGGTTAATCCTGGTTTGCCTTTTAGGAATTTCTTAATATCAGTATCAACTATCTTCCGGCATAAAAACTTAGACTTGGTTTTTAGGTTTATCTTAAGGAAGTTATTATAAGGGATATTATTGCAGGTTACCTTGGGTTGCCCTCAGGACAACCCCCAGACACCCCTTAGATGGCCATCAGTTACGTACCGGAGGCACGTGCCCGTAGTATATAGTCTCCACAATCCTTAAGGCCTTACCTCCTTAAGGATTCATCTCTCTTACCAATCTATCTTGTTCCACAATCGTGTCCTTATAGCCCCCTATCTACAAGTTCCCCTTACATTTAAATCCTTCCTACTCTTTTTAGAAGGGCAGCTGGCTTTAAAAACCAGATTGTTTATATTTTTGTTTATACCTACTATCCTCCCTTAAAAATCTCGCGATAACCTAAATAGAAACTCCATAAATCCCTTATAGAAAGCCATCGCGCTAAGGCAGGAAGGTCCCTCCAATAGCAAAAGATTGCAATAATACAAACCTCTAGGTAAGACGGCTAAATAAGCCCTAATACCCAAATGCGCTAGGAGCTTAAAGACTTTTGTATACCTACGGTCACTAACAACGCGGAGGAAAACATAGACACCCTCTATAATAGTCGCAACGCTGCCGGAAAGTAACTGGAATCTCTCTAGCCCTACCTAGGCCAATTGGAAGATTAAGCGCTAGAAGCAACTTTAAGATCTTCCCCTAAGCTAGAAATGCTAGAGGAATATACTAATATATCTAATTAGGGATGTAACCAGAACCCTCCCAGAAGACCATCGGCCCATAATTAGTATAGTGGCGGCGTATAGACTGCTTATAAGCTAAGCGGGCCTACCCCTTTTAGTAACCCAACCTAAATACTAACTTAAAACCTAAGCCTTGTTAGGAAGCCTATACTAGTTACTAGTGCTAATACTACTTCTATAGCCGGAGCTTTCCTAGGCCTAAGTTTAGAAAGTTAAGAGCCCCATACTAATATCCTTTAAGATGGATATTAGGAAGCTATTATAAGGCTCTTAGAAGCTATGCAGGAGGAGGCTACTAGTAAATATATTAGAACCCTCTAAGGGCAAATTTAGATCTAGTAGGGATTAATCTAGGCTAGACAAACTCTTTTATAACCTGGCTAAGGCTAAGGGCTTCCTAGGGGCTACCCAGTATCTACTTAAGGAAGTATGGAAGACTTAGAGAGTTATCTACGCTATAAATAGAAAAAGGATATAGACTAATTGGCTAAGGCCTTTAATAGCCTAGAACTCTATTATAGACCCAACGCCTAATAGCTGGATAATTGGGTTTATAAGGTAGACAACTTCTTTAAGATACTAATAATACAAGATAATACTAAAGAGCGTATATACTAGATTATTAGCAAGATTAAAGACCAATCGCTAAACTAGATCGCACTTAATCAGCTTAATAAAGAGTAAATTACCTTATAGCCGCAGCTGTAAACCTTCCTAAAGAAGTGGACTTAAGATCCGTATATCATATAATATAATTATGCAGAACTATTCTGGAATAGAATATAGCTTAACCGCTACAATTTCCGCCAGTTTATAAACTTTGTGGAAACTTATACTTAACTAATAGATCCAGAGCCCTTTAAAAATGAAGACGGTAGCGTCTATAAGAAGGAAAAAATCAGATTTATCTAGGCTAGAATTAAGCTAGCAATTTATAATAAAATAAAGCGCGTAGGAGCCCTACTATGGATTACCGTATATGCGGATTTTAAATAAGTAGTTTTAAACGCCAAGGATGCGGTAAGGAACTAAACCTCTTCTAGTAGGAAGCTAGGGGGTCACTAGAAGCATAGGCACTTTAGTAATAATATAGGGTAGACCTAAACTTTAAAGAAGCCGTTCTTAAAGAGAAATTTGGAAGGGTTAAAGTTAGGGACCTTAAGTAATAGAAAAGACTCCTAGGGCCAACCTAACACCCATCCGGCACCCTTATAGGAACACTCTAAAAGGTTAAGAGAAAACTTCTCTAAAGGTAAACCTAATTGGAAAAATAAGTAGGGTGACAACCGCACTAATAATTTAAAAAAAGAAAAGCCCTAGTTGTGGACCTCTCCTAGCTGCAACTAGGGCAAGATACAGAAGGAGAGACTCTCTGTATTGCTATTAAGCTGGAAATGGTACTCCCTATAGGCGAGGTACGTTAGTTCCAAGTACTATATAATAGCGGCGCCAAAATCAATCTCATATAATATAATTTGGTAAAAGAGCATAAGCTTATCCCATTGCTAAGGTAGCAGAAACCTATTATAGGGTTCCTAAATAAGTATTAAATTAAACTACACAGTGCCTATAAGCTTACAGTGTCAGTGGCCGATATATATAACCGCACTAAGGTGGTTAGCCCGCAACCCTTCTAGGCAGCTAACTTTAAAGGCTATAACCTTATTCTTAGATACCCTTGGCTTGTGGAAGCAGATTTTAAGATACGCTTTAAATCAGAAGCCTTTAAATAATAAAACAATAAAGAATTAGAAGGGCGTATATTACTAATAAGCTTAAAAGATATCCTAGAAGATGTAGCTCTAGGTAAAACAGTATACGCTCTACACCTAAAGGAGTATTAGATCGAACCCCTATTCTATAGTAAAATGGGTATAGAGCCTAGCATAGGTGATAACCCCTCTATAATAGAGACCCTATAGGGAGCTGCCGGACAGGTCGCGGAGACACTGCAGGGAGGCGGTGATCTTAAAGATTTTATAAGATACTTCTACCGCCATAGGTTACTCTGGCTTAAGCAATATATAAAGAATATACTACGGCACCTCAAACGCTGCGTTAAAGAGTTCCCTACCCTCCACTGGCTACCGCATAAAACGGTTCAACGTATAGTAGCAACTATGTACAAACAACCACTATAGCACGCGACGCTACCCGTAAGCGTCCCAAGGGAGCTCTAGGACCTACCCAACGATAATATAGAGGACAAACGCGACCCTAATCTATTAAATATTCCATTAAGCCTAAGGGACTTACTAAGGGTATTCTTAGGTAGGCGAGCCAAAATCATAGCGTAGAACTTAGAATATGATTATATAATTAATCTAAAAGAGGGTAAATAACCCCCAAACCTTCCTATTTATAACCTCTCTTATAAAGAGCTTAAGATCCTATAGGAATACCTTAATAATATATAGGAAAAGGGATGGATCCGGCCTAATAAGTCGCCAGTAGGTGTACTGATCCTCTTTATCCTAAAACCGGATGGAACTACAAGGCTATATATAGACTATTATGGTCTTAATAAAGTCACAATTAAGAACCGTTACCCACTACTACTGGTTAGTAAAATACTAGATCAACTATCTAGGGCGAAGATCTTTACAAAGCTGGATCTATAAAATGCCTATTATAGGCTCCGTATTAAAGAAGGGGATAAGTGGAAGACCGCTTTTAAGACCCAATACGGCCACTTTAAGTATATAGTAATGCTTTTTAGGCTAGCCAATGCGCCTATAATATTCCAATTATATATTTACAGAGCCTTAGGGGGACTAGTTAACCGCATATACATTATTTATTTAGATAACATCCTAATCTACTTAGAAGATAAGGATTAGTATAAGTAATACATCCGCTAAGTGCTGGAACGTTTGGATAATTAGGGCCTCTACACTAAGGCATTAAAGTATACCTTTAATTCTAAGCAGGTCGAGTTCCTAGGTTATATTATAACGCTTATAGGTATAGTTATGGACCTAGTACAGGTATAAATGATTTAAGAGTGGCCGGAGCTAGAAAGCTACTAGGATATTTAAGTGTTCCTAGGCTTTGCCAATTTTTATAGGCGCTTTATCTATAACTACTTAGACGTCGCCTAATACCTATTTAACTATATTACGGAAGCTTCCCAAGACCCAGCCTAAGGAGTAAAAAGCTTAAAGGCAGAAAGGAAGAAAACCAAGAAGGGACTAACTAAATAGTATAAACTATAGTTATAGCCTAGAAAGGTTTAGGATGCCTTCTAGGAACTATAAGTAAAGTTTATAGAAGCTCTATTGCTGCGGCATTTCAACCCAGATTAGCTATTAATAATGATTACTAATATATCAAATTTTGCCTTTACTGGTATCCTACTATAACCTAATAGGGATCCAGACGCTACCTAGCTCTACTAGAGACTAGTAGTATTCTATAGCAGAAAATTCTAGGGGCCTAAAGTTAGGTATTATACCTATAATAAGGAACTACTGGCTATAGTTAACTGCTTTAAATAGTAGTAATATTACCTTAAGCACGCAAGCTATACCACTTGTGTACTCTCAGATCATCATAATCTATACTACTTTATAACTACAAAGGAGCTTACACCTTAACAAGCCAGATAGGCAGAGAAGCTCGCGCGATTTAATTTTAAGATTAAATATAAGCTAGGGGAGAATAACCCTGCTAATAGACCGTCACGACGGCCAGACTATGCTAAAGGCTTTAAAATAGGAGAAGGAAAACAGATAATAGATATCTTACTCCCTATATTATAGAACAAGCTCTAGGTATAGGATGCTTGAGCATCTATAGCTCTATGCACCAAGTCTTAGGCAGTGCAAACCCCATCGGCTTCTACTGACGTTCCGGCTGGTACCCAGTTCGTGGCTAATAAGGGTCTGAATATACCTGGATAGGACGTCCCTGACACAACTTTAGAACCTGGTAATATGCTACCTCTAATTACTAAGCTATCCCCTTAAGCTAAAAGCAAAGCCATAGAGCAATCGGAACTCAGAGCCCTATAATAACTAAAGAACTTTAACCTCGTAGCGGCCTTCCTAACGCACGCGTATTAAAAAGTTGCAAGATCTATGGTACCATTAAGTCTTATACTTAGAGCAGTATAAGACAAAACAGCTTTTACCTAGGAACTATTTAAAAGGTTAACGGATCTTATCCGTAAGGTGCAACGGAGGGACGCTTCCTATACCATCTTTAATGCGGAAGTAGACCGGAAACGTAACGGAAAGGAAGCTATAAGGTGCTAAAATTGGGAACTGGACCTAATGGGCCTACTGCGTAGAAATGGCAAGGTTTGGGTGCCATATAAAGCAAATCTATAATAGAAGATCCTTATAAGGAATTATAACAATCCTCTAGGTAGCCACTATGGTTAAGCTAAGATAGTGGAATTACTTTAGCGTAAATACTATTAATTAAAGCTTAAGCAGAAAGCAAAGGAGTATATTAGCTATTATAAGAAGTGTTAAGTATATAAGATCTGTAGGTATAAGCTATAGGGTCTACTTAAATTAGTTCCCCCCGCTAGTAAGCCATGGCGATATTATGCTATGGACTTTATTATGGATCTCCCACTATCTAAAGATGGCTAAGGATGAACATACGATTTGGTCCTTGTACTTATTAATAGGTTTTTAAAGTACGTCCAATACCTTTCTATTAACAAGACAATCAATATATAAGCGCTTGCTAGCCTAATTAAGGAGAAATACTTTCTTAAAGTAGACTAGCTGTACTCCATTATTACTAACAGGGGCAGTGTCTTTATAAGCTAGTACTAGTCGGATCTATGCTTTCATTTAAAGATAGACCACTGTTATAGTATAGCTTTCTATCTATAAACGGACGGGCAAATAGAACGTTAGAACTAGAAACTGGAGTCTTACCTATAAATATATTTAAACTACTAGCAAGATAACTGGTGCGAGCTACTTCTATACGCGGAGTACGCTTATAATTTAAAGTAATATGTATTATATAAGTATACACCAATCCAGATTGCCTATAGCGTCTAACTATTTAGGTTTAATAGTATACCTAGCAATTACTAGCTAAGGCCGTATAATCAATTATAGGATCCCACTAGGAAGTCAAAGGACATCTACTAGAGAGTATAAGGATACCTCTAGGAATAAAAGAAGCAATAGAAGTATATAAAGTAGAGCCTATAAGATGCCCAAGAGTAGTAGAAACTCTAGTATAACCATAAACACCAGGATAAGCATTTCGGAGTAGGCAATGAGGTTCTATTATATTTAACAAATATTAAGACCTGTTAACTATTAAAGAAGCTTAATATAAAATACCTAGGTCCCTTCTAAGTTAAGGAATAAATTAGTAAGCTAGCCTACTATCTCTAGCTACCCCTATCTATGGCCTATATACATCTAGTGTTTTATATAAACCTACTAGAGCCATGGCATAGACTACTACTAGAAAAGAACTTCCGTCTAGGCCCAATTAAACACCCTAAGGTAGTAGGCGAGCGGTACAAGGTTAAAGCTATACTATACTATAAGTCTGTTAAGAACAAGCTTTAATATAAAGTTAAATAGCTAGGCTGGCCCACTAAGGACTCTATATGGGAACTAGAGGATTACCTTAAATATTGCAAAGATATTCTAAAAGAATATTGGGACTAAGGTCTATAATCTATAAATCGCAGAAAGCGCTCTAATACTATGGTGTCATTACGACCTATAAAGAAAGCTTATAGTAGACCGCAAAAGGCCCTAAAGAGTAAATAGGTCAAATCGGATATGGAACGGACAGGCTCCGGAAACTATAAGGATTAGGGCTATAGCCTAAGGCAGGACAGGTCCTTAGCCTTTTCACATATATAGCATAGAGTTAATAGGGCATTTTACTAGAATTACATTCCCATTTATTAATCTATATTAGGAACATTGTTCCTAGGGCTCCCAAGCCCTTTCTAAAAGCCCTCTAAGGCCTTCCTAAGTACCTAATTAAGGTTCTTAATTGCTACTATATATAAGAATAAATCCCAAATGCCTAATCTAAAAAGCCACTATACCTCATCCTTAGGAGCAGGATCAGTATCCATCAGGCTACTAAGTAATAGCTAACAAGAATGGGATCTAGACCCCTTAGTAGGGGTATAAGTAGGCATAAAAATAGGGGTAGGACGATAAGGTGTAGCTGGGGCAGAGACCCTTAAACGCTTAATACTAATATTAGGTCTAAACCAATACCAATAAAGCTCTTACGGCGTCAGCTTATAGTTAATAAAGACACGCTTAAGCCCAGAATAAACAGAGACGTTGGCTGGCTAGTACAGTCTAAAACTACTAAGACCTTGCTACGGCAACTATTAGTCACCTATCTATTAGGTACCTAAAGGGTAACCTACCTAATACTGTATTATATTATGCTCTTTCGAAACTTAACGCGCATACGCGAACTCCTTTTTGTAGTAGATGGCAACCTTCTTTTTATCACCCCCATCCCTTACCCTATCCTTAGTGTACTAACCTTGCTCTTATATAAGGTGTTGCTAGCTAGCTTACTGGGAATTATAGGCAGTATAGATAGCTATAGCATAGTCTTAAATTCAACCAAGTCATTTAGTGTTTACGCTGGAATAAGAAAGAGCCCGGGCGATATAGTAGTTAAGGACATTAAAGGAACATCGCCACTTAGGCCCAGGCTATTAAAGCTTAAAGTCAGCAATGGAAATCTATTAAAAATAGAAAAACTTACCTTAACACAACTACCGCTCTTAATACGCATGCATCAATTATAAGGACTAAAGGTATTGGATCTAACGCAGTGCGTCTTATTACAAGCCTCTAGAATCCTCTTATTAGACTTCTGGTCTTTTAAGGATGTATAGGTAAAATTATTTAGGCAGGACCAGTACCAGTTACGGGTCAGCGGAGGTTAAGGTTCTATATACAGTAGTAGGGCTAGAATACGCTAAGGAATTGGCTTAAAAGAGCAGTTAGCAGGAGAACGAAGAGGTATACTAAAATAATAATAGAAAAGAAGAAAATCTTAATAATATATCAAAGATACGTCCAAAATTGGACAAAGGTTAATAATGGGAAGTAAGGTGTTAAGGAAAAGGAACAGCTTAATAAGCAAGGTGTCCTTATACTTTACCATCCAATACCCTTCCGGTAAATAGCCGCAACCTTACCAATATAACTCTGTTACAATAGCGTTATTCAGAAGGAAGGAAACACGCGTATAAGTTATTTAACCATCACTTCCTTATAAAAACTAATCACGTAGCCAGGGAAGGCAATTAAGACGTTAATTAAAGATGCATATAGGTTAAATTATACCTAAACAATACTATAATATCAAAAGAACAACGTTACAAACGTTCTTAACAGTCGTATAATAGCTACAGGCGCTATTGCAAAGTGTCTCCTGTTTACTAGGCAGTAAAGCTACGCCAATTATATAGTATAGGACTACCAAATTTGAAACCATATGCACCAAATCTTAAGAGATAAGTCTTTTTAATTAACTAATTAATTACCTAACTGTATATAGTAGCCCAAGGGCAAATATAGGAGCAATGCGTTAGTGACGCAGGGGATTAGGAGAAAGGATTACAGATTATATCTTAATAGTTAAAGACAACAGTAAGCTAAGGCCCTATATATTAAATCCTATACCAAAAGGTTCTACGGAACTATATTAGGAACACCAAATTACCTACAATACTTGCGATTAATTGCAGACCGGCATAAAGGCTTGGAAGTAGAGTTGCATAAAAATCCTTAGGTTAGCCTAGGTAGTCACCAGAATACTTCTGGCAGGCTTCTAATAGATCTCCTAGCAATCCTTATGTCTTTTCTCCAGTTATATTTTTCCTTATTAAGGGTTTCAGGAGTTTAAAGCAGGGGTTAGATAGATAGATAATATACAGCGGTATGCCAATATCTCTTCAAACCCCTTCTAGGACGAGCCTTTATAATCTCCCTTTACTGCAAGGTAATAGTAATTAGGGGCCGACCGCAAGAAAAGGGGGGGCAATGTAAGGGATATTATTACAGGTTACCTTGGGTTGCCCTCAGGACAACCCCCAGACACCCCTTAGATGGCCGTCAGTTACGTGCCGGAGGCACGTGCCCGTAGTATATAGTCTCCACGATCCTCAAGGCCTTACCTCCTCAAGGATTCGTCTCTCTCACCAATCTATCTTGTTCCACAATCGTGTCCTTATAGCCCCCTGTCTACAAGTTCCCCTTA
>Ga0307507_10004598_pt1 | contig 24099 bp, 14 predicted proteins | sample 7_EM_MG_FD_207223 | JGI IMG/M metagenome (GOLD analysis project Ga0307507, IMG submission 207223) | Populus trichocarpa ectomycorrhiza microbial communities from riparian zone in the Pacific Northwest, United States - 7_EM | ecosystem: Host-associated > Plants > Roots > Unclassified | place...
CCGCTACTGGGGCTTTGCTGGTTAATCCTTTTTGTGGAGACTCAGGGAACCCGCCGGGGGTGACTGTCGCTGCCTTTGCTAGTTCTGTTGCTGACTCCGCTAGATCTCGTTGAGCGCTATCTCTGGCGAGTTGCCTAGCTACTTCGTCTATTGAGAACTGTTCCTTTGTAGGTGCTTTGACAAATCGTCCCTGTTCGTCTCTAGCTCGTTGTTGAACCTTCTTTTTAGGAGGTCTGCTCCGGCTGGATTCCTGGTGTTCTTCAATCTTGATAACTTGTTGAAGTTAAAAAAATGTAACCGCCTCCAGGGTGGTGGCGGGAATCAATAGGGTAACGATACTATCTCTATACCAAAGCGCGGTATATAACGAGACTAAGTACGGGAGGCTTAGACTAAGTTGTTGTAACAAACTTCTTACTATATCGCAACTACCAAGTAGTTCCTAATAGCTAAGTATGTTTGGTCTTATTGGATTCTTGAAGCGAACTGAAGAAGTAACTGTTCAACCAAGTATATTGAAAACTCTGTCTGTCGAAGTCTGCTTTCCCTAAGTTCGGAGAATAGCAGGTCTTTAAATACACTTGTCAGGCTAACCGGGGCCTTTGCAAACAATAACCATAAAGACTCCCTAATGGTAGTCTTGAAACGTTACATAAAACATATCAAGTATCAAACGATATCTTGATACAATAAATAAAACATACTGAGTATCAAACGATACTCGAAACCAAACAGTAACCTGTACTGGTTACAAAACCTATAAAACAAGTCATGTGCCCCAACGGGGTCACATGTGTGAAACCCATGACTTATAACTATGAGTCATGTGCGAGATACATAAATTACATGACCACAATCGTTAGTCATGTCACTAAACAACCAATAACAATCAACCAATAAGGCGCTATTGCGTCGTCATGTGAAAACCCATCAGTCATTTGATCTCATTGCGTGAAACATATCAAACCAATGACTAATAACTATTCGTCATGTGAAAGTCTGCCTTGCTTAGTCATCGTTTGTGATATCAGGTGAAAATCTATGAGTCAACTGATCTCATAGTGTGAAAGATAACAAACCAATAACTAACAACTATTAGTCATGAGAAATCTGCCTTGCTTAGTCACCGTTTGTGACATAAGTATTAAACTCAATCATAAAACATAATGAGTATCAAAGAAGACTCGAAACCAAATATAAAACATCATGAGTATCAAACTCAATCATAAAATATACTGAATATCAAACGATACTCCATACCAAACCAGTAACCTGTACCGGTTACAAAATACTCAATATTGTAACAACTCATATTTAGAGTTAGTTCTAAAGACATGGCTTGGATTCTTCAAACATCATATTTTATCTTTCTCTACTAAACTCAATATTTTCTTTTCTTATAAATCCTATATTCTCCAGTACTCTGTATACTGGTCCTATTAACAAATCTAATCTGCATGAGATTGTACACTCTACTTATCTTGTATTGCATATTCTTAAGTTGTCATTTCTCATAGTAAGAATAGATAGGACTGACACTCTATCTTCTACAGTCTCAACTCTGAATGTTTTTTAGTTTTACTATTCTCTCAGGTGAGAATTACAAGTCTTATCTTAAGTTCACATAGCTGACACTGCTTACTACTATAACTTGGTTTTACATGAAATACTGTCTTTGGCTGATTACTATAGATATCTCTCTATTAGAAACAAGTCTTTTCTTGTTAACATAATCCAATAGGTATATATTCTATTTTCTTCCTTCAATCTGTCCCCTATCTTTTCTTAAGAAACCTGACACTGGTATTACAACTACCTATATCATCCACTATTTCTAATTCCTCTTTAATGTTTATTAATTTCATATATTAGCTAATAATATCCACAAATCTGGTAAAAGATCAATTGACACTACTAATATATTTCCTTGAATTTACTCTATCTTAGTAACTTAAAGATTTAAATTATCTTATACACTACTACATCTTGTTACTCAATATAAAATGGTACTATAAGTAATTAAAGAAAAGACAAATGTGTTAGGACATTGCAGTTGCCTCTTCTAGTAAGGTTTTATGTCTATGGCTTTTATTCAGTGTGAGTTTAAGTCAAATTTATAGTATTTTCCCTACTCTACTAAGCTGAGAAGAGGAATTCCAATATCCTAGAAAATTTCTCTTATATCTATAGAGGGTATTTGGCACACCTAGTTTACAAACAACCGTCATTTGAAAACATGTTTTACAGATTAGATTTTGATCAGAAAAGTAACTAACCAATCAAACTCAGTTGAAAGGTATGACATTATCCGGAAACACGCTTACATAAATCTTTCGTGAGCGTTGTGATTGGCCAGTTCCAAATCCAATCTAAATCCAATCTGCAAAACATGTTTTCAAATAATGGTTATTTGTAAACCAGGTGTACCAAACACCCACTAAATACTTGATTAATGCTGGATGATCACGATACTCATAAGCTGAGCATTTATTAGACTTCAGATCTCAATATATTATTATGTGATAGTGATTGAGTACAAATACTATCATTTCTATCAGTCTCTATACAATTAGCAAACTACCTACAATTACTTACAGTGACTTGAACTAGTAATTCTAGAACTTAGTGGAATATACTATTATCCTGCTTCTGAAATCTTATCACCATACTATTCATTCAATTTATTCTGGATACCAGTTCTCCAATATTCATTCACTATTTGTAGTTATTACCCACCATGTCTGTTTCAACTTACTTATATGCAAGTGAACATAAAATATAACCCTTCTTGATGGATAGAGAGATGAGACTAGACTGCGGGTTAGAGTTAATGAAAGTCTGAAAAGACCTGAATTTAAAGCTAAAAAACTCAGAAGAGAATGAAAAGAGTTAAATACCAAAGCAAATTAAAGAAATTATTTTTGCAAAAACAAGAGTTGAGAAAAAACTACAAATATACTGAACACAAATTAAGATTGAAGAGGACAAGAGTTAGGTCTTTCTTTTTTTGAAAAAAGGTTTAGTCAAGAGAGTAGAAACTTGAAGTATCTAGGCAGTATGCCAGACTTTAAGGTGATAATATTCTTTAATGAATATTATCTCGGCATCTTGACATGACTTAATACACACTAGTGATAATGCCAGCACAGAATATCGTCGATAGGTTGCTGACATTTGTTGAGTCATTTCTACCATAAGGATCTGAGAGTAGGGAAATAGTTGATGAATTTAGTATGATATTCAAAAGAGCAATATTGTAATTATCCTAAATAAATGTTAGCTGTAAAATCTAAAGAATATACTAGGCCATACCTTAGAGTTATTGATACGAAGTAGCAAGCAAAGAAGCTGTGAGAATCATGCATAAGCAAAAGGCTATTTTAAACAGAATTGATATAATAATCACTGTCTTCGTATAAGAGAATAGTGAGACTACTATGTGTAAAGTTATAGGCATTCCAGTAATGTTCAAGAGGTAAGAGAAATATATAATAAGTGTCTAATATAGTCTATCTCTCTAGGTGTCAATTGATCACTCTTGTCCCAGTTAGTAAACATGCATAATCCCTATCTTTTACTTATTTGAAGTTAGACTTTATTTATATATAACATTCTAAATTGGGTGGTAATATGAGTTTTGTAGTAAAATGTCATTTATTCTTTGGAGTTATAGAGTCTATGATTAGTGGGTAATAGCTTATCAAAGAGCAAAGAATCCTACCACTTATGATAATGTAATCTTCCAGTTCTAGCACCCTCTTCATTTTCTCAATAACAGCTTTAGACATACAAGTATTTTCCTGATTGAATACTTATATGAAAATATTGATAATTCTATCAGTCTATAGAAATTATTATTGGTAATATCAGACATTGTCTCAAGATTTATGAGTATTATTTTGTGATTGAGAGCAGAATAGACTTTGGTAAGGTATGGCTCAGTAGAGTATGATTTTCTCCAAAAGTGAGATAATAAGACTAGTAACCATTATACTATTATAGCTATTGATAGGCTAAGATATATTATTGCAAATGTAGTAATAATAGAATGTAGCTTTGACTTAGTTTAGGTAAAAGCAGGATTTCTAAATTAAAAACATAAATATAATTAAAGATTTGTAGTTGAGGTTTGAGAGATATAAGAGGGAAGACAAGGCCTATATATATACTCAGTACTGTATATTTCCCTTGTTATTATCAGTCAATTTGTATTATTAATATTAGCAAGTTTTTGAAGAAACACCAAAGTAAGAATAATGAGAGAGTAGAGAACCAGATAGTAGCTGTAAAATAACAACATACTAGTAGGTTTGTTAAGAAGTAGTGAGAAGAAGACTCAGACTTTTATTAAAACTTGAAGTTTATAGTATGTATGAGAAAGACAGAAATTGTGAAGACGAGAGAAAGAAAGATATAATAGTAAAGAGCTTTCTTATATCTAAAATCGGGAGCAAATAGCTAGGGTGTATCTGTGGACCTTGTAGTTTGAGCAGTTACAGCACAGAATTTGCATACTTAGTTTTATTAAATTTTGATAATTAATAATTTATTAACTAATGACATTATACATTTTCTGAATATTATATTATGATACAAACTTTATAAATTTGAGAGAGGTAGTTAAGGGTTAATTGAACTATTAGAAAGAGCAGTTGCTCATTGACTGCAAGATTAACAATTATTAGGCCGATTTGATTATATTATCAAGATCTGATCTGGTTAGACATGATTGTCTTTACAGTATAGTACTATCTTGATTCCTCGGTGAGATGCAGTCGCACCTGTAGGAAATGGGCTTGCTAGGGTATTGGGTTGGCCGAGTTTCGTAGCGGAAGTAAGCCAATGGTTTCCGGTATCATACACTGCTTGGAATCTTGCTGATACACCAAGATACACTCTCTGAGGCCTAGTAGGGGGCTGCTTCACTGATTTCGTTCTTGTGAGATGGTATTATATCTATTTTGATGCTGGGTGTTTTCTGTCACCTTGTAATGGAGTCTTGGGGGCGACTTGAGATGTGTGCTAAGTCGTTGGGTCCTAAGGTATGGTGATATGGATGCACTGGATTTGTACCACTTTAATGCTTGTATTATAGGATTAATTGGTGTGTTTTTATTCAGGCTTGAGTAGTGAGGAGCAGGCTAAAAGTATTGCCTACTATGTGCAATGCTTGTGAAGAGAGTCTAAAAGATTGTGATTGGAAAGTAATCGTGTCCTGAGCCCCTCCCACTCTAGTAGCAAGGCTCAAATGGCCTCGCCATTTAACAGTAAGTTCGCAAGAAGAGTACGGTAATGGTCAAAGGGTAGTTTGGTGCTAAATAGCCACTCCCGTATACTATTTCAGTGTTTTACATCCTGGGAGTCTATATAGCATTCAGGATCTACAGTTGCTTGATTCTAGACAAAAAAAGAAAATTTGTCTTTTTTCTGCTATCGTGCCTTGCGCCTAAAGTGTGGACCTGGGTGAAATGCTCAACCCTCTAAGGAATTAGGGCTATACCACAAAAAGTCTAATTGCTCAAGACTCTGGGTTCAATCCACACCAAGGGAGTGTTTTTTAATATTTTCTTTCATTAATAATTCACCTTAAATCAAGGTTGATAATTGATTACGACTTCAAATTAAGTTCTAAGACACTTATTATACAAAATAAATTGAAATAAAAACTAGAAAATTCAAAGGAATTGAACATAGGACCTTCTGAAATTACATGTTTTCTGATAGCCCTAATTCCTTACAGGGTTGAGCGTTTCACCTAGGTCCACACTTTAGACGCAAGGCACCATACCCCGCCAATCGTGAACCCCACCCTAAGGTAAGGGTCTAGAGTCGGATTCTACCACCTCGTAGCAGTGCTAATTTGCCCTCATCAAGGGCTTCAGTCTCCCAGTTCCCATAGGTGAGGTATCCTTCGTTCTCCTACCCTACGTGATGGATTGTTCAATAATAACCCATAATGGTGAAGGGAATTGAACTCCTGGGCTCCCGCTAATTTGCGCAGGAGGTTAATTAGTTCATGAATATTAACCACTGCGCCAGCTAGGTATTTCACATAATGTTATCGTAAGAACTGATACTTATCTTCAAGTTGGTGGTATGTACTGTAGATTTGGTTCGTTTTCACCTATGATATGATACGATTAAAATTAATGACATTGTTATAATAATAATATTATTAAATATTTTTGAAGGTATTACCCAAGCAGGTACATCCTCTGGAGGAGAGAGACCACAAACACTAACCACTACGATAATGCACCAATATCTACCAGGTTATCGAACCAACCAATGATTCGGACCTCAGCGCTTGCACCGACCTCCAGTCAAGATCACAACACCAACCGTACCAGTATCCTAACTACTATTCGATGGGAAAAGCGGCTCATGACATTCTCCAACTCCCAAAGCCCTTCTTTCTTTCCTTCTCCTGGTATTATACCGCACAATCTGGTGAACCCGTTTTCATACTAAAAAGGCGAAAAGGTGTGGCGAAATATACGAGCTCTTAGTAGCCTTCTGGGGTAGGATTTTTATAAATATTTACCGCGAGTATCGTTTTCGAGCCTTTTGTCGTTTATCATACTTGTAGTCAAAGGAAGCAACCGAGTCAGCTGAGAATGGTGACTCTGTGAAAAAATTCTGACTCACGTTATTCTGACTGATTTCTTAACGGTTTGTTGCATACTGCGCTTGACTAGGGTTAGACCGGCGTACTTGGGTGTGGCACAGAATTCTGTAGGACACTAACTTATGTAGTTCCATTAAATCTCATGAAGAGATGAGTTTACCTTTTCACTGGCTTTTCGTAGCTTGGCTACGTGGGAGGTGGTTTGGGAAAATGGATTTTAGCTGCACATAGGGGTCGGCTTTCATTGCTTCTAGGTCCAATGCAGTGGTTTATAAGAGTAGGCTGCTTGGACCATTACACTCCTAGGAGATTAAATACACTTTAAGATACTCGGTCTGATTCCCTTGAAGAGATTTTTGATTCACCAAATACAAACGGCGAGCTATATACCCACTTACTTCCGACTCTATCCCCCTCAATGACTCTTCCAAAGAACCCCCCCCACACCGGCTCACAACTTCGGCACATACCCAGCAATCCTCAAAACCCTATACTCCCACGCAACCCCACTCACCAACTTTCCAAAATACTCCACACAACTCCGACTAACGACAAATGCCCCCAAAGCCTCAGCGCTCTCCCACCCAACCAGCACACTAAAGACCCTACTATCCTCAACCTCCCACCCAGAAGAATAAGCCCCACTCCCACTAACACGAGTCAAATTCCCCAAGAACCCGTCAGCCATCGCCTGCCAATTCATCGTAGCAGTGTCGTTCGCAACACCAGTAAGGTTAAACGTAACCCAAGAGACCACCGGCGACGACGCAAAGACCTCATTGGGCGGGAATGGCTGGAGGGGGACGTGGGGGGCGGAAAAGGAGCTTGCGAGGGATTCGACTGCTTCGATCGTGGCGGGGTATTCGGCGGATTGGGCGAATGCTTGGTGGGTTGCTACGGAGTGCCAGTCTGTGCGTGATAGTTAACTTGGTGGCCCACTGGGGGTTAGTGGGGGGGGTATACTGTAGAACCAATAAGCAGTACGTGGAGTATCCCCGAGTTCTAATCCCCAATAGCCATCTTGGAAACCAGGCCAACTCCCTATGATCTGGAAAACTCGGTCTTGGACGTCGGCGTTGGTGGTTTCTGATGAGATGCCGGGACGGAGGTTTAAGGTGACATGTTCCGTCACGCCGGTTCTGGAACGTGGGAGTGGGCGGAGGGCTAGAGTTAGGATTGGAAACAGGAGGAGGAGGGGGAGAGTGAATTTCATGTTTTCGAGAGGAGGGGTGTTGTTGGGGATATGCGCGAAGGCGGTAGTGGAGGGCGAAAGAAGGGGAGATATATGGTTCCTTAATATATCATCTACCCCAAGGCAAGCTAGTGACAGCAAATAACAGAGCACGAACCCCTCCAAAGGAATAATCAAACCTCTACTGAAAATCACGAAATCATCCTCCATTCCTCCTGTGAGTTTCCGATCTCCCCGCTGATCTGAAAACTTACTAAACGGGAATGTCTAAACAGCATCATAGGCCTTACGGATATTGACCAGCACGCCCTATGCAGAATCAAGAGCGAGCTGTGGGGGTAGAAAGCGGGCGGCGTGGCAGTATTCCACTTTTAGAGGCCACTCCTGGGAAGCGACCGGCAGGACCCAGATAATATGATAGCGATATGTCGATCATCTCGTCTTATGGGCGGGACGGTTCCCGCGCGGGTATTTTGAAAACTCGTGCTCCTCCCAAGTGATTCCCGTTGAAGTATGCGGGCTACCCCTTGCGGGGGACCGCCTGGGAAGGCTTATTTATATTGAGTGCAGTTTTTAGCGAGTGATATATTGTGAATTATAAGTTGAAAGTTATCATAGTGAAAGGTCGAGTATCGTTGTGTTTCAGCGACGTAATCTATGGTATAATACATTGCCTCTCCCTCTATGGTGCCTGGTTAGATCTATATACAGTCACTAATCGTCTCTACTGTATCTCTAAAGTAGCCCTTATTCTTAACCATATCTGCATGCACACTGCTAATGCTATTATTTACACCCACCCGATGGACGAAAAAACGGGGGAGATGAAAAAGAGAATTACCCGAGACACCGCCTCTGAATCAGATACGACGGCGGTCACTACCCTCCCCTCCCCATGCCCATCCTATCGTTCCAAACCTTCCTCTCCCAACTCCTCAACATAAGATCCACTTCCCCCGCTCTCCTAACCCCCGCATTCCTCCTAATGGTCTTTAGCGCCCACTTCACCCGCCCCCACTCCCTACTCACCGGAACCCCCGCACGAATCGTTCTCTCTACGCCAGCAATGGCGATAGACCACCCCATCTTCGGCCCGGGATCCAACCCCAGTGCCAACATCGCCCGCAAGCACCTCTGCGTGTAGCGAAGACACTGCCTCGGCGACAAAACCGGTGAATTCGCAAACTTCCACCCCATTGCAACTAGGAGCTTCCTGCCGGGCAGTCTGCGGCCCGGGATCTTCGGCTGGAAGCGGGAGAAGTAGTGTAGTGTTGGTGGTGTTAGGAGTTGGTATGCCCGCACCGCGAGTTCCGGGTGTAGGGAGGCGGTCCGTACGATGAATTGCGCGAATACAGAGTATTGGGTGTCTGGGTATGTCTGAAGGAGCCTTAGTGCCGAGGGTGGGTCGGCTTTCGTCAGTAGGCGGATTAGGCGCGCGATGTCGGAGCGCGAGGGCAAGATGTTGTAGAATTTTAGGGAAGCTAGTAGCGTGGGGATGTCGGTGTATCGGTGGAGGCGGTGGAGGGTGTATATCATGTCGAGGAGGAGGATGGTGGAGGGGATGCACGTGTCTTTGAACGCTAGGATCGCAAGGGCGAAGACGCTTAGGTGTGGGAAGCTGGCGGCGCCGCGCTCCAGCGAGCGCAGGCGCACCATGAGCCGCTCCGCGTCCTGCGTTTGCTGCGTTACGCGCTTTGGTCCTGTCAGGCCTAATCGCAGCGGAAGGTAGTGTCTTGTGACGAACCGTGCAATTTCGGCGTCGGTGCGGTAGCGGAGGTATGTTGGTGCTAGGCGCTTGCGAAGTAGTACTCGCTCTGCGGCCCAGAGGCCGATGCTCTCTTCCTCTCGCCAGATATTTGCCTGTGCTAGTGTTGATATGAATGGCCAGATTATCCACAGGGGCCAGACCTCACGACCGCTCTTGATGCAGTTGGTCGTTATCCGCTCGATGGCCATGAGGATTGCAGGGTCGCGGGTTTTGGGCGGGAGGATGTTGAAGAGTGGTGCCATAAAGGGGATGCTGCCTTCTAGGGTTTGTAGGTTGGGCTTGTGCGGGCATGTTTGGCCCCAAGACCATATCCAGGCTTCAAGCATGGAGCATAGGAGGCCCTTGGCCATTTGCTTTTCTTGATCTGTGAAGCGGACGATTATCTCGATGGACATGGTTAGTAGTGGGGTTTCACCCCTCCCCTCTCTCAGACTGTCCTGTGGGCCGAACCGTAGCCTTGTGGCACGGCCTAGGAAGGCGGCGTAGGTGTGGTAGGAGAGGTCACGGGGATATACGGAGGAGGAAGACTTGATCGCATTCCAGAGGTTGTAGAGTTGCAGATGAGGTTGAGACATGGTGTCAACGGTTCGCACACCACGTTTTATATCTAGATCTGAGAGGAGGCCATATTTTCCTTTTTTGAGGGCTTCTATTATTAGTTTATAGCCTGTGTCATATCGTCTTGCGTCGCAGAGAGCATTACAGATCGTCGCTATATAGTTGCTCTGAGAAATGTTTATGAGGGGCTCTAGAGCATAGGAAACCCCCAAATTGAGTTCATTGAGATTCACGAGCCGAGAGGCGATAAGCTGGCTTGTTCCCCTCGTGATGGTTGCTCTTGTTGAGACTATTTCGTCGAGGAGCTTACGCATTTCGTCGCCGTTCCACGCCCTCCGAATGTCTCGGGCGTATTCACTATCGCTCCTCACGACGATCTTTTTGACATCAAAGGACTTGATCTCCTCTGACAACATGCTCCTAAATCGGTTGTGATGTAGATCTCCCCCAGCTTCGAGCAGTCTTCCAGCGACTCTTCGCCTTTGCTCCGGACTGAGTCCCTCCATGGCAATTTTTAACAGCTTTACGCTGTCCTCAAACACCAAGTTCTCCATCGATAGGACTTCCAAAGTTGGCGTATGTAGTCCTAGCTTTAACAGATTCTGTAACAATACGATGGTAGCGGGGCCGGTAAGCCGTAAACCCGGGTCGATAGCTTTGAGTCTTCTGTATTCCCTAATAGCCGCACTTGTCGACCCTTCAGTCAAAATACGAGTATTCAATAATTCAAAAGACTCCCGCACAGTAATAGACGGAGCACAAGGAGCCTCCGGTGGCAATACCCTCCAGGGGGAGAAAATCGCCGCGAATGGCTCGAGTATAGAATTGAAGAACGTGCTTAGGTTGGGGCGTGGTGGTTGGTAGTGCGAGCCTTTCGGCCGTCTCGGTCGATTCATAGCAGAGGCGGGAGTCATCTGCGACCTGAAAGCCGACATAAATGGATCTGCAATTGTCCATGAGCGAATTCGATTCGGGCATTCGGTATAGTACAATTAAGGGTAGAAGGCAGACAGACCATCCAACGTTGGCGTTTGATCCTTATATCGACTTAAACTCCAGCGGAAAGTCGGCGGGATATCGTCCCATCTATGCGCTGACACCCCCGACGGTGGCGGCGACGACCCAGATCCTAGTTCCTCCACTTGCCGCCTCTCCCTCCTCAACTCAGTCTGAAATCTCTCACACGTCCGTGACGACAACGAAAACCTTCTTGTAAACGACAAAAAGGCCCGCGTAAGCGCCTCATCCGTGATCCAAGTTGATGAAGAATTGTCCGTACTCGATAAACTGCCGGACAACGAATTCCCAAATCTCGATATGCGAGGTCGATGTCGGAGGCTTGTGTGTAGATGGTGGCCTAGGCGGCCACATTGGCGTGTGAGCATGAGAAGTTCGCTATGATGCTTGATGCAAGGGCATTGGAGTCAGTACCATATTATTAGTGATGAGGAGTGGCGATGGGGTGGGAAGGAATTGACTGGGATAACGGGGATGAGTGGTGGGGTGAAGTTTCAAAAAACATGAAAAATTAGCGGTGGCAGCGGCTCTTGGGCAGGATTCAGTTTGTGGGGTTTGAGGCTCCGGGTCATGCCATGTTAGGGTGCCGAGTATCACGTGATCGCCTAACATTAATTAAATGCGATAGTTAATGACGGATAAAAGTAATCGAGAAGCAAAAGCAGAGCGGCGTGAAACGTAAGAAAATTAGTTAGATAACCATGTCCAATATTCCTCATCTGTTGGCACCTCATACCGTTGGGGCCCTGCAATACATAAAGAGTACCAAGTTGACAATTGGGATGCCCGTTACTATGGAAATAGTTAGATGGAGCGGTGGAATGGCTAGAGGAAGGGCCTTGAGAGACGGCAACCACTGCAGTTCATATCGTATCTCCGGAGTCCGACTCGCCTCAATTCGAGCGTGCCGACACCGAGGGTGTGGCAGAACACGCAATACCTGAGATGAGATGTCTTTTTTAATGGACTGATTTTGCAGAATGTGATTGAGGTAGTGTACCTATTTATCATTTCCATACCGTGACATCTAATAAAATATATGTAGTAATACTTACAGTAGTAGGCAGAATATAACTCTGGAGTGATTCCAAGCGTCCTACGGTACCTCCGCTATACCAGTAGTAGATGGCTCATAGCTCGTATAAACGTGTAGTAAAAGGTGACAATGTCGCTCCTTGTGATTAGCTAACGATCGATAATTGCGACTTTATTGATCAAGCGGAAATGATACTTGTACCGTACAGTATAATAAGTAAACCGTCGCGGGGGTCTGGGCTGTACTGCACACAGTGAGTTCACACAAGCACTCTCCAATGATTTCCAAAGAGCTAGGTTTCCTCAAGGCGGGTCTCGAATACGCGTGCCGTACTAGGGAACTCAAGGAAGCCACTGTGGGACTAGTTAATTAGAAGGGCTTTCTTGGGATATAAATATCGTGCTTGGTGAACTTTTGGTATGATATTATAAATGGTAAATTGGCTTGTAAAAAGCCTTCTCCAAACAGGGCATGCTTGGGGGTAATTTATTTCCTTGGCATGGGAATGATTGGTGGGGGCTCGATTGTGAAACAGCTGTCAAACACGGCTGGATAACAAGAAAGCCACCCCCGCTTTTTTATTCTGCTTAGGTGAACGAAGCGTCAATTAGCCTCTTCAACAAACTGCGATACCGCTATACTATCATCTCACCTGTTATCGAATCTTATCCGCTATGAGTACATCATCTACGGGGAACGGAGGATCGAGTGTCCATGGTTTATGGCAGTATGGCATACCGAACACCCGTACCGACCATCGCATGACGAACGTTGGAAATGTGTCAAACAGCTATAACACCATCAATGTAGGGATAGATGAAGAGTCTTTGCAGATACAAGCATGGCTATCTCCACTCGAACCTCATAAAAGGCATCAGGATGTGAGAAACCGTCGACTTGATGGTGTTGGAGAATGGGTTTTGCGGAGAAGTGAGTTCGAGTCATGGCGCAAGGGTAGGGATTGCTCAGTGAATCCTACTCTTCTATGTTATGGGGGTCAAGGGGTTGGAAAGACCTATATAAGGTACAAGAGTGTTCCCTAGAACCAAAGGGCGATGCTGACGAGCAATAAAATTAGTTCGTTAGTAATAGATACCTTGCGAGAGCAAACTCGTGGACATAATATTGCCGTTCTGGCACTCTATTGCGACTACCAGGCCCAGAAGGACCAATCGGCAGTAAATATGATAGGGTGTCTACTTAGACAGATTGCTTTGGGGAGGCCGAGGATTCCGGATGAAATTAAAAGTGCTTTTGATGAGTCGAGACCGGGAGGGGGGCAGGGCCTGCGATTGGCAGACATGGTGAAACTATTCGTCAAAACAATCGGTTCCGTTGAGCTAGTATACCTGTGTGTCGATGCAGTGGACGAGGTACTACCACAACATCGATCAGAGTTTCTTCGCGCCTTACGACAGATTATTCAAGATGCACCTAATATGCGGCTATTTCTTACGGGGAGGCCGTATATTCGCGGGGAACTTGATAAGCATCTCACGAAGGGAGCTTATATCATACACATTTTGGCCGACCAAGAAGATATCACAAGATACCTAAGCCAAAAGATAGACCATGACGATGATCAGGATCCAGACTTGATGACCGAGGGTTTGAGGGGTGATATTATGAAGACAATGCTGGAAAAGGCTTCAGAGATGTAAGTAGGAGCAACTCTATTATAAATCTATATTGCTAACGAATATTCGGCTCAGGTTTCTGCTCGTTGCTTTAAATATCGAGGCAATCTTGGGCGAGACCTCGTTAGCACGAAGAAGGAAAATGTTGCAAAAGGTGGTGACGACGGGCGTGGACCTCGACAATGTGTACGCCCAAACACTACAGCGAATAAGGGAGCAGAAGGGTGACCGATCAAGACTTGGGATGGAGGTGCTGATGTGGGTATCCCACGCAGAGCGGCCGTTGCAGATTGACGAACTCCGCCATGCTCTGGCCGTGGAAATGGACTCGACAGATCTCGACCCTGAGAATATCCGACCGCAAGACACAGTGCTGGGGTCATGCTTAGGGCTTGCTGTGGTTGACGCAGAGACCTCTACAGTCCGGCTGATCCACTACACACTTCAAGAATACCTTTCCCGGCCTGGGATCCTGCCTGATGCCCACAAAGTACTTGCACAGTCATGCTTGGCCTATCTAAATTACGACGAAGTTAAGGGGCTTCCGGCTAAACACATTCCGAACCTTGGAGACATGCCCTTTCTCGAATATTCATCCTTGTTTTGGGGAAGCCACGCCAAAGTAGAACTCTCGGATCGGGCGAAATCCCTTGCGCTGGAGCTCTTAAATCGGGATGGCAACCATATATCTGCTAGCTTGCTTGTCGAACAAATTATGAGTTCCCATCGATGTTCACTTCCCCATCATCTATGGCCCGGCTTACACTGTGCGGCCTACTTCGGGGTTACTGAGGTCGTGGCTGATTTCATAAGAGGGGAAAGCTGTGATATCAATCAAAGTGACTGTAAGGGGTTTACCGCGCTCATTTGGGCTGCTCAGCAGGGGAATGAAGAGGTGGTAAAACTACTGCTCGCACGGGAAGATGTCAATGCCGACAAGCCAGACGAAGACGGTAAAACCCCGCTCTGGTGGGCTTCTTTTTCTGGGCATGAGGGGGTGGTGAAACTCCTGCTCGCACGGAACGATGTCAATGCCGACAAGCCAAAAATAAATGGTGAAACTCCGCTCTGGCGTGCTTCTTGTAATGGGCATGAAGGGGTGGTGAAACTACTGCTTACACAAAACGATGTCAACCCCGACAAGCCAAAAATAAATGGTGAAACTCCGCTCTGGCGCGCTTCTCGCAATGGGCATGAGGGGGTGGTGAAACTACTGCTCGCACGGAAAGATGTCAATGCCGACAAGCCAAACAACTATGGTATAACCCCGCTCTGGTGGGCTTCTTTTTCTGGGCATGAGGGGGTGGTGAAACTGCTGCTCGCACGGAGCGATGTCGATGCCGACAAGCTGGGTGGCAGGTACCGTCAAACGCCACTCTTGAGCGCTTCCTCGAATGGCCATGAAGGGGTGGTGAAACTGCTGCTCGCACGGAACGACGTCAATGCCGACAAACCAGACCGTGATGGTGGGACCCCACTCTGGTGGGCTTCCTCGAATGGCCATGAAGGGGTGGTGAAACTACTGCTCGCACGGAACGATGTCGATGCCGACAAGCTGGGTGGCAGGTACTGTCAAACGCCACTCTTGAGAGCTTCCTCGAATGGCCATGAAGGGGTGGTGAAACTGCTGCTCGCACGGAACGATATCAATGCCGACAAACCAGACAGTGATGGTAAAACCCCACTCTGGCGGGCTTCTTTTAATGGGCATGAGGGGGTGGTGAAACTCCTGCTCGCACGGAACGATGTCAATGCCGATAAGCCAAACAGATATGGTGGAACCCCACTCTGGTGGGCTTCTTACCATGGGTATGAAGGGGTGGTGAGACCACTGCTCCTACGGGACGATGTCAATGCCGATAAGCCAACCATTTTTGGTGGAAACCCGCTCTTCTGGGCTTCTCGCGAAGGACATGAAGGCGTGGTGAAACTACTGCTCGCATGGAACCATGCCAATGCCGACAAGCTAGACAACTACGGTTGAATACTAGTCTGGTGGGCTCATTCGAATGGGCATGAGGGGGAGGTGAGGCTGGAACTCGCACGGAACGACGCCAATGCTAACACATTTGGCTATTTTGGTCAAACACTATTCTGGTGCGCTTCTTCGAATTAGCGGAGGGGTGGTGAGACTACGGCTTGCACAGGATGATACCGATCTTAAAAAGCTAGACAAAAATAGTCGGATACCGCTCCTGATCATCTCTATCTACCAGCACAGAGGGATTGTAGCACTCCTCCAGCCCGGGCTTCCCCGGTTTCTATAGAATAGTCTCGAAGAGAGATTTCCCCACACTCCACTTTGCCCACTCCTATCTGCATCTTTTTCCCAAAAGTGTCTCCATACGTACCCTTTATCAGCCCAGCTCCTGTCCTCTCTCTCCGAATCCCTTTACGGCTACTTGGTACATCCGTTGCCCTTTCGCACACACTCTCGGCATCCTGTTTCCTCTGTTTCCAGTTTCCTCCAAACTTCCATCTTTGAACTTGCACCTCTACTTGTCGCGGGAAAGCACTTTGTTATGTGTGATAATATTCATTTAATTTTATAGGGTCTCCTATTTTCATGGCTTGGTAGATCAGGGCACTCCTGGTGTATTGCGATGCTCAGGGCCATGGCTTGATATGCCACCGCTTCGAAAGTGTCCTTTTCTATGCTTCTAGATTACTTCTTGGATGGTATTGTGCTTTGTTTTCTTCCATTCTTTGTGCTAGGATTCTAACCTCTCAATATCACCACTAACCGAGGCCAACCTGGGTAGCAAACCGACAAGAGAGAACATTAGGAAAGCTGTTCCGGTCTCGCGGGTCCTGAGCTAGAACGGCTTCCTGTATTGGCCAAGACCTGTCCGGATCTCCTAAGCTCGCAGGGAGATCTTCTAGAAAAAGTTTAGAATTTCCTTTTTTATTTATATAGTATATATATGCGTACACTTCCAATTGTCGTACGATAGCGTAGCAAGCAAAAGGTATCATAAATAGCAAGACACTTGCCAGCTAGGCGACCTATTTTGCATTATATATCAAGATATAAAGAATATAAGGCAACCCACCTCGCCCATTCTAGATGGGGCTATTCCGGATAAATGGGAGGGCAAAGAGCGTGAAATATCATAGTCTGTGCTATTTAGGCGTATTCATAGTGTTTACTAGGTATCTGATAAATCTTAGCATCGTCCGGGGTGCCATGGCTTTCCTTTCTTGATGTAAATAAAATAAGAAAGAGACAAACAATTAGAGGGGCGCTAAATCCTGATGTGTTTTCCATGTTAATTTACCATCTCTTTGAGGTTCTCCGATCCACAGAGACGGCCGAGTCTCCCCCGAGATCATACCGGGTAACTTCCACAGCGCGAATGTTCGACTGGTATTTTATTGGATTCATATTGTCTGTGCTTTTCATTTGTCTTTTTTGCCTCTATGGAAAATACTGGAATAGGAGGCAATGATCCTAGAGAAGAATATTACTGACTTAAACGGGGTGGCTCAAGTACACATAAGGAATTCTGGATTAAGCGGTAAAGGAGTTCAAGATCGCCTCGGCTGAAGAAAGGAAAGGAAAGGAGAGACAAGGAGGAAGGAAATTTTGTGGGGGGAAGTTTTTAAGGCTTGCGTCTCTCACTAGGGCGTACGCGTACTCCGGCCAGCATGTGTGGGCATTTCTAACACTCCCGATGTTTTGAAGATCTCCTAAGAATCACACAGACACATCCAGCACTTGTTTCCGCGTCTTCGTTTATCAATCTCAACAAAAGGTTAAGAGTGAGGTGGACGGATTTCAATGGATGTATTTTTTTGCTCTTTGGATGTTTTTAGTCAGAGGCTCTCTAGGATTTTACAGAGAAGTGGTGCTTTGTGCGCTCGCTACTACATACCATACTGTGGGATATGAAACCACAAAGCCCGAGTGATACTAGTTTTTATGTTCCGGGCAACGGTTATATGTGGGAGTGGTGATTTAGTGATAGACACAATTCTGAGACCCTTACCTAGTGACAAAGGTCTGCGACGGATGTTCGGTCAACTGAGTGAGAAGGGTACGTAGTCAGGTTAGCCCACTCATTTTGATATCCGAGTAAAGTTAAGGTTGTCGGGGCGTTATCCGGGCAATCCAACAAACCCATGGATTTGGCTTTCTGGGAGGGTGCGAAGCCAGGGTTCGCCGGCTATGGGCTCAGATCACTTAATATTATGATGCATTAAGCTTGACGGTATATATGATACTGTAAATCTTACTTTTGTATAGGAAAGGTCTAGCAACTGCACATTGCAAGTATCCAGCACTCTAAATCACTTGCCATACGGCACTCTGTTGAGACAGCACTTTATCACCCCACCCTGTAGAGTATAGTAAGATAGGATCATACTCACGCATCCAACTATTCGAACCCACCCGGCAGGTATCATATTTAGGCTACTGAAAGTGGGCTTCGTCTCTGGTTTCTGGCGGGAAACGTCATAAGTTAACCTCTCACTCGTACAATATACAGCCACCTGGCACATTTTTGAAAATAATCGACCCGGAGGTAATGATCGACGATGGAGGTTTTACGTAACGGAGTGGAACAGCTTAAGTAGAGACACAGAGTTTACACTAGCCTGAGATGAGGATCATGATTGATTGCAATGAGTTGATAGAAAGGAAAGTCATGAGGAAAGTTGTGAAAAGGAAGAAAGGAGCGAAGTGGGAGAAGACGAGAAGGGAAGAAAAAGAGGGTTGTGAAAACTTTTCATAGCTTGCGCGTCCCTTCGATAGTGCATACGCGTACAGCTGCAGTCTTAGAGTGCGGGAGTCTCTCACACCAGGTGCGGCCATTAAACTGCTACTTCCAACACCTACCTTCGGAGCTCACACAGAAGAATCTGGAGTCGAAAAATAGAGTAATGGGGTAGTATTGATAAAGAAATGAGTGTGTTACTCCATTGCTCGGTTGTCTCTAGATGTGCCTGAGACCGCCCTACTTATAACAATCGGTAGCTGCAACAATGCGGTAAGTAAACTGCCGGAACGATTTAGGCTGCACTGCATGGTGCTGTACTGCGCATAGCGAATTGACCCAAGTGTTTCAAGGATGTGATCGATTTTTGACTTGCGGGAGTGTGACAGGTCGTTCAGATGCATTGCAAAGGTTTCGGGAGAGTGCGATAGATTGCTCAACAACCGTTTACAGAATAGATATACATACCGAAATGTATTTTCTTTGATATCACGGAGCGTACGGAGGATCGAGGGCATATGGGGAAGTACAGAGATTGGTGTGGTGATCCATGGAGGGATCGGGATGTGCGACTTATTGTTTGCTTTTACGTCTGTCTTTACCGGTAATAGTTTAGTTTTTAGTTGAGCGAAAAAGAGTGAGCGAAGTGGAAGTTCCCCTTTTCATATCCTTCCTACAATTTCCGCCCTAAGCTAGCTCATTCATTGTTCATATACAATTAAAAGGTTCCACTAGCAGTCGCATGAGGCGATTCCGCCAGATTTCATCTATGGCCAGTGACGCAGGTGCTTGATAGATTTGAAGTCTTTAGTTTTATAGTATGGGTGGGAAGCAGTACGAGAAGCCTGTTGCCACGGTAGGGTGATTCCAGATCACCTCCTTACAGAACTCGTAGCTTTAGCCTTGGTCTGCTTCAGCATGAGCCTCGCCATTACCTGCGCCCCCCCAGTGTGTGGCAGCCGGGCTATAATTTTTCCCGGATTGATTCAAGCTCTCTACTCACGCCGCCGACTGCTAAGTGGGTCACGTGATTTTCGATCCTGAATGATTCCCAAGATTCCTCGAAACAGGCAGTGAGCAGAAGGCTTAAGGGGGGAGCATTGACCCTCCTCCTATATCCTTGTCTTCCTGAGCCAAAGAAGGAAACAAGAGAAGTACCGTAAGAACTCAAATAGAAGAGAAATGTGCTAGAACGTTGGAGTTGCCTCTCCTGGTAAGGTGCCTGGTATATTCCTTTTGTTTTGTCTCAACCGGGGGCTGAGTTTGCGGTGTTTTCCCCTCGCGTAGCTGAGAAGGGAAATTCCAACGTCCTAGCACATTTCTCTTCTATTTGAGTTTTTACGGTACTCAATTACCATCAAAATCGCTGGCAAATCTGAATAGAAGATCACGTGACCAACTTAGCACTCGGCAGCGTGAGTATATTCACGGCAGTGCTCGGCTAACTACAGAGTGGTGATTCTGAAATTGGGTCGGAGTGGCCGGTACAGTTCCGGACGCGTGAAACCGACCCTCAAGGTAACGACAAAAGAAGAGAACAAGACTTGAACGACAACAACACAAGATTGATGTAATGAAGAAAATAAGAGTATAGAAATGAAGAGGAAGAGTGTGAGAATAGAACTATGGATTTGTTTTATTAATTAAGGGCAAGGTGAGGGCAGGCGGTAGATGAAAAGAGGACTCAAATTTTGGATGAGCAGAAAAAAAAGTGAACAGCCAAGATCACACCCAGATAGGCAATTCGAGTGATATTTTGTGATGGACGCCAAGGGTTTATGCATAACATGCCAAGGAATGCCAAGGAATGCCAAGAGATACACTTTTTATTGCAAAAACAACCCTGTTCAAATCCACCAAAAAGTGAACACGAGGGTCGGTTTTAGATGTCCGGAACTATACTCTCCACTAGTTGAACACCTCCTTCTCTCCCCTTCCCTACCTTCACCCTCCCTTGATGCTCCCATTCTACCATACGATCCCAAATGATGGACCGGTGTGCTGGGTATTCTAAAAAGGTCTCCTTCAAAATTGGGCGAAAAATACGGCAGAGCAAAAGATAAGCTGCCTGGCACTTCCGAAAAACAGGATGGAAAAAATATACTTAACCTCAAGGGAGGAGGAGGCCCGGCTAACATAACACACGGTTCAATCATCTGGGCTTATAGTGCAAGAGTTGACTTTAACACAATATCCCTCTGTGACATGGGCCAATTATTTGTCCCATATTAACGCCCATTAGAGCTCTGGGGATCAAAGCTTGCCCGAAATCGTGTGTTGGCGGTTGCGAGAAATGAGAAGCTCTTCCTAGGACATGCCCCGTTAGCGTGACACCATTGCTACGCGGCCCAGTTTGTTTGCTCTCCTTTAACTACCGGTATGTTGATGACGTCCGCTGTGCCCCAAGTCAAGCTTACAAGCGAGTCGTAGCCGATATTCCAAAATTGATAGTAGGTATTATAGAATGTACGAATTAGTATGCCTCGCGTGATTCTGTGCGTCCTACCTCTTTGCAGTTGGCTACTCGTACCTCATACGAATGTATTGAGAAAGGGAGTAAGGTCAGTCATGTAATTAGCCAACAACCGATACTTGGCTGAATTCACTACGGGCGCTATAGTAATTCATAGTACTCGTAGAGTCTAGATCGTCACAGAAGCTTACTTATTACATTATTGTAACCGGGCCAGTAGAGTGGCAGGTGCAGTACTCCCAAATGGTTTCCAAAGAGCCGGGTTTGATCAGTGTGGGCTTCTAACACCGGTACGCGCACTAGGAACTCGAAAAGATCAGATAATTTAAAGGGCTTTCTTGCGATATAAAGTTATATCATACAGTATTTGTAAGAGTACTTGGGATGAATGACAGGTTGGCTTATAAAAACTTCCCTTAAACGTGTGCAGGGATAAGGACAGAAAGTAATTGTTTTCCTTGGCATAGGAACGATTGGCGGAGGTTTTGCTTGTGAAGCACCGGCTGAATATGAAATAAAGTAATAATATTATGGCCAAACACTGAGAGCCACCCCCGCTTTTCCTTGTTTGTGAATGAGACGTTGATCACCCCTTTCAAAAAACTGCCCTACTACTATACTATCATCTCACCTCTTATCGAATCTTATCCGCCATGAATACACCGCCTACAGGGAACAGAGGATCGAGCCATCATGGTTCATGGCAGTATAGCATAGCGAACACCGGTACCGACCATCGCACGACCAATAGTATCCATGGCGACTCGAATGCGAACGTTGGAAATGTGTCAAACAGCTACAATAACACCATCAACGTGGGAATTGATGAAGAGTCTTTGCGGATCCAAGAATGGTTATCTCCACTCGAACCCCATAAAAGGCACCAAGATGTGAGAAACCGGCGACTTGATGGTGTTGGGGAATGGGTTCTGCGGAGAAGCGAGTTCGAGTCATGGTACAAGTGTCAGGATGGCTCGGTGAATCCTACTCTTCTGTGTTATGGGGGTCAAGGGGTTGGAAAGACCTACATAAGGTACAAGAATATTCCCTGGAAAAAAAGGACGATTCTGACGAGCAATAAAATCAGTTCATTAGTAATAGATACCTTGTGGGAGCAAACTCGTGGGAAGAATACTGCAGTTCTGGCACTCTATTGCGACTACCAGGCCCAGAAGGACCAATCGGCAGTAAATATGATAGGGGGTCTACTTAGACAGGTTTCTTTGGGAGGGCCGAGGATTCCGGATGAAATTAAAAGTGCTTTTGATGAGTCGAGACCGGGAGGGGGGCAAGGCCTGCGATTGGTGGACATGGTGAAATTGTTCGTCAAAACAATCAGTTCCATTGAGCTAGTATACCTGTGTATCGATGCAGTGGACGAGGTGCTACCACAACATCGATCAGAGTTTCTTCGCGCATTACGACAGATTATTCAAGACACACCAAATATACGGCTATTTCTTACAGGGAGGCCGTATATTCGCGGGGAACTCGACAAGCATCTCACGAAAGGAGCCTATATCATACACATTTTGGCCGACCAAGAAGATATCACAAGATACCTAAGCCAAAAGATCGACTATGACGACGACCAGAATCCAGACTTGATGACCGAGGGGTTGAGGGGTGATATCATGAAGACAATGTTGGAAAAGGCTTCAGAGATGTAAGTAAGAGCAATTCTATTCTAAATTTGTATTGCTAACGAATAGCTCATTCAGGTTTCTGCTCGTTGCTTTAAATATCGAGGCGATCTTGAGCGAGAGTTCATTAGCACGATGAAGGAAAATGTTGCAAAAGGTGGCGACGACGGGTGTGGACCTCGACAGTGTGTACGCCCAAACACTACAGCGAATAAGAGAACAGAAGGGCGACCGATCAAGACTTGGGATGGAGGTGCTGATGTGGGTATCCCACGCAGAGCGGCCGTTGCAGATTGACGAACTCCGCCATGCTCTGGCCGTGGAAATGGGCTCGGCAAATCTAGACCCTGAGAATATCCGACCGCAAGACACAGTGCTAGGGTCATGCTTGGGGCTTGTTGTAGTTGACGCAGAGACATCGACAGTCCGGCTAATCCACTACACGCTTCAAGAATACCTTTTACGGCCTGATATCCTGCCTGATGCCCACAAAGTACTTGCGCAGTCATGCTTAGCCTATTTAAATTACGAGGAAGTTAAGGGGCTCCCGGCTAAATACATTCCAAACCTTGGAGACATGCCCTTTCTCGAATATTCATCCTTGTTTTGGGGAAGCCACGGAAAAGTGAAACTCTCGGATCGGGCGAAATCTCTTGCGCTAGAGCTATTGAATCGGGCTGGCAACCATATATCCTCCACTTTACTTGTCAAACAAATAGAAGCTTTCCATTATTGTTTGCTTCCCCATCATCTCTGGCCCGCTTTACACTGTGCATCCTACTTCGGAATCATTGAGGCCGTGGCTTCTTTGATAGAAGAAGAGGGCTGTGATATCAATCAAAGCGACTGTATAGGGTTTACCGCGCTCATGTGGGCTGCTCAGCGGGGCAATGAAGAGGTGGTAAAACTACTGCTCGCACGGAAAGATGTCAATGCCGACAAGCCAGACGAAGACGGTAAAACCCCGCTCTGGTGGGCTTCTTTATCTGGACATGAGGGGGTGGTGAAGCTACTGCTCGCACGGAACGATGTCAATGCCGACAAGCCAGACAACTATGGTACAACCCCGCTCTGGTCGACTTCTTACAATGGGCATGAGGGGGTGGTGAGACTACTGCTCGCACGGAACGATGTCGATGCCGACAAGCTGGCTGGCATGTACCGTCAAACGCCACTCTTGAGCGCTTCCTCGAATGGCCATGAAGGGGTGGTGAAACTGCTGCTCGCACGGAACGACGTCAATGCCGACAAACCAAACGGCTATGGTGAAACCCCACTCTGGTGGGCTTCCTCGAATGGCCATGAAGGGGTGGTGAAACTGCTGCTCGCACGGAGCGATGTCGATGCCGACAAACCAGTCAGCAATGGTGAAACCCCACTCTCGCGGGCTTCTAGGAATGGGCGTGAAGGGGTGGTGAAACTGCTGCTC
>Ga0307507_10004599_pt1 | contig 24095 bp, 19 predicted proteins | sample 7_EM_MG_FD_207223 | JGI IMG/M metagenome (GOLD analysis project Ga0307507, IMG submission 207223) | Populus trichocarpa ectomycorrhiza microbial communities from riparian zone in the Pacific Northwest, United States - 7_EM | ecosystem: Host-associated > Plants > Roots > Unclassified | place...
TATTTTAGGGCCCCAATGCTAAGCTTCAGAGGGGTAAGGATTGCATGGCAAAACTGGAGGGGGAGGTGTTTTGTTCAACTATCATAGCCTACTTACGATATGCTGCTGACTGCTGGAAGCTAGTAGAGTACAGTGGGACGCGTATACCTCGTACAATACAGGTATCATAACACTACGGCCGATTGCCCTGATAAACCTTGTGGCGCGAATAATAATAGGTCTCTGTCCTACATTCATAAATCCCTTTGCACCATGGCAAATCACGAAGGGGAAGTGATTCCCCCCTTAACACCTTACCCGAGTAATCTCTCTCGCAGGACTATGATAATACGACAGAGTAGACGGCAAGGTCCAGCGAATTTGTAACCCCCGTCCTTTTGACACTTTGTGACCTTCCAGAAAGTATGCAATCGTCTCTCAATAGAGGATTATATTGGAACCTCTTTGTTTTGCAAAAACAGATATTGCACAGCCTCCCTCGTATACAACCCCCCAGCATATATAGCAATATAGCAAATACGAAACGTGCTACCACCACCATTACCACCATTATCATCGCTTCTAAAGCATATTCAACTCGTTCACTCACTCCATCTACCTGTGATATCATAGCTCACAAGACACCCGCTGTAGTGCAATGTACTGTACTGTACTGTACTTAATGCATTTAGCGTAGCTCCCGTGACCGAGAGCGATGACTAGAGAAGAAAAAAGTTTTTTTTATATAGTCTTTTTAGCTACTTTTGAACAACACGAAACCTGTTTTTTCTTCTTCTTCTTCCTCCTCCATCCTAGGATTATTAAATTAACTAACTATAATAGCTAATTTCTGAATTCTCTCCATTTCCCTGTATTGTACTTACGAATGCATAAATCAGACCATAATGACTGTGAATATGGTTCTACGGAAATACGCGTTGAGGAAAGGAAACACAGCATGCGAGTGCACACGATAGAAGGTAAGTTGAGTTATGCGGTGCAGTACGTACAGTGTGCACAGCGTTGGAGGGAAAGTTATGCTGTGTTAGGGATGGGTAATGCAAGTTAGCTAGTTGGTTGGCTGGTTAGTTGGGTGGGTGAGTGAATGTGAGGTCCCGGATCGGTGATTAGCGAGTGAGAGGGTGTGAATGTATTTTTTTTTCCGGAAAAGGTTTGTATGGAGAGGTTGGTTTTTGTTTGGTATTTGTTTGCTTGCTTCGTGATATCTGCCTTTTTAGTCAACAATTTTTTTATCCCCCCCAATTTCCTCTTAATTTCCCTCCTCCTGCCCCTTTTCCACTCTCACAGCTATTTCGACCTCGTTAATCCTACCGAGATGGAGTTTGCCATGCGGCGGAGAAGGATATGCATTTTGTCGGGAGGATAACTAGTTTTTCTCGAAGAAGCAATCTCCCGAAATAATGTGGGACATACAGACGCATGCACGAACGCACGAACGCAAGAGTGCTTTCGCGGGTAGCACAAAGCAACTAAGTTATTATTTCCGGCAGGCCACATCTCTTCTCCCTCTATCTCTCTCTCGCTCACTGCTTTTAGAAAGCGAAGAACCAACGCTGCTTTTGGCGAAAATCACATCGAATGGATGAAACGGTGGAAGCAATAAGAAGCGGATAGCGGAAGGAGAAGTCTATCGATTGGTCGAGGGAGAGGGAAATGTTTGTCCTCCATGATAGAAGCGGCAGCAGACCTCCTCATCTCGCTCGGGGCCACTGTACGTACCGCACCGTAATTGAAATCAGAGATTTTGCATCATGATTCGGTGCATCTGTGTGGGTCGGATGGGTGGGCCGAGGGGATCTGCTGCAAACGGATCTGTGATTTGCTGCGGGGGATCATGTAGGCAATATGGCAGACTGCTATGCCTTCGTGTCTAACTATGGTCCATTTTCGAGGCTGGTCCCCGGCTCAATATCGTGGGGCCGTATGGCATAGCATCTTGGCTGTAGATGGGTATTGTATGGTACCGTCAGGATTGGACAGTACAAAAAGCTGTAGCGTAGACGTGGCTAGGTTGGTGCCCTCTTTCTTATTGTGTAGATATTATTCTAACTTCCTGAAATCATCCCTCATGGAGTCCATGAACTCGAGCACGATAACGTGTTTTCCTGGCATAATACAGGCTATGTGAGCTATGACAATTTCACGACGCACGATAGCCAGTTAGGTGAAACCTGTTTGGATGGCCCAAGTTGTCGCTGGGTGGGGGTACTAGATACATATTGTATTGGTCCATTTTTGCAGCTACAACAAGCACCCTATTCACTAGCAGCCCGTCTGCCGCTGGCCTTACATGTTTGTCTCGAGGCAAGCGCTGTGTCGTGGCTCTCAGTCAATGCTGGAGCAAGAGTCGGTGTGCATGATCCTACCGCACGGATGAGGACAGCGCTAAGCCACACATGGGGCAGCGGTTGCCGGCCGTGCAAAGGGTTCTAGCGCCCACAATAGGGCACTGTAGTCGCAGAGATAGTTTACCCTAACCCCTAGCCCACACCCTTTATCGAATGTGCGCCATGCTACACAAGCGGGGGCTGACTGGCGAGAAGGAAGGAGGGTGGAGAGGAAAGCGAAAGAGGAGAGAGGGAGGGAGAGAGAGAGAGGGAGGGAGAGAAGGAGAGAAGGAGAGAGGGAGAGAAAGAGAGAGGGGAGGCCAGAGGACGAGCCCCCCGCCTTCAGCTTTGTGCCCACCACTTTCTCTCTCCTTCTTCCCATTCTCATTCTCATTGAGTCTACTTCTCCCACCTTTATTGAAGAGTCTATATCATCCAGTAACCTGTGAACCAATACCGCACCATATCATTCGGGTATTAAGAGAGACAGTGAAGAGTGTGTACCGCACGCGTGCTCTATATTTTTCTCCATCCTATGATCTTTCTCTCCTGCAAATAATTGTCTATCATCCCCACGCCGGTCAGCCTCTTACGATCGTCTTGCTTTAAATAATCCGGTATTTTCCATGTATGTATAATTTGAACATACCAGTGCATACATATTTTTCATCCCCCTTCCCCAATTATTCCTTACGTTGCTGCTAGTTCGCCTTCTCTTCGATCTGATTGGCCATGCTCACAATACTTGTTTCAGTTCTACAGTAGCAAATCACCATTCTCTTTTTTCTTTTTTTTTCCTCTCTTCCTCTCTCCCTTGCAGCTCTGTAGGTAAAACCTCCTACCCCCTGGGTTGCTAGACGGGGGAAAAATAATAATAATAATTGATTAACTGACTGATTTTTATTCTTTTCAGTCGTAAAGAGGATCCAAAGAGAAGGCGGTAGAAAAAAAGAGGGAAACAATCTGAAAGTTTCCGCTGTATGTAAGTTTTCATTCTGTTTTGCTGCCTGTCTGTTACAAGGCACATTTCTTTTCCTTTCCCCCGTTTCCCTCGTCGTCCTCCGTCCAGCCCGTCCACCCATCCATCCCCCCCCCCACCACGCTTGCCTTACCCCTCCACGCTCTGCTCGCCGCCTCCCCCACATCTTTTCTCCCCCTTTTATCCTGTTTCCCACCTCGGTTGCCCGCCAACTTCTCATCGATTTCTTGCTGCTGTGTGGTCTGTAGCGATCCTCACCCGTCGCTTCCACTCAACGCAGGGGGTTTTACCTGACCTTGTTTTTTCTTTTCTTTTCTTTTCCCCTCTCTATCCCCTTCACTATTTTTCTCACGGAAGAGCAGCCTGAAATTTGGAAAGGTTTGTGCGCCCCGAAAACTCTCTCGGCTTTCAAAATTTGAGCCGCCTCACAAATTTCATTCCCTGGCGCCAAAACCTTCCATCAATCATTCCCCCAGCATCTTTTCCTTTACAAAGTTCCAACGCGGTCAATTATCTGACTAGAAGAAAAATAAATAACCCGACTCCCCTCTCGTCGCCCTAGGCCCTCGTCGTCATTGTCAACCTTTGGCCCTACCCACAGAAGCTGCTGTGTTAAACTACACCACCACCACCACTACCACCACTACCATCACTACCCTCGCCAGATCATATCCACCATCAACACTCTACAACCTCAGCTTCGTTAACCATTTGAGAGTGCTATCTCCCCCGGATCAAAGTCATCGAATAATGGCGTGGCAACCAGAAGAAGCACCCATACGGGAGTTGGCGGGCTATCTCAAAGATAGTTTAGACAGATACAATCAAGCTGCTCAGCGGCATGCTAGCGAGGTTTGTAGCCCTTTTTTCAATTTTTATTTATTTTCTATTGATATGCATGTGATATGCATTCTCGGTTCTCGCTGCAGCCCGGCTAATAATTGATAACAGATGCTACAACAAGCCAGTCAATCCCCGGATATCAATAACTACTTGTGTTACATCCTCGTTCACCCTAACCCGCCCCCAAATATGGCGGTTGCCGAGTATCATGTTGTTCGCTGCTCGGCTGGTGTCCTTCTGAAGAATAACATCTTGAGCTCGGGGAGAGCGTTGGCACCGGCATTCATTGACTATATAAAATCGGAGCTTTTGCTAGGATTGAGGGATCCTCATCACCAGATACGGAATTACACAGGCAATGTTATTACTGAGCTGTTACGCATTGGGGGTGTTATGTCCTGGACAGACATGCTAGCCCAGTTGATTTCACTCGTGGAGAATACTGACGGAAATACCACTCCAGAAACACAAGAGGGGGCCATGGGAGCATTATTGAAGGTTTGCCAGGATAGCAAGGACGAACTTGACGAGGAATACGATGGCTATAGGCCCCTTAATATACTCATCCCTAAGTTCCTACTATTTACGCAGCACCCTGTTCCAAAAGTGCGCATGCAGGCTTTAGAGATCGTTAACATATATCTACCCATGAAAACTCAGTCGATTCTTGTCCACATCGATACCCTCATAGAGAGTTTGTTTCGCCTCGGAAACGACGCTGATACTGGAGTACGGAGAGAAGTCTGCCGAGCTCTGGTACATCTGGTTGACATTCGGGCGGACAAGATAGCACCTCATATGCAAGGAATCGTGGACTACATGCTTACCCAGCAGAAGAACACGGAGGAACAGGACTTGGCCCTAGATGCCGCAGAATTCTGGCTCACCGTTGGGGAACACGAGCATCTGAGGATTGGGCTAGGGCCGTATCTGACAGAAATTGTCCCTGTCTTGCTAGCATCCATGGTTTATTCTGAAGAGGACAGAGCCAGATTAGGGGGCGGTGGAGACGATGCAGATGTTGAGGATCGAGCGGAGGATATAAGGCCAAACTTTGCGAAGAGTAAGCAAAGATTACCGAATGGTGAGAGTGTAGAGGTTTTCGACCAACGAAAAAAGTCAAATGGCAAGACCCTAGGGGAGGGGACCTTGGATGATCTGAGTGATGGAGAAATCGATGAAGAGTACGATTCTGAAGACGATTCCTACGCTGGGATGGATGACCCCGAAGATCGTTGGAATTTAAGGAAGTGCTCAGCGGCGGCCCTGGATGTCTTGGCAACCGTGTTCCATCAATCAGTCTTCGAGACCATCTTGCCTTATCTGAAGGAGAACATTCGACATCCGGAGTGGCCCTACCGGGAGGCAGCCGTCCTAGCACTCGGCGCAGTAGCTGATGGTTGCCTCGACGGTGTTGTCCCGCATCTCCCCGATCTTATCCCTTATCTCATCTCCCTACTCGATGACCCTGAGCCGCTCGTACGCCAAATCACGTGCTGGACTCTCGGTCGCTATTCCCGCTGGGCCTCTCATCTCGAAAACCCGGCCGACAAACAAAAGTATTTCGAGCCTATGATGGGGGGGATACTGAATAAAATGTTGGACGGCAACAAGAGAGTTCAGGAAGCGGGTGCTAGTGCCTTCGCCAACCTAGAAGAGCAAAGCAAAGATTTGTTGAAACCCTACATTGAGCCGATCGTTCGGCAATTTGTGGTAGCAATGGGAAGATATAAAGATCGGAACATGTTCATTCTCTACGACTGTATCCAGACCCTTGCGGAGCATGTCGGAAGCATTTTGGCGGAGAAACCATTGGTTGATATCCTGATGCCCGCTCTTATTAACAGATGGAAGTTGGTCAAGGACGATTCAAGAGAGCTATTCCCTCTCCTTGAGTGTTTATCTTATGTTGCTACAGCCCTCGGAAGGGAATTCGCACCATTTGCAGGCCCCATATTCCTCAGATGCATCAGCATAATCCATCAAAATCTAGAACTGCAGATGGCCTATAACAATGATAGTGCACTAGATCAGCCTGACAAGGATTTCTTAGTCACAAGTTTAGATCTCCTCAGCGCAGTCATTCAAGCGTTGGACTCTGCAAGCGCAGAGCTAATCTCTGGGACAACACCTCCTTTCTTTCATCTTCTGACTGTTTGCATGGCAGTAGGTCTTGATTACCCACCATTCTCAAGAAAAAGTTGGCTGATAAACCACAGGATCCTAGCAACGACGTGAAGCAATCATCCTATGCCTTGCTTGGAGATTGCGCTATCTATGTTTTCGAGCAGTTGCACCCATTCTTGCCTAACATCATGGATCTTTTAATTCAACAATTGGGGATTCAGTCCCTATCCGACACTGAAAGCGACACAGGCTATAGCGTAGTTAATAACGCTTGTTGGAGTTGCGGAGAAATTGCTTTGAAGCAAGGTAGATTTGCCAGCCATAGATCTCAAGTCATGTGAGCTAACTTTCAAGATTCAGGGTCCGGAATGGCACCTTACGTCGAAAAACTATATAATAGGCTAGTCGAAATTATACAAACACCTGAAATCCCCTCATCTGTAACTGAGAATGCTGCTGTGGCCCTTGGACGCATTGGGATAGGCTCTTGCGACGAGCTTGCTCCCCATCTTGAATCGTTTGCATATCCATTCCTAGATGCCCTCCAGAAGGTGGCGGAAACGGATGAGAAAGACACCGCCTTGAAGGGGTTTTGTATGGTTGTCGGCCGAAATCCCGAGGCTATGGAAAGCTGTCTGGTGCCTTTCTTCCGAGCTATCGCCCGTTATAAGCATGCAAGCCCTGAATTGTCTGCATTGTTTCGACAGGTAAGATACCTTTGCCCTCCTCCACGATCCTAGTGCTTTTGAATTCTTCTAACTATGATACTTCTAGACGCTCATTGGGTACAAATCGTTCATTACGGATTTTGATTTGTTCATGAGTGCTATTCCAGCACCCGATCGCGAAGCTCTCAAGTCTAAATATGCTATCTGATAAGCAAACTGGAACAATCTGAAATTGTAGGGTTTCGTCGCTTGAAGCTCTCGTCTCATTGTGTTTCTCTTCTTTTATCTTGTTGAAAACAAACGAGAAGACGAAAGATGATAGTTGCAATTATTTTTTTGAACTTACGACTATTAGTTACTCTTCTTGTTATGTTCCTCTCTTGATCATTCGCTTAGCTAGTTTTTCTTGTTATATAATAGAACGGCCGTGACAAGAGGTGGAAAAGTTTTCAAATCAAAGACAAAAGGAACCTTTTTTTTTCTTATTTTCTTTTTTTTTTTTCGGGTGTTTCTCACGGTTTACGAAATGGACGGCGCGTTTTACAGATTTTCATTCATCCTTTCCAAAGAAACTTCCGGCGTATTTCTTCTTCCTGCGTGAAGCACAAAAGGACTAAGCATCATGACAAATATGGTACAGTGCAGGGTATGTTGTTGCGATAGTTTTCCACTATTTCTCCGCCATTGCCTTTTTTCCCTTTCCTTTCCGCAATGTTTTTCTTATTACCTCTATTCTAGTACCTCGAATATGAAATCATTGGGTGTGTGCAGAAAGATAAGTTAGACCTGGGATGTTATATCCCCGAATTGAAAGCCTTACACGGATCCAGAAGGCTTTACCTTATCGCAGTGCAATAAGACTCCTCTATTAGGTTGGTATATATCGTATACTGGAATTTATAGAGGAGCTGATGACTAAGGACGAAATACAGGGGCTTTCACACTTTGTGTATATCTGGTATCATATCTATACGGATTGTTTAGCAAGGACGCAGAAGCCAAAAGCTACCACCAGTATTGGAGATTTTTGACCTTGTGGAATTCAACGAGTTTTATTGGAGAAAAAAAATATAAAAAATTGTACAGGAAAATAAAAAACAAAAAATGGATTACTCCAGGGTCTCCTAGGAATATAACGCAAAATTTGGAAAGAGCGCCCCGGGCAGACCATTGGGATGTTGTTGGAGAGGCTATGGCCTAACGGCAATGAGGATGGTGACATGGACGAGGGAGATGCTAGCGATGTGGAAGAAAAGGGATCATATAGCCACGAGTGAAGAGTAAAAAGAAATGAATAAACTCTATCTTGGTCTCTCTAATTCTTTCGAATATTATACTCGTATCTTCATGATAAAGTAAAGTTTCCGCTTTGGGCCAGGCGGGGGGGCGCTCTTTCCGAATTTTGCGTGGTGGAGTAGTGATCAGCGCTGTCTTAGCAGCCTGGTGGTACTGTACCTGCCAAGACAGGTATTTCCTGCACGAAAAAAGATACAGGGAGCCATGCCCCCAATTGCTTCAAGTGCCTCCCAATTTCTGTGTGGAGTAGATAAAGAGATCGGCGAAAACTGTACTGTATGCGATACCCCAAACACTCGGCTGCTTTCCAAAGTTTCCCGCTGAAGCCCATTATAGTAGGATCGTTGCGATTATGGTAATACTAAACACCCCGGATTGATATTTGCCGGAGAGTGAGATGTCATGATTCGATTTGCACGGCGCAGTACGATACTGGAATAAAGCCTTAGCTGAGGGTGGCGCTGGATGTGCTTTCTATTGTAGGAGCAGGGTGGAGCCAGGTAGACCGGGAAGTACACCATGATATGGTACTGTATTTGTTGTAAGCCGGAAAACTCCTTTGGTATAACGGCACCGGCATAAAGCGGCCGCGAACAATTATGTGTGTGTGTGTGCGTCCAATGTTGTATTGAATGGTCAAGTCATATCATACACTTATAACCGATCGCTCAGCTGATGATACTGGTACTTTACTACCTGTATGCATCGTCAGCTCTGAGAAATCATTTTGGGGGATAGGCGTTTTTTTTACTTTTTGTTTTATTTCTTCAGAAGGGGAGATTCGATTGGTTGGGTTGGTAGTGGGCGTTAATGTTTGTTTCGCAGGGCTGGATTTTTGGTTACTTTTGGTGATCTTTGCGGCGGACGCGTGATTATTTTTTTCTTCTTCTTTTTGTGAACACATAGCCACCGGTATTCTTCAATAAAGGCTTGTTGGTTTGTTCGCGCTCTTCCTATGAACAGCAATCGTACTCTCTAGACTGCACGACCAGCCTGTGGATATTTACAGAACCCCAGAGAAACAAAAAGGGATTATCTTGATATTGTGCAATTCTAACGATAATAGAAACGCCTTTTTCTTCATCTATTTCCCCCTCGTGACGACACAAGAGCCTCATGTCTCACCCTTCCAAAAAATTCATGTCTCACCTGCTCAGCGGGGTCTCGCGGGATTGACTTTCATCTCGATCTTTCTTGAACGCCAGCTGAGCCCCCAAAAGGACTTTACATCTCCTTTTGGTCCCTTTTCTTATTGATTTATGGTATGCCTCTGTGGCCAGCCCCCTATATAGCTACTAGCATACGCCCCAATTTGAAATTGTGGTTTGTTCGCAAGGGTTAAGGAGAGAGGGAGAGGGGGGCTGCCTGGGTGTTCACCATACCCGGATTACTGGATAAGCCGATAATATGGCTTTCGTGGGCCGGCTGAATGAGAGTTTATAACTCAAATCAAAACAGGGGAGGGGCCAAGATAAGTACTTCTTCATCCAATTTTTTCCTTCCTTCGAGGTACGTTGCGCGCCTCCTCCCTCCTCACCCGCTCCCTCTCCATCTTACACCCGTTACTTAGGATTATCCCCTTCCATGCTTTAGATTGCAGTTATTGGTATTACCATTATTGTTGCCAATAATTGTCTCTGGAATGTGCCTGTTTTAGTACAATTGCCAATTGGATCTCCTAGCAGTTGAGTCCAAACACTACGATTCAGCACATTACTCGGAGATCCCGTTAAGCCCGAATTGGAGGTCCCTTCCTTTTCTTTTTTTCCCTCTTCCACCCTACACTGGACTCCTCTTCGCTGAATTCCACGTGAGAAGCCTCTTACGGTATTGGGATAAGGAGAGGAGGGCGAAAGCAAAAAAATGGTACCCGTCATGCATCGTTCCTGGATTTTCCTTCCGGAAGCTTAAGCAGGGACTTTCGGATGCCCGTTTTAGTTTTTAGTTTTTTCCCCTCCGAAGCAGAGGTGTGGGATGACAAGGGTTTTTCTTTCCCCTTTTCTTGATTTTGGTGCTTGTTCTGGGGAATTGGGATTGCTAGGATTAGGCGGGTAAGGTGGAGAATCCTAGATTTCGGCAGCCCGGGATGAGGTTTGCGATCATCCCGCGAACATGACCCGCTGAGATCTTTGATAATGACAATGCAAGTGACGAATCCGGACATTGGTGCTTATCGAGCGGCCAGTTAACTCTTGGTTTCCCGCTCGGCCCCAAGTTAGTGATGATAGCATCCCAAGGCAGAACACTCCCGGTAGTCGGGCTTTTTTCCCCCAGGCTTGCTCATTCATTGCTCATTGCGAAGCTGAGGTTAAGTAACCAAGTCTGTTGGGTCATGCGGCCGATGATTCTCTTCTCATATAAAGGAAGATGTCCTTATTCTCCATTTTCCTTCGAGACTCGTTAATTGCTTGTGTGGTATAGCCCGGTGTGGTATGCTGCTGTAGGTATTGTGGGCCTGCTTTGGTGATCCTTTCCTGAACGGCCTTTTTCCTTTTCCTGAGACGTCTTTTTCACTGAGGGCAAAACATCGAACAGGGATCATCAGGAAATCCCGCATAATAGCTTTCCCAAGCAAAGACTTTTAAAGGCTCTTGGGACGAGCATCGGTATCTGGCCACAGCTTTCTTTTACAAAGCACCTCCTGTGGATAATCGCTACGACGCTCGTCATTGGTCGCAACAGACGAGATACCCAAGATATGCTCTCTTTCTTGTTGGGGTTTCTTTTTCTTTTTTTCCAAATGAGTCAATAAGAATCGGATACGAGACGTTTACCGGTATTTTGCGCTTTAGCATCATAATTCTCACAAAGCTTGGGAATCTTCTCCGCGAAGCGTCACGCAACAAACGCGTCTTCCCGTGACTCACTATTCCGGATACAAAACATCGAACTAACCACAAAAGCTACAGCCTCGCAGATCCCAAGCACATCGGGTCAAGTTTTCTCCGAGGTTTTACAAATCGATATTAAGAAGTCCCGGAGACCCATCATGTAATCAGAATCGCCACTCAAGCCCTATATGACTCTGGTTTCCTAAATATGACACTGAGACTCGAGCCTTTATCCATTCTAGGGTAACTTGTTTGCCCGCAAGAGGCCATTGCATCAGATGACCATATTGTGTTACCCTAGCGGAAACCAATTTGGCCGTTCGATCATTGGGATATCGGAAAAAGCGGACAAGACCACACGGGACTTAGGCTCTTACAATAGCCCTACGTTTCTCCAAGGCTTCTAAATGCCACGCACCTAAATTGGGCCCTTCGGTATATGGTTTGGCGCCGGGTTTCTCAGATATCCCTGCTGCAATTATTCGAGTTCCAGCTAGAATGAAGCTCTTGAGGCCTTTGATTCGATGAAGTCTTATAAACGGAACTTGGTATTGCACTTCCTGATATATGAATAAAGAGGTAGGCCAGAAGATGTCAGGGGTATACCCCGCTCTTTTAAGTAACAGCGCATTGGATGTGCAGGAACAAAGTGTTGAGAGGTCAATACGGGTCGCCTCTGGTGTCTAGATTGGACTTAGACCAGGTTAACCAGCGAGTTGCATTAAAAAAGAAAAGCCAGCATTCAAACGTGTAACAAAGGTCAATGTCTCCGGGATCCCCGAGGACTGATTTCTCGATCATCGCCAATCGAGAACTGGTGAACATCTCACTCTCGTCTTATTTGGGTGTACACGAATACCCCGGTATGTACGACAGGTACCTAGAGGCAACTTCAGGCTCAAGTGGAAATACGTCACGATCTGCCATAGCTGAGGGAGAGGATCGAAAAGTGGGGGTTGGATAGAAAGATGGAAGCTTCCCGATGGTTTTCAAACCCCTGGGAATGAATGGCTACACCAGTCTGTCACTATAATTGGAACACCCCGCAACAATAGCCCAATAGACAGGGAAACCTCAATGGTAGTCCCTGATTTGCAGGGCTGTCCCCACCGTATCAAGAAGGGACAGCATATTTCTAGAGTCCTCTTGGATCCGGCATTTCCGATTGATTTCGCATGACGGAATACCTGGGACTCTCGGGAAAGCCGCTGAGTTTCCCAATTTTAACAAAATCAACGGCGTCACCGAGAGTCTCCGGCACTACCCGCAAAGTGTCTTTTATGCGTTGGGGGATTCAAACGATAGTCGACTAGGCAGCCATTGTCACTCCGGGCTCACATAGCATGGGCCTGCTCCAACAACCTAGAGCCTAAAACTTCGGGTTGCACTTGGATAAGTCCCGATCTTAAATGCAAACTCAGCGAGAGTTTCTATCATCACTTTGTTACCTCAAAACGAGGGATGATTGTTGAAGGTTCTAAAAAGGTGTGCCACGGCGTTGGGCTAAGACGCTACTGCTGGTATCGTAGTGCCGCTTAGACTTGGCGAATATCTCGGTAAGCCTTGGAGTTTGCGAGGCATACTGAAAAGAAAAACCAACCAGAACGGCCAAGGACATTTTGGACCCAGGGGCCAGGGATTACAAACCGGAGTCAGTACTCGAGTATAGCACATACGAAGCTTACTATTGCTACAAGTATTTTGTTACGGACTGGTTAGGGTTTGTATCTGACTATCCCCTATCCGGCACATCCCTAATCGCTTTTCTGTAACGGTGTTACGTTGCATCATCCATTCGACGGTCCTGGGAAGTTTATTACGCCCGGAGACACCGGAGGGTGGGTGGGACGGCTTGCCGAAACTAAGTTTCCCCAGACCGCCCCCCGGTACCTCGTCCTAGGAAGCGTAAGTTGGGATAAACTATCAGTTAGGACTGGGTTAGTCAAGAACCATTAGGGTACATGTGCCAAAAGAGATCGATGTTATCTCGAAGGAGCCCTTTTCCATTTTTCCGACGTCGGGCCTTTTTTCTTCTAGAAACCTCCGACGAACGACATGGCTATGGTGGCGGAGAAATTTAAAGTGTTACTCCCAGCATCGGCGTCTCCGCTGTTGAGTTTGCCGCCACGAACTTGAAGACAGCCTGCGCCGAAACTTTACTCCGCAAGGCGACCTCAACCGCTCGCGACAGGGCTGAGGGCTTCGCAGAAGCCATAAGGCTTAGACCTTAATTTAGCGCTCATGTTTCATCTGATGAAAGATGAATATATCCCAGAGTGAGTGACCGGTCGTGTTAGTTCTTTTGAAGACTCTCTTTAGAACTCAATATCGACGGCGTATTTGGAAAGGAAGCTGGAGCTATAGCATTTCATGAAGAATTTGGAATGAGCCATAGGTGAGAAAGATCGTCGGCTAAACCATGCCAAGGGCTCAGGGGACGAAGCAAATGGCAGAAAGTCATTTCCAATGACGTTTTTCCAGGCTTACGGGACACCTACTGTGTGACCGAACCCATCAAGAATACCACCTATCGAACAGTCTGGGCACACCGGCTCATGTGCCTTTTGCGCAACTTTAGACACGGTAGAAATATGCGAGTAGGGACAAACGTCGTACCCGATGAGTTCAAGATATTCCAACCCAACCCGACTGACCCCAAGGCTGAGCGGGAGGCATCTGAACTCTTAGGAGAGAGGTCCAACGGTTACCGGCTGCAGTAACGGTAACCAACCATTACCCGACATCAAGATGATTAACTTGCTTCGCCAAGGCATGTATCAATGCCAGCGTAAGAAAAGAAATGAGCGTAAAAAGCAAAGAAGAAAGGGCACACTTTTTTAAGCTCACATTCGCTCTTGGTCACTGGTCACGATTTCCAGCCGTCCAACCCAAAAAGTGTACTTTTCCTTCCTATTGCTATAAACTATCGTTTTGAGGACTTTTCAAGTCCAAATCCTCTTTAGCCTCCCTTTCGTGAGAGAAAACTCAATAGTAAAAAAAAAAAAAGGTTACACAGGGCTGTGTGTACAGTACGTGTGGAACCTTCGCAGGCCCAAAGAGCCTTTTAGGTTGGTGCAACAGGAAACCCTGAGCCTAGTGTTGCCAATTCTCACGTTTTCCTTGCGCAATTACTATTACCGGTGCGCGTCGTAGGAGAGAAATATTCTGATCCCTTTCTGTCTCTCTCTCTACTTTAGACAAGAGGGATTCACGTAGCGCTTCAAATACGGCCTCAGGTGCCATTTGCTTTTAGATTCTGAGACAAGACCATCCACCCAAAGAATTCATTTGCACTCTCTCTTCCATACTTTCTGTCGAACTCCGGGCTCCGGAACAGCGTTATCCAATCGTTTTTGGTAATAACCTGTTGCTTTTCACTTGCTCGACATTAGATCGGGATTTTGTGGTCCGTTGACTCTGAGTCACAACCAGTGCTAGTGTCATTCACGGACGCCGACTTTTACTTGCAGCTCTAGTGAGTGGTTGCTGGTTATGCTTAATTTATCTGGCACCTAGAATATCTTCCAGAAGCCTTCTTCTTTTATGTGGGTCCGGCTCGCTAGGGAATTAAATCAGATCAAATAGTGTTGCAGGAACTGAGTCCCTATCTGTCTATCTCTATTATTCGTCCGCTGCTCTCATTCATTTCTTTTTTTTTCCTTTACCTTGCACTACAACAATCAGGCTGCGCCTCTACCACCTTCAACTCAAAAACCCCTAAATACTGTAAACTCTACTAAAACAATATTGACAACGGACCTCAAATACCTACCCTGAGCACCACCGTGGTTTCCCTGGGCCGATAAATACATTTCTTCTTACTGCCACTGTTTCTGTGGCTTGACGCTAATCCGGGCTCTCACTATAATTATATCCAAAAGTTCTCCATCGTTCTTCAACCTCTATACAAAGATGCCTGGGCCAGGAGGGTCACGGAAAAGCCATACCAAGTCGAGGAAAGGGTGTAAGACTTGCAAGAGGAGACATATTCGATGCGATGAAAACTTTCCTCAATGGTATGTTAATGGAAGACGTTGAGCTTGGGTTATGTTGCCCTACTTTCGTCGAATTCTCCTAGTCTATATTTCCTACAGCTCGACGTTCTACCCCGCTAACAACTATCACTTGGGTAAAGCCGTAACTGCACCAAGCACAACGTACGATGCGATTATATGGATGCCCCTCACGATGTGGTGCCCCCTCTGATGACGGGGGATCCAGACCTCGGTACTTCTCCTCAAGATCAGCTTGAACTCGATCAGTGGGTTAGAAGTGGGGAATACCCGTTCCCGAACCTAGGTATTGGGAATCAACTATTGCCCTCACGATACACACCGACCGACCTTCGATTGATACACCACATCTCATCTGTTGCGACACAGATGCAGAGTGCTGAACCAGATAAGTATTCAATCTGGACAAAGCGGGTACCAATGTTTGCCACCCTTGTGTCCTCATCACAACTTCTTTATTTCCATTCATAACGCTTATACTTTGGCTGGGAGGTTTCTAAGAATTGCCGCGAACAACGACTATGTCATGCACTCACTTTTGGCCTTATCTGCTTCTCATCTTTCCTGGTTAACAGCATGTTCAGCAACAATGCACCTTGCCTACCAGCATCGGGGGTCAGCCCTGAAGGGATTGCAGGAGGCCATCGGGGCATTCTCTAAAGAAAATTCTGATGCCGTGCTTGCAGCGTCAATTCTTCTCTCATGGCAAGCAACTGATTGGTGAGTTCCATCTGACCACGGGGCACTTGGCGGCTCAGAATGAACAGCTGACTGGTCTGTTTCAGGCGGATGTGGGCAAGCCTGATGCAGGGGACTTCGACTGTGATAAGTGCCATGCAGGAGTGGAGGCATGATAGTGAATTCGGTGAGTTTATGGAGGAGAAGAGGATATTTTCACGAACTCCTTTTCAACCTCAGATCGAAGATCCGGAACGCGACAAGCAGGTTTTAGAACACGTCTACGAAGCTTTGAAAAGTCTGGAACCTTACGTGAGCGGCAAGGTTGAGGAGACGAGAGGGTTGAATGATTTGATGAACTTCATCCAGAATTTACAGAGATATGTGCCCATTCACTCAGCCGAAGAACAGTTCGAGTTTATTCACCCGCTTCGCGCTTGGCTCTTTTTCCTCCCGATAGACTTCCTCAAGCGTGTCAAGAGGGATCCCAGTGTTATGATTCTTTTGGCTCACTTTTACGGTGTTGCCCTGGCTGTTGAACCCCTCTTCCCTGCTGTGGGCGCAGCATACTTTGGGACAATGTCAGTTGGGCCGGTTGAGGAGATTCACCGAAACCTGCTGCGACAGCGGGATCGCATGGATGCCGGCGAACTTCAGTGGCCTATCAGTCTCATGGAATTCCCGCTGAATATGGTTCACGAATTCAGACAAAGGATGGGGTGGAGAAGGGTCTGGGATACGGAAGACAGTGAGGGGGGTGATATCGATATGGAGGGCGGTGGTCAAAGCCCTAGGATCTTACATGCACCCATTTGCACCAGTTTGGATGGCTTTGATGTCAGTGCCTTTGCAGGTTTCGGCATGTCGCATAGTCCGACTTCAGCACCGCATTCGGGTACATCTACATCGGGTGGGAGAGAGGGTTGGGATGTCTGAGACTCTATGAGCTGGTTACAGTTGAGGGCAACCAGATCTTTGTTGAGGCATGCTACGAGAGGGGAACGGCTTGAGGTGCTCGGTAGAGGATGGGTGATGAACTGGTATAGTGTTAGAATTTTCGGCGGGGGGGTTTTTTTGAAGCTCCACCGTTATTGGAAGTCGGGACAGCACCATGTGTGGATGAGATACTAGGGTTATATTTTTATCAGCTATTCTCACGCTGGGGAGACTCCGGAGTGGAGACATTCCTCACGGCGGAGATGGGGTGTTTTTATTTCATGAGCGGAGGGGTTAGCTCCTCTTTAGAAGTTGTCCTTTTTTTTTCTTCTTCTTCTTCTTCCTCCTCTTCTTCCTCCTCCTCTTCTCCTCCTCCTCCTCCTTATTTTTTCTCTCTTTTGGATTTCTTCACTAAACACGAATATCCTTTTGTTTGGTTGTCCGTTAATTGCTCAAACATCAATGGCTTGATGCATTCATATCTGCGTGTGTGAAACATTGACACGACCCAGCCGATTTCCAAAAACCCAAGAGGCTCAGCTTTAGCCGATCAATTCCGTAAACGTAGGCGATCTACCATCGAAGATCTTCTGGTGGTTCTTGCTAGTTTAGAAGCCCGTGTGTGCCGGCCAAGTTTTTCCCACCAGCGGGGCTCGGTGGGTGGGCGCGTGGGCATTAAGCTCCCTCTACCGACCACCCCCTACCCTTATCTGCAAGTACCATAAGTACTCATACAAGTACCGGTACCGGTACTCAATACAGGTGGAACGGCGCTATTGCACTCCTCAGTTAGGTGACCAAGGAGAGAGAAAGACTAACTCAGGCGTATTTCGTCTATTCTTAAAGATGCAACCTCCAATTGGTCATTTTGGAGCGTCATCAGTTCGCTACGGCATGTATTATTCTGCACGCTATTGATTGGAAGTCAGGCATGTCTTAAAATGGGCTGTGATACTTTACTATCATTCGTTCCCTCACTCACTCGCTCGCTCACTCACCCGGCTCGTCAATAAAGTGACACTATAGGCTCATAAGTTGCAGGGCCTGGAAATAGATGAACGGATGGGGTGGTTTTCTGGTTATCAGTCAATCGACCCCAAGGCCGCTCAGCTAAAAAGTTGAGGATGACTTCCCTGTAAAAAAAAACGAGGATCGACATGGCTTCGAATCTATTATAGATGCTTGCTTCCTTGAAAATGGAAATGGTAACTGCATCGTAAGTTGCTCTATTGATTGTACAACCTTGGGGGCGACTGAGGTTAACTTTGCATCCCTGGTCACCATCACAAGCATTGCCTTGCCTGAACCGCCCGTAACCTACCGTACTTTACTGTACGAGTACTGTACGAGTACAAGCTCGTACTTGTGCCACGGATATCGCACTTATCACGATAAGTGGACCCTTGTAGTGCGCGCTAAAGTATTATTACGGTTGATTTTTATTATTATTATTATCACTGGCGACTATTAGAGTTTGTGGACAAATAACCCTAGCTTTATTGTTTAGCACTTATCATAAGCTAACTTACTTATGATACACTTATGCACACTTCCTTTTCCCTTTTAGAAACAGCCAAACAGGCACCTGGACTTATTATAAATAATAAAAGAAACAGATGTTACATGCATACACACTTGCTTACATACATACATACGATAGCTAACTTAAGTCTCACACTTACATATTATTTTTTTCTCTTTCTACTCTTTTTCTAAATTTGCATGTTTTATTTTTACAGGTGGTGGAGGAGGGAGGACGAGCGAGGAGGAGAGCTTCCTTAGTTGGACCTGAATCCCGTGTCCTGTCTTTGTCTCATAGGTCAAGGGTCACTTTTTTTTTCTTTTTTTTTCTTCTCTCTTTCCCCCTCTCTCCTAGTTTTTCACTAGAATAATTGTTCGGATTGGTGCATGCTCCGGTTTATCATGCTTGTTTCGTTTGTCCATTAACCCGAGGTGAAAAAGGCGAAACAAAAAAGAACTTATTCCCGTCAAAAAAGGGTTTCTATTTCTTTGCTTTTTTTCTCTGGCTTGTGACGCGGTGTGGGCGTGGAAGAAAAAAAAAAGATCAAGGTCAACCTAGGCGCTGGGTTGGATTCGGAGCAGACATGGTATATCACTCGGAGGGAAGATCTGGAGCTTGAATTCGCCCTGTGGGAATGTTGGTGGTGGCGATAAAGTGTGTGTGGGGGAGGAGAGGGGGGATGGGTGGAAGGTGAGCGTTTGGATTAAGCCCCAGCCAGAGCTAACTTCTACTCGTATCGTAATTGTGGACTTGGTGGCGCTGAACGTGCTGGTGGATAGGCTTCTATCGTTTTTGTGTATGCCTTTCTTGCCTTCTCTCTCTTCATTTTCATTCAACCTTGCGTTCTTCCCGGTTTTTCTTTTCCTTTTCCCTCTTTCTTGTGTTGAGGCCGTTGTCTCTCACGTGATCTTAGCCGAGGAGCATAAATGTTGCAAATACGACCGCGCTGACAAAGCCGCAGAGCCTCCTTTTTCCGCACGCGGCTTGTCAGGGTCTCGGGTGGTGGTTGTCTTTGCTGGGGCCGTTTATTCATTCAAACAAACATCCTGCATTTTTCCTACAGTATCCATCCATCAACCAACTCAAGACTTTATCTCACTTTCTTTCTTACGCTCATCGAGAATTTTCTTTTTAACGGTGTAACTGAAATTACTTGGACCTCTATCCTTCACTAAAATATGTCTGGCGGTTGGAACACTATTGAGTCCGATGCGGTATGGTCTACTTCAGTGGGAGCTTCTGGGGGTTTTTTTTTGCTAATAACTCTTTCTTTTCCTTCTTTTTGCTCATAGGGAGTTTTCACTTACCTTGTTGATAACCTTGGTGTCAAGAATGTCCAGTTCGAAGAGATGATTGCGCTGGATGCGGATTATCTTAAGCAACAGTCGTTCGTTTACCTTTCCGTTTTTCTATTCTATTCTATTTTGCTCTGTTGTTGTTGAAGCTGATTGATCGTTCCTCAGTCCCGTTTATGGCGTCATCTTCCTGTTCAAGTACCCTGTCGGCCAGAAGAAGACCGACGAAGCGGTAGATGGTCAGTACGATTTCGCCGCTTCGGAGAATATATTTTTCGCGAACCAGACAATTCAGAATGCTTGCGCTACTCAAGCTATCCTGTCGGTGCTACTCAATCGTGAAGATCTTGATCTGGGTGATCAATTGAGGGAGTTTAAAGAGTTTACTCAGGCATTTCCTGCAGAGGTTGGCTCATGCTCACAGCCGCTGGTTAGTGGGGGGTCTTTGTGCTGACAGGTGTATAGCTCCGTGGTGAAGCTTTGTCAAACTCTGGTTGGTCGGGATCCTTGGTACGTTAGGTTTGTGCGATAGTATTAACTAGTTTCCAGAGTTGATCCGTGGCGTTCATAACTCTTTCGCTCGTTCTAGTCCCTTTATCGACGAGGGCACCCGTGCCGCTACCGAGGATGATGATTTGTACCATTTCATCGCTTACACTCCCATCAACGGTATCCTATACGAGATTGACGGTCTACAGCCCTCCCCCATATCTCACGGGAGGTGTACGGAGGAGGAATTCCCGGAAAAGGTCATTCCCGTCTTGCAACGCAGGATAGAGAGGTACCCTGCTACCGAGATTCGGTTCAATCTGCTGGCGATGGTACAGGACCTAAGGATCAGAGCTGCCGAGATCGGCGATGTTGAAATGGTTGCTAGGGAGGATGAGAAGAGAAAGATGTGGATATGGGAGAATGAGCTTCGCAGGCATAACTTTGTGGGGTTTGCTCATGAGGTCTTGAAGAGAGCTGTTGCGAGTAAACTTAGGGATGGCAAATACGATGAGTGGATAGGCGAGGCGAAACAGAAGGCTCAAGACCGAATGGACGAAAGGAAGAAGGCTCGAGGCGAGAAGGAGGATATTGCTTCTCCTTAGCAGATCATTGCTGTTTTTTACCTGCCAATTTCATGTCTAGGGATACCGTGGCTATCACTATAAAATCGATCCTAAAAATTAGGGCTGTGAGGCAAAATCTATAATAGTATGATAAGTGATTGTCATCATTGAAACCTGGTTTGGCGTTGCTAGATATGGGGAGGTTGGGGTTTGCTGTTGTGTAACTTGCCCTACTACCCAGCCCTACGCCCCGCTCCTGGTGGCCCTGTATCAGCGGTTTTCGGAGTTCAGATGAGAGATCGTGGGGTAAAATTATATAATATTAGGGCCCCAATGCTATCACATAAGGCGGGCACTGGTACCAATGGCTAGCCCACAGGTCACACACGGTACCAGCTAATCAGACACCATACCAGAATTGTGGGTTTCGGAGTTTGCGTAACTATTCCACGGTGGCTTCTAAAGTTACCTCATCCCCTCATGGCGATACCTTCCTCGGGAACATATGATACCTTCCTGTATAGATGGGGTGCATGATCGTGGGTCAAGTTGTGCAGGTTCTCCCAGCTCCTTTCCTGCCAAACCCGGCAGCTCGGCCCCCACCGAGTGATTATTTATGAAGACTGCCCGATCCATGACCTACGATACAGTACTGTATCTTATCCCGCATAACGTGTAGAGCTGCTTCTGGACCCATGTCCCGTCACTCGGAAACGGGAAGCTGAAAGCCCATTCCGTGCATGCAGGCTCATTGAGATTCACGCAGCATACCGGTACTGCCCATATCCGGGTAGTGAATCCTGCCGCCCTTGGGCTAGTAGCTGCTTGTATGCATTCGCAGAGATGGGTGGGTTATCCCGCTTAGGCCCATCCGTCTTCGTCCGAGCAGAAGGAGAGGGGTGTCATGTATACTCGAGTATGTAGGCAGCTATGCGTTAGGGGGCATAGAATATGCTATGTCATCAGCTGTGATTCAATGGTTCACTACATGTCCTCGGATGACTGGTCGATAGAGCGGATTGAAAAAAAAGAGGGATTTAAGCAATGTGAGGTCATGGTCACACGGGCCCGAACGGCAATAATCTACCGGTTATGATAAAAGACGGGAGAAAGGAAAAAGAAGAAGGGGAAAAAAGAAAAGAAGAATGAAAAAAATTGATCTTATGACCGATTTATTGATCGAGATTGAGTTGCAGGAGAGAAGGGGGATGGGGAATTGATGATTGATGAGCATTGTGGGGGAAAAGAAAAAATAATTTTAATTAGGCCTTGCTGAGGAGATTTCCGTGCTAGCTGGTGGCTTGCATTCATTCAAGGGGCAAGCGGACGCCAAGAGAAGGTTTTGGCATCGCACTTTTGATCATTTGAGCCTCACGAGCCTTGAACTATCAGGAGCCTCAGTAAGCCTTAAACCGCCATTGCAAAAACTTAGCCTACGCATGCCGTATCGCCCACAAAGCTCCACATATCTTTACATAGTCTCCCTCCTCTTCCTGCTTTGCGTCCTCTACTTTTATCCTCTTGTGAATTTTCCTGCGAGCAAAGAAACTGGATCCGTTACAATGCTTGAGACGATTTACATCACCAGACATGGCGTGAGTCTTGGGTTATGCTTCTTTTTCTTCTGCTTCTTTTCTGATCGACGGGAGTAGTTTCGTAGCAATTGGGTTACCGATAACCAGGGGAATTACTCTGCAATGATTACTTCTCCTACCGGCATTCCCTCTGATCCCCCACTCGCGGCCCACGGAACTGAACAGGCAAGGGAGCTCATGGCACACCTTATCAAGCTTGATCCTAAGATCGACAAAATCTATAGTAGTCCATTTTACCGCTGTCTGGAGACTGTCAATCCTACTGCAGAAGCTCTGGATCTAGGAATTCTTGTTGATAATGGTGTAGGGTGAGCTCTTGGCCCCTCTATCTTTACTACTATCCGCTACACTTTCCCTGCGTTTCGTGCTAACTAAGCCTTGCTTGCTTAAAAAAAGAGAATGGTACGGTGTTGGTCGCTTTGGTAAGCTACACTCCATCCCTTGCTTTTTTGTTTGCCTTGTGTGTGGGGCTTTTCTCTCTTCACCTTCCTTGTGTGCTGATGAGTTTCTTCTCTTATAGATCACCCATCGCCCGCTAGCCCCGAGTTGTTGCACACTTTCTTCCCTCGTGTTAGCCTCAGCTACGTCCCTACCATCATCCCGTCTACTAAGGGTGAGACCATCGCTCAAATTCACGATAGAACTGCGTATGCTCTTGCCAGAATTATCGCCGACATTGATCGTGGTTGGGCTGAGGAGGGGAAGGGGCCTAAGGCTATTATCATCTGCAGTCATGCTGCGACTAATATTGCTGCTGGGAGGGCTCTTACTGGTTGGTTCTCTGTGATTCCGCTAGTTTTGTGGATGGGGTTTACTAGATTGAGTGAATAGGTGATGAGAATTTTGACGTGAAGACTGGAACTTGCTCTCTCAGTACCTATCGCCGCCGCGAGGCTCCCACTAGTCCGATCATCGTCCCTCTTCCGTCTGACGAGTTTCCCGTCCCGGATACAGCCTGGCGGGGTGGGAACGGTGTCGGAGGTGGATGGGATAACGTCATCAACGGGGACTGCACCTTCCTCAAGAACGGAGAGGAGAGGAATTGGTGGTTTTCTAATGACGAGGCTTTTGACTCCGCTGTTGTCAAGCCGAAGCCCGGCAAGGCTTCTGAAGGTGGACCTGGGTCTGTTCCTCAAGCAGGGCAAATGGAAGCGAAGATATAATGCTATAGAGGGATTGGTAGGCGGGCACGACGGTACCTGACTAGGGTGGATAATGACCATAGTGTTATACCGTAGGTGTATTTTCTCGGGGTTATTAGATGCTAGACAAATACCATGATATACTCCTTTGACTGCCTTTCCTATGTTTTACCTTGTTTAGAGAAAGCAATATGAGGGAGTAGGTGTAGACGTACAGAACCGAGAGCCATTGATTTCTTGCCTTGCCTGGTATGTGATTGGAATGCACGAAAAGGCTCCGTCGGCTTATCCCCGCACCGGGTGATCAGCAACTGATTACTTAACATTGTAAGTATGCGATGCCGTTATCTACCGGATGCTCGGCCCACCTCCTCGCCATTACCCAACCCGTTTATCTTGGGACTGCTGCTGTCCTACTGAACGGTAGCCTATAATAAATAAACACGGCTTATCAGTACCCAAGGCATTTGGGGTAGACGGCCCGTTATGCTGTAGGCAGATATTAATGAAGGTATTATAGATAATTAGACAATGTCCCCTGGAAAAGAAAGTTGTTCCAGTCGGAAGTAAGCCTGTACCTCGTGCTTAATATAGTATACTTGTACAGTACAGTTCTGTCATATCTGTCTGTCTGTCTGTGCCATGATACAACATTATGTTACATACCATACCGCCGGGAATCTCGGGTCGTGGTCGTCATTTGGTAATAGTCTAAGGCAGACGCTTAACATACTAAAAATAGGGGGGAGAGGGGGGGGGGGGGTTTGAGCGTACTATCGTTCCACGGA
>Ga0307507_10004600_pt1 | contig 24093 bp, 4 predicted proteins | sample 7_EM_MG_FD_207223 | JGI IMG/M metagenome (GOLD analysis project Ga0307507, IMG submission 207223) | Populus trichocarpa ectomycorrhiza microbial communities from riparian zone in the Pacific Northwest, United States - 7_EM | ecosystem: Host-associated > Plants > Roots > Unclassified | place...
ACAATATAAATTCTATTTAAATCTAAGGGTATATAGCTCTTGCGGAGAACAAGACGTTGCGTAAAGAAGAGAAAGGAATTACGGGAGAGCCCTGTAATTAAATAGTTAGGGGTCTTGGTGGTTAATATATGCGTACGTGCGCGCGCGGTCTTTGACGGACTTCGGTAATTTGATTGATCTGTTAGAACTTGGCAGAAGTTAATTAAGCTAGCAGAATTTAGCAGAATTTGGTTAAAGCGTTAGACTTTATCTATTAAGTGTTTTACTAAGACATTCTTACTGTAACTGGGCTAGTCCCGTTACAGTACCCTCCCCTTTAGCCGAAGGTCCAAAAATAATTCAATTTGGTTAAGAATTTATTTTTATTGTATTGTATATTTTGCGTCGGGTGGCGGTGTAGAGTTTTACCAGTTTTAATTATTAAATAGACCAATTAGGATTTTCTATGCCCGGTATAGAAAATTACTATTAGCTTGGTTTAGGGCGGTGAGCCGAACTAACATCTTTATAGTAGGTCTTGGTAAGGCGAATCTAACTAATTAGACAACTTTAACTACTGGTTAAAGTTCCTTAATATCTTGCGTATTACGTGACCGTGTTATAAACGTTATAATGTTTTTTAAGTTCTTTTCGAGTTCGAGCTTCCTGCTGTTGTATTTCATATATTTGTGTTAGGTGGTAGTTGTTTGCCTTTATATCGTGTCCATCTAGCCAAAGCAGGCCGCGAAGGATGGTCTTTATGGAATTCTTTTACTAGGGAAGGCGCATTAATTTTAATTTGCTTATAGAGTTCCTAGGTTTATATTTCATATCCTTCCTACTTAATAAGAAGTTTAAATCTTTTAGATTATGTTTTTTATTATATATTATTAATCAAGTTAATAAAGTAAGAACCATTACCGTTGTCAATAATTACGGGAGGTGGCGGCGGCACTTTATAGGTTATAGGTTTGTCTTTTAAAGGTTACAGCAAGCTTACATAGAATGTCGGATATATTTTTATCTTAGTTGGTAGTTTAAGCTTATAAGTATACGGGCTTAATTTCTTCTTAATTTGGTATAGGCCCGCAAATTTCTAATTAAGTTTCTTTAAGGGCCATTAAGTCTTTAGGTTTTATATATTTAGGTAAACTATATCATCTTCCTTAAAGTCCTATGCGGGAGCTTATTCTTTGTTCGTATACCATTCCTATACCATTTAAGCGTATATTAATTTACTTCGTAATAGTTCCGTTAACTACTTTATTTAATTAGCGAAGTTATGCGCGTTAATTAACTAAATCCATTTAATTATAGGTCCTGTTATGTTAATTTTAGATCATGGTTTGAATCCAAGTTAGGGGTCTTATCCATAGGTCGCGTAGAACAGCATCACGCCTATTAATACGTTTATTATATTGTTCGCAGTAAACTCAGCTAAAGGCAGCCACTTTTCCCAGTTATCTTGTAGGTAGGAGTAGTATATTTATAGGTATTGTTCTATAATCGCGTTTGTAATTTCGGTTTAACCATCTATCTCCAGATAAAATACAGTTAAGAGTTATGTTTAAATACTTAATTGTTTACATAGAGCTTGCTAGAAGTCTGAAACGAACTGGCTTCCATAGTTAGATATTATTAAGTTAGGAAGTCTATATAGCTTAAAGATATACTTAACAAAACATTCGGCTACTAATATTGTATTAATTAAGTCCATGGGGATCATATATCGCATTTTTATAAGACGGTTAACGACTACTATAACATTCGTAAACCTATTACTATTAGGCAAGTTGACTATAAAGTTAATTAAGATATTGCGCCATCTTTACATCGGAATTAGTAGTGGTTAAAGTACTCCTTACTTTTTTATATAAGAGGTCTTTCCACGTACGCACATCCTATATGCTTGAATGTATTTTCGTACGTAGTTATGTATTATAGGCCAGTAGTATGCTCGTTAAACAATCTTATAAGTTTTCGCACGGCTAGGATGCCCTACTATAGGGAAGTCGTGTATAAATCCGAGTATTTTAAATCGTAAAGGTTTGGAATTCGGAACTACTATCTTCTATTAATAGTATAATTAATCTTTTCGAATTTCGTATTTAGTAAGTGTAATATCCTTATACTATCGTTTTCCCGTTTAAATCGCTTTTATTACATCTATTATCTATATATCATTTTTGTATTTGTATTCTATTAGCTTATTAATTTCTATTTCCTATTTATTAACTTCTAATTTATTTCTATTGAGTTCCATATCTAGGAATATAGGACGTAGTTTTTTAAAATGTTTAGGGGGTAATAAGATCCGTAATTAATTTGTAATCTGTTTATTTAAAGCATTCGTAGGTAGGTCTTATAATTATTATATTAATGCGTTAGGCTTCTAATTAAGTTTGCCCAGTTAGTACGTAATCTTAAAGTTAAATTATAAGAGGTATTTAGCCCAATGAATTTGGCGCTGCGTTAGCTGCTTTATAGTTATAAAGTACTGCAGGTTTTTATAGTCTGTTAATACGCGTATTAGAAACAACGATCCTTTAAGTTCTGGGCGCTATTATTTAAAGCATCTAACAATTGCAAGCAATTCCTTATTATATATCTTGTAGTTCAATTCGGCAGGGGCGAGCTTTTGGGAGAGAAAGGCTACTAGGCGCAGTTCACTATTCTTATTATATTGCGATAACACTCCCCCTAGGGTATAATTAGACAAGTCTGTTTCAATAATATATTTAAGGTTAGGGTCAAAGTAGGCAAGAATTGGAGTGGTTATAAAACGTTGTTTTAAGTTATTAAAAGCTTGTTTGCATCTGGTAGTCTATTTAAATTTCACGTTTTTCCTTATTAGGTTTACTAATAGTTAGGTAATTTTTAAGAACTAATTAATAAATTAATAATAGAAATTTACAAATCCTAAAAATCCTTAAATGTCTTATACGTTACTAGGGCTTTCCTAGTTTATAACCGCAGCGACCTTCTTAGGGTCCATTTTAATTCCGTCGCGGGATATAACCAGGCCTAGGTATATGACTTCGGACGTATAAAACTTGCATTTCTTAATATCGCATTATAAACCCGCATCTTGCAGGCGTTTAAGGACCATTTAGATGTGCTTTTAGTGTTTAGAAAGCGAAGATAAGTAGATTAAGATATTGTTAATATACGTGGTAATAAATATATTAAGGAATTTACGAAGCGTATTATTAACGTATTACTAGAATGTACTAGGACTATTCTTTATACTAAATGGCATTACTAGGTATTTGAAGAGTCCCTATTATATACAGAAAGCTATATACTTCTTATCTCCTTTACGGACACGGATTTAGTTAAAGGCAGCGACTATATTAAGCTTTGTAAAGTACCGTGCCTTTAATAAGCGGTCAAGCGTTTCTTAAATTAGGGGAATAGGATATTGGTTTTAAATCATAATTGCGTTTAGAGCTTGATAGTTAATATAGAATCTTAAGCCTCCTCCTAGCTTTTTAACGAATAGTACGGGTAAGGCAAATAGAGATTAACTAGGGCGAATAAATTCTTTTTCTAGATGCTTATTAAGGTACTATTACATTATAAGCAGTTCTTCTTATAATATACCGTATAGCGGACCAAACTTTGGTGTTATACTAGGTTTAAGTTCTATCTTAAAATCGTGTGCATCCTAATATGGGGGTAGTTGGTCTACGAATCTTTTTTTAAACTCGTTAATTAGATCATAGTACTCTTTAGGCATAAGAGGTTAAGGGTTAATATATTACTTCGGTTCTAGTGCTTTCTTAATATCTTCTATAGTTATAGCAAAGATTTTGTGGTCTCGTTTTCGTGCTAATAAAATAAAAGGTGCGGCTTATATTATACAAATTTCAAGAGGTTTTGGTGTAACGTCTTTACATTTTTTATTATAATCGGCAGTTATAGCCTTATTATTTTAGTTTAGGGTCCGTGGTAGGGGTAGTTTATATTATATTAAATTTAAATAATCTTGTGCATGTTTATAGGGCAGGTGGTGTTTTAAGCAATAACTTTAGCAGTAGGTTGTGCGGAACTTTAGTATTTCTTTAACCTAGCTAATCAAAGGGTTATATTGTTTTAGCTATCCATATCTAAGTATTATCTTATATTGCTTTAGGGGTGTTACAAATAGGGAAATATATTTAAGGTATTCACCTATCCGCATTTTCATAAGAGCGTAGTACGTTAATTCGCTATATATTAAGGGTTTGCCGTTAAAGCCTTATAGGCCTTAGGGCTTATTAAGTTTCTTTAAATTTAGGCGTTAGGTTTTTGCGTAGTTTATATTAATAAAGCCTATACTGGTGGCTCCGCTGTCTATAAGGATTTGTACTTCCTTCTATTTTCTAAGTATTTAAATTTCGCTAAGTATATTAAGGGAGTCGTATTGTATATTAGCACTAGAAGAGCCTAGATACTTATACTCTTCTACTTCTTATCCTAAGGCGCGACTTGGCCCTAGGACAATTTGTTTTCTAAGTTAACCAAAGGTAAGGTGCTTTGTGGTAATTAGGCATGATTTATGGAATAAGTATAAGTTAAGGAGTAAGTATAGCTTAAAGAACAAGTATAATTCAAAGACTGGGAGGAACTACAGCGGACTTTTTTAAAAGGGTAAGTTTGGCAATTCCTTTAGATATGTCCTTTTTTACTACATCTAAAGCATTCTCTATTTGTGGCTTAAGTTCTTCGTTTATTAGTTTCTAAGGGTGTATAGGATTAAGTGGCGTTAAGGTCTATAGGGTCGTGCGTAAGTTTCAGAGAAGGGTCGCGTTTTGGGGTATATATTGGTTTTATAAAGTCTTAAACATAAGGTGTGGTTAGCTTTAGGGAATAAGTCTATTTATTATATTAAAGGTCTTTATTAATTTGTTAACATATTATAGCAAATTTGGGTAGGTCCTTTGGCAGTTCCCTACCTACTAACTATACTCTAATTTTATCCGAAATAGCTTATTGAAGAGCAGTAACTTTAGCGGCTTTATTCCAATCTAGTTCGCTAATAAGGCCTAAAAATTCCGAAAAGAAGCTAGTAAATTCTCGGTTCCGTTATTATAGGTTTTTAAGTTTAGTAACAGCGGTATATTTACGGCTAGCGTTATTATACGTTTGTTCTAATAGAGAGACAAAGGTTTTAAAATTAACGAAGGTGCTATTATGAAAGAATAGGTCTATAGTTCGTGCAGCGTCTTTGTTTAAACGAGATATTCCATAGCTAATCTTGCTAGCTTTAGTAGGGTATTAGTTATAGTTTGTTAAAAGTTTAAGACGGAGCTTAGTTATAAAGGGGCGCAGGTTATTTTAATTTCTATTAAATATTAGAGGGTTAGGAAGCTTTTCTAATTTCATAGTAGGTACTAGGTTTATTACAGGTATAGGTTAAGCTACCGTTACTAGTTTAGGGTTCGCATTTAACGGGCTGGGTTTATATATAGTTATCTTAATCTTATTTATAGGTATTACTGTTAGGGTTTCTAACGCGAATACTTTAGCGTTATAGAGTTCTTTACGTATTGTTTTAATTAATTGCTAATGCTAGGCTTCTAGTATAGCTTATTACTGGGCCAAGGCATCCGTAAAGGACTGTTATATTATAGTCATTTGTTCCCTAACTAGGGCCATAATAGTTGACGTGGCGGATTTGAGTTCGTTTGCTATTTTAAGAATAGTGGTATTAATACAACGTAATATAAGGGCGCGAAGAGGCTTTAAGGAAGATTTAAAGGAATAATATAAATTCTATTTAAATCTAAGGGTATATAGCTCTTGCGGAGAACAAGACGTTGCGTAAAGAAGAGAAAGGAATTACGGGAGAGCCCTGTAATTAAATAGTCAGGGGTCTTGGTGGTCAATACGTGCGCACGTGCGCGCGCGGTCTTCGACGGACTTCGGTAATTCGATTAATCTGTCAGAACTTGGCAGAAGTCGATCAAGCTGGCAGAATTTGGCAGAATTTGGTCAAAGCGTCGGACTTCATCTGTCGAGTGTTTTACCGAGACATTCCTACTGTAACTGGGCTAGTCCCGTTATAGGTATCCAGTATACCTAGGTAACTTAGAAGAGGGTCTTAATAGGCGTAGTGCGTGCAACCTAGACAACAGTAACGCGATAGCAATATATTAGCAACGCGACGGTAACCAGATGGCTTAATAAGGTAAAAACACAGGCAAAGCTCTAGGTAGTAGAAACACAGGCCAGCTTTAATAGCCCTATAGTATATAACTTAGTTAACTTACAGTTAACCTATAGTCGACTTATAGGTGACTTATAGGAGGGTCTTAATAGGCGTAGTGCACGCAACCTAATGCGTATATATATAAGGCGACTTATAGGAGGGTCTTAATAGGCATAGTGCACGCAACCTAATGCATATATATAGGGGAGGCTATAGGGGAAACACAGGCCAGTTAGATAAGGTCTTAATAGTTAGAGACATAGGCCAGCTTATAAAATTAGGGGATATAAGCTTGGTTAGTAGAAGAGGGGGGAGTAGGTTATCTAGTACGGGACCTAGTATCTCTACGGCCCCTCTCCTATAAGACACAGTCGGCCTATTATAAGGAGACTTTTATAGGCAACGCGAAACGGGAACTAGTAGTATATAGGGTATTACACCCCTATATTGCTACTAGCTTCCCGCGGGGCATAGTATATAGTAGCTACTGCTAGCTCTAAGAACCTTACCCCTTAATTAGGCTCTGACCTTTAGTGCACCTAGTAGGCAGGTAGAATTACACCCTAGCTAAAGAGACTACTATATAGCTTAAGAGAACGGATGCGCGTATTAGTATATTAACAGACGGAACCGTTCGCCTCTAGGGCGGCTTACTAGTAAGATATACTTAAGGAGCAAATAGGAGTTACTTAGGTGGAAGAGGTAGTGGCTTAGCCTTACCCATAGAAGGTATACCTAACTATATTACAGAATGCAGCTACGACGCCCCTATAGGATTACGTTAGTAGGCGCAAAGATAGGAGTTGCAACCCCTGGAAATGGCAGCTTATACCCACGCCAGCGGAAATAATAAAGAAAGGCGTGAAACTAGAGGCTATAAAAGGCTCCTAAGCCATGCAAAAGCGTACTAACTCTAGGAGGAAACTCTTATACAGACTACTAAGGGGTAGACTAGCACTTAGGTAATACCGTTATAAGATATCTAAAAGAACTAGTAAAACTCCCCGCAATTAGTAGTAGCAGCTAACTGCTTATAGATTGGGACCAAAGCACTAGAAAACTGGGGTAGAGGCCTAGATAAGCAGGTATATTAAACTCTACTATATTACTAGCTAATATATAACTACCTAAACTATATATTAAAGCCACTGCAATGCAAAGGGCACAAAATGAACGCAACTCTAATATCACAAAGTATATCAAGACACGCTTAAATAAACTATAGAGGGACCCTAGGGTGCCCCATAGGAGAACAAACCAATAACCCCAAAGCAGGGAAGATATATTAGAGAAACAGGTAAAGAAAGCAGAAGAAGAATAGTGCTGCTTTAGGGCCCAGGCCTATATAGAAGAGGAAGGAAGACGCGCAAGAGGCCAGCAAAGACAACAGCAAGAAAGAGAAAGGAGCCAAAGTAAAGCACAAAAAAACGCTAGGAAACTATCTACTATAATATAATACTGGTTGGACTAACGCTGGAGAGATGTATGGGAGTTAAAGGTACAGAGGCTGTTTTAGGTAAGAGGAACCTAAGCCATAGTATAGTTAACGCTATAGGGGGTAAACACTTAAGGGCTCCAAGAAGGCCTAACAAAGGCAGAAAATATAATAGCAACACTCTTAAGAACAGGAATAATAGGACTAAAAGACTGGCTCTACTAGGTGGGTGTCCTAGTAGGCAGCCTAAGATGTGAATATAGCTAGCCAAAACAGACACCAAAATACGTAATACTGTTATGCCCCTTACGCACTAACTAAGAAGCAATGCTCTTAGCAGCTGGCATAGAGAATTATAATACACTACTCTTAATATAAAAAGGTCTTAAGGCGGTTACCTAGTGGCTTATTAGCTAAAAAGTGCTAGACCAGTTCTGGGTGGCAAGGGAAATAGCAATAAAAGGTAAAGGGGCGAGCAATAGGCGCCCCCTAATAACTCTACAGTAGTAGAGTGAAAGTTTATAATACTAGCGCGTCCGTAGACTTATTACGGCAGCAGTAGTTCCCAAGGAGGTCAAAAAGTAAGGTAGTAGAGCACCATAGGCGACTCGCAGGCGCCTCGCAGGCGCTAAGTAGGCGAGTCCTAAAAGGCGGGGAGATGGATTATGGGGTTTTCTCATTTTCTTAAATAGAGTTTTCTCCCTATATGTAAATAAGAAGTAGTCCGCGTGGGCCCAATAGGGATCCGAATTGGACGTTAAGCAATGAATTATTATTATTATATTGGATTAAAGTTAAGAGACTTGCTTATAGTAAGCTTATAAGTTCTCTACCTTTATATACTTAGTAGTAATAAGTTAGCTGGCCTATAACTTGTTTAGTCCCCTATAAAGAAAAGACTTATTATAAAACATAAAGTTACCCCAATTAGATTAAATTAGATTAGTAAGCCTATAGGCCTTCTCAGCACCCTATAGCATAAAAATAAAACCAAATTAAACCAAATAAAAAGACTTATCGCTTTTTAATCTGGATATCTTAGAATTAGCCTTTATTAGCCTATCCTCTTTAACCTAGTTAAAATATACTAGCGTCTTCTTAACTGGTGCAGGATAGAACTTTTCCTTTAAAGTAGTTAGTAGTTTTAGATAAACCTTAGTCCATTAAGCTATATCTTTTCTGCCTACTAACCTCTAACGCGCCTCTATTATGCATCCTTCCTCTATCCTCTATCCTTTACTCTTAGTATTATATTTCTACCCTTAACTAACGCTTTTCTATACTTACCTTTGTTACCTTTAGCTACTAAAGATATACCCTCCTTATTAACTAATAAGGAAACACTTTAGGTATTATAGATAATAAATAGACCTAATAAAGGGCTACAAGTTAATTCTATTAGAGATTTGCATAGCCTCTATAGTATTTTTATTTTATTTTATATCTATTATATTATACTACGTATAATACTGCGCATGCAGCCTCTAGGCTATGGCGCTATAGTTTTATATACATAAATCCTTTCTAGGCAGCTTAATATGTACTAGTAGATATGTTCTAGTAGTTTATAAATCTCTAAACTAGAGGTTTGCCGCTCCCTGGTAAAATACTAGGTTACAACAACTATTAGGTATTATTAAAACAGTAAAAACCCGGTAAAGAAAACGGTAAAAGAATCCTAACACCTGCCCCTGTACTTTTTATAGTTTATTTCTATCCTTTTGCTTACTACTATCTGTTTACTAGGAGTTTAGTAGGAGTTACCTCCTTCTAAAGGTCCTGCTTCTATTAGCCACTTTTTAGTAGTTATTTTTGTCCTACTTAGAAATAGAAAAAGCACTTCTTTTCCCTTCTTTGTACAAAAAAGCTTCTTTAGGGAGAGAGAAGAGCTTAGTTATCTTTGTATTTCTTTTCTTTCTTCCCAGTATAGTCTGCATTTTAGTAATAGATGCTTAGGAGTCTGTATAGCGCTATAGTCCTTAAAGCATCTACCTTCTTTATCCTTCCCTATTGTCTTATAGAAGGACTTAAAGAAGCCTTTTCCTAATTTTAGTTAAATGAATGCTGATTGTAACTTTTTAGGATATTTATCCTTAGGGGCTTTAAGAGAAAAGGAGTAGTTTCCTCTAGAGATCCTAGTATAGTGTTTTCCTTTATTTTTTTTCTATTGCTAATTATTTTTCCACTGTTCTAGTATCTTTTCTCTTACTGCTCTCCCTATATAGGCTAGGGATATATAAGAAGATTGCATCTTTCTTTTAGAAAGGCCCTTTTTAGCTAGCTTATCTGCTATTTCGTTTCCATAGATTTCTAGGTGGCTAGGAACCCAGTAAAAGTTAATAGAAATACCCTTACTAGCTAGATATAAGCAGCTTTGCGTAATTTTAAAGACTAGTTCTTGTTCTCCTGTAAGAGAATTAAGCTATAATCTTTTAATAGCTGCTTAACTATCTATAAAGATATAAACTTGATTCTCTTCTAGTCTTTATTGTTTTAGATATTCTAAGGCCCTATTGTTATAGAACGTAGGGCAATGGCTACAGAGCGTATATATTTAAGGAGTCTATAAGACGTTGCGCAATCGATTTTAAGGGTCGAGGGCGTAAGGAGGTGATAACGTACTCCACCGGCGAGCTGCGAACACCAGCGAGCTGCGAACCCCAAAAACCACCAAAAATTAGAAAAAGTGCACCTTAATATCTCGACAATGGCTTAATAATACATTCCAAAATTTTATAATTAGCCTTTTATACCTATTTTAAACCTCTTATTAGATTTAAAAAGTAATCTATTAAATAGCTCTAAAGATATTGCGGTTTAGCTTAAAATTGGGGGCCAAAACCTAATATTTTAATAACGGCCAGGTAACGGCCAGGCTTATTACGCTAGATTTTTATTAAGAGTCTTAATATAGGCATAAAAGGCTAATTATAAAATTTCGGAATTTATTATTAAGCCATTGTTGAGATATTAAGGTGCACTTTTTCCAATTCTTGGTAGTTTTTGGGGTTTATAGCTCGCTAGTGTTCGCAGCTCGCCGGTGGAGCATGTTATACCCGCGCGTAGCTGACGTAAGCTATACGCGAGGTGTATATAAGAGCACAGGGCTCTCCTATAGAGGCCCCTACGGTCGGGTTCCGTAACACTACCCCCCCTCCTATTAAGGCGGAGCTCCGGCAACGCTATAGTTACTATATATATATAGGGGGAACGCTTAGGGTATATAGGTAAAGAAGAAGAATTATTATTATAGGTATAACAGGCTCGCCAAGGCGCTAGTAGTAGGTGAGCTAATAGCAATTTTCCATTCCGGGGATAGAAAATCCTAATTGGCTAGTTTCTCCTTAGCGTCTAGAATCTGACTAATTAGATAACTTTAACCGCCGGTTAAAGTTCCTGGACATCTCAACATTTTCTAGTTACATAATCACACTTTACGGCAATTTACGGCAATTTGCCCTTACATGGCGATATACAATAGTTTAGCTCTATAAGGGCTCCTATAGAGGATTAGGCACGAAATCTCTACTTAGGCCCAGTTTCTATGGATTTGCGTGGTAAAAATCGCTAATTAGATCCTTTGCATTCTTAAAGTCTTCCTATAGTTACCATTCCGGCTAATCTATGTCGAATCCTGTATAGGTAGCTTTATAGTAGAGCCACCGTCCTCTACCTTTGCCAAAGTATTTAGAGTTAATAATTCATTTAACAGTCCACTCCTTATAGTTCTTGTCCTTATTCTTATCTTAGATTAGTACTGGTAGGGGTTTAGGCTATATTTGTCCTGGTAGAGGGTTAGGCTAGTAAAGGTATAGTAGCTATGGGTAAAACACGGGCTATATCCCGTGGGTAGCTAAGGTAGGCGGTAGCTCTAGTTTGTATACAGCTCCTCTATTAATAACTTATTTAATCTAGTAGGGGCCGAGGTTTTTATAGTTAAGTGACTTTATAAGCCTCTGCGTAGAGATATTATATATATCTAACTATACCTAGTCGCTAATACGCATCTTAGGTGGCGGTGTTCTATAATAGTTGGCGAAGTAAGCCCGCTTTACTTAGGCCTAGGCCATCTCTCCTTTATAGTAGTTAAGTAGATCTTTTATATAGCCTGCATACTAATTAGCAAGTAGCATCTTAAGGCGTTTTCCATATAGTAGTTTCTTGTTAATAGGCTCTGGTAGCTCTATACTAGATTGTAGGTAATAACCTTTATTTGCGAAGAATGGGGTAAGTCCTGTAGTAGCTAAGACGTGGTTATTTGCTATAAATTTACCTAGCGGAAGGTAGTCTACCCAGTTGTCTTAACTATAGGCAACTACCTGTTATAAGTACGCCTTTATACTAGCGTTAGCGTTTTCTAGTTATCCGGCAGTTTTATAGTAGAAGGATATAGACATCTTAATAGAGATACTAAGGCGTTAGCAGATCCACCTCTATATATTAGAGTTAAATTGCGTGCCTTAGTCAGACATAATAGAGTTAGGTAATCTATATAGTTAGTAGACTTCGCAAAGGAAGGCGTCGGCAACGTTGCTAACAGCTACGCCTTTAGTTAGGACATAGTGGCGTTCTTTTATAAGTCAACATATTATCATAAGAATGTTTTTATAGGTTCGGCCATATTATTTGCAAGGTGGTAGGTTAATAACAAAATCTATGGCGATATCTACCCATTGGCGTATAGGTACTGGTAGAGGGTGTAATAGTCCTTAGTACTTTATGTAAAATGCTTTAGCATGCTTATAACCCTAGTAGGCGCCTATAAAGCATTTAACTAAGCCTATTATTTTAGGCTAAAAATAGTATTAGCTTAGGAGCTTATAGGTTCCTTTTTTACCTAGGTAGCCGCTTAACCAGAGGTCATAGGCTATTTAGATTAGTTGCCGTTATAGGTCTTTTAAGTTATGGATAAATAGACGGCCTCTATAGTAGAGCCTATTCTCTTTTACTTCTAAGGCTGCTATATTAATCTGGCCTAAGCTTTAGAGGTTAGTAAGCAGCGTATAGGTTCCTGTAGTCTTTGCGGCAATTAGTTAATGCAGTAATAGATTAGCAGAGGTGTTATATGCTGCGGTAATAAGCTTATTAATTTTGGGGGGTAACTCTAGTTCTATGGTATAAAGCTAGGGTATAGTTGGTTCTATCTTAGGTAGTATACCTAGGGCCAAGTTTCGTCCTTTTAGAATCATCTGTTGTTGTAATTAATTATGGGGGTTATCTTCTAACTAAGGAAGGTCTTATAAACGGCGTGTTAAGCTATTAGGCTTAGTACCTTATACTCCTAGCCTATATGCGATTTTAAAGTTAAACCTAGAGAGGAATTCGTTCCAGTGTGCTTAGCGTTAATTTAGTTACTTTGTAGTTATAAAGTACTTAAGGTTATAATAGTCCGTAAGGACTTTAGTTGGCTGGTTAGGTTCTGCTAGGGATAGTTCTAGTTAAAATTCTTTAAACGCTTGTATAATTACGAGAAGTTCCTTATTATAGATCTCGTAGTTACACTCTTATAGTGTAAGCTTGGATAAGTAGAATGCGACTAGGTAAAGGAGGCCGTTATCACCTATTTAGGAGAGGACGCCCGCGTTAACGTGGTCTGAGGAGTTAGTCTTAAGATAAAGTTATTGTCCTGGTATAAAGTAAGCTAGGATAGGTGCTTTAGTAAACATATCTTTAAGGTCTTAGAACGCCTTCTTGCATTTAGGCGTCCAGATAAAACGTAGATATGTTTTTCTTCCTTTTACAGAAAGGCCCTTTATTCGCATTATTGCTATAAGTAGTGCTATAACACCTAAGAAGTTATATATAATTTTCTAATAGAAGTTGGCAAAACTAAGAAAGGCTTATACATCCTTAATATAGGTGGGGGTTTACTATCTGGTAATTATACATACTTTTTTAGGGTCTATATAGACACCTTTAGTAGTAACAATTAGTTTAAGGTATTTTACTTCTGTAACTAAGAATTCGCACTTCTTTAAATTAATATAAAGTCCTGCGTCCCTAAGGCGCTATAGGACCTTTTAAACGTGCTTAGTATGCTTAAAAGGGTTATTACTATAAATAAGTATATTGTCCAGGTACGCGGAGTAGAAGTTATTAAGGTAGTCCCGTAAGGCGTTATTAATATAGCTTTAGAAGCTGCCTAGGCCATTATATACACTAAAAGGCATAACGGTGTATTTAAATTAGCTAAAGCGCGATACAAATGCGGTTTTCTATTTATTACCTTCCTGTATTTAAAGGCGGTTAAAGGCGGCAATAATATTAAGCTTGGTATAGATTTTGGCTTAGCTAAGCCGTTTAAGGGTCTCGCGTATAAGCGGTATAGGGTATTAGTTCTTAATTGTAATAGTATTAAGTCCTCTATAGTTAATGTAGAATTAGATACCTCCTTCTAGCTTTTTAGTAAGGAGGATAGGGGCGGCTGCTAGGGATATACTGGGACGAATAAATCCTTTATTAAGGTGCTTGTTAATATACTTTTTAATAACTAGGAGTTCGTCTTTTAATATTAGGTAGGGTCTCTTATAGGGCGGCGTTTTTCCTTATTTAATATTAATGGCATAGTTATTAGGTCGGTATAGAGGAAGTATATCTATGCTCTTTTGTAAGCACACGTTAATAAAGTTATAGTATCTCTTAGGGAGGAGCTTGCGGAGTTCCTTATTAGTAAGTCCTTTTTTAAGCTTTATAAACTTCTTAAAGTCTAAAGGTAAAAGTCCGTAGAGTTCTATGGGGGCATTATTTTCTAGGAGGTTAACTATATCTATCCTATTACTATAGAGAATGTGGTCCTAATCTTTATTAAGCTTATATAGTTATAATTAGAAGGCTACGGCAATGGTCTAGCCTTTCCTATATGCTATACGGTAGAAGGCCGCGGCGCTTATATAGTGGTAGTTGGTCGTAGGTGGGGTAATAAGGGGTTCCTTAGGTTAATATCCTGGGGAATAGATAGAGGCGGCTAGGCCGTGCCCTAGGTAAGTCTCTCTGCAGTATTTAGAGTTAAAGGTTACTTCTCTCTTTTGCCAGTTAATAGCGGGGTTATATTATTTAAGCCAGTTTATTCTAAGGATAATAGGGTAGTTAGTAAGTAGTATAATATAGGCCTAGAGCTCTTCCTAGTGTCCGTTTATACTTAGGTAGAGTTATGCTATATGGGTAATCTTCTATATAGTACAACTACTATTAGCGAGTTATAGGGCGCAGGCTTTGGTGAGGGGTAAGGTAAGTAGGTTATAAGTACGTACAAATTAGGTATCTATAAATTTATTAGTGGCTCTATAGTCAATTATAGAATAGGTTTTATATTGTTTTTTAGTAGTAGTTCCCTCTATAGGTAAGACTATTTGCTTCCATCCTTTTATTCTTATTAAGCCATCTATTAAGTAAGCTAATATATAGATCCCTCTATTGTTAGAGCGTTCTAACCTATAACTTAGGGCTAGGGCTTTACGTTTTCTGCTTCCGCGTCTAATTTTACTACTATTGCTACATCTTCGTCTTGTGTGGTAGTGGTATATAGTAATATATTTAGTGTCTGGGGCATAGGGTTAGGTATTTAACAGTAGCTGCTAAACCTGGCCATTAGGCAGTTTAGGCTATAGCTATAACAGCCTTCTTAATAGCATCTATAGTAACGCATTAGCTTTTAGAGTAGCTCGCGCTCTCTATCTAATAGCTTCTTTAGGAAGGCTAGTATAGAGAGGTTGATATTAGGACCAGTAGTATTGCTTAGGGTAGTAGGTATTAGTGGTTTAATAGGTCTGGAGGGCTTCTATAAGGCGGTCTTTAGGTAGGGGTTTGCAGTAGTAATCTAGTTCAGCCATTGTTTAATCTTCCGTAGGGCTGCTACTATATTATAAACGTCGTTATAGTTATAGCTGGCGGCTGCGTAACTAAGGCAATAAGTAACTTTTTTAAGAAGATCTTCCTAGTCTTTAGCGTTATCTTAGGTAAGGCCTCTAGTGTATTCTTAAAATTTAATATAGAACTTATTAAATAATTTAGTAGGACTTATCTTTAGGGTATATAGTTTAGCTTAACTAGTAGCTACTAGGTCATAGTCGTGGTATATTTAGTTAAGGTCGTTAAGAACTTCCTAGTGGGACTGCTACTTCTAGGGACTGCTAGTCTCCTATTAGGCGAAAAGCCTATTAAACAGGATACCCTTTGTTTGTCTAATAAAATAGCCAATTTTAGTATCTTCTATGGGGAAAAGGCAGGCGCTCTAGGTTAGTTTCTTGCGGATATATATCTTCTAATAGCTATATTCCTTAAGGTTACCCTTAAAGATTAGGGGATTAGGGTAGCGTATATTAAACCCTATAGTAGCAGTTTAGGTTTAATTATTATAGCTTTTATTATTGCCGCTACTATAGTAGGGGTTCCCATTAGGTAAAGCTGCTTAGCGCTAACCCTCTATTAAGTATTAAGTAGGTAAGGTTGCTGGGGGCGTAGAGACTTAGATGGCGTTATATATAGTAGAGGGGTATCTAGTATTGTTACAAATATGCTTGTTAAGCTAAGATTATAGGTATTTAATTATACCCTCTCTTTTAGTAACTGTAGCAATAAGTGTAATTTCAGCCTTCTTTAATTGTTGGACGTCGTGTTTAGACGCGTGGAGGTTATCTTTAATCTCTTAGCGTGTGTTATTAGCGAGCACCTTATAAGCTTATAGGTCTTGGATAATATTATAATCTTAGGTAGCACGCATCTTAGCTTGCGTAAGCTTTAGATGGTAGTTCTATAAAAGGCGGTAGTATTTATTAGGTTCTTATACTACTATTTTTGCAAATATCTTGGCGTCTCATATCTCGATCTTAATGGGTAGTAGCCCTTTAACTTATTTATCCATAGTTGTATAGTTAATAAAGGATAAGATATTGTTAATATCCCCCTTATAGTTGTGCTTCCCTTTAGGGGTTAAGGCTAGGGCTAATAAATTAAATCCTCTTAGGACTAATTGGTGTTGTGGTTTTAATATAGGTATTAGGTTGTTCTTTAAGTTTGATATAGTGGCTAGTAAGGAATTTCATCTTACTATTGTTAATTCTTTAGGAGTACGAAGTAAGGTAACTTATGGACACGCTACTTCTGGCAGCGCCTGCAGTATCGTAGAGACGTAGAATTGGTCATAGGCTGAGCGTTGGTGAAAAAAAAGGCGCAACGTAATGTCACGGAACGTGGGGCAATGGCTACAGAGCGTATGTATTCGAGGAGTCTACAAGACGTTACGCGATCGATTGTAAGGGTTGAGGGCGTAAGGAGGTGATATACCCGCGCGTAGCTGACGTAAGCTGTACGCGAGGTATACGCGAGAGCACGGGGCTCTCCTATAGAGGCCCCTGCGGTCGGGTTCCGTGACACCTATAGACTGTATAAAGTTCTGCGTCCGTAATTTCTATATAAGGCCCTAGATTCCAATTTGTTGCGTATTTAATCCTATTTCTATCCCCTATTTTACATACGGCTACTACACTTAATTTACTGTCTTTAGAGCTATCTGTATAGTATATATCTACTAGATCCCATTCTAGGGATTCTTTTAAAATTTCTACTAGTCTTAGATATTCTTGTATAGCTTCTTCTTTACTACCTCTAGAGATAGAAAAGAATGCAGAAATAGAAAGAGACCACGGTTTTTGCCAATCTAGAGAGGTTCTCTCTATATTCCAATTTTGAATTAGTTGCTAGACTCTAGAAGCTAGAGATAGTAGTTAAGTTTTTGGCTGTAGAAAGTGCCTTATATTACAGTTTCTAGGGCTAAAACTAGAGCTAGAACTAGGTGCTAGTTCATCCCTATCTTTGTTAATCTCTTCTATATAGGCCTTCTTAATTGCGTGGTTTTCTTTGAATTTTAGGATTCTTAATGCATAGCTGTTGCAAAGCTTTTTAAATCTAATTCTAGGAGGAGGAATAGAAGCCTCGATTTCCATAGCTTGGGTAGGAAATCCTTTAAATGCTTCTAAAATTAGTTTTAGTGCCTTATTTTATAGAGACTGGTACCTAGCTAGTAGGTAGTCTCTAGATTTGCTTTCTACCAGCATTGTATTCCATAGTCTGCTATAGTAGTAATATAAGCTATATAGAGCTGTCGTAGAGCTTATAGAGATAGACCTCTTTATATATTGCCTAGTCTTCTAATTAAATAGAAGGTTGTTTTTGCTTTAGAGATTTTTATTTCTATATATTGTTTAAACGTAAGCTTAGAGTCTAGAAATACCCCTAGCCACCTAACTAGGGGTACCTCTATGGTATATTTGATTTGGAAACTAGTGTTTTTAAGCGCTTAGTCTTTACCTTTATTGGTGGCCAAGAGTATGTCTACTTTGGTAGAGCGCTAATTAGAGGGATGTATTTAAGCTTCTAGAATCCCCCTATAAACTTTACGACGACTTAAAGAAAATTTTTTTAAAGAGAAGACAAAAGAAAGCAATATTCTATTCTAGCTAACCTAGACGGCTTAACAGATACAAGAAGATTAGCCTAAGGTTTACTAGAAAGCTATATATATAGCTTATAAAAATACTATTTAGCTCCAGGTAATGGAAACTGGTTAACACTAATAGAGGAGTAAGATAGTAATTAGAGGCTTAAACTAAGTAGAATAGAAAGGATCTAAAACTTATTTTAGATAAAACCAGCTAGCAACTGCAATAATAGCATAGATTGCCATAATAAGAACGCCTTTAAGCTAGTCTATTTTAGTGTTAGTTAAAGTAGATTACCTATATAGAAAGGAAAACTTACTAGATTTACTGTTTTAGATAAGATAGTTTACTAGAAGTATGGCAACAAATAAAATAGTAATTAGAAAGGTATTAAATAAAAGTATTATATAATCCTAGCCTATGGTCTAACTAAGTATAATAACAAAGAGGAGAACTAGAAGGGCGATTTATATACTAGATCTAATAGCAACATTAATTACTAGGCTTATTTTATCCTTATAAGCTACTATAACTACTATTATGTGCTTAGCAGCGTTCCTAATAATTAAGAGTAGGATAAAACTAATAAAAGTGGTAAAGATAGTGCCGCTTGCTGTAACATTACTAATACTATTAACTATAAACTTAGAATAGAAGGCAACTAACGCGGTAGAGAATCTAAGGGTTATAATTTCATCTCAGATCGTTAATTTGGGCTCCTTAATCTTGTTGTTTTCCTTTTCTGCGTTTAAATCCTACTTAACTTAGGAGGATTTACGCTTAGGAGCCCTTTGGCTTAGAGCATTATATATTTCGGTATATAACTTTAATTGAAATATAAGGTAGCAAATATATATAATTAGGAGGATAATAGCTATTCTGTAGGAAAGCTCCTAATTAAGTATAGAGCTATTAAGGCTTGTAGCTACGTGGGTTAGTATCTATTATAGGTCTAAAGCTGTTATTAAACTTACTTAATAGTATAGAGTGGAAGGCGGTTAGAATAATTAAACTACTAATAGATAAAGCTAGAAGACTGGCTGCAGTATTTACTACTGTTATATTAAAATATTATTCTATCTAGTTAATGCCTCTAAAAAAGAAGCATATACTAAGGATAAGGAGTAAGTTTAAAAGCATACTACTAATTAAGGAAGTTTTAACAATATTAATATGGCCCTTAGTTAAGGCTAAAATAGAGATAATTAATTTAACAGCGTTTCTGCGCTAAATATTAGATAATATTAGGACAAATAAGAAGTGGAGAAATGTACCTAAAAGTTGCGTTTAAAAGACCACCTAATATATTACTGACGTGGAGCGCAATCTGTTTAGTAGTATAATTAAGCATTACAGCAAGCGGAATAATAGCAATAAAGTTAACAATAAATATAGTAATACTATTAATGTAAAGATAATTAACTATAAAGCTAACGGGAACAGTAAGAAGAAGTATATTTATTTATAAGCCAAATAAGATAGCATAAGCCTGATCCTTAGTAGATATCTTACGCTTTAAAGCTGCTTTCTCCCTTTCCTTAATTGTTGGCTTAAGATATAAGGGGGTTTGCAGGCCTATACAAGCCTCTTTATTAGGTCGTTTATTATTAAACCTCTAGGCTACTTAATAGTCTTTTAAGAGTATTGCTAAATCTAAATATACTATTATAAGCACGGTTTTTAATTGTTCCTAGAAAGAGCATAATAGAGATGGGCAATTTTATAGTCTAGATGGCACCTATATATAGCAAAGACTAAGAAATCTGATGGTACTTAGGCTAATACTAACGCCTTAAATCCATAATGGTGCGTTTAGCTATTTTTTCCAGTTGATTTTATAAGTAAGGATCTAAGGCAAATTCTAGAATAGTTGTTATGGAGGAGAGGAGGATTAACATTAATAACTAGCTAGAATAGCTTATAGAAAAAGGAGAAGATAAAGTGTTCTAATAGATAAATAATAAGTAAAAAGTAAACCAACTATATATAGAAATGAGGACGCGGTAGAACGTATAAATAAGGGTGTAAGTCTATATGCCTCTAAGTACTAGCTCTTTAATATAAGGCAGATTAATAGAAGTTATTATGCCGCCTATATAAGGCGGGGCGCTTATAAAGGGCTTAGCTAAAATGCCAATTAAATTACCCTATAACGCGCTAATAGCTCCTTTGCTATAGATGGGGAGTAAATATATAAGATTAACTGGCTAAGATAAGTCTACTACTTAAGTAGTGTTTTGCTCTGTAAATGGTGGGCGTTAGTAGTAGACTATATAATACTATTCCTACTAGGTAAGGCATTATTAGAAGGTCATTATTAGCTTCTGGTTCTAGTTTATAACTTTATATAAACGCCTCCAAATACTATACTATTAGGGCTATCTAAAAGCTAAGTTGCCTATTTACCTTATCTTAACCTTAGGCTAGGGTTATTAGCTATTAAGGTAACAGGAAGTTACTTTTAGGTATATAATAGGGCTTAAGTAAAGCTATGCAACTGGATAGGCATTGCTATGCAAAGCAACGCTTAACTGGCTGCCTTAATATTGCTATCTTAAAATAATTAGAAGAAAGGGGTTAATGCTAGCCCTTATTATTTAATGTAACCCTCCTATAGAGGTATAGGGAAGGATTATACTCCTATTATAGCTATATTGTAGTGCATTTATAATACTATACTAGTATCCCTAAATTAATAAATTGGCTTAACTTTTAAGGTATAGTTAAAGCGGAGTGTTATAGACGCTTTAAGTACAATGTTATAACTACTTAGAAAAGAGTTAGAAAAATCTAGTTAGTTAATAAGAGCACGGTCCAGAATAGAACTAGTAGAACTATGTAACGAGGAATAGTAGCTAAGGTTATATAATGTTGTATGCAGTGTATGCAGAGTATAAAGGGAATGTATGTATAATATATATATTATATATCTTACGTACAAGGAGAGTTTCTTAGGAGTTAGAATATGTATTTAAAGGACCACGGTCCCTACCTAGATAGTTTCTTTCCTTATAGTAAATTTTAAAATATAATTAGAGTTAATCTGTTAGGTAACTACTCCACTAGTTATTTCTACTATTATATTATTAACTTTCTGTTTACCTATATATCTAGCCTATTAGCGAGTCTACCGTGATATTTCCTATAAGGCTTTATTACATATTTACTACTAAGGTTATAGTATTAATAAAGTCAAACAATATGCCACTAAAAGCACCAGTTACGACGCCGTTAAAGGCACCAGCTATAATACTATCTATAGCAGCTACGACCTTAGGAACTAGTGGGGACACCAGTATAGTGGACACGGATTTGCAGCTTATTATGGTAGGTTAGTTACAGGAAATGGTTAATTGAATAATAGATAACAATTAAATACTTAAAGAAAGACTTAATGGAATTGGAGCAGCTAAGGTTAAGTTACTGTTAATTAAACGGTTCTTAGGGGAGAAGTTAAAACTTAAAGGATTCCTTATATAAATGCACTTTAAGGTTATATAGGAGGGAGTAAAAGTTAGTAATACCTATGGACTAAATGGTGTACGCAGAATTGTTCTTAACTGGAAGAGCACTTAAGTGGTTTAAACTTTACCTTACCAAAATCCAACTAAATAGAATAACAACTACTAACCAAGAAGTATGGTTTATGTTTACTAACTAGAATAGATTTATAGAAAGGTTAATATAGATATTTAGAGACCTAGAAGCAACAACTACTGTAGAAAGAAAACTTTAGAACTTAGTATAATGTACTTTAGCAATTAAGTACATAACATAGTTTTAGACACTTGTAATGTAGGTTAAGTGGAATAATAGGGCGCTTATAGTATAGTATAAACAGGGACTTAAGGCTAAAGTCTAGGACGCGATTATCCTAATAGAAGATGCGGAAACTCTAAGAGAGTTAATAGATTAGTTAATAAAGATTAATAATAGGATCTATTAGAGGGAATAAGCTAAAAAAGGGCAAGATAGAGTTCTATAGTTATATAAGGCGTAGAGTACATATTAATAGACGTAGAGTTAAAAACTATAGAATAGTAGGCCAGAGCTAATAGACTTAAGCGGTACTAAAGAATTTAAGAGATGGAATAAGAAACTATGGAAACTTAAAGGTTAAGGATTAAGTAATTATAGGACTAAGGAGTAGAGGTTAAACTAGGGATCTTATTAACAGAAGACGTTTAGGAGGACTCTATAATAATAAAAAATGGTTTAAATTAGGAGCTTATATAAATTACAGAAAATAAGGTTATTATACTAGAGACTATAGAGGAGGTTAGAGTAACTATATAGTAAAAGGAACTAAATAAGAAAAACTAGAACTAGTAATAAAAAGGTTATAAGATACTAAGGAATGCTTAATTAAATATTTTGCGGTTTGTTACAATAATATATGCCAAATTTATAAGGACGCTAAGTATGGTATAAGCTATTGGCTATAAGAGCTAGAGTTAAAAGGACTTAAAGGAACTAAAGAGTTAGATAAAGAACAAGATTAACTCTATAAGCTAGATTAAGATATTATAGTAATGTATAGATAAAGATTAGCCACTATAATAATGGAGTTAGAGTACTTATTGATTAATAGCAATAAGGAAGAAAAAGATGCTAGCTAGGGGTACTTAAACCTTAATAACGCAATAAAAGTAGAGACTAAAACTACTATAGAACGCGGTTTAGTAACGGGTATTATAACACCGTTAGATATAGTATCTATTACTTTATAAGACGGAAGGAGTAATATTTAAAGACAATTAAGCAAGTAGACAACTACTAGTGCTAGCTTACTACTTAATAAAGGTAAAAGGCTATAAATTTAAGATTCTTAAAATAAGATAAGAGATAGTTAAAATTCTTAAAATGAGATAAGATATACCTAAGAACCTATAATAAACGAAAACTAATGGGAAAGGGCAGCAGCTTAGTTTATAGACAAATAAATAAGTATAGGACAAAGATTTCTAGGGAGCTAAGATTTTAAAGAATGAATAAGGTCTATAGTAATTTTAGGTAAATGTAGTGTTTAGCCTAAAGGTTAAAACGTTAATATAGCAATTAAGAAGTGAGATAACTTTAAAGATTCTTTTAGAAGAAGAAAACTAAAAAAAAGTATAGATGAGTTTAGGCAATAAATTATTATATAGTAAGAACAGAAGCTAGACTAGAGATTAGCTATGCTAGGATATATAAGAGACAAAGTACCTATATAAAAAGTTATAAATAGACTAAAAGTAGGCATATTAAGAGCTAAATGGTTAAACAAACTGGAATAAAAAGAGGATTTAGGGATTCTAACCAGATTTGTAGAAAGATATACTAAAGGTTATAATAATGCAGCAATAAAGAGATACTTCCTTATAGACAAATTGTATATACTTACAGAGCTTTACTAAAAGTGGTACTAGTAGCAAGGAAATAATAAGTAGGAAGATTTTTGTATATAGTTAGATAAGAAAGTTATACTAAACTAACTAATATTAGAGAAATAGATGAGTTATATTAAAGGAGCATTGGTTATAATATTAAAGAATCTAGAGGAACAAGCTATAGACTAGAGAGAGATAATATAGGTATTAGTACTAGCAAATAATATAGTAACGCTTAAACTGGTGTGGGAAAGGTTTAAACTTAAGGATAAAGATAAGCTAAAAGTTAACCTAAAGCACCTAGTATATTATATGTTGGTATAGATTTTATATATAGATAATATATACAACATATAACGTGTTCCACTACTAAGAGTATTATACTACCAGGCGTATTACTTTGGGGAACACCAAAAAGCCTAAATTTCAATATTAAATATCTTAACCACTACTTAATAATATTTTCTAAAAATTTAAATATGAGCTCTAATATGCCTATTCTAGTGCCTATTATAATATAAAAGTATATAGTCTAGTAGTTGTTAAGATATTTCGAAATATCTCTATTTTTAGCCCCTAAACTCTATATTATAATAACTATTAAGTTATATACTCTAATATTATAATATACACTAAAATATATATATAAAAGCTTATATTTAAATTTTTAGAAAATATTAT
>Ga0307507_10004601_pt1 | contig 24091 bp, 5 predicted proteins | sample 7_EM_MG_FD_207223 | JGI IMG/M metagenome (GOLD analysis project Ga0307507, IMG submission 207223) | Populus trichocarpa ectomycorrhiza microbial communities from riparian zone in the Pacific Northwest, United States - 7_EM | ecosystem: Host-associated > Plants > Roots > Unclassified | place...
ACTAACAATATATACCCTTTCTCCCCGTTTCCTTACCTTCTCTCCTTACGCAACGTCTTAACTTTATTACGCAGTTTATATATATAGCTTAATAATATCTACTTTGCTATATATTACCATCGCTTATACTCACTCTGTGATACTATGTTGTGTTAACCTTATATACCACCCTCCGAAATGCAGAACGACCCCGAAGCCCCTATAATAGCCGCTGGCATTATGTCCGCACTCTAAGAACAATTAGCAGAGATACAGAAGTCCTTTATAGACGCCCTCGCACAGAACCAAGCCACTTTGACTTAACAATAAGCTGAACAAGAGGCACAACACCTGCAAATAATTAAGGACCTTTAAGAAGAAGTTCGCACCCTTAGGATGCCCACACTAGGGCCCTAAGACCGAACGCCTTCTCTAGAGACAAACACGCGGGACGAGAGTCCCGAACCTATAGTAACTATTTATCCTAAACTAACTACTGCACCGTAACAATCCGAACGACTACTAGACCCTCTAATATTTACTGGTAAACGATAAGAACTCCAATTATTTCTAAGCCAGCTTAAAAATAAGCTAACTAGTAATGCTAACCGCTACCTAACTAAAGCCAACCGACTCTGCTACGCCCTAAGTTAACTAGGAGGAGACGTAGCTAACCTTATTAAACCCCTTTAACTAAACTCAGTATAAAGTCTAGTTATACTACTTAAAGCCACGTATAGTGACCCGAACCGTTAAGCTACCGCTTAAAGAAAGATAAACCATATAACTTAAGGAACGAAAAGTTTCCCAGTATACTTCTCTAAATTCAACCGTTATATAAAGGAAATAGGCTGGAATAACTCCGCACTAATTAATAGCCTCGTTAAGTCCCTAAGCCCTAAACTAAAAACCTCCCTAATAGGTATAGACCTACTGGGAGCTCTTGACGCCTGCGTAAACGTTATCAATAAACGGTATAATGATATACTACGCCTAACACTGAAGTCCACTCCTTAATATAATACAATAGCCCCGCGAATGTCTACTAAGTTATTATCTCAGCCTAAGCACCCCAACGCCATAGATATCGACATAGGGACCCTAGGATACGCTCTACTAGGGTCCCCTAAATAAGAATAACGTATTAAGCTAGGCCTTTACTTTAAATACGGAAGCAAGGAATATATCTTAAGATACTACTCCGTCCTTATACCCTAACACGACTTATAAACGGCCAACACTAATAACTATTTACTATATCGATCCTCCAGTTACCGTCCCTAATCTTTACCTAGCTCCAGCCCCGCGTCTAGTAAGCACCACTTATAAGGACGAAGTTATAACCGACGTTCTATAGGAACCCCTTCCCGCTTGCTACTAAAAGGCATGTTCTGGAGTTAAGTCGCTCTCTAGGATAGCTATATTATAGGATCTCGTTAAATACATTAGATGTTACAAAACCTAACTCTTAGGATTGTAGTATAACCGTTAACTACCGTCTTTAGCAGAAAGGTTAATAGGCTAATGCTTGAGTCCTAATTAACACAGGAGCTAGTGGTATAGGATTTATTAATAAGATCTTTATGTAAGATAATAGGTTTACCCTAACACCCCTTGACTAGCATATTAATATATTTGGATTTAATGGCAAACGCACTATCTTAGGCCGTATTACTTACGTAGCGGCCCTAAGACTCTAATACCTAAACCACAAAGAATTAATTAAGCTCTTTATAACTACCCTAGGTCACCTAGTGATCCTTAGACAACCCTAGATAAAGCTATATAAGGTAACTATTAATTGGGACAACCTTAAGCTTCTATTTACCGCCTCTTGCTGCAAGTAGAAGTGCCTTATGACTCGCTGCTTAGACCCCAAACTAAAACCTAGAAAATCCATCAAGATCTACTAGTCTAAAATTTCTACTAACGTCCACCCTATACCTAAAAAGTCCACCTAATTCCACCTACTAGAGAATTCCACTAAATTCCACTAATATAAGACTTCCACCAATAACCACTAAGAACCCAAAAATAATGTATAACTATATAAACTAACTCTAACTGCTGCACCTAGAACCAAGCAGAAGCTTAAGCTTAATATATAAAAGTACTAGAAGAACTGGTATTCTACTATAAAAAGGATACTTAAAGAACCCAAACCTAAATCTAATACTAACTCTGTAACCAACACCGAACCTAAACCTAAATAAGAAACCATATAAGAAACTAAGGACAATCTAAGCTTACTCAACACCTTAGACATCTATATAATTAGAGCTACTCCGCTAGCATGACTTGCCAGGAAACCAGAACACATGATCTTTACTATTACAATAGCCGATATTAAGAAGGCCTTAGCACTAAAGAAGCACACTAACCCCGCCACAAAGGTACCAGTAGAGTACTATGATTATTTAGATGTATTCTTATAAAAGGAAGCCAATAAGCTACTAGAACGCCGTCCATATAATTATAAGATTGTAGTTAAAGAAGGAAAATATCTTGGATTTGGACCCTTATACGGGATATCCCAAAACGAACTCCAAGTACTACGGAAGTACTTAGACGAATATCTAGATAAGGGTTTTATTAGAGTAAGTTTATCACCTATAGCCGCACCAGTAATCTTTGTTAAGAAACCTGGCGGCGGTCTACGCTTCTATATAGACTACTGAGCCCTTAACGCTGTTACTATTAAGAACCGATACCTAATCCCGTTAATCTAAGAGACACTGAACTGATTAAGTAAGGCTCGCTTCTATATAAAGCTTAATATTATCCACGCATTCAACCGCCTCCGTATTATAAAAGGAGACGAATGGCTTACTGCATTTTGTACTCAATATGGATTATTTAAATACTTAGTAATGCCATTTGGCCTTGTAAATGCCCTAAGTTTATTTTAATACTTTGTAAATGATACCCTGCGCCCATACCTGGACGTCTTTTATACTGCTTATATTGACGACATCTTAATATACAGCAATAATCTGGCTAAATACTAAAAACATGTTAAACTGATCCTGCAAGCCTTGCGCGGGGCCGGTCTATAATTAGATATAGATAAATGCGAGTTCTATAAAACGGAAGTCCTATACCTTGGACTCGTTATTTCTATAGACGGCGTATAAATGGACCCTAAGAAGGTCAAAGTAATTATAAACTGGTAAGAACCTGAGAACGTTAAGGACGTAAGGGCCTTTATAGGCTTCGCTAACTTCTACTAATGGTTTATTAATAACTTCTCCGCCTTAGTTTCACCCCTTATGGCCTTAACCTAAAAGGACAAAGCCTTTATCTTTAATAAGGAATGTAAGAAGGCCTTTGCTTATCTAAAGGTTATGTTTACTACTGCACCTGTGCTTTAACACTTCGACCCAGACCAAATAAGTGTTATAGAAGCTGACTTATCTGATTATGTTACTGGAGGCATTCTATCTCAATATAATAAGGAAGGAGTATTGCACCCTATAGCATACTTCTTGAAACGACTAAGCCCAGCCGAATGCAATTACAAGATCTACGATAAGGAATTGCTGGCGATTATTAGATGCTTTAAGCAATAGCAACTAGAACTGGAAGGAACTGGATTTCTGATTAAAGTTCTTAGCGACTATAAGAACCTGCAGTACTTTATAACTATGAAATAGCTAAGCCACTGTCAAGCCCGCTGGTTAGAATATCTGTCCTAATTCCAATTCTTAATTACGTACCGCCTAGGCGTTTAAGGCTAGAAGCCTAATGCCCTAACCTAACGTTTATAGGACGCACCAGCTTAAGAAGAAGCGCGCTTTTACCGCAATCAGACTCTGCTCTGCCCTAAGCTATTTAATCCCCCTGTTAAAGATCTTATAGTACACGCCCTTGAAATAACCGATCGAACTATTGAACAGATTATAGTCGACGAATATCTAAACGATGAATTTATCCAAGAGACGCTTAAGCTAATTTAAGACGGCGTTAGACGCTCTAAAAAGGTTTCTCTAAGCGAATACAAAGTCCGCGGAAACCACTTATACTACTGGAACCGCCTAGTTGTCCCTAATTATGATAAACTTAAGCTTAAGCTCCTTGAACACGTATATGACCTACTAGTAGCTAGCTACCCAGGCCGAGGAAAAACCCTGGAACTGCTTTAACAAGAATACTACTAGCTGAACATATATAATATGATATAAAGGTACGTCTCTAGCTACTATACCTGCCGACGAGCCAAAGCTTTATATAAGACGTATAACGGCTTTCTAAAGCCACTGCCTGTTCCGGACCGAAGATGGAAGGATATCTTAATTGACTTTATTGTTGATCTCCCTATAAGTAAAGGATGCACGAATATTATAGTAGTTATAGATCGACTATCTAAGATAAGACACTTAATCGCCTGCCCTAATATATTAACACCTGCCGTTGCCTAACTGTTCCTGGATTATGTATGAAAACTCTATGGACTCCCTAAAACAATTGTCTTTGATAGAGGCCGCCAGTTCGTCTCGGCGTTTTGGGAAGAACTGACTACCCAACTCCGCATTAAAGCACTGTTGTCTACAGCATATTACCCAGAAACGGATGGTCAAACGGAACGTGTAAATGCTATAATGGAATAGTATATTTGGATATACACGTCGTATTTGCAGGACGACTAGATAGACTGGCTTGCATTTACTAAATTTACTACAAATAACTCCGTTTTAGAAACTATAAAGGTCTCCCCATTCCTGGCTAATTACGGCCAGCACCCGCGAATAGGTTTTGAACCCTTTAGTAATGTTCCTCGCCTAGCTTATTAGGCCTTATAAGTTGCAGAAGCAAACAAATTTGTAAAAAAGATAGAAGAACTATAAGAGTTCCTTACTAACAAAATAATATGGGCCTAGTCTGTCTATAAAGCCGCAGCAAATAAGAACTGAACCCTAGCACTAGCTTACTAAATTAGTGACTTCGTCTAGCTAAACGCAAGAAATCTGAATACAAAACGACCTACTAAGAAACTTAACTGGAAGAACGCCGGCCCTTATAAGGTTGGAAAAGTTGTCTCTCCTTATACCTACTAACTAAAGCTCCCTAATACGGTTAAAATCCACCCTATATTCTATACGTTAGTCCTCTACCCTGCCGCCCCTGTATTAGACGCCCTACCTGGACAGATCCAAGACCCTCCCCTACCAGTTAAAGTGGATGGTGAGGATAAGTACCTTATTAAAAGAGTTAACGACATTAAGTATAACAAATGGAAACGCAAATATATATACCTTATAAAATGGAGAGGCTTTACTAAGCCCTTATAGGAACCCGTTGACTCTATAGGACTTACATAAGCCGCAGAAGACTTTCACGAACTCTACCTAGAACTACCACAGCCCCATCTCGCAGAAGCTCGAGTTTAAAGGGGGGGTACTGTTATAGGACACCTCTGTGACACCTTATATATGTCTACCTGTTTCTACTAACGCAGCAAGAAGAGACCGACCGTAAGATAGTAATCTGCTGGCAATCTACGGCAATTTAATAGCAATCTGCCGCATTCTACCATATTCTGCCAAGTCTAACAAATCCTGCCAAGTTCTGCTAGGACCGTTCCTTGAATCCTATCCTGCTCCGTGCACGTGTCGACTAAGTAACGAAACTAACGATATATACCCTTTCTCCCCGTTTCCTTACCTTCTCTCCTTACGCAACGTCTTGACTTTATCACGCAGTTCATGTATATAGCTTAATAATATCTACTTTGCTATATATTACCATCGCTTATACTCGCTCCGTAATAACTAGTATGTTACTAAAATGCTCTAGAGATTATGTCCCTCCTTATTAGTTACGGCCCTTTTTAAGGAGATATATTACGGAACGCGGGCAATAGCTATAAAGCGTATGTATTCGGGGAGTCTATAAGACGTTGCGCAATCGATCATAAGGGTCAAGGGCGTAAGGAGGTAATATACCCTCGCGTAGCTAACATAAGCTATACGTAAGGTATACACAAAAGCACGGGGTTCTCCTATAGAGGCCCCTATAGTTAGGTTCCATAACACTACCCCCCCTCCTATTAAGGCAGAGCTCCGGCAACGCTGTAGTTGCTATATATATATAGGGAGAAATGCTTAGGGTATCTAGAAGAAGGAATATCATTATAGGTATAATAGGCTTATACAGGTGCTTCTAACTTAAAGCTTATAGGTTACTACTATGCAAAGGTACTGGGCTATAGAGGGGAAGGAGGCTGTTAGGGACTTAGTAAGGTGCGAGGGTATCGCCAAGGCGCTAGTAGCAAGCGAGCTAATAGCGATTTTCTATCCTAGGGATAGAAAATCCTAATTAGTTAGCTTCTCCTTAGCGTCTAGAATCTAACCAATTAGACAACTTTAACCGGCGGTTAAAGTTCCTTAATATCTTATCAGAGTAGTTACATAACGGTAATATACAACGATTTAGCTATAACGGCTCCTATAGGGGATTAGGTATAAAATCTCTACTTAAGCCTAGTTTCTATGGGTTTATGTAGTAGAAATTACTAATTAGATCTTTTACGTTTTTAAAATCTTCCCATAGTTGCCATTCCGGCTAATCTATATTAAATCCTATATAGGTAGCTTTATAGTAGAGCCGCTATCCTCTACCTTTGCTAAAGTATTTAGAGTTAATAATTTGTTTAACAGTCCACTCCTTATAGTTCTCGTCTTCATTCTCATCTCGGATTAGTACCGGTAGGGGTTCAGGCTGTGTTTATCCTAGTAGAGGGTTAGGCTAGTAAAGGTATAGTAGCTATAGGTAAAACACAGGCTATATCCCACAGGTGGCTAAGGCAGGCGGGAGCTCTAGTTTATATATAGCTCCTCTATTAATAACTCGTTTAATCTAGTAGGGGCCAAGGTTCTTATAATTAAGTAACTTCATAGGTCTCTATATAGAGATATTACGTGCATCTAACCATACCCAGTCGCCAACACGTATCTCAGGTGGTGGTGTTCTATAGCAGTTAGCGAAGTAAGCTTATTTTACTTAGGCCCAGGCCATCTCTCCTTTACAGTAGTTAAGTAGGTCTTTTATACAGTCTGCATGTTAATCGGCAAGTAGCATCTTAAGGCGTTTTCTATATAGCAGTTTCTTATTAATAGGCTCTAGTGGCTCTATACCGGATTATAGGTAATATCCTTTATTTACAAAGAACGGGGTAAGTCCTATAGTGGCTAAGACGTGGTTATTTGCTGCAAATTTACCTAGCGGAAGGTAGTCTACCCAGTCATCCTAACTATAGGCGACTACCTATCATAAGTACGCCTTTATACTAGCGTTAGCGTTTTCCAGTTATCCCGCAGTTTTATAGTAAAAGGATATAGACATCTTAATAGAGATGCCAAGGCGTTAGCAGATCCACCTCTATACGTCAGAGTTAAATTACGTGCCTTAGTTAGACGTAATAGAGTCAGGTAACCCATATAGTCAGTAAACTTCACGGAGGAAGGCGTTAGCAACGTCGCTTACAGCTACGCCTTTAGTTAGGACATAGTGGCGTTCTTTTATAAGTTAGTATATTATCATAAGGATATTCTTATAGGTTCGGCCATATCATTTACAAGGCGGTAGGTCAACAACGAAATCTATAGCGATATCTGCCCATCATCATATAGGTACTGGTAGAGGGTATAGCAGTCCTTAGTACTTTATATAAAATGCTTTAGCACATTTACAGCTATAGTAGGCGCTTATAAAGCGTTCAACTAAGTCTATCATTTTAGGCCAGAAGTAGTATTGGCTAAGAAGCTTATAGGTTCCTCCTTTGCCTAGGTAGCCACTTAATTAGAGGTCATAGGCCATTTAAATTAGTTGCCATTACAGGTCTTCTAAGTCGGGGATAAATAGACGGCCTCTATAATAAAGCCTATTCTCTTTTACTTCTAAGGCTGTCATATTAATCTAGCCTAAGCTTTAGAGGTTAGTAGGCAATATACAGGTACCGGCAATCTTTACAGCAATCAGTTAATACAGTAATAGGTCAACAAGGGTGTTATATACTGCGGTAATAAGTTCATCAATTTTAGGGGGTAACTCTAGTTCTATAGTATAAAGCTAAGGGGTAGTTAGTTCTATCTTGGGTAATATACCTAGGGCTAAGTTTCGTGCTTTTAGGATTATTTATTATTGGAATTAATTATAAGGGTCATCTTCTAACTAAGAAAGGTCTTATAAACGGCGTATTAGGCTATTAGGCTTAGTACCTTATACTCCTAGCCTATATACAATTTTAAAGTTAAAACCAAAGAGGAACTCGTTCCAACGTACTTAGCATCAATTTAGTTATTTTATAGTTATAAAGTACTCAAGGTTGCAATAATCTATAAAAACCTTAGTTAGCTGGTCAGGTTCTACTAAGGAGAGTTCCGGTTAAAATTCCTCAAACACTTATACAATTGCAAGAAGTTCCTTATCATAGATCTCATAGTTACATTTTTATAGTATAAGCTTAGACGAGTAGAATGCAACTAGGTAAAAGAGACCATTATTACCTATCTAGGAGAGGACGCCCGCGTTAACGTAGTCTAAGGAGTCAGTCTTAAGGTAGAGTTGTCATCCTAGTATAAAGTAAGCTAGAATAGGTACTTTAGTAAACACATCTTTTAGGTCTTAGAACGCCTTTTCATATTTAGGCGTCCAGATAAAACATAGATATATTTTTCTTCCTTTTACAAAAAGGCCCTTTATTTGCATTATTACTGTAAGTAGTGCTATAACACCTAAGAAGTTGTATATAAATTTCTAATAGAAGTTGGCAAAACCAAGGAAGGCTTATACATCCTTAATACAAGTAGGGGTTTGCCATCCAGTAATTATACATACTTTTTTAGGGTCCATACGGACACCCTTAATAGTGACAATTAGTCCAAGGTATTTTACTTCTATAACTAAGAATTCGCACTTCTTTAAATTAATATAAAGTCCTACGTCTCTAAGGCGCTGTAGGACCTTTCAAACGTACTCAGTATGCTTAGAAGGGTCGTCGCTATAAATAAGTATATCGTCCAGGTACGCGGAGTAGAAGTCGTCAAGGTAATCCTATAAGGCATTATTAATATAGCTTTAGAAGCTGCCTAGGCCGTTATATACACCAAAAGGCATAATAGTATATTCAAATTGGCCAAAGCGCGATATAAATATGGTTTTCCATTTGTCACCTTCCCGTATTTAGAGGCGGTTAAAGGCGGCAATAATATTAAGTTTAGTATAGATTTTAGCTTAGCTAAGCCGTTTAAGGGTCTCGCGTATAAGTGGTACAGGGTATCGGTTCTTAATTATAATAGCATTAAGTCCTCTATAGTCAACGCAGAATCAAATACCTCCTCCTAGCTTTTTAGTAAGGAGGATAGGGGCAGCTGCTAGGGACATACTAGGATAAATAAACCCTTTATTAAGGTGCTCATCAATATACTTTTTAACAACTAGGAGTTTGTCTTTTAACATTAGGTAAAGTCTCTTATAGGGCAGCGTTTTTCCTTATTTAATATTAATAGCATAGTCGTTAGGTTAATATAGGGGGAGTATATCTACGCTCTTTTATAAGCATACATCAATAAAGTTATAGTATCTCTTAGGGAGGAGCTTACGGAGTTCCTCATTAATAAGTCCTTTTTTAAGCTTTATAAACTTCTCAAAGTCTAAGGGTAAAAGTCCGTAGAGTTCTATAGGGGTATTATTTTCTAGGAGGTTAACTATATCTATCCTATTACTATAGAGGACGTGGTCCTAATCTTTATCAAGCTTATATAGTCATAATCAAAAGGCTGCGGCAACGGTCCAGCCTTTCCTATATACTATGCGGTAAAAGGCCGCGGCGCTTACATAGTAGCAGTTAGTCATAGGTGGGGTAATAAGGGTTTCCCTAGGTTAATATCCTAGGGAGTAGATAGAGGCGGCTAGGCCATGCCCTAGGCAAGTCTCTCTATAGTATTTAGAGTTAAAGGTTACTTCTCTCTTTTGCTAGTTAATAGCAGGGTTATATTATTCGAGCTAGTTTATTCTAAGAATAATAGGGTAGTTCACAAGTGGTATAACATAGGCCCAAAGCTCCTCCTAATGTCCATTTATATTTAGGTAGAGTTATGCCATATAGGTAATCTTTTATACAGTACAACTACCATTAGCGAGTTATAGGGCGCGGGCTTTAGCAAGGGGTAAGGTAGGTAGGTTATAAGTGTATATAAATTAGGTATCTACAAATTTATTAGTAGCTCCGCAGTTAATTATAAAACAGGTTTTATATTATTTCTTAGCAGTAGTTCCCTCTATAGGTAAAACTATTTACTTCCATCCTTCTATTCTTACTAAGCTATCTATTAAGCAAGCCAATATATAGATCCCTCTATTATTGGAGTGTCCCAACCTACAACTTAGGGCTAGGACTTTGCGTTTTCCGCTTCCGCATCTAATTCTACTACCATTACTGCATCTTCGTCTTGTGCGGTAGCGGCGCATAGCAACATATTTAGTGTCCAGGGCATAGGGTTAGGTATTTAACAGCAGCTACTAAACCTAGCCATTAGGCAGTTTAGGCTATAGCTATAACAGCCTTCTTAATAGCATCTATAGCAACGCCTTAGCTTCCGGAGTAGCTCGCGCTCTCCGTCTAGTAGCTTCTTCGGGAAGGCTGGTATAGAGAGGTCGATATTAGGACCAGTAGTATTACTTAAGGTAGTAGGCGTTAGTGGTTTAGTAGGTCTAGAGGGCTTCTATAGGGAGGTCTTCAGGTAAGGGTTTACAGTAGTAATCTAGTTCAGCCGTCATTTAATCTTCCATAGGGCTACTACCATATCGTAAATATTGTTATAGTTGTGGCTAGTGGCTGCGTAACTAAGGCGATAAGTAACTTTTTTAAGGAAATCTTCCTGGTCTTTAGCGTTGTCTTAGGCAAGGACTCCGGTGTATTCCTAAAATTTAACATAGAACTTATTAAATAATTCAGTAGGACTTATCTTTAGGGCGCATAGTTTAGCTTAACTAGTAGCCACTAGGTTATAGTCACGGTATATTTAGTTAAGGTCGTTAAGGACTTTCTAGTAGGACTACCACTTCCAAAGACTGCTAGTCTCCCATTAAGCAAAAAGCCTATTAAACAGGATGCCCTTTATTCATCCAATAATATAGCCAATCTTAGTATCTTCTGTGGGGAAAAGGCAGGCGCTCTAGGCCAGTTTCTCGCGGGTTTATATCTTCCAGTAGCTATATTCCTTACGGTTACCCTCAAAAATTAGGGGATTAGGGTAGCGTATATTAGACCCTATAATAGTAGTTTAGGTTTAATTATTATGGCTTTCATCATCACCACTACTATAGTAGGGGTTCCCGTTAGGTAAAGCTACTCAGCGCTAACCTTCCGTTAAGCGTTAAGTAGGTAAGATTACTGGGGGCGTAGAGACTTAGGTAGCGTTATATACAGTAGAGAGGTGTCTAGTATCATTATAAATATACTCGTTAAGCTAAGATTATAGGTATTTAATTATACCCTCTCTCTTAGTAACCGTAGCAATAAGTATAATCTCGGCCTTCTTTAATCGTTAGACGTCATGTTCAGACGCACAGAGGTCATCTTTAATCTCTTAGCATATATTATCAGCAAGCGCCTCACAAGCTTATAGGTCTTAGATAATATCATAATCTTAGGCAGCACGCATCTCAGCTCATATAAGCTTTAGATAGTAGTTCTATAGAAGGCGGTAGTATTTATTAGGTTCTTATGCTACCATTTTTACAAACATCTCAGCGTCTCATATCTCGATCTCAATGGGTAGTAGCCCTTTAGCTTATTTATCCATGGTTATATAGTTAATAAAGAATAAGATATTATTAATGTCCCCCTTATAGTCGTTATAGTCTTTTAAGCCACTAGGCTTCCCTTTAGGGGTTAAGGCTAGGGTTAACAAATTAAATCCTCCTAGGACTAATTAGTGTCGTGGTTTTAATATAGGTATTGGGTTGTTCTTTAAGTTTAATATAGTGGCTAGTAAGGAATTTCGTCTTACTATTATTGATTCTTTGGGAGTACAAAGTAAGGTAACTTATGGACACGCTACTTCTAGCAGTGTCTGCGGTATTGTGGAGACGTAGAATTGGTCATAGGCTGAGCGTTAGTAAAGAAAAAGGCGCAACATAATATCACGGAACGCGGGCAATAGCTACAAAGCGTATGTATTCAGGGAGTCTACAAGACGTTGCGCAATCAATCATAAGGGTCGAGGGCGTAAGGAGGTAATATACCCTCGCGTAGCTGACATAAGCTGTACGCGAGGTGTACGCAAGAGCACAGGGTTCTCCTATAGAGGCCCCTACGGTTAGGTTCCGTAACAGATATAACTTTCTTGCTAGTAAGGTAGTACTTATTAGCAGGAACAAGAATATACAATAAGCTTAACATGGCAGACTAGTGGTAAGAGACGCAAGAGCAGCTACTACTTAGCGCAACTATAGTGCTAATTATATTAGCTAGTGATAAGACCTAACTAATATAATATACCAGCGGCAAGAAAGCATGGCCGCTCTATATTTTAATTAGAAATATTAAACTATATATTTAACGATCTGTAAATTAACCAGCCCTATTGCTACTTATATACCTCCTAGTCTATATACCTGGTAACCAAATAATATAACTAGTGGTGCAATATAAGGCCCTCGCGGCCATCCTTAAATATATACTTTAGCGATAACTTTACTGCTTGTACGGTTATGCTAATAATGCCTACAGCGTTAGAGAAAGCTGGCAAAGAAGGAGTATATCTCCTATATACAAATAGCCAGGATTAACACTGCTTTCCACTTCTAGCTATATTTATGGCTGATTATAAAGAATAGGTCACGCTTACAGGTATTAAAAGTGGCCGCAAATATTCGATTTGTTATATATATATAAATAAACGGTATAATCTAACGACTACTATTTAGCAACTATAGCTGTTCTATATATACCAATTGACAAAAGACTAAATACAAATGCAGCAGGAAGGTTGCGATACTAATAAGAAAGATAACTTGGATTATATTTAGCCATTCCGCAACTTTATATAGGGCCATAATCTATCTAATATTTATAAGATAATGGCGCCTGATTTCCTATATTAGGTGCTTAAAGGCCTTACTAGTAAACACCTTATGCACTAAATTAAGGGGCTTATACAAAGCGAAATATAGGCTAGAAAATATTGGGGCCTCAATATCCCATATATAGATGGTTACGGCCAGGAGATATTAAATGTTAATACACTTATTACCACCCGCTTTGTATAGGTGGAGCGATTTACTAATATAATAGTGTGGGATAGCTAGGCAAATGTCGGCCAATAGACAGAAAAGATATATAAATCTCTGTTACAATAATTGGTCCCCACTATAGCACCCTTGCTAAAATAGAACAAAGGCGCCATGCTATTTATCCAGGTGTTTATGGACTTCACTATACTATCTTAATATATATTACACAACGAATTAACCATTAGGTACCTAGCATCAGCTATTTATAGAATAGACAAGATAAAGGATGTATTCCTTCTATTTTGACTAAGCAAGGTAGGACTACCACACTTTAATATTCCTAAGCTGTATGCTATTACCTACTATCTAAAGAGCATCTAGTGACTAGGGGCAATTGGAGGCACAGATATAGAGTATTTAGAGCAAGCATATAAGCTATAGAAGGCATTCTACCGCAGGACTAATAAACGGAATAACTACGAAGAGCAGATGCTATAATATAACACTATATATCTTAATATAATGCTTCGGAACGGACTTAAGCTATAGGCGTCAACTAATATAATTAACACAGTAGACCTAATAAGTGTAATATAGACAATACGACTAGGTCCTATAGTTAATGTATATATATATTGCTTATATATGTAGAACTTTAATAACTATATAGCTTAGATACTTTAAGACTAGAGAATTAATATATCTATCTAGCGTACGGTTAAAGAGGTATAGCGCTGGATGGAGATTACTAACCTTACATCTAAACTGGCCCCCTTTGTAAGGGAATGCCGTAAGTAGATTAACGGAATCTGGCAAATAGACTGGAACATTAACTAACTAGAGGCCGATAATAATTAGGTGTTAAAGATACCCCTAAGTATTTATTACAGCGTTATATGCTATATTCGCCTTAAAAAGGACGCCACTAACACTAATAAGCTTAATAAGGTATTTGCTTAATATACCCCGTTATAAGCTAACACTAGAGCCCCCCACTATAATGCTATAATAGTGCGAGAATACGAGCAGGTAAATAACAGCCTCTATAGCAATAAAGTGGGGAGGCTTTGTCTGCTACTTATAATCTAGGATACTGGGTAATTAGATAGTAAGGGCAAATACCTAAAATACGCTAGTGTGTTGGTAGAGACCCTCTAAGTTTATAACGGTGGCAAGATTAACATAAGAACTAAAATGCTTAGAGTGCAGAGCATAAAGCCGTCTAATAGCAGGATAAAATGCACGCTAGATACCCTCTAGATATATAACATTAACTATATTATAAGGCCTATCTTACTTGTGCTAATAGACATTAACGTTACAGACTATTTCTTTGTGAATAACTATAGCGATTGGGATATATATAATACTATATATAATAAAGACTTCGAGCGAATAAATAGGGCATAGGTAAATATATATATAAGAAAACAGGCTCGTACTAGGCGGTAAATAAATATAACTAAGCCGAAATAGCGGTAAGTTATAACTAGCGGCGCTAGATTGCAATAAAGGGGTAAATTGCCGCGACTATAATAAACTAGAATATAATACCACTATATATTACCCTCTACGCGCTAGCTACCATTTATATCCTATATACTGTACCCTCTACCTTAAGAGTAGGTAAATATTGCGAGGAACTAGGCTTCTATATTGTAACGGAACCTTGTAGCAGGAACTACGGTGGGTCCTATTATTAGGCTAGGTATATAGGTAAGAACAAATCAACAACGTAATAACAACTAGTGGAGTAGTTGCCTAATAGATTAACTCCAATTATATTCTAAGATTTACTACAAGGAGAGAACTATCTATAGTAGGGACTGAGGTCCTTTAAATACATAACCATACTCCTAAGAAATCCTCTCTTGTACATAAGGTATATGTTGTCTATATTAAACGTAACGTCCCTTCCGTTTAATATAGTTAATACGTTTAACACTACATAACCTTAGTTACTATTCCTTATTATATAGTTCCACCAGTTCCATCCTAGACTATACTTATATTAACCAACTAGCTTCCTTTAACTCTTCTCTAAGTAGTTGTAATATTGTACTTAAGCTGTCCATAATACTATCTCCCTCCTCTTTATCTTTGTCCTTAAAGATTCCTAATATCTCTAAGTTGTCTACTAGAGGTGTAATGTCCGTTTAATTAATTTAGTTAATATTATTACTTATTATACCTAAAGCTTCTTCTTCTCTTTCCTAGGTAGAGTGCCGCCTATATACTATCTCCTTAATACTATCACTTGGTAAAGTAATAGCAATTCCTTGCTCTAGGTACGCGAAAGAGGGGTTAGTCTATATTATACTAGCAAGTCCTTTGTCTTAATAGCCTTCCTCTTATTCTAAGTGCACTAAAGCAAACATTTGATTATCCTGCGACGTTCGCTCTATCTCTAACACTAAGTATACACATTCTATAACTCTTAACAGTCTTTAAGTTCCCTAAGTAACTTGTTATAGGGTCTTGTGTTTAATCTACCGCTGTAAAGCTTAATAGTAAGCTGGCCTCTGCGCTGCTCACGGTTTAATATGCCTTAGAAGAGTCCGCACGCATCCTTAAAGCCCAATGTCTAGCTTATGCTTATCTCCAACATCTTAAACGTGTTCATAAGAAGGTTTATTCTAAGGAGTAGAAACTTGTTTAATAGAGTCTATCTAAGCTGGGTAATAAAAGGACTAGCTCTCCTTCTATAAGGGAAACAACTTTAAGTAGCTCGGCAATTGCTCCTCTTAGGTCCCCCTTAGGTAACTTATTTTTTGGCAATCCTTTCTTATTAATACTACCTAACCTACTTTCTTTTAATACTCCTATACCTTTCCTATAGCGTTTTTTAGGTTGCTTAGTGGTTCCTAGGTAGTCTTACTATAGCCTATCTACTTTACTTTATACTATGTTTTGTTATCTATGTCCTTATAACTAATAACCCTTAAAACTTGCTATTTGTCTTTCTTTTGTCCTCTATATATGTCTGCCTTATACACTGGTGGTTTAACGTCTCCGTATGCTAGTTCTAGTATTATAACGTGTTATACTGGGTAGATCTTTATTTTGGCTAGTAAGTTTAACTTATATATAACTAATAAAATTCTCTATATAATTTTAAAAGGTCCTAGTCTAATGTGGTCTAATTTCTTGCTTAATCATCTACTCTTAAAATTTTTGTGTAGTAGCCACACTTTATCTCCCTCCTTAAGATCTAGTCCCTTAGATCTCCTAGCATTATAGTACCTTTTTATTTATTCTTATACTAACTTAGCTGTTTCTTTAAGGTCTATATAAAGGTTTATTAACGTCTCTATTCTTTACTTAGCTGTGCTACTCGTCTTTTTTGCTTAATGTGGCGATAATAATGTTCTTAGTTCATACCCATAGTTTGCTTTAAATAGTAATGTCCCCATTTCTTCTTGTGGTGTTGTATTATATATAAACTATATAACTGGTAATAATAATACCCAATTGTTCTATACGTAATTAATATAGTGCCTTAGATACTATTCTAGTATCTAATTTAGTCTTTCCGTTTATCTATCCGTTTATAGATAATACGCTGTAGAGGTTACTACGCGAACTCCTTACTCTGCTAAAAACACTTTTTAAAATGCTGCTATAAATCTTAGATCTCTGTCTAATATAATCTTATTTAGTGCTCTATATCTTGCGAACACTTCTTTTATATAGATTCTAGCGATATTTTCTGCTAATATCTCTTCTATATACGCTATAAAGTATCCCCACTTTATAAGCTTGTCCACTATTACTAAGATTGCGTTATGATCCTATCCTATAATAGGATCTTTTAACTTTAGTAACTTAACAATAAAGTCCTATAATATAACCTCCTATGGTCTTTCTAGTACTTTAATAGGTTGTAGCTCTCTATACGGCTTATACCTTATTGGTTTATTTCTTTAGCAATCTAGATACTCTTTTATAACTTATCTTGCTAGTCCCCAAATTCCTTAAATAATGTACTTTTCTTAAAGTCTTAACACTAAGCCTATAGCTCCATTATGTCCTTATATTATTCCCTTATAGAATTCCTTTACAAATTCTTCTATAATAGACTTAGGCATATATATTACTTCTCTATTTTTGTATTGCTCTAAGTCTGGATCCTCTACTTATATCTCTTGAATCTTTTATATCCAATTACTTTCTGATAATTTATAGATCTAACTTTCTATAATTGCTATAATTCTTAGATAATTATACCTAATTAATCCATTTTAATCCTTTTGTAACAAAGCTCCTAATAGCTTTTTATTACTTTATAGTTTAGCTTTTCTACTTAGAGCATCTACTTGTGTATTATCTATACCCTTAGTATACTAAATCTTAAAATGGTATTCTGTAAGCATTTCTGCCCATCTAACCTGTCTTTAGTTGAGTTCCTTTGTTGTTAGGAATCCTATAAGGTTCTTATAGTCCGTTTTAACCATAAATGGTTTCTCTATACCTTATAAGAATGCTCTCTATTCCTTAAGTGCTGCTACTATACCTAGCAACTCCTTATTGTAGATGTTGTAATTTAACTCTAGTAGTGTTATCTTTTAACTATAGTATGCTACTGGATGCTATGCGTCCTAGTGCTTCTATAATAAGTATACTCCTAGTGTAAAGTCTAATACATCTATCTTAATAATTGTTTCTAACTTTGGTTAATAGATCTTAAGGATTAGTTCTTAGATAAACAACTCTTTAAGTTCTTAGAACAGCTTCTTCTACTTACTACCCCAAACCTATAGTTCCTCCTTCTTTGTTAGTCTTGTAAATAGCTTAATACTTTTTAACTACTGTGCTATAAACCTCCTATAGTAGTTATAAAACCCTAGAAACGATCTTAACTGTATAACATTTTCTAGTTCTTGCTAACTTACTATAGCTTTGACTTTTTTTAGGTCTATGCTAATCTTTCCTAGTTTAATAATAAATTCTATAAAATTGTTTTTCTTTATAAAGAACTCGTATTTCTTAATTACTACTAGCACCTGTTCTTCTTATAGTCTCTTTAAGACCCATTTAATGTGTTTTTTATGTTCTTCCTCGTTCTCTAAGTAAATAATAATATTATTAAGATATGCTATAATAAATTCATCTAGGTGTTCTCCTAATACACTATTAATTTGTTTTTAGAACGTTGCTAGTATATTTATAAGTCTAAATTGCATAACTAATGGCTTATATAGTCCTTTCTTTAACCTAAAAGCTGCTTTCTACTTATTGCCTTCCTTAATTTTGATTTAATGGTATACCTACCTTAAATCTATCTTTATAAAGATCTTCGCGTTGCCTATCCTATCTTAGATTTTGCTAATTAAGGGTAAAGGATACCTATCCTTTTTGGTAATACTGTTTAGCTGTTTATAGTCTATATACATCCTAAGTTTTCCGTTTTTCTTTAGGATAAATAGTACTGGATATACTGCTAATAACTATAATAGTCTAATATATCCCTTATATAAGTTCTCCTAGACAAACTCTTTAAGCGCTACTAACTCTGTTTTAGTAAGCTTATAAATTAGAAAGAACCTTAAACTTATTTCTTCTTCTAATTATATCTTATAGTCCTATACTGTATACTTTAATAGCTTTTTACTTTCTAGTAACTATAACTTTTTACTATACCTATAGTATCTCTTTAGTATATAACTTAAGTCTCGCTTAGTCTCTTTGTATATCGCTCTAACTTAGTACTATACCAACTTGGTTTGCTGTTGCACTTTATATCATTAAGTATCTCTAATATCAACCTAACCTATAACCTAATTAACCTTTAGATTATACTCCTATAACTAAGGTATTTCTAGTATTGCCTTGTCCTGTCCCAATGGTAGGATATTAAAAGATATTCTTACTGGTCTCCCTTTAACAGTTAACTAAATAGGTCCTGTTCTAAGATTAATAATACCTCCTCTATAAGCTATCTAATCTTCTAAAATTGTTATAAGTGGATATGGGTATTTCTTCTATCTATATAGTAACCCTATTCTTTCCACTGCCTTTAGTAATATGTGGTTCCTTATTACTCCACTATCTATTAATACCTTAAACTGTTAATCTTGCCATTTAACTTATAAATTTAGGTATTATCCTTAAATTTCTTTAAGGGTCTAAGGCTCTAATACTAGTTCCCTCTAGTTCTATACGCTTCCCCTTTTTCTAATTCTTGGCTGCTAGATCCTGCTTGTACTTAGTCTAACTTAGGCTAATACTTAGTTTATTTCTTTTCCTTTATATACTATAGATAAGTATTCTCTAAGCACTCCCACCACTATTATCCATCTAGGTATTCTTCTATAAGGAATCTTCCTGGTTAAAGTGTTAAGTCCCCTTAACCTTATACTTCTACTAGGTGCTATCTATATATATATTTAGCGTTTCTAAACCGCTTTTCCTCTGGTGCCTAATATATCCTTACTAGGTACTTCTAGTTCTTGTCTTTTAGTGCTCTATATATATTACACATATTATCCACACAAGCTATCCATAATAGTGTATAATGCGCTATATATTTTGGATTAACTCTAGGTTTATCTTTATTCTTAAGTTTAAACCTATACCTAGTTAACCTAACTACTAGTATCTCTATTGTAGGTACTAAGATTTATTATTCGCTTCTTTAATCCCTAGATCCTTCTTCTAGGTTCTTTAACATTATAATTAATGCTCCTTTAATATGACTTATACGTTTCTTCGTAATAGGTTGGTCTTAGACAACTTTTTTATCTAGCTATATATAAAAGTCTTCCTATTTATTGTTATGTCGTTACCTATACCACTTTCCGTACAATTGGTTTAGTGTATATAGTCTATCTATTAAAAAGTACCTTATTATCGCTATATTATAATATCCTTTAGTATATCTTTCTTTAAACTTTATTAGAATATCTAGATCCTTTTTTTATTCCAGTTTATCTAACCACTTTACCCTAGGTGTCCCTGCACTTAGCCTATTAGTAACTCTTTATACGGGTGCTCTATCCCTTATACAACCTAGTATAGCTAATCTCTTATCTAGCTTTTGCTCTTGCTATATAATGATTTTTGTTCTAAACTTATCTATAGTTTCTTATTTTCTATATCTTATAGCTAGATCCTTATAGTCGTCTTACTTTTTAATCCTAGTATTAACTTTTTAATTTTTAGGCTAAACACTATGTTTATCTGGGACTGTTAACATTCTTATTTATTCCCTAAACTTATAGTTTTTAAACTTGCGTCCTGTACTCATTTATTTGTTACTAAACTAAGTTACTGCCCTTTTCTATCAGTTTTTGTCCGTTGTGGGTCCTTAGGTATGTCTTATCTTATCTTAAAAATCTTAAGCGTCTTATATCTCTTCTTAAGAATCTTAAGCCTGTGGCCTTTTACCTTTATTAAGTAATAAGCTAGCACTAGTAGTTATCTACTTACTTAGTTTCTTTTAAACACTACTCCTATTATCTTATAAAGCAATGGAAATTATATCTAATAGTGTTATAATACCCGTTACTGAACCTCATTCTGTAATAGTCTCAGTCTTTACTTCTATTTTAACCTTTTTAAGGTTTGCATGCTTCTAGTAAGCTACCTTCATTACCTTATTATTGGTAAATGCTTCGCCTATATTAAACTTGTTGTCTTTAATGTCTGATCTATAAGCTGGTTTACTAGTTTCTTTAAACTTAGATAATAATGGCTCCTATAGCCAATAGCTTGCGCCATACTTAGCGTCCTTATAAATTTGGTATATATTATTATAACAAAACACAAAACTATTAATTGAACATTCTTTCGTTCCTTATAGTGCACTATTATCCCTCTATATATACGTGCTGTCTGCTAGCCTTGTTCCCTTTACTATGTAATTACTCTAACCACCTCTATAGTCTCTGGCGAAATGACCTTATTTTCTATAATTTATATAAGCTCCATCTCTAAACCACTAATTTTGCTATAGAGTCCGCCTAAATATCTTTTGCTACTAAGATCCCTAGTTTAGCCTCTGCTCCTTAATCCTTTAATTACTAGATCCTTAACCTCTAGGTTTCTATAGTTTCTTTTTCCATCTTTAGGTTTCTCTAGTACCGCTTAGGTCTATTAGCTCTGCGCCATTCCATAGTTTTTAACTCTATATCTACTATTACGTACTCTATACCTTATATAACTGTAGAACTCTATCTTACCCTTTCTTAGCTTGTTCTCTTTAATAGATCCTATTACCAATCTTTATTAACTAGTTTATTAACTCTCTTAAAGTATCCGTATCTTCCATTAGAATAATTACGTCCTAGACTTTAGCCTTAAGTCCCTGTTTATACTATACTATAAGCGCCTTGTTGTTCCACTTAACCTATATAGCTAGTGTTTAAAACTACATTGTATACTTAATTACTAAAGTGCGTTATACTAAGTTCTAAAGCTTTTGTTTTGCTATAGTTATAGCCTCTAGGTCTCCAAATATCTGTGTTAACTATTTTGTAAACCTATTCTAACTGGCGAATATATACTGTATGTCCTGGTTAGTAGTTGTTATACCATTAGCCTATATCTCTGTAAGATATAGTTTAAACTACTTAAGTGCTCTCCCTATTAGGAACAATCCTGCATAGGCTACTTAATCTAATAATATTACTAACTTCACTCCTTCCTATATAATCTTAAAGTGCATCTATGTAAGAAACCCCTTAAGCTTTAACCTTTCTCCTAAGAACCGTTTAATTAAAGGTAACTTAATCTTTACTGCTCTGATTCTATTAATGCGTTCTTTAAGTATCCTATTATTATTTTATAAGTAATTAACTATTTCCTATAACTAACCTTGCGTAACCACTTGAGAATCCTTATCATCTATACTAGTATCACCTAGCCCTAAGGTTGTGGCTGCCATTAACGTTATTGCGACTAGTACTTTAGGTGGCATATTATTTAATCTTATTTAATACCATAACCTTAGTAGTGAATATGTAACGGAATCTTGTAGTAGGAACTACGGTGGGTTCTATTATTAGGCTAGGTATGTAGGTAAGAACAAATTAATAACATAATAATAACTAGTAGAGTAGTTGTCCTATAGATTAACTCTAATTATATTCTAAGATTCACTATAAGGAGAGAACTATCTACAGTAGGGACTGAGGTCCTTTAAATACACAACTATACTCCTAAGAAATCCTCTCTTGTACATAAGGTACGTGTTATTTATATTAAACGTAACGTCCCTTCCGTTTAACATAGTTAATACGTTTAACACTATATAACCTCGGTTACCATTCCTTGTTATATAGTTCCACCGGTTCCATCCTGGACCGTGCTTATATTAACCAACTAGCTTCCTCCAACTCTTCTCCAAGTAGTCGTAACATTGTACTTAAGCTGTCCGTAACATATATAGTATAGAAAAAATATCACACAAAGTAGGACCCTATATTATGGTAAGGCAATCTAATCGCCCCGTTATAAAGCCTAATAAATAGTTAGGCCGCCCTCCCAACTCATTATTATAAGTTAGTTAAGGCACTTTTCTATCTATACTCGGCGAGAAAACCCTAATTTATACCATAAAAGTTAAATAGGTTGTTGTTTAAAGCATGTTAGGTATAAGACTCCAGACCATCTAGCGTCTCCTAGGGAAGTAAGGTGTATGCAAAAGCCAAATAGTTCTACTAGACTGATATACTTATCCTCTACCCATCCTATAGAAAAGTAAATAAAGATACTATAAGTTAAGTAGTAGCTCCTAAGATGATCTGGATCTTAAAGGGGATAATATTAAGCTCTATACTATAATTGTCTCCGTTAAAAGGCAAGGCTATTATTAATATTATTATATACTATAGTACGACCTATTATTATTAATTTCGATAACGTTATCCTAATAAATAGTCCTGTTCTTATTGAATAAAAGTCTATAAACCCTAAGTGACCCCAAGACATCCAAAACCCATACTTAAAAGAAACGTATGCGTTACTTAGATGAATAACCGCTATAGAATGACTTTGGATGATGTATAAAGCAGCCACTTAGCCTAGTTAATATAAAGATATATAGTATTGCTTAGACACGTCTTGTTATATAAATAATAATAGGCTCTATGCCTAAAGAGCTCTATCTCTCTCCCTAGCTAGAAACAAACATAAGCGGTCTAAATACACTAATAAAGTAGACGTGGAAAGAGGTGATTGCTATTGCAAACTGTTATAAAGGCCCAACAAATAGAGCATTAAGTATGCTACCGGGGCCAGCGGTATATAGGGTTTGCAGTCCTTAGATTTAGTAGCACTGTGCTAACTAATTTTCTAGTTATATGACCAGCTCAGCGTGTTTTAGTGTGCTATAATAAATATAGTGCGTAATACCGTTGCCGGGAGCTATAACTACCTTAAACTAGATACTAAGGCCGTGGCAAAGGAAGTAGAGAAACTACTTAAGGATAACCGCTTTACGCTTAGTGGCCCAGTTAGTACTCTGCCTTTTACTATACCTAACTAACTAAGGCTAAGATGGAGAGATAAGATTTAGGGCGCTAATTATTATATACTGTATTAAGCGTGTGTTCTTTAATACTGGGCTAAGGTTATTTACCCTTAATAAGAATAGTGCTAACCTCTTCTCGCCTATTACAGCCAATACGATATAGCTTATATGCGTAGTAATTTAATATGCGCTTAAGGACTATAGAAGCGGAATATAGGTAATTTATAAGTTTAAAGCCAACGCTATAGTTATAGGTAAAACTATAGGAAGCCTTTTACTATAACGTCTTAGCCACCCAGACGAGACAGCCACCCACCCGAGACAGTGCACGGGCCTCCTAGGAAAATCAAAATCAATTTGACCTCAAAATCAACCCTAAAATCAACCCAAATCAACCCAAATCTA
>Ga0307507_10004602_pt1 | contig 24088 bp, 28 predicted proteins | sample 7_EM_MG_FD_207223 | JGI IMG/M metagenome (GOLD analysis project Ga0307507, IMG submission 207223) | Populus trichocarpa ectomycorrhiza microbial communities from riparian zone in the Pacific Northwest, United States - 7_EM | ecosystem: Host-associated > Plants > Roots > Unclassified | place...
AAATATACCCCCCCCCCCCCCCCCTAACCCCGCTCTCAAGGAAGTACCTCCCCGGGCCCGGAATGGGTACAGTACGTGCCCAAGTCTGACTACAATACCTGAAAAAGGGAGAATGCACGCGCAGGCCGGTACTATGATTACATACCATCCGTATTTATCCATATGTTTCTATAATGCAATTATTATCACGTGATATAATATTCGATGTTCTCTGCATTAGAGCACTGTACCTTACGATCCTTTTAGCTTATGGCACGATTCATCATGCTTATGCGTGCTTGCTGGGCTCGTAATTGAACGAGGTTGGCGAATATGACTGCTATGGCATGACGCTCATGTCTGGGCAAAGGCCCTAGGTTTCGGTGGTGTGTGGTGGCAATAGCGTTCACGGACGTCACTCAATTACGAGTATTCATTCGTATCTGGGGTCTTGTATCCTCGGATAGATATTGGATGATTCATGAGGGCTCACTCATGAGAAGTTGCAACTGCCAAGTCTCTTTTTCGCTTTTTCTTGCGTAGGGGGCGGTTTCCGGTCAGGGTTTGTGTAGTTGGTTAGTTGTGCTTAGGTTATGGGGGTATTTAGGGATTACTGGATTTGGTCTGCTAGGGAAGGGGTAGTCTGTCGTGGGCTACTATTAGTTATTTTGGGGGGGATTTGTGGAAAATTGAGGTATACATGTAAATGGATGGCCGGAGGGTCTTGGTGGTTCAGACCAGTTTGGTGTGATATCGTTATGGTATCATAATAAAATATTTCCCCTCGATAAATACCCTGCTTGCTGGAAAGCGAGCCTTCGGGCAAATTTCCCCATCATCCGCTTTCGTATGAATGTGAATTTTTTTATACTATATTACTTTGGCTCATGTGTAGGGCGCAATAGCGTATTAATTAGGTATCGAATTGGTAGTCAGTGTGGTGAATAAATAAATAAGTACTTTCTATAACTCTCCCGAATCCGTGCTTTAATTGCGTATAAGCAGGTAAATATGTAAAAAAAGAGTCTTTGTGGGAAGAGGAACAAGTGAGAAAAGAAAAAGAAAAAAGACAGGAGTAGGAGCTCGGGGGAGAAACTTGGGATAACGAAAATATAATTTGAAGGGAAAAAAAAGACCCCTTGCCACTCGTTACCGTAAAACGATGCTAGAGGGTACAGTAACCAACGCCATTTGCCTAAACTTGAAAAAGAAAGAAGGGAAAAAAAAGAGATGGGTAAAAGGGATGGAAGGAGAGAACAGGAAGAAAAGATGTGAAGAAAGTAGATTACAAATTTCCATGCCTATTGAAACGTAAGTATTTGCAAAAAGGCTGTCAAACGATCGCTTAGGGCTAGCGAGAAATAGCAACTAGCGAATTCTAGACGCCCTCATTCATACACTCACTTGGGTTTGCCAAATGAGATCGTTAATCATACATCAAGCTCTGCCCCATCTTCTCGCTTGAATCCAGCAAACTAATTTAGGCAAGAGAAGTGGTTAGCCTAATTGATGTCCAGGAAGTTGGCCGAAGGAAGGGAAACTAACGAGTACTGTTTTGTGAGCACACATTCTCCACCTCTCTCCATGTCTACATTGTGCACAAAAAAGTAACCATCACTAGTCACGACCATTATTTGCGGACTTGTACTACTCAGTGCCACAACACTCTTCAGCCCAGCATTCGGAAGCTTTACAAAGGCAAAGTCTCTCGCCGGCTCCCACATCTCAGTCACGGCATGCGGCAGGTATCCTCCAGCAGCACCAGCAATTGTTCGCCCAATCTGTTGCGAAGAGCGCCTAATCATAGAGCCAAACGTTCCAGAGCCACTGCGGCGTTTGGACTCGACATAATGATCAAAGCCGCCTCCCGCAGCTCCAGCGTGGTTGGATGGAGATGATGCGATAGATCCCGTCGGCGAACCCCCAGCGTCCGAATCAGTAGCCCGGAAAGATCCAGATGAGGACTCTTGGGGATTCAATCCACCTAGGCGGAATATATGGACAGTTTCCGTCGCAGACGAGACACAGAGCAGGGTGGACATGAGGTTAAAAGCAATTGAGAAGATACGCGAAGGGTACGTTCCTCGGCGAAACTGGTAGAGTTTCTGGGCACCAGGAATAGAAAAAACCCTGATTATCGTGCCTTTGTCTGAGGCGGTAGCCAAAAGAGATCCTTCACTGTTGAGGGCAACATTAGCTAGCGGGGCCTTGTGGGCCTCGATCACATTCACAGCTTCAAGCTTTATTGCGTCGAAAAGGAGCACATCACCCGATGCCGCGGGAGGCGCGTTAACGCCTGGGGGAGCATGGGAAGGAGGTGAGAACGGCGAAGTACTCGAGTTCGTTGGCCTTGGGTAAGCAATGTAACACTTTTCCGAGGAAGGGGAAAGTGCACAGATAGCTGGTGAAAAGCATATATCAGTAAAGGGGCTGCGGGCTTCGGTGGGGATATAATGCCTTACCGGTAGGATTAGGCGAAGTCTCAATCGTGTGTAGTAACTTCATGTTGCTGATGTCATATACATATATTTGCTCCTCTAGTACTACGATCAAACGCTTTCGATTCAATTTGACAGCCAATATAGACGTTGGAAATGTGAGCTCGCATATTGTAGATTGCCGCTTCCGACAAGGCAACGATTCAAGTTAGCCTAAATTGATCAAAAAGGAGACCAGATTCAAAACTGAGATACTATGCTCAAAGAATAATAGCTTTGTTACCATGGGTACCAACCTTTGTGTTTGTTATGACTAGTCGGCGAGGGGAAAGAATAAGAGCGACGAGTGAGGTACTAAAGAGCATTTCGATTATGGAAACATCCCCGCCTTCTTTTTGTTCATAGACCTTGCCAAACGGATCACAGTTATATATTCGATAGCCATTGCGGGTGCCAACGGCCAAGCAAGAGAAGTCCTGATTGAAGGTGACAAAATTCATAGCTTTGATGAGTGAATGTTAGCTTTCCGTAGTTGATGGTGCTGAGTTTTGGTGGTGGAGCATATGCAGGAAGTAAGTGTCGGCGACGGCAAGTCGGGAGGAGGTTTTTTTATCGGGAAGGCTGGGGTCTGTCTGAAGGGATGACGATGCGCACCGTATGAGGGAACCGGCCGTAGAATGATTCAGATCGCCTGGGCCCCGGGATGGTAGTATTATGGGAGTCACTGAGGGGGTTGAGTTTTTGCAAGCGCCAGGTCAGTCAATCAGAGAAAGGTATGGCAGATGGACAACGGGGAGGAGAGGAGAGCAAACAAAACCATCAGCACGCGGGGAGGAGTTGAGACCACCACCTTACTTAGCAGCAGACGGGGGTAGCCGTTGCCAAATATATGTCTTGGCACTCTTGGCTTCAACCCCTCCAACTCACGAAAACCAGCGCACAAACCAGGGCAGAGTCCCCTACCGTACCGAAAGCAAATTATGAAGGAGAAAAATCCTTTCAAGTCTCTTCCACCCCGACAAACCCTCCGGGAGAGCAATTTGGCTCCCATCCCAACATTATCATTATTCGGACCTCCAGTATTTTACCAAATTTCACCACCATGATGGGTACTGACACAGTTCGGGCAGTCAAAAAGAGTGGCCCCGCCAATGAAAGGGAAAGACGAGATACTGCGATAATGGGTGTACATGACCCACAAATTCCCAGATTCTGTCCTTTCTCCTGAGTCCTGACTGACTTACAAACAGACAAACAACAGTTCCATTGTGAGCAAGAGAAGTGTCGAAAGACTCTACTCCAAACCGGAAGAACCTCAATTTCTACGTTACTTCGTTAAAAAACCCCAGAGACGTTCTCCTTTGATAAACCGCGGTTATTGGCTACGGATGCAGGCTATAGAGCATGTTGTTCGCTTATTTCTATTCGAGGAACTTCCAGATCCCAAACGAAAGAAGATCGTGATTAATCTTGGCTGTGGATAGTATGCTCTACCATTTTGTCTCATAGTCTTGGCCCATTCGGTGAGAGTTTATGATCTTGGTAGGCTGACACGCACCTCCTCACTTCTTAGTGACCCTCTCCCCTTTCAATTCATTTCAAGCACGCGAGACCTCCACAACGTACTATACATCGACCTTGATTATCCTGACCTGATTGCTGTCAAGTCACGTGTCATATCAAACACCCCAGGACTCCACAACCTTCTCAAGAATCCAGAGCTTCACGACCCACCCGTAGACAATGTCCATTACCGGAGCTCGCAGTATTTAGCCGCTGGCTGCGACCTCCGTGAACTTGACAAGCTTAAGCATATACTCATGGACGGTGGATTGATTAATAATGCTGCCGTATTGTTCACTGCCGAGGTATCACTTGCCTACATGGACCAGGACGCAGTTGACGCACTCATTGCATGGACAGCTACTCTTCCGGATGGTAAAGCTATCCCCCCTCGTTTCGAAGGCATGTAAATGTATTAGCGAACCGTCGTTGCTTATGAAACACAGCCCGCTTTTCGATACTGGAACAGTGTTTGCCGTCAGGGCCATCTCATCCATTTGCCAGAACCATGTTAAAACACTTCAGCAACCTCTCTACCCCTCTAAAATCAATTGAGGCATACCCCACTCTCACCGACCAAGTTTCCCGGTTTGCAAGTGGAGGTTGGCAAACAGTAGATACTTTAGATCTCCTAGCCTTCTGGAGTAGTTTGGTGACGGATTCCCAAAGAAAGCATCTAGAATCAGTAGAGCCTTTTGATGAGTGGGAAGAATTCTTCGTATTTTGCCAGCACTATTTCATTACCCATGCACGGACCGGAGGAGTTCATCAGCAGGATCCAGGGCCATTCCGGGCAGAAGGGATAAAATGGAGTGGTGGAGACTACTGTTCTCATCCAGATCTACGGCCATCTCTAATGCGAACTCACAGCTCGGAAGAATCTAGGATCGAGAGTGGATATATTGGCGAGTTTACAGGCTTCCCACTGTTGAGACGATGGATGGGTGCTGCGGCGGAATGTGGGGATAACAAATGGGTTTACCACGGAGGACTTGGCTCATCAACAAGGCTAGGGACATCGCTACTTATTACTGAAGACGGGCGCAAGGACTCCCTCCAATGCCCTAAAGAGCATCCGGCGCTGAATAGGCGAGGCCCCAGCGCAAGGATGTGTCATACGCTTACCCAGCTCGCGCCAGAAAAGCTGTTGTTAGTCGGTGGAAGGGCTTCGCCAGATGTACCCATGAGTGACGTCTGGATCGTGGAATCCGGACATTGGAAGAAGGTCGAGAGTCTTCCACGGGGTAGATATAGGCACTGCGCCACTACAGTTGGGCGAGAGAAGGTACTAATCTGTGGGGGAAAGGGAGACGGAAACGTCGTTCTGGATGAATGGTTTCTGTGGAATGGGGATAAAGGCTGGAAACAGTTGACTGTTGACACAGAACGAAAACCATCTCCGAGATTTGGGGCCAGCCTATGTTGGACCGATAAAGGATACGGAGTATTGAGCGGTGGTATGGATGATAAGGGCCAGGTCCTTGGGGATGTGTGGAGGCTTGAGATAATAGATGACAGTAAACTCATTGTGGAATGGAGCTTTGTCAACTTGCTCTCCACAAGGAGCTTGCTCAGACGGTTCGGTGCAAAAGCGATCTACTTGGAAGAGGGAAGACTGTTGATCATCGGTGGCGTTTCCGGTGGGGCATTAATAAAGATCGAAGATGAGGTGGTGGAGATACACTGTGAAAAGCTTTCAGTAAAAGGGATCGATATTGCCTACCGTGAGCCTAGAGAAAAACTACCTTTTCTCATAGGGCACCAGGTGCTGCCGGCTAGCGCGGGGATGTTTTGTGTTGTTGGAGGTGGAGGTGTATGTTTCAGCTTTGGAGGACGCTTTAACGAAGGAATATGGACCCTTATCCCACCGGACGTGGAGCTGCCAACCCGGGAATGGAAAGTCTGGGAAGAAGGGGAGGTCTTACAGAAGAAACCTAAAATGATACCTCCCACAGATTTAGACAACAAAGCTGAACCTACGCGAGAGGGAGAATCATTGATGGCTGAAATTAGGAGGGTCACCATAAAGAGCCAGGAGGACTTTTGGAGGATTCGGGATGCCGGAGAGCCTGTTGTGATCGAAGGATTGGGTATCGGTGAATGCGTCGAGAAGTGGACTCCTAGCTACCTCAAAGCCGCAGTTGGCCCGGAAAGATGGGTACTATTCCCCCTATTTTGTTCACACCAGGAATATAAGGGCTAACGTATGAGATACAGGTCATCGTCCACACCTCGCAAGCTAAAAGCATGAGCTTCCATGCCAAAAACTTTAGCTACAAAAACATGACCTTCGGCGACTTCATGGATGCCATAACAAGTGAGTCGTCGCCAGAAAACCTCTACCTCCGCTCTCTCTCCTCCACGAGTCCCAAAACCGACCCAGCCAAACTCGCCCAGGACTTCCCATCACTCGCAGAAGACTTCACCATCCCTCCGGAGCTCCAATTCGCCAAGGACTACGAACATAGCTCACCACTTCGCATATCCGCCAAGGAGGTCGGAATGTGGCTGCACTTCGACGTGATGGCCAACCTCCTCTGCCACATCCGTGGAACCAAGCGATTCAAAGTATATCCACCGACAGACATCACCAAGCTGAGCTTCCTACCCGGTGCGTCGTCCTCAACAATTGAGAATCCTTTCGATCCAGAGTTGGAACCGGACGGCGTCCGCCCTATGGAAACTGTTTTGAAACCGGGTGATGTTTTGTTCATTCCTGAGTTGTGGCCGCATGCAGCATACCCTCTGGAGCCGTGCGTGGCTGTGAATGTGTTTTTCAAGAGTCTCGAGCATGGGTACAGTTCTGGTAAAGACGTGTACGGGAATAGGGACTTGGCCGCATATGAGAAAGGGAGAACAATGATTGGAAGGATCAGCAAGGAGTTTGAGAGGTTACCGAGTGCTGCGAGAAGGTTTTATATGGAGAGGCTAGCGGATGAGCTCGCGAATATGGCGACGAACGGGTAGATAGACCTTGCGCTCAAGGGAGATTTGGTTTTAACAGGGGGCTTGTCGTGCGTCAATGCGCTCAGGGCTCTCCATACTGTAGATAAAATCTAATACTAGTTGAAGGTCACAACTTATCACTCGCTTTGAATAATCCTACATCTGGTATCAAGCCCCAGACTTTACAACTAACCCCCGAGAATTTATTAATCTGTGAACCCAGTTCCAGCATCCCTTTAATTTATTTTTTATAAAAACTCTCAAGCCTATCCTACTATCCGATGACGCCATCGGCCCAAAGCTTCCTCTTGGCTCCCATCTCAACAGCTGTAAAACCCACGTCAGCATCGCCAATCTAACTAAAGGGAATAAAAAAAAAGCCGTCACACCTGCATCTCCCCAGTCTTCACCGTGGTTGTGCCCATCGGAAGTCAATCCAGCACGTTTCCTTGCCTGTTCCTCGTTCAAGACGGTCTGTGTCCCCGCATCAAATTCATCCATCGTTAGCACTTTGCTTCCCCCCTCTCTTCCTATCCCGCCTTGGAATCTCGATGGCAGGGAAGTGTAGGGAAATCGCAAAACATACAAGCAAACCGAAAATAACCGGAACACCAAAGTCCAGTTGAACCCTCATGAGCCCACGAGAGACAGACTCCGCAATGTGTTCAAAATGCGCGGTATCACCCTTGATGAGCACGCCGATGGCAATTATCGCATCAAACGTCCCTTTACTGCTAGAACTCGCCCCAGGAACTGGAGTGGAGCTACGACCGAGTCCACCAAGGAGGTCTCCTGAGGGAGCGGACGAGGCTTGGACTTGGCTGGCGGAGTACAGACTAGTTTTTCAATTTGTGTGTTAGATATTGGGGAGGTGGGGGGTGGGGGGTGGGGGGTGGCTGTGAACAAAAGGGAGTAGTATGAACCGTTGGACAGCGATAGGAAGTTCCCAGCTTCCCGGGACACTCTGAGTGATGATGTTGGAAGCTTTCACGCCACGCTCTTGGAGCTTCTTACGTGCTCCCTCGACGAGCGGTGTGATGAGGCTGGTATTCCAACGGGCATGAACTATGAGGACGCGAAGGTTGGTGCCTACATTTTGTATTTTGTTTTTGATCAATTCCGGGGACTGTAGTCTCTTTAGGGAGGATGTTTGGTTGATGTTGGGGAGTTACCATCCATAGCCTCAGCTTCGCCGGGTCCTTTAGTTCCTGAAAACATCTTGTTTTTTCTTGGTTTTTCTTGGTTTCGTTCTTTAAGAGGAGTGATTTGGCGAAGAGTGGAAGGGGAGAGTATGAAGGTGAAGGATAAATATTTGAGGGAACGAGGAGTAAAGCAAGGAGGACGGATGCGGATAAGGGAGCTGGGGAATGAGGGTTGGAGGCGGGTCTGGAGAAAGTGAGAGGGGAACTACCCTTTGCAAGATGAGGCGGGGTAGATGTTGGAACTTTAGAGGGGCAGGCCTTACAATGGTGGTGGGGGTGGAAGAGGCGACACAACTCGGCTCTTTAGTTAGTAGGGCTCCATAATTTGATCGTGGCAATGAGCCTCACCAAGATCTAATATATGATAATATTATCATAGGATAGCTAGAAAGGGGCATCCTAACTACCGGTAACTCTTCCTTCCTCCATCAAAACTCACCCACTCCATTCAACAGCATCTCAATTCCACCATCTAGATCACTCCATTAGTCACGGATCACTCCGTTCCCGTTTTTCACATGGCTACGGTACCGGTGCTCGAGTCGAGCGAGAGGTATGGAGAGGCGAGTACGATACGAGTAACAACAGACAAAACCATAACCCAGCAACTACAAGTACAACCCAGCAGATCCTGCCAGCCACGTCACTAGTGCTTTCGAACACACACCAAAAAACAAAAAACAAAAATTAATAATAACAGTGCACAGCACCCTCGCCAAGAATGCAAGGGACCATCATAATATTATTATCCAAAAACGAAGGGAAAAACAGCCCTAAGCCCTACAAGTTTCCAGCCAATTACCAAAGGCAAAGAGAATTACTTAAAGCTTTTCTCTGACACCAAAGGCTGCCATCACAAACACAACCTCAATCAAACTTCTTTAATCCGCCATCCCTTACCTAACTTATCTAGCCTCCGCCCAACCGCTAGAACTCTTACAAAATGAACAATCAAACTTATTACGAGCTCTACCGTCGTTCTAGGTACTCTATAAAATTCCTTATCATCACCGTCGCTGCTTTGTTCCCACTGCCGCTGCCACCGCCAGCTAACAAGGTCTGGGTCTTAGTATTGGAACGGCGCTCACAGATGCGCTCGACGATTTAATCAGCGAGGGACGTATCGCCCCGCAGCTCGCCATGAAGATTCTGTCAAACTTTGACCGCGGCATTACTGAGATCCTCGCTGATAAAGTTAAGGCCAACTTGACTTTCAAGGTTCGGCTTTTACTTCCTTCCTTTCCACTTACTTACCTACCCGGCCCACTGTCGCAAGACCAAGCAGAAAAGAGAGGTGATGGGCTAATCGCTCCCCGGTTCGTCTACGGTTGTGTATGTTTTTAGGGTCACTTGGATACCTACCGTTTTTGTGACGAGGTCTGGACCTTCTTGATTAAGGATGTTACCTTCAAGTTCCTGGGAGGGCAAGGGCAAGGGCAAAATTCGGCCGTCCAAGCCGACAAGGTTAAAATTGTCTCGTGCAATTCGAAGAAGCCTGGCGAGCAGTAAAGCGGTGGAACAAATAGGTGGATGAATAGACCGCTGTCTGAAGGGACTGGACAGGAAAGGGAGGGGGGTGGGCGGGGGCGAGATATGAGTAGCCTCCAAAGGAGAGCGGAAGGGATCGTCGGATGATAATGAATTTTTTCCTTTCAACTTTGTAAATATTCTCGGTCTTCTCACGGCGTTTATACTCATTTCTTATTTTGCACTCACCATACACAATAGTCGCGGAAATATATGTCATCAACTGCATTACAGCTTCCAGTTTTATTTGTTCTTGATATATCTGAGGTAGCGCTCGAGTACGGAGTATTTATGGCTCCTCCAGCCTTCCGCTAAATGACTCATATCTACAAGTCAGACTGCCTCCTCCGTCATTCCATAATTCATTAGTCTAGCAACATATTAGCTAACCCCCATTAAGCGCAAAACAGTGCACACCCAAACCCACAGGCCCTATAATTGCGCGCACAACCTTACACTCCCCAATAATTTCCCTCTAGCCCCACCAGCCCGATATAACCTTAACCCAACGCTATACTGCACAACACCCAACCCCTCCACCCCACTTCACAAGCCCGGGACACCACCCCATCGTTCTCACCATAATCCTCCCAGCAAGCAGCAAGTCTACCCTCCCATCCCACCCCCCCCCAACTAAAAACAGCCCCAAAGAACCCCCCCCCGCGCCTGCAGCCCTCCCCGTCAAATACATAGCCTCCTCCATCCCCCTCATCTATCTGCGAGACACCAATCACAGCGTCAATCTCATTCCTTACAATCACTACCCGCCTACGCATGGAGACCTTCTCTTCGATTGCCCTTCCGAGGAAACGTGCGCTTATGCCGGCGCAGTGTACTATCATGTCTGTGGAGGAGAGATCTAGCATGTGGTTTAGTGCCATGAGGCGGAAGGCTACGCCTAAGCAGAGGCATTGGGAGAGGAGCTAGGTGGGGTGGGTTTGCATAGTGAGGTGAAGAGGGTGCTGTAGTCAGCGGTTGGAGGGAAGGTGGGGGGGAGCGTGCGAAGCTGGGGGAGTTCTATTAGAAAAGAATTGAGAGCAACAAACGGTAAGAAATCAGCTCCCACCATATGCTTTGCCGCGACCGTCACTGCGCATTTTTCGGATCCCAGGAGAGGGGGAGTGCAATTGTGAGGCCAACCCGCCGGCGATCTCGACTTCTCACATTCGTCGCCGTTGGGATTTAGAAGTGGGGGTTTCTAACATCACGTGTGGTGTAGGCTAGGACGGCAGGTGTTGGGGGGGGGGATCCCTTGGTAAATTACAGGCTGTTCTGCACCACGCGCTGTTTAAGAAACAGTGATGGGAAAGATTGAGGGCGGGTGATGGGACGTGATTGGTGATGGGGGATTTATATAATTCATCCTATATATTATTATTATTATATCCCCGGATAAGAGTCTACAGTATAGTACCAGTACTTGTAGTAACCGGTTGTATAGCCCCATTGCGAACATGAGCTTCTAAGGATATTCTATTTCCTTTTCCTTAGGCACGATACCGTACACGTCTAGAACATTTTTGTCTTCAGAGATGACTTGTGGTCTAGCTGAAAAGTGCACACAGTACGATAGATACCGGCACGTTCTACCAGTAGAAGCGCTGGAGTCCCCCCTCCGTCCCTCCCTGTAACTCCTATCCATCATAGCTCGCGATTTACCACAGTACTGTACGAGTAGAGGTAGGTAGGTAGGTAGTGCCCTTTCTCCCTCATCCTTACTCTCACCTGTCCGCCCCCAGGGTTCCCCAAGATTCATAATATCCCACAGTTATCATAGTCGACGGCGCCCAAAAGCCCTTCTTCTTCTTCTCCATGAGTCGGATAAATAAACTAGCTATTCACTGCCCTATATACATACATACATACATACAAAAAGCTTCAAAGCATCCCCCACCGGGACCTTCCGTGATATCTAGTAATATATCTGAGCGGCACTGAGTGAGATTTTGTGATGAAGGGCTGGGGATTAAGCCGACAGTTCTGTATAATAATATTCCATTCCTTTTTGCAACGGAAGGTGGGTATATATCCTATGTGTGTCTATCGCGACTAGCCATACTGATACTGACTGCTATCGAAGGTATAATAATTATTATTATAATTATTATTTTTTGTGCACAGCAACTTATCACTTAAATTATTATCATCCGAAAACCCGATGTTGTATTATGCACAATGATCATTCCAAAAGTATGATACTGGCTAGTATTTACGAACCATACCATACCATACCATACCGGTATCGTAAAGTATTATGCTAACTGCATATTGCACGATAGACTGTTGCTACTGTAAATAATAATAATAATAATAATAATAATAATACTGATAATAAAAAAAACACCGCCAAGCCACCCCGAAACCCTATCCGAAAGAAAAAAAACCTTCAACCAAGTTTCATACCAGCAACTGTATCATACCGTACGAAATTATTAAAGATGGTATGATAATTCCAACAACCCCCGTCTTCCAACCATAGATCTCACACAACACCACCGCACCCAAAAAAAGAAAGTCAAAGGGGAGCAAAAAAGAAACCCCCCACAAAAACCCCAAAAAATGAGCTACTCGGACGAATTCCCACTACTGGAGGGAGTAGGACTCTACGCGTCCGACATCTCCGGCGATGGGAATTGTCTGTTCCATGCGCTGAGTGATCAGGTATGCCTCCTCTTCATGCATCACACGGGGAAGCGGTAGCTTATGGATTCATGACACGACAGTTATACGGACATGAAAACAATCATTTGGAGATTCGGGAGAAGGTTGTTGAACGTATGATATCGATTATCCCCCTTCCTCTTTGCCCCTTCCTTCTCCATCCATTCTGATAACCAAGCAATAGATATGCGGGACAATGCCTCCTACTTCAAACTCTTCCTCGACGTCGGCCCGACCCGGCGCGCACCGAAGCGGAAAGCGGCGAGCAATAATAATAATAACAAAGGCAACAAGAACGCCGCCGTTACGACTGCGCTACCGAGTGAGAGCGCGATTGACGTTGCCTTCGCACAGCACTTGAACAGGATGGCCAGACCTGGGGTTTACGGGGATAATATGGAGATCAGCGCCTTCGCACGGGAGTACTGGTGCGATGTCAAGATTTATCAGAGGGATTTCGCCTATGTTGTTACTGGCGGGGAGGGGGGCGGTGATGAAGGAGGGGAGGGGAAGGGGAAAAAAGTGCTGCATATTGCTTACCATGTAAGTTTTGTATAATCCCCCCCCCCTTGCCCACTTACCTATATTCCTATTACCCTACACACCGCACCCGTATTAGACCTTTTGAGGTGGAGGTATAATAAAAAAATGAGTGATTGAATTGAAAAAGCCCCGGGAGGAATGAACAACAATTTTCTAAGCTCATACAAATCACGAATGCGATTCAATCACAGACATGGGAGCACTACTCGTCAGTTCGGAATCGAGACGGACCGCACACCGGATTCCCGAATGTTTCCCCGGTACCATTGACCGAGGAAGGGCGTAAGGAGCAGGAGAAGAAGCTGGCGAATAGCTCCTACGTGCAGCCGTGGATGGTGGAAGTTGTGATCTCAAGCTTGCCGTATCTCGTGGACTCGCAGAAGATTCAGGAGGTATTGGAGGAGGCCAAGGGGAATATCGACGCAGCGGTTTCGAAGCTGTTGGACGCTGAGGAGGGGGGGCAAGAGGAGGATGAGCAGCAGCAGGAGGAGGAAAGCGAGAAGAAAGGGCATGCAAATAAGGGCAAGGGTGTAAGGGAGAAGGAAGAGGTAGACATAACTCTAGGAGAAGAGGAAAGGATAAAAGAGACAGAAGCTGAAAAGGCGGATGCACAAGGGTCCTCTGAAACCCAAGACAACGCGGATAAAGCGAATAATCTAGCGACGGATACAAATAGCGTAAAGGCCGCTAAGAGATCGGCCCCCAAGATAGGTGCTCGAGCATCAGCTCGCATAAGGGCTAGGGAAGACTCTAGAAGCAATCCTGGGAGCGGTCCAGAGAACTCTGGCTCTGCGGCCGAGGAAACCCGGAAACAGCAACCACTGCATCCAAAGAAAGAAACCGCTCGTGAGAGAAAGGCCAGACAGAAGGCAGCTGCGAAGCAAAGGAAAAAGGGGAACGCTCTCAGCAATAAGGACGCAGAGTTAGAGAGAGGTACTGCTGTTATCACAACGGGCATTAAGGAGCTCTATGTTTAGAATTCTCTTTTTGTAACATTTCTACGTTTGTATCACTTCCTTTGGTTCTCTTTGCTTTTAAAATTCAATTTTGGGCTCTGTTTTATTATAGCTCAGGTTGAACCCGACAAAGGTCGGATAAACGATATCAATACAGCATTTTTACGACGAAAGGCTAGTGAAAAAGAAGAAAAAAAGAACCCGTCATGCCCGTGAACCAGCAAAGAAAAAGGAAAGCCGAACCCATGGAAAGAAGAAATCCCTAGACAAAGCAGAAAGAAGGTCGATTCGAGTGTAAAATCACTGGGAAGTGACAGAGGAGGAAGAGGCGGCCTCCCCTCCGGCCTTGGGCTTCTCACGGTATGCCAAGACATGAGCCTATTTCAGACAATGTTAGTTGGTCTCAGAAAATGACAAGACCCGGTGCGTAGCACAAACCTCAAGACCTCTCCAGTTAGCACCGACAAACTCATTAACCTTAACTCCGTCCTCGAAAAAAAGGAAAGTGGGCATGGCACGGATGCCCAATTGAGCAGCAACGTCAGGGACTTCGTCGACGTCCATCTTGAAGAATTCAACACCCTTAACCTCGCGAGAGAGTCTCTCGAAGTGTGGAGAAATCAGTTTGCAGGGACCTATGGATGGTGTCAGTATACCGTAGTGTCAATCATTACCGGAAGGTTTGTATTAGTTTCACTCACCACACCAGGTTGCGTGGCAGTCGATGATGACGACCTTGTTCTTGATGGCGTTCTTGTAATCCTCGGAGCTTGAAGAAGTGTTAGCATTCTTCTAACCACAAGGGGGAGAGGATTTAGGAGATGCCCTCGATCCCACTTACTTCTTGATGACGTGAACCATGTTGATGGATGTGTGATGGAAGTTTTTGGTAAAAGTCTTGGGTATAGAAGGGTGAAGTGAGGATGTTGGAGTCGTGGTACGGAGAAAGGAGGATGAAGTGTGAAGGAGTAATGGAAGTGATCTTATAGTAGATTCAGAGTGAGTACCTCTAAGTGTCGTAGGCGTATAGGTAGCGTGTGTGTTTGTATGAAGGTGAACTCTCGAACGAAGAAGGGGTCGAAGACTGATATTTAAACTCGTAGCTGCAATGTTAGCCCTCATCATACCACCCTCGGGCCACACATCGCTTACGCAATATTTTGTATTCAAGAAGCGTCGATGATGGCACCTACCACCATTCGGGAACATTCTTACGACTTACCTGCGCATGTTTCTCCCCCACATACCATATGTGTGAGATTGTCTTTCTATTGGTCCTTTTTTTTTTCCCTCCTTGCTGCTTTACTTGCTGCGGATCGATGAACAACACAAAGGGGAGGGGGTAGAATTGGAATTGGAATTGGAATTGCGGGAACGGAGGAATTCTTTCTCTCTGCACTATGTTCCGAACGGAAGATTGAAAAAGAAAGAAAAAAAATCCGGGCACTTCGTGGAAGGAGGGGCAGGGATGACGCCACCGTACCTTTTTGTCATCACCCTCGGCGATAACCTTGCAAGCCCCATTTGCTGTCGGGTCCAGATCTCGGTTGTTACCCGCTGCTCACACTCCACGCAGGGCGCCCTTATCCGTCATTTTATTCGGCCGGGAGCTACTTCCAAATTCTTTCTTCCCTTTTTTTAATAACTTTGGGGCTTCGGCAACTCACGGTATGGTAAAGATTTGTCATTCTTAAACCCCTGAGCCCCGCTTCGTTCGCTTAGTTCTGATCCCGGGCTGGCTTTGCAAATGGATTGGTGGAGTCCGGAAGGGCCCACATCTCAAATACTTAACACCGCCCATAGTCAGCTAACTATGAAACCGTCATTCGCACAGCTTTCGTGTGATATAACACTCACATTCGCCGTTATAAACAAAATCCCCGGTCCACAAATGCCATAAAAAAACCAGCTGAATCCACTATCGGCAGTCAGGCCCCAATCCCCGCCGTGCGAGGCAAAAACACCCCTAAAAGGGATAGTGTTTTCTAGATGGGTATAGCTTATTTGAGGTGAGCCTGCTGGATTTGATAAACTGGTATTCGCAAGTTTGTGAACCTGCCCCGTTAAGCCCATTGCGGTTTGGTGCGGCGATTCCCGTTACGCAACCAAATACGGTAGTGGACGAGTTTTTTGTGGTATGATACCGATAGGGCACAGTATTTGGAATAAGGGTGCATCATATCACGAGGCTCAGATCAGTCCTATCACACCTCAAATCCGAGCCCTTCCTCCCTTACCTTCAATAAGGATCTACACCGCTCAAACGAAGCTCCCAAAAGCCTATCGAACTGACAAATGACCAACGTCTAGACTAGAGATACAGCTAGATTGAGGGAGCCATGTACTGAGTAGCTTACAGCATTAGCATACGGTACATGACCGCGACATCTAACCCCGAGGCGCTACTCGAGTATAGTAGAGTACATGAGCAATCGATCTAAGAACACGGACGTTTTACGATAACGAGCACCACACCGGATACGAGGGATTTGCGAAAACGTTAGTGGTGCTAAGGGGAATCAATTATTTATTAGGATAGACTTAGAGCGAACCCTTTACGAGTACAAGTGCTCGAGTATATGCTTTGGTGATCTTATGGTATGCTCGGTACAGTACGCCAAGCCCGTAAAGTTCTCGTACCCTGTCTTGTGCCCCCAGAGCAATACCTATTAACAACAACAGAGCCGAAAGAGCTTCTTCACGGATATGCCTCTAAGCACATTGCAAACTCTTATCGCAGTTTGTTTTACCGAATAATAGAAAAAGAGGGCCAACAAAGCGTCCCCGGGGTCCAGTACCATACTTGGAAGGATATTGGAACTTTGCGGATGCAGCTGTATAGTACGCAGTTGCGTATTCCTTTACTAGAACAAACTTTTCCCTGCTCCGGTGTCAATACCGGTGCCGGTACCGATACTCAACCGCTCAGAGTTTTTAGTACCTGCTAGATACAGTACCCGAGCATAGCTCGAAACCAATTTGAGCAATCTACTGTACCGCATTGCCGGTATCTAGCGAGGCCCGTTGGGTGCTGGTACGTTCAAATACCGTAAGAGATTGTTATTCTCGTTCTGTCTCCAAGCTGCGGTAGGACTCTTTATCCTAACTATGGATAGCCGCGACTAAGCCTTTCAGGGCTCCGATTTTGACGCAGTTGTTCCGGTAAGTTTCATTTCAGCTACTTCTTATTTCAACGTAAAGTTTGTGCCGGACCATGATCTAAGGATCTAATCAGATTTCTTGCACTCCTTTCCCCCGCTGGAAGACCGGGCGGATGGGCGGGAGGAAGGAAGGAAGGAAGGAAGGAAGGAAGGAAGGACAAGAGCAAAAATAAAGCCAACAAACATCCCTGAATGTGGGAAATGCAAAAGAAAGCTTCTTGCCGGAGCTCCGCATTACTCGTACTTAGGGATGGATATTATCGAGCTCTAGGCGCAAGGCCAGTTATAGATGGAGCAAACCTCTTCCAACCCCCTCGAGGTCCCAGGCTTAATTCTGCACTGCCCTGATAACACATCCAACCAAATCCCTTCTGTCCTAACCCCTACGCCAAGCAAGAACCAGGCATCCCTAGAGAACCGGGCACAATGGAAGAAAGGGAGAAGGGGGGAGAGAGAGCAAAAACAGATCAATAGGTATCCCCGGGGCTAGGTGTTGTTTGACTGAAGGCCCAAGACCAGCCACAAAACGAGCACCAGTAAATTATCACCAGCTCCCCCAGGGTTCCAAGAAGCCTACACTTTTCCGGAGTATGATACTAAGCCTTGAAGGACTTAAAAAACCCCATACGATATTCAGAGACGGACTTTGGATCCTAAAACCAATCCTCACCGTAGGTAAGCTTCCCTCTCGTATGATACTTAGTGGCCTTCCTGAGATCACTTTCACAGCCAACAGCTATCCGCTCGGCTGAGGGGGAACATCCAAAGTATACATACTTGTATTAGCCAAACTAATCCAAGCATCCGTCCAGATGTCCCTCCAGCGACTTGTCCGGGGTAGTTACTAATCGTACTATAATGCACAAGTTATAACTTTCAGCATAAACATGTCTTCACCTTTTTGAATCTGGGAGTACCGGTATGATACGATAAAAAATTCCGATACGCGAATCCCGGACTTTTTCTCGTCAGATTCATACCGTAAAACTAGGAGGGCCCACAAGGGAAGTAGAGTTGAATACCAATACAGACATCCCCTCCCTCCCCCACAGGCTCTACCAACTAAAGAGTGTAGGAAAAACGAAGAATTTTTTTAGCAAGTAAACACCAACTCCAAAGCGAAAGGGAAAAGGAAAGAAAAGAGCCAAAAAATCTTCTATTATAAGAAGGAAGGAAAAGGCCCAGTTACGAATGCTTCCCCGCGAGGAGGGAATAATATATATATCTTCGAATCCAAATTCAAATCAAATTAATCAATAACAAGGGATCTGTCCAAGGTCTCCGAATAGACTGTCAATGCCGGTACCGGTAAGCCGAAGGCTGATCCGGTCAGGTACTATACTATAGGGGAGGGGATTTCGCACGAGGGGTCATTCACATCATTGGCCGTTGGGGATTTACACTGATAATAGCAGCGTAGTCAGACGACGAATGACCCGGTGGAATTTTCCGCTCTCTTTTCTCCGTCGTTTGCTGATATTGCTAAAAATAGGGATCGGAGACTATCTGTTATCTGCTATGATACTGGCTTAAGATTCTATCTATAGAGGGGCTTTTGGATTCTTTATTTATTTATTTTTGTTAAGTTTTTGTGTACTGTAAATATTTACTATCATAGTATGATACTTGAGTACCGGTGTGTGTATACGGCGGATCAAATCAACAACGAGCACTCTACGCTGATTACCGGTATAATAGTCTAGTATCCCCAAAACAAAACAAAACAAAACAAAACAAAGCCACCATGACCATCCACACATGGAGGTATGATACGGTAAACCACGACGCCAGTATTAATACAAAGCTGGGAAAAAACGGGCGGAAATATTCCGACAAACCCTCAACCCTAACTTTACAACCCCCGAACCTATGACATACACCACAGCCCGACCCTACCGTACCCAGTCATCACGACTTCACTCACCCGCTCACTCGCAACCGATAACCCCCACCGATCATTGGCCCCCTTCCCTTCCCATCCCATTAGCCACCACAACCACAAAATACAACCACAATCACAACCACAAACCACACACATCCAATAACCGGTAATTGGTGCACGTGTCAAACATTTACACGCCCTTCCCTCCCTCCCTCCCTCCCTCCCTCCCTCTCCAAGCACAAACCATCACGTGCAACACACATACATACATACACATACACGGCCACCGACAGGCTTGAGTTGTTCTTTTTTTTCTTTTTTCTTTTCCTTTTTCCTCTTACTTACTTACCTTACCGCCAAAGCACAATTATAACCACTCCTCTCTTTCATTTTAGAAAAGTAAGCAAGTAATTACCCGTCGGGAAGTAGGGTACAGTAAGGAAGTAAGGAAGATGGAAGGAGAAGGAGAAAGGGACGGGCCGTCGGTGTGTGTGTGTGTGTATGCGCTCGTATTGTATACTGTAGGTAAATTAGAGTTGTTGGTGCTTTTTATTTTGTTTGTTGGGGGGGGGGGGGTGTAAGCACTGTAAAGTAAGGAGATGATGAAGATGAATGAATGAATGGTGGGGAGGAGGGGCGGGTTGTGGGAATTGATGATTTGATGGGTGGGTAGGTAGGTGGGAGGGAGGGAGGAAGGGAGGAAGGGAGGAAGGGAGGGAGGGAGGGAGCGAAGGGGAGGGAGGGGGTGAACCCCCTCCTCTTGAAATTAGAGCATCATCTAACGAACGAGTTGGAGTTCGGTAGTGATGTTTGGCATTGGGTATGATTCGGTTGATAGGAGTTGTTGCTGCGATGCCTTGTTGAATGAATGTTCGTGGCCCTGATGATGGCTGTGGGAAGTGCGGAGGTGCAGTAAGTAGGTTCCGAACAAACTTTGGATCTCGGGACTTGCGCGATGGAATCCTGGGGTCTTTGCGCTGGTCTCTATAGTACCTACACTGGGGTACGGTCTAGTATACTACACTGTACTCTCTCGCTGCCCGCGCGCTTCGCTTTGACTATTCAACCAATAACTCCTCCCTTCCATTCACTCGCTCGACTCACTTACAGTACGCAAACACAATCCCGCAAAAACTCAATGAGAACACTAATACCAGCACTATCAAGATAAGTATATAAAATAAAATTAGAAAAAAAAACACCCTGTATAATACCATTCTGAACAAAAAATAAAATAGAATGAAGCGAGATGAGAAAGACACCCAATATATACAAATATGTCAATCCCATACCAACCAAACCAAACCAACCCAGCCCTAGCCAGCCCAATCCAATACCAACAACCTGATAATAGATACTATGATAATACAAATTTCCCCGTTATGCAACCTGGTAGCGAGAAAGCAAGCGTGAAAGCAAGATATGAGAGGATATAAGAGGAAAAAAGTGAGAAAACCATTTTATAGCAATGATAAAGGGCAAGTAGGAAATTCGTTCATCGTTCGTAAGGTAAAAGAAAGGAAGGAAGAAATTATGAAGATTGAGAGGGGACAAATAAATAAGTATTTTAGAACAAGAAATGGATAGGAAAATTGACACTTTAGGGTGAATTTATGAAGTATGATGCGGTGATAGATAGGATGGGTATAATCGTGATGGTGATGAGTGAATATGGTGGGGATGACAAGGATATAGCCGGTTAGGTACTTACCTACTGTCCGACACGAAGCAACACAACTTTTTCGGTTTTTTCTGCTCTGGTCTCTCCCAGGCGTAACGAGATTTCAAGGAAAGATAGGTATCATATCAAGAAGGATATGTGAAGAACGAAAGACAAGTAGAAGAGAGTGAAACGGCGACTATCAAAGATAGTGCTGTTTATTTTCTCTTTCTCGAAATGAAAAGAGAGGGAAGAAAAAAAGAGCCAGCAAGGAAAGGGGTGCGTAGGCAGTGGGTATTGTCTCCGACAAAGGAAAAAATAGTAAAAGAACGTGATCATAGCATGGCATTTCGACAAAAGAAATTTTGTTTTATGGGGGTAGTTGTGTGTGAGTGTGCTTTTTGCTCCATCCATCCATCCATCCATTCATCATCCAGGTTCAAGTTACTGGCAAACTATCTCCCCACAAATTCCGCATAACTGCTCTGTCTAGCGGCTGGGTGTTCCATCGGTGTTTTAAATTCTAAACTATTATAGGTCGGCGCGTAAGGATGTTCCATCGGCGTAGCAAATACCTCGACCTCACTTGCGGGGCCCCAGGATTGCCTTGTTGTCGTCGATTCTTGGTCGTCCTTACTTGGTGCAGTAGTGGCAGCAGTAGTTGTAGATGCTTGGGTGGCTTTGAGTACGGCGGTTTTAGGGTCGACGGGTGGCCTAGAAGTCGCGACAACCTCGTGGACAACAACCTTCTTGCCCAGTCCATCCCTCCACATCTTCTTCTCTGCTTCGCTGCCCACGGAGCCTTCCTCGTCACTATCTTCCACATCGCTAAGGTCCAGTCTTGTAACACCGTTCATCTCCTCGTCTCCTGCGTTCTCCCTACGTTTCCTTCTGGGTGTGACTCCGCTGAAGTAGTCGTCACCATTTGTACTCCCGTTGTCGTCGAATTCCTGGTATCTTCGGCGTAGTGATGTAGCGCTTGTCCGCAGGGGGCTGATGTGGTTTATTGAGCCCCGTGGGTTTGCTACTCTACCGGATAACCAGGATCCCTCCGAATCAATCGATGCAAGTGACGTAGACATCAATGATCGGGGTCTACCATCTGGACCAACAGCCTCCAACGAGTGACGACGCATCGAAGGGGAGTATCTTTGTGTTGGTGACGGCCTTCCATGGTAATTCTGTGAATGTGTTGATGATGATGTTCGGATTGGTTGAATGGGGAGGGTGGGTGAATCAATTCCAAAATCAAGGGAACCAAGATAGCTTCGGGGATTGCTTGTAGGAACACGGTGCGGCAAATTGGTCAAGGAGCTCTTAGAACTAGATGGACGGCCATGCAGTGAGTACGGCAATAAAGGTCGTCCGGGGGTAAAGGAACCACGCTTCTCGGCCTCTATACTGTCTTTGCCTCTGACATGACCGGTCTCCAGAGCAGTCATTGCAAATGCAACCTCATCCGGAATGTAAGTACCGGGTGTTTGTCCCTGATTTTTCCTCAAGCTATCCACCTCGTAAAACTCGTTACCCTGAACCAGTTCTCTTCCATGTGTTTCCTCCCCCTCAGAATCGGATATTAGAGCAGACTCCCCAAACTGAATACCTCGGGTACCCTGCTCCTTCCGCATCCTAGTGGCGGTGGCTTTCTTGAGAAACGAAGTCCATCCCGATGTCTTACCACGCCCTGTATCAATACCAGCATCCAGCCCGTCCGGGTCTATATCCTCATCGGCTATAAACCCACCCCGGAAACTTGATGGGTAATCATCTACATGGTGTGTTCCTCCGATGTGTGAGGATTCATGGGGCTGCGCCAGCGGGCCTGTTGATTTGTAGGAGTCGGTTTGTTCAGGTCCATGGTATTCCGGCGCACCGGACATATCCTGGTTCGAATCCATAGACACCGGAGTGACCATATCGACTCTTTGGGCAGAGCGGGTAGCCCTGTTAATGTCTTCTTGCGAAGGACCATTGAGCCATGAAAGTGGTGACTGGCTATCTCTTGGTCGGTCATCCGGATCAGGAAATGGGTAGGGTTCAGGTGTGATCATGAATCCAGCACGACCAGCCGATCTCGAGCTCTCGCCTGTCTGGAATTCTGGGGCTCCGTAATTATGGCCACTGTACAAATTTCTCTGGAATTGGTCATCGTCCATTTCGAATCCCATTTCCCGATCCATTCGCTCTTGCTCTTTCTGCTTCGCAGCTCTTCTCTCTAATTTCCTCTGCAACTTCTCGTGGTCCTCCTTCCTCTTTCTCTCTCTCCTCCGTCGATCGCGATCCAGAGCTTCCTTTATTCCATGCACATCCAGTTCGTCCGCCAATTCGTCCACCCTTCCACCTCTGAGAAGCTCTTCATCCGTGATGCCCGCTCGTGCGTATCGCCCATCAGGGATGGATCGCGAGTTGGAGCGACTAGGGGTCAACGGGTGAAGGTGTGCGGATTTTGTAGGTGAGGTTCCAGTAGAATTATCGTAGTGTAGCTTTGGTCTAGGGGTGAATATGTTGCGGACTTTGTAGGCACGCATCGAAGAGTGTGATGATAAGGAAGAATTGATCGAATCACGAGCAGGGAGGGAAGACCTAGACATTGGCCGGTCGTCCTCTAGTTCGTCAAAATTCCGGATGCGTTTCTTGTCACGCTTGGAAGCAGTTCTCGCCAATTGCGTGATATAAGCGGATGGGGGCGGTTGCGGTTGCTGCGAACGATCGCGACCTCGCTTGCTAAGTTTGCGAGCAATGCTTGTAGGTTTGTGGGGTCTGTGAGAAGACGCTGAAGATGCTGACATTGAGGGGTTTTGTTCGATAAAGTATGATGAAAAACCCCCTTCATGGGGTTGTTTCTGAGGATGGAAGGAGCTCTGCATCGGTATGGGTGAGGATGAGTTATTTGGGGATTCGGGTAAGTTAACCCCATTATTTGCAGCGTGGGAATTATCCTTTGGGTTACGATGACTGCCTGCTCGACGGGGTTTCTGTCGGCTAGAACTCTTCCGTGCCAGAAACATTTTTCGCTCAACCAAGGGCGGGTCCGGTACGGCGACCTTCTTGCCCTCGGCGACCTTCGTCTTTCGACGTTTCCTGAAAGGCCAAAGGGCCATATCGTGAACTCTCCAGAATCTCCACCGCGACCTGCGGGTAGTATCACGCGAAATGGTTGGGGATTATGGATGAATGAAGAAGAGAAATTTTGTAAGTTTGGTGCGGTGTGTGGGCTGTTAAAGTAGGGGCAGCAACAGGGGGTGGTAAGTAGCAAGCAGTCCGAGTATGTACGTGGACTGTCTAAGTGAGCGTTGGCCAGCGATGGGTGGGACTCGCAGGGTGGTTGCGACGGCAAGTCATGGAAAAGGCGAGGGGAGGGGAGAGATGATGGGTCCTGCTGCTTCCGCTGCTGCGGAAACCACGAGTCATAAGAGTCTTGATGCAACGAGTGATGATTGGACAGTAGGGAAAACGAGAGAGAAAGAAGAAAAGTGGGAGTAATGGAGGAACGGGCGGCGAGAGAGGGTGGTGGGACTTGGAGCAGGGAGGGGGGGGGGGGGGCTGGCAAATATCAGACCGGGGGTGGTG
>Ga0307507_10004603_pt1 | contig 24079 bp, 28 predicted proteins | sample 7_EM_MG_FD_207223 | JGI IMG/M metagenome (GOLD analysis project Ga0307507, IMG submission 207223) | Populus trichocarpa ectomycorrhiza microbial communities from riparian zone in the Pacific Northwest, United States - 7_EM | ecosystem: Host-associated > Plants > Roots > Unclassified | place...
TGGTGGGTTGTGGGGTTTCAAAACCGTATGATAGTTGAAAGAATTTTGTAAGCCAATTGCTTGTTATGCCAAGTGCTCGATGAGGAAACATTGTGCTTGTACTCGTACAGTACTGTACCAGCGACGCAGTGTAATGACAACATCAACCATAATCACTATATCGTAGTTGATCATACATAGTCCGGGAAAAAGGTTCCTATACACTTGAATGTCATACAGAAAAGGATGTGCTGTAAGTTACAAATATCCGAAGCAAGTGCGTATCCAATCAAACGGTGCGAGTGTTATTTATTTTTTAATATTTATTTTTCTGCCTTCTTTTCCCTCACTCCTGTATTTATCCTTTGCATTGTTGTGCGATAGCTTACTGGCTGGGAAGTTTCGTGGGTAAGGGTGCGGGTAGTCCTGCATGCATAGGCCATTGGCAAGGTCGGCACCACAATTTATGGGCAAGCAGGGTGTCATACGTGCATGCATTTTTTTACCCTCTTTTTTACTTGATTTTTACAAAAGGGTTAAATTTATCATCACGAACGGAATGATGTTGAAAAGGGATGAAAACGCAAAGGAAAGGAAAAAAAAAAAGGAAAAAAAACGAAAGAACTAAGGCATACAGCACTCATAGTATGGAAAACATAGTCAGCCGGTAAGTAGAAGAGGTCACAGCTTTTTTATTTTTTTATTTTTAATCCCTCCCCCTCCCCCTCGACATCAATGCACCCTGACGACATATTGTCTTGTCAAAGAGCGAGTGAACTCAACACCTTTCCATTGCTCAAGTACCGGTACCTCGTGGCTTTCTTTCTGCAAGAGAAAGAAAGAAATTTTTACCAAAGCCAATGGAATCCCGGACCCTTTCTCCATTACTACCTCATACTCTCTTACTCCACCCCTTTCCACCCTCCACCACCACTCTCGCATATACCGCCCTCGCATATATTGCCATTACGATGGCCCTCCTAGAGTCTAAAGTACGATATGCAGGAGAAGCGCTGAAACTACCCTACAGTACTGTAGACTGTATTCCACGGCTCTGCTTCCCGGATTCGGGCAAAATATCTAGAGGTCCAAATGTACCCAATGAGATGCTTCGGAGGCATTGGCTTCTCTTTGCTATCAATAAATCTTTGCTTGGCTTTCTGTCTCTCACTCGCTAGTCTAGGGTGTGGTCGGATCAACGCAGCTAGAAACGGGATATCCGTAAAGGAAAGAATTATACTTGAGGCTTCTACTTGGGTATTTTGGGTATGTGCAAAAATTGCATGATCCTTTGGTTACGGCAATGCATTCTTACCTATTCTTACCTATTTTATAGAAATGCTTACACGAGCACAGCAATAGTGCTCTGCTCAACATGGTGCAAATATGGCATAAGAAAAGGAGAAAAAAGAAACAAAACCAAGCCCATCGAAAGAGCTGAACATTAACCCTACACTTACCATACTTAGCCTACTCAACTACCATAGGCGTCGCTACACTAAGGGGACGTGCACAACCGGTGTAAAAAAACAAACAGGAAAAACAAAAACAAGAAGCAAGAAACAGCCAAAGCCGAGCAGATATGTGCACAATTAGCAGGTGACAAGCACAGTGCCCGCGCAGTACTTAGACTAGCGACAGATCCCTAGTTTCACTACCCCCCATTCAACCAATCACCGGAATGACCCTCAGACTAACATCCTCGGGAAACATGTGCTAGCACCGCCAGCAGCGGCAAAACAGGAAAACGCAAAATTAGGGGAATTAGGGAACCGACAAAAGAAAAAAGCAATGAGAGAAGGGATGAGAGAAAGGAAGGAAGGGAGGGAGAGAGGAAAGGAAAGAAAGGGAAAGAAAGGGAAAGAAAGGGAAAGAAAGGGAGGGAAACAAGGTTTCCCCGGCCGGGGGAGGGGCGGCTGCGTGGTGTACTATGTGTATGTCGAGTGATCGATTGAGTGAGTGAGTGAATGGTGTACGACAGGATGCCTATTAGTAGTAACAATAGAAGCACATGCTTGAGCACATACATGTACCATGACACCCCCCCATTTTACCCCGTGGGCATACTCCTGTTCTTCCTGCCTGTGACTGAGCGAGTGAGCCGGTCCTGCGGCAGCACCTTAGACATATCCCTTCCTTCCTTCCCGCACTGCCAGCCTAGCTAGCTAGGCAGTACCTCCGCCATTAATCCCCACCCCCGTCCACCTGTCACCCGTACCCGCGCCGCACCCCCACCCCCGCAGCCGCTCCGCGGCCACCCTCCTATTCTACCCTATCCCACTTTTCATCCCTCGGTTTAATCTAATTTATCTGCTCGAGCCAGAACTTACTAATCAAACTACTTACAGCTAACTATAATAATATTATCACAACTATCACCGCAACTATATTCCCTATTATCGTGCCCCCAGAGGCTATCACCTCACTACCCACCTTGGCGGCGTATACGAGTCACCCTAGCGGCTATACAAGTAAGGAAGAGTGAGAGAGAGATACCAGCCCGACAAAATTGCCTTTATGATTGGTTCGTTAGTCGATTGGTTCGATTCTGGGCGGGAAGGAGGTGCACGGCAAGGCAAGTTAAGGAGGTAAGGCAAGGCAAGAAAGCAAGGCATGAGAACTTAAAATACTAAGGTAAGGTAAGATAAGATAAGGTGAAGCGGCTCTAGCTACAATTGCTAGTACGGCACAGTGGGAGTGTCCCAGGCAGCTTAACGGGTCTCGTGCTGAATGAGCTTAAGGCGGGGAAATGAACGTTAGAGGAAGAAAAGAAGGAAGGTGCTTACTACAGAAAGTGAATTGTCCTACAAGCCTTGTTACATTACGCTCAAATCACGATGAAAAAATGAAAAAAATGAAAAAATGAAGGGCGAGACTTCCCCTAGGAGTATTCGGAAGGTTTACACGATACTCGTGAGTACTGCACCGTACAAATCAAAGCCCCGCTCAAGCGGTAAGGTAGCCTAGGCAGAAAATCAATCAAGGGGAGGTAAGGGCGGTTATGTGTGTGTGCTTATGTGTGTTCATGTGTGTTCATGTGTGATTTCCACATGCAGTTTAACTTTGCCAACTTATCCCTTCCCTCCCCCTCCCCTCTCCTCCTCTCTTCCTGCCTACCTGCCTGCCTACCTGGCGAATGTGCTGTCTCGTGTGATCCTATGATCAAACGAACGCTGATCCTCGTCGTTTGAGCAACCATTTGACCTTTTTTTTTCCTTTTTCCTTCTTCCCCATTTACTCGATTATCGTGCGGAGATTGTATTACTGTAAGGAACAAGAGAGCGTTATCTACTGTACTTGTGCGCATCGTGTAAGTAGGGGTAAGAAGTACAGTATGTACCCGAGCATTCGAGCATCAATTTTGTATGGGCGCTCAGATACGCACGGATATAATTGACTGTGTCTTTTCCTAATCTGTGTGTTGGAGCACTTCTTGTTTCTTACCTATTACCTGTAAGTAGCAGTAATTAAGGCAAGACAGAGCGCCATTAAGCTCGTGCTGCTGGGGTATCAAGAGGGTTCGAGCAAGCAAGCAATCGATCTCGCAATCCCCCTTCTCCCTTCCTCCCTCCAACCTCAGACATAATGTTCCCACCTAAAAATTAGGCACCCAAGTACTATAAACAATCAAGCAGGGAGGGGGAGGAGCACGAGGTGAGGAAGTGAAGTAAGGAGAAGTGAAGAGCAAGAAAAAGAAACCAAATTCACATTAATCTAAACTAGCCCACCCCAATCCTTCCCAAAAGCCCAGACCAGATGGATAGATAGACAGATAGACGATAGATACAGTAGTACTAGATGCCGAGCCTAGCCTAGCACAGCACAACAAACCGTTGTACGGCACACTCAGCACTTCGGGCAGCGCACCGAACCGGCCCACCCATACATCCCGTTTTTTATTCAGTCAGCTAGCCAAGTAGGCAGTATCAGCTCCCCTCTCGAAGCCCTCATTGCAGAATTAAATGATTGAAACCTAACTCTCTAGTGCAAACTATATCTACAGCTGTATCAAAAGCCCAGATATCATGGCCCGCTCTTTTCATTTTCCCCTCTAGTAAGCGAGCTTAGATAAGGAGACGTTTGTCAGGACAGGCAATTCCTGCCCGAGGGGTCTATTCTACCTCATTCCATTCCAGAAGTGTGGTAGCCTAGCCATTGGGGCGAGAATTCTGCAAGCACGTTTACCATACCCATACGAGGATGAGGATGAGGATGAGGTGGTGGTGGAAGCGGGGAGATTAACAAAGCCCTATTGCGCAGTCGGGCTAGGCTATCGTACTTGTATATGTAAGGGGTTACCATCTACTCAAGTGGTTCTCGTACCCTATCGTACCTAGGTGGCACTGCTAGGGGGGTTAGCTGGGAAATTGAGATCTCCCACCCACCCTCTCTCTCTCTCTCTCTCTCTCTCTCTCTCTCATCTCTCTCTCATCCCTTCCCCCCCTCCATCCACCCTAGCTAGAGAGCCTCGATATAATAACTTTTCATGATGTTTAACGGTATCGGGCATTCAGCCCTAGGTTGAAACCCGTTCCGTTTATGCAAGCCTTTTTCCCACACAAATCTCGCATGATAGACCCACTAAAAACTTGGCACCCCTAAAAACTCATTTCCGACCCCGGGGCTGAATGCCTCCAGCATATATTTCCTGATTCTGGGCAGTGTTACATACAGCTTACAAGTAAGGTATATACCATTCATAGCCACCCACTACCGTACCAACTTCACGAAAGAAGAAAAAGAGATTACGATAGGGGATCAAAATTCGAAAAGGGAAAGAAAAAAAAAAGACAAAGGACACATACCAAACAAAACAGCGCCAATACTATGCTCTGGAGGAGGGGTGTGTGCCGTAAGTTAGGCGGATGGACGCTATGGATAAGAACCAAGATATGATATGACAAGATATGATACAACACAGCCTTTAGCCAGACATGGAACTCCTAGCCCCCGACTCCCCCTATAACTTACACTAGCCTACCCACTAGTATATAAGCCACAAAAATGGAAAAGAAAAAAAGAAAAACACCCCTGGGGGTCTACAAATGTCCATCAAAATCCACAAACATCCCTCTCTCCTCCCCCCCTGGTGCCTTCCCGCTCCGCTCCGCCCCGCCCCGCACCTCTCCGCCCGACGATAAGTACTAGATACTAGACCGAGCCACCTATTGTACTCATTTAACCCAAATCGCCTTCAATTCAGCCTACGATATATAGAATAAAACCGAACCAGAGGACAACCGTAAGACACATCTCATAATCTCACTCGTAGGCACACTATGCTATACTATACTGCTCTAGAGCTACAGGCACAGTACAGTACGCCCCTGGTTATGGCGTGGTGTTATCATAAGGTCGAACATCAGGGCTGGGTTTGCCGTCCGTTGTGCTGTCCGCTTGACTAACTGTGATCAGTTAAATTATCATACTGTAGAGTATGTAGGTATCGACTTGCCTTTGCCCTTGCCACCTTTTTAAGATTTTCCGCTGGTTAGCATATTTGCCCTAGGCAAGAGGTACTGTGCCCAAAAACAGGTGTTGGAGCTTTGTATTGGAACGCACTGATGTTTTGCCATATATCTTGCGAATCCTAGTCTTCAGATACCTCTTGCCTAGGACATGTAGTACGGTAAGTAGGGGGTGATATGATATCACGAGTTCCAGAGCTCCCGAGATTCAAAGTACAGTATATGATAGGGAATTACCGTACTCTATGCATCGGGGTTGCAGTTAAAACCTCGCTCAGGGGGCCGAGTTTCTGTGATGGCAGTGCTCGAGCAGCGCTTCAATGGCTGAGCCTTGGGCTTGCCTGCACGTTTGCTCGATGCTGAGACTAGACCACTGCTGAGGGGGCTGGAATGCCTTGTAAACCAGACAAGCCAGGGGCTTGGTCCAAAACAAATGACACAAAGATCTCAGCGGCCCCATTGGAAAAAAAAAAATGACAGAAGACCCACAAAGAAACAGCCCCTGAATTCCCTTTCGAAAGATAAGTCTATTGTACATATAAAAGCACTTCAGAGCAAGTGGTGTTTACTAGGATACAATAATGGAAAGGAATGAAAAAGTTAATGTATGACTCGAACTCAAAAAGAAGAGTCCAGGAAACCTTTTCAAAGACTGGACATGCCCTGACAGAAAGTGAAGGCGGACGTTACGAGTACAGAAGAAAAGGTGGCTGTTGTGAAAAGGGTATTAAAAGTTGTAGAAAAAGAAAAAGTTTTTGTACAGAACATCTAGTACAGGGGCAGAGAAGGAAACTTAGAAGTTCTCTTCGTCGTACATACTACAGCTATATCCGAGAAAGCCAACAGCTTAGTCCTCTGGAAGGATTATCCCTTTCTCGGAGAACTTTTTGGCCATCTCTCCAACGACACGGTTGAAAGAAGATGCAGCGCCTCTCTCCTGGGTGAATCTCACGACACCAGACCCGGTCTTTCTAGATCCTCCATAAGCACGAATCTCGCCCACAAAAGAAACCTCCTTAATATTAAGACCTAGATAACACCCTCGTAAGTATTTTTTTCATTTGAGAACACCTTGAGAGAAAGTGCCACGACTAAACCGGAGAGGGCAATCTCACTATTAGGGGTTCCGACCCTAGCCCTCATGACCAAAGACTTGCGATCATCCTCAACAATAACCAGCCCATATTTGACCCATTCTTTCCAAAGCTTCATGATCTCTTTACGTGTAGCCATGGGGGAGATGTTGAAGCAGATGACGCGACTAGCCGGTTTGACGTTAAGGAACTTCATGAACCAATTGCGTTGGGACATGACCTTAGTGAACTGATCCTCTTCGAAGCCTCCAAAGTTATCACTCCCTTCTTTCGAGCCCTGAGGAACCGTAAAGCAAGATGTGAGCCCGTTGGCAATGCTCTGAGTGTCGCCACGATCTAGTAATACTGGTCAGCACGCTAGTAAACACCGAAAACACCACCGTTCGACAGTAAATGTCGAATGAGCCATGCTATCATACCATTAGAAGCCCCAAAAGCCAACAAGCCCCCAGCATCACGACTAGCCCATCTCTTGAGAAGATTTCCAGAACGACGCCCAAAAGTACCCTTGGTCCCACCCACAATAATCTCTTCAACGACAGGATCCTTGGGTTCAGGCGCGAGTTTGTTCCTTCCCTTCAAAACGTCAAAAAAGGAACGCTTCTTCTTGACCTCCTTTGCCAAAGGGTTCACAGCCGGTGCCACAAGGGCACCTGACATGACCGGATTCACCTTTGCAGCGATAGCACGAGTTCCGTCGTTCACCAACTTTAGAGATTGTCTCTCACCCCTGTGTGCTAAGGGTAGGATTAGCTCGGTATCGAATCCGGCAGACTCATCTTTAACAACCGGTAACTGGCTCAAATGCTTCGAATTCCTACCCCCATCCCCAGCTCTATCGATAGGCACATGGCGATTCACGACGCTCTTCGGACGGATCCTCAACGGGGCCGGCTCGAATTTATCAACCCGGGTCGGAATATCAGATTGTCTGTTCGGATGACGACTTGCCAACGAGACATTTCGATTTGGTGGTGCAGAAACCACCCTTGATTTTCCACCAACGCCCCCACGAGTAATACCCAAGCCTTGAATTTGCGCCCCGAGTTTCGCAATCCCCTCCTTCTCGATGGTATGAGGTATGGGAATGGTGTTATTTGTGCTAGCCAAATTGAGCGGTCTACCACCCTGAGAAATAGCACGAGGCTGGTTGGTAGGCAGCACAAGGGATATTGGACGTTCCATAAGTTTATCAAAGTGCTCAAGAACATCATCCAGATAACCTTTATCGGGGTCAGCTTCGTCATCATCGAAGATTCTAAGTGTGCTCCGACCATTCGAACATTTTCTAATAAGTGCCTCCGGAGGTAAAGTCGGTAGTGGTCTGTCCTCGGCATCCCTACGGGACTGTTGAGTTCTAATACTACCAGCCGCAGAAGAAACCGTGAGATTAGCAAATTCTGCAGAATCGACCGTATGAGAGCTTGTATTGCCAGTCTCGCAAATACTTCTCACGGTACTAAGTGTCTTGAGCGATCCCAGAGAGCCGAAAGCCCTATCACAAGCTGCTTCGAGCTCTTCACTAACCATCCGCCGCCTCTCTGCATCTTGCTGCTCGTTGGCATGGTATGCTCTCTGATTGGGCTGGCTTACGCGAATGGACTTCCTATCCGTAGCCATTCCATCATTAGCAAAGGCCGAGCGTCTCTTGGTAGTATCGATACCCTCCTTTCTTCCTTTAGGTATAAATATCTCAGGGCCTAACTCAAATCGAGGCGTATCCTCTCGATCAAATCCGACAGCCTGAGCACGTGTACCGCGTTCATCGTCGACCCAAACAGTGCCCTGTAGCGGGTCCTTCGAGGCAACCGATTCACCAGCTCTTGCATGGCGGTTATTGAGACTAGAAGTGTGATTGAAGCTAACACGACGCTTGAAATGGCCGTTTGATTTGAAAAGTGATGGAGATGCGCTTGTATGGCTTACTAACGAAGACCGAGAGCGATACCGGCCACTAGCACTACTCGTCTTACCAGCATGAGGGTGATGATGGCGGCGAATGGAACCCGTTGCAGACACTCGAGAGGATACTCTCCTTGGCCGGACCACAGAATTTCGGTTACGATCTGCAATACTGTGCCTACCTCTCACAGGATGTAGGCGATCTCCTGCTTTTTCTCGTGCATGATAGTTCACACGGTCGTCACCATGGACCGGTTCTGCCTGTGGCTTTCCTCTAGTGGGAGGGCGATAATCGGCAGCCTCGCGACCAGTTACAGAAGCACCAGAATTTTCCCGGTGCCTACCACGCCGCGCCACAGTCCCAGCACGTTTCCCTCGACTGCTGATCCGGTGTTGAGGGGGATGAGTAGATGCTGAACTGCTAGATACCTGAGAGTTTTTGCGTACTTCTGAGGTCCCAGGATAGTTTTCCAAATGTTCATATCGATACTTCATCAATAGGCAATAGAATACCTTTTCTTGGTTGTGTCTGTAATTGCAAGTAGATGCCAAAATTAGTTTTTCTTTCACGGCATAATTACTTTGCACAAACCAAACATCTCCATTATCGAAACAGCCTCCACCCGCATGGGTCACGACTACAACACCCAACCGAATCCCAGATAACACGGATTAAGTTAAGGGTAAGGCAATCACTTACACATTATTTAACAACCTCTCAATTAAGGCATTCTCTTCAACACCTTGCCAGAGAGTCTGCAAGTTCTTTAATATCTCGCCATCGATATCTCTTCTGTACTTTACTGGCCGTCCGATATCTCTTGAGCGTGGAGGCTTCGGACCTCTATCGGTCTCTTCACCTGTGACCGGATCCAAAGGGGCGTACATCTGGACAAGAGGATGTTTCCAGATCTCCTCCATAGATATGCGTTCTTCAGGGTCGATAGTCAACATCCTCATTATTAGGTCCTTCGCCTCTATCGAGAATTCAACCGGCATAACAAATCGCCCCTTCATAACCTTTTGCAACAGCTTTCGGATATTGTCGTCATCAAACGGGAGGTATCCAGCCAAAAGAGCGAAGAGAATGATGCCACAAGACCAAATATCAGACTTCGCCCCGTCATAATGCTTTCCCGAGACAATCTCAGGGGACGCATAGTGAGGAGATCCACAAGGGGTGTCGAGGAGCGATCCGTGAGGCTGAAGAGCAGCCATACCGAAATCAGCAATCTTGATATTTCCATTGGAATCGAGTAAAAGATTCTCCGGCTTTAAGTCGCGATGGCAGATATTGAAATGCTGGCAGTAATCAATCCCAGAGAGAATTTGACGAAAGTACATAAGAGCCTCAGGCTCCGGAAGACGGCCACGGCGAGTCAAGTAATCAAAGAGCTCACCGCCTTCGATATACTCTAGAACAAGATAACTATGTTTGCTTTAGCATCAAGGAACCAACCACTAGTGTAGAAGGCAGACTTACAGTTCCCCACGATTCTCCCAAACATCCCACAGACCCATAACATTGGGATGGCAAATCAACTTCATAATAACCACCTCTCGCTCTAAGCCCGGTGGCAGAGGTCTCTCTTGCCCATTTTCACCAATAGCCCCATCATTCCCCTTACCAACGATCTTGATTGCCGCAAATTGACCAGTTTCGACATGCTTAGCCAGCCTAACTCTTCCACTACTTCCTTTCCCGAGGGTACGTCCAAGAAGCCACGGGCCAACCTGTGCCTTAACTCTAGCACGGTGTGCGTTCGGGTTCTGGGCTGGAGGCGAGGATGGGGGGCCGACAGGGCCCGAGGAGATATCACCAACATACTCTCCAGTGCTAACAGACCCATAGGAATCAGTCTGCTTGTACGATCTAGTCGATGTTTGCTGAGTGGCCTGCTGCTGCTCCTGCTTATCGAATGCTCGGGGTTTGGAATAGTTGGGTGGAGCTGGTGCTCTAGTTGGTGACGAATAAGCTGCATTAACAGGTGTATCCTGCAACGGCCTCCGCGAACCTCTATACGATGTTCGATCGCCTTTGCCTCGAGGCTCCATAACGGGTATTAGTGTATAAGAATATTACAATGAGTTTGATCTATGGCCCGGCGTTAGAGTCATCCCTGCGAGGAATCAACCCGATAGTGAGAAAGATAGAAGTAGTACTTACTAGTAGAAGGAAATACGTTACTGCAGCGAACAAAATTAATCTATTTGATGGGAAGCGAATAATAGGTGTTTGTATGAAGAGAAGAAGGGTGTCGTGGAAGAAAGAGGGAAGCTGTCCTGAGTGTTTGTTTCTCGAGTCTAGGCGCAGAAGGCCAGTCACCCCACGATGGTATAGCCCGCAAACCTATGCCAACGTGAATGCGCAAGAAAAGTACGGTTACGACGGGACAGGATGACGACGAAAAAGGAAAGTAACGAAGGGCTAAAAAAAATGAAGAAAATACAACTGAAAGGACTAGAGAAAATATTAAAGATCGACAGTAATGCCCTAGGGCAAATTTTCAATTTAGCACAAAGGAGTGTAGTGGATGAACAAAAGACAAGATAACGAAAGAAAGGAAAAGTTGAAGTGTCAACCCTCCATAGATTAACTAGACAAGAGAATTTTCTCACGATGGAGGTTAGAGCTTACCAAGTGAGTGAATAGGTCGGGGGGAAGGGCAATCGAGAGAGAAAAAACGGATAAACAGAACTATACTATCAATATCAAAAATGGCCCATTCAATGACATTCCATAAGCAAAGTATTCATGTCAGCTGCAAACCCTCACAAAAGAAGAGCCACACACACATACACCCTTTGCATACTTGCTATGTGAATTCCTCATGACAGGAATGCCTTGAGATATTCTACCTTCAATGTCACATAAGGGATGGCGGTGATCGCCCGACGTCGAGCGCCCCAACCAGGGATGTGCACAGACTCCCGCTGCCCAACCCTGGTAAAGTCAGCATTTTGTTGTGCAGATCTTCTCCCACACTGAGCCTCACTCACACCCAAACGAGAGAGCAACGGACAAACACAACACAACTCATCTTTATCCCTCCTCTCTACGAATGGGAATCTAACATTCCATTGTATGTTAAGAATTCCGACGGATAGCAACACCGCAGCATACCACAGGCACCTTCTTTCTTCGCCCCAAATCACCCAGCACACAGTGTACATATGTTGTATCATAAATTTGATCAAAGGTATCACCTGATCTAACCACCCCCAATGCCCTAAGGCTGGCAAAATGTTCAGCGACGTTTACTTCTTCAATGGTAATCTAATCACACAATAACTCAAAATCCAGGGTACTGCAATGGCGGAATCACCGAAAGAGTAACCCTTCCTTCCTCCGGCCAACGAAAACTGGGACATATCGCTATCATCGCGAGGAAACAGAATAAAAACCTGCCGTGATGCTACCATCCAGTCAAAACTCAAACACCCCCGACACCAGATATAAAGCACACAACACCGCTAAATCCCTTCCCCTCCCGCCGTTTGCCTCACCCGATAGTAGAAAGAAAGCAAAATGTGGACCAATCGACTAACAGAACAGATGATATATATCGACAGCAAAGCCAAAGATTACACGGCTTTACCTACCCCCATGGGAAAGCGAAATCCAAATCTCGAGAATAAGAGGAAAAAAAAAGTACTAAAAATCAATCGCAGCCCACACCAAACAAAAAGCGCCTTTTGCGTACAGGTAAAGAAAGACAGGAAAACATGCTGGGCATTCTGTCGAGAAAAACACAAAATTCTCCAGCCTCCCATAATATTTTGACATGAAACAGATATACAAAAAAACACTCCCCCCCCATATCGAGCAAAGAGTTGCACCATAAACATATAACAAATGCCAAAAATAAATGCGAAGAATGAACATGGGTAAGAGAACTTCAAGAATGAGGTCTTTATAACAATAGACGAAAGATATCAAGGGTATCCATCAGGAAAATATTATAGTTTACAAGTCTCGAAGAACCGAGAGATAGATAGAAAGTTGTCCAGGTAGTATATTATCGGTCGTGTTTTATCATGCCACCAGCGCTCCCTGGTGGGCTGGTGTTGGGTTCCGGGCCAGGATTCCTAGTACTAATCGGCGAGACACTAGGTGATTGCTTCGAATCCTGTCCGGTAGCAACGGGGGAAGATTGTCCTTGAAGATGGTCGTTCTTTCCGCATCCCTTAACAAGGCGATGCCTCTGCAACACATTATTAGCCCAATATTCTCAAAACTCAACCATTGCAGGACTCGGCTCTCACCTTTAGGGCGTCCTTCCTGCTGAAGCTCTTTTCGCAGTTATTACAAGGGAAAGGCTTAACAGCTAAGTGGATCCTCTTGTGCCGTTTCAGATCGTGGTTTCGATTGAAGCTTTGGGGGCACTGGTCACACTTGAAGGGCCGCTCAGCTTGCTGCTGATGGTGCGCGCCAGGGTGGTGATGGGGCATCATAGCTGGGTGTCCGTGTAGGATTCCACCCATAACTTGTCCACCTACTCCTGGGAGGGGGTATTGGGGCTTGTAATTCGGCTGCAGTGGAACTAGTGGTGGGTATTGGGGTCCAGAGTTCATCTGCCTACCCATCACACTCGAGGGCGACATCTGAAGACCTTGCTGTTGTTGTTGCCCGTAATAAGGCTGCGAGGGGGTTGGAGGAGGGAGCGAACCTTGCGGGGAATACGGGTCATGATTCTGTTGCGATTGGTTATTTATTGGGGGATGGGGCTGATTAGAATGCTGACTTGGTTGGAGGTAGGCAGCAGCGTAACTGCCATGGACATTCGACCCCGGCCCTATCGAAGGTAAACCTGATCCAGCCACCGCAGCAGTTGGGTGGCCTCCAGCACTAGTCGAGATGGGCATCCCGCTTGTATAAGGCGACGAATTGTCAAAACTGGGGGGGTGAACCAACTCCCCAGTAGCAGGGCTTGAAGGTCTACTATTTCCTCTATTTAACGTTACACCGGGCGAGGCAAACCCTCTCACCCCAAAGCTCGAGTTTGTGGAACCCTGGATTCCCCCCGATGTATATGAAGCATTCGTTGAGGCTGAGCCGTAACCATAGGGCGAGCTATTCGAGGTAGCAGGCCAGTAACCAACCGGGGAAAACGGTCCCATAGCAGATACCGTTCCAGCACTACTGCCACCACTGCTCAATGGACTCGTCATCTCGTTGGGTCCGATTGGCGGAGGAGTAAGTACAGAATTGCCGCCAAAGCTCGAGTATGGTGCTCGAGTGGTATTGAGATGGAACTGGGGAAGTGGGTGCTGCTGCCTTCGTGCGGCAAGGCCCGAAGACATGTCGTGGGTGCTCATCAAAGAGGAGCTCTGTGCTAACGTGGCAGCCAGGTTGGATATCTCGTCACGGGCGGGGGGAGGGAAAGGTCTTGTTTCCGCGTCGCTAGTGGTAGGCGGTGTGGGAAGGGTCCTAGCGACTGAGGATTGGTAGTTGAATGGCGCAGATTGCAAGTACGAGAGCGAAGGGGGCGAAGTATTCGAGACTAGGGAAGGTGCCAAAATCGAGGGAGAAGATGCAGTAGTAGAGGAAGCCCCCGAGGAGCTTCCTCCCCAGTAATGGGCTTGCTGGCCCTGGGAGGGATCCAGGGAGGGCAGCGGGTACTTGTCGGCCGCACTTAGGGTCGGCGATGGATAGGAAGACTGGGGTGTCGGCGGAATGAAGAGTTGCAAAGGAGAAACTGTTTCCCGTGAGAACGGGGGGTAACTGAGGGTAGCCGTGGTGAAGACTTTGATAGAAAATGCCCCTAGGAGGGAGGGGGTATATAGCGCAGCCGCCTTGGAGGCTGGAACTTCGTAGCGAAGGTTGGAACAGCTCAGCGAAGGCGCAACAGGCTGTCAAATCACTTGAGTCAATGACACAAAGCCCAAGCAGACGACAGCGGCAAGGGAAAAACCAACAACAGCGGGATAGGCACAAAAGGGGAGGGGAAAAAGGTTAAAATAAAAAGTTATGACAGACTATGAAGGTGGGCAATGATAGTGGGTGGGGACGGATGCAATGGGATGAGGGATTGGAGGCTAGGAGAAGTGCAATACAATACATACCTCAGTCACTGGCTGTTGGACAGTTGTTGGAGGCGGAGGGTGTTAGTTGGAGTAGTAGGAGGAGAAAAGATATGTTATGTGAAAATTGGTGCAGGTGTATGACGCTATTAAAGGGGAAACGGGGGCGGCGGGCAAGGACGCAGTATGAATATGTGGGGAGTGCGTGAATGGGAACAATAATGACACAGGTGGGAGGGGGGGTGCGGCAGATGGGGTAGAGATGATAATTGTTGATGTTTGGTCTAAAGAGAGCAAGGAGCCCGGCGATCACCACGTTTTTTAGATGCTGCCGAACACGCCTTCTAGTGAGGGATCTACCGAGAAGAAGAAGCGACAACCCGAAGGAATGGTATCGAGACAGGAACCAGTTTGGTAAACGATAAAAAAAGGCTCGCTTTATCAAGTGTCAACCAAAAGCCGGATAGCTGGGCAGAGTTGGAAACTTGGAGTCGGGTCGTCCCAGGCTTTTTGAGGCTGGCGGAAATGGCTAGCTAGCTGCTTCACAGGATGGGTGCGCCTCTGCAGACATATACTAGTGTCGAGTACAGAAGAAAAAAGGGGATGAGGGGAGAGGAAGACGCAGAAGATAATAAAGAAGAAGTTTAAAGGCAGGTGATGGGCATACAACCAAAACGTGTGGGCCTAGAAGGTGTGTGAGGGTTTTCCGAAGCGCAATTGAATCATGGAAAAGGCAAGTTCAGTGATGCTAGAATTTCCCCAGGTGGTTGCTTGCTTGCTTCTTGCTCCCTCCTGCTTGCTGCTCCTCACTCCTCAGAGACGAGACTGAAGATAAAATGTCTTACAGTAGCCTGTGCGTACGTGCGGGCTGGGAATGGGGGGGAGTGGTAATAGTGAGGTGAATCCTGCAGATGTGTAGGGACAGGGGCAAACACTGGATCTCTCAGGGGACTGAAAATCGGAGAGACCAGGGTGGGGAGAGAGACAAGAGAGAGGGAGAGGAGTACAAGATTCTGGACTATAGGGACGGCTTGGATGACCCCTTGTCGTTCTTGCCTGCCTGCTGGTCTCGGTTTTGATTGACTTTTGTGAGGTGAGACAACAAGGCCTGAATGGAGCGGTATTGGGTTCACGGGTCGTGTTGGCGCACCCGGGATGGAGTGGATATATGTGATTGATGGGATTGACTTTTTGTATGACAGTAGCCAAGCGTACGACGGCCTAATCGATACCTGAGTGTAACTATCCCAGCAGAGGATCAATTGATTGAATGCCAGGCTATTCCCAACGGAGAGATCTGGGTAATCTGACTGGATACGTACCGCACTGAATGTAGGGATGAGGGATGGGGTTGGCGTGATAAGTGCAACTGAGGCGGGGTGGGGGGAGCAAGTTAAATCTGCTCCTCCAGGAAGACTTTGTACTGTATACTGCACTACATTATGATACACCATAAATTCAAAAACAGAAACCATTGATGCGTGAGAATTTTAGGTTAAAAACAAAAAAGAAAAGGTAAATAAGAAAGAGAGCGTGGAGGAAGACCCGGGGAAAGAAAAAAAAACAAGAAGAAAAAGAAAAAGAAAAAGAAAAAGCCGAAAAAACTGAAAAACCGAAGAAGAAAAGAGGAAGCAGGAAAAAAAAAGAAAAGCTCGTGAGGCAAAGACAATACGGTAAGTTTTTGCACAACCGAGAAGGCCGCGCCCACATCTTCACTCATGTGCAGGCACACACACATGGCAAAGTATACTGTTACCTGATTCATTATCACTGCATAGCACGGATCTAGAAGAGATGGGACGAAACAAGCAACCGGCTGGCCCTACGAAAATGGTCGATTGGGGAGGGAAAAGCACTCTCTGTTGCGACCAAATTAGAACAATCTTACCCAAGGCTTAGGGCCAGTATGGAGAAGAAGACGGGACAGAAAATTAAAAAATTAAAAAAAATTAAAAATTAAAAATTAAAAGAGGGGGAAGGTAAAAGCCCCTCCCGAGGGAGGCAAAGCAATGTAATGTCACCGATATTGCACTCATATCAATAATATGATACCAAATCCGTATTTGAATACCGGTAACTGAAAGGGCAGAAAAGGGGGGGTGGGGAGAAAGGGGGGGGGTGGGAGAAAGCAAAAGGGCGTGGAGCAAAATGCTTTGCGGTCGGATCCGCACTATTCGTGCAGAATTCGGAATATGTTTTGTCAAGTGCCAACCAGCATTTCGGGCCAGTATTGCCCCTAGATTCCCCACCTTGCTTTCTGGAAAAACAGAAATCTAGACCAGTACCGGTACCGGTATCGAGGTCCAGTTGAATAGCATATCTCCTCGTAAATGTCGGATTGGAGCGAAGGGAAGGGGAGGGCAACCGAGCCAACAAGAAGGCACCAAGACCCCAAATCGCCACAGCCACACTTTAAACAAACGCGAAAGGCCGAAAGGCAACTGAGTACCGGTGGGCCCTCCTGGTGTGAATCCGACTTTTACAAAAATATATGGTAGCTTCGATGCGAAGGCGCAAGGTGCTAGAGAAGTCAATTCGCAGGGAACGCTTGCGGTCGGCGTCCTTGGCCATGCGAGATTGGGTATGGTCTCTCGAACGGTGGGTCTGGAATGGCGTGAATTAGGTTACTGGAACCCGACATGATTGGCCAGCTGGAACAGATGGTGGCCACTGCTTGCAATGGCCGTGTGTGGGAGAGAAACACTTCCCATAATGCATGTCTCAGACATGGGTTCAATTTTTCTTAGACGAGCTCACAACAACGTGGAGTCTCTCCTTTCTCCGGAATCATGCGTCGTACAAAAATTGGTGTGATTGCACCTTTTGGTCATCGCATACAGTACCGCGCAGCAGGAGTAGAATAGGGTAAGGTAAGAGTATGTGAGGGAGAGCAAGAGTGTGAGAAAGCAAGTAAGAGTGGGAGCGAGAGAGAATGAGAATGAGATTGAGAATGGGAATGGGAATAGGAATGAATACTGCTCCTCCCCCCTCAGTCCTCCTGAGGATAACAGGGATCCACAGAAAAGCATCTGCACCGTGGTATCGAAAAGTCTGAACACAGATAGATAACCAACGCCTCAGAGGGGGACTGTAGGGGAGAAAGATAAATTAGTCTCCCTCTCGGTTAATCATATTCACTATCGGCACTGTGCTCGTTACAGGAAGAAGTTATCAGCAAGCACTGTGCTCTACCCAATCCACTCATGCTGCGCTTTTCTGTACTCTCATTCTATTGTATTCACCTTATCCTGATCACGTCCGTCAGCTCTTGAGCACGCTTCTTCAGTTCTGGCAAGCGGCGGACAAGTAAAGAAAAAAAGAAAAAAAAATCCCTTTGTTTCTTTATTTCCTCATTTCTTTCTTTGTGCCCGTGCCTTCTCCTAGCCCTGTGCGTTTTTAGCCTCCTTTTAAATCTCAAGTAGTACAAAGCTTCTGCAGCGTTCATTCAAGTATCCTTTGAGCAAAAGCAGCATGGCATTTGATCAAGAACTAAGACATATTCGAGCCTTCTGGTTGGTGTCTCTAATTGCTTTTGCCCGTTTCTTTTTTTCTCCCTTCAACTGAGACTTAAACTCATTGGCTGAGGAACCGAATACTTGTTTCGCCTGGATTCTCCCGGCCTCCCCCGGCCCTCAAATCGAGTACCCATGAAAATTTCTGCAAGACCATGGGAATGATACGCGCTGACCATGCCAGGGATCAAATGCTTTCACCACAGATTCGAATCCAGATCCTCCCCAAATCCCTTCCCCCCCACCTCAAGCCGCAGGTGGGTCTTTACCGTAGGGAAACGGGTTTGGCTGCCACGCAGCAACCACGCGATGTCAGTGTCAAAAACTCTCGCCGGTACTGTACTCAGGTCAACTGTGCCTCGCTAAAGCTGGGAATGAATTTCAAGTTGGAAATGGGAGAGAAAAAGCAATAGCAGCTCGCAAAGAAGAAGCCTATGAGACAGGGCGAGAGACATTGCACGAAATTAGATGGTAAACCAAGTTTGGTAATACAGCTATTTCAAGGCAACACAATTCAGACTTCGGCCAATGTAGGCAAAAATCTAAGACATTCAATAGCGGAACTTACCATGGAGCGAACGCCTATCCTAATCTCTTTGACATATCAAACGGCTTAGGGGGAGTTCGAAGAAAAATCGCGCGAGCGAAATCGTCGATGCGAAATAAACAAATTTCCCATGACGGAAAAGCGACAGGTAATTATTCGAACAAGGCTCTCTAACAAACAGGTTAGAAACTTCTTTCGTTTCAGGATTCAAGACAATTCTACCCTTTGATGCCAGCAACAGCAGTTGAAAGGGAAAGACAAAAAAAGCTTGCCACCAAAAGCAAAATCCATACTTTTCGTTCGATAGGTTCCCCACGTTCGATTGAACCCAAACGGGAAGACAGGCCAATGATAGTGCGGCAATTGGACGGGCGAAGGCCGCTTGGCTGCAGTTTATCTTTGTTTTTGTTTTTTTTCTCTCTCCAGCTTTTGCGCAACCGACTCGCCCCGACGGCGGTAATGAAGCAGCCGCCGGCCATCTCTTCTAAAGAGCTGACTGGATTGGATGATCAGAGAAGGGCAACAGTGTGTGTGTGAGAGACTACGAGTACTCGAGTACAGAGAGGTGAGGGGATGTTGTGCAACAAAACAAACGAGCGAGTACGACTGCAAAAAATCATATTGCACCGAACGGTAGAGGATAGCACTCGAGTAGCTGTGGGTAACACACCTAAAGGGGAATCCGCATTCGAACCATCTGCTCACTTTAGCGTAATATGAACAAGCTACAGTGAACACCGGTATGCGGCTCCCAAGCGAGGAGGGCTATCAGGGAAGTGTGCTGGTGTTTTTTTTCCTTTTTTCTTTCCCCTTCCGAGGAGGTCAGAATTGTTCGATGCTGACACAAAACCCACCCGCACACCCCTACATCGCTTGAAAAAGTTAGATATATCGGTACCTCCGGGGTATTGTTTATTGTTCTATCCACTTTGTTATACTCGAGTGCCTACCAACACAGCCCGTGTGACGGGAGGGGCTGAACAAGAGCGCAATGGAAGTCTAGATTCTATTTAGATTTAGATTTTGTCGCTGGAATCGAACGGGAGAACAAACGAGGAGGTACTCGGGTATAGATGTAAGTGATGAGACGGACAGGGGGGTCAAGATGTCAAAGCTTCTTACCCTTCTTGGTATTATTCCTACCAAATTAAATCATTTTTTACCTCTACGGTATCGAGCGCCCGGACTCGAAAACCCCTGTCCGTCTCATCATTTACCCCCTTACCCGAGTAAGGTGGCCACGCAAATCATGTACAAGTTACAGGCATAAAGAACCCGAACATTTAAGTCCGAATTTTGTATGGGCGGTCGGATACGCACAGACAATTTGCCATACAAAAATTTTATCCCTGTGTTCGGGTTCTTTATGCCTGTAACTTGTAAGATAATAACGACATCTAAGACATCGTCTTAAATATTTTACCAAAAGATTGATAGCAGCGCCCTCCTCTTCCATGACGAACGAGATCAAATTATTTGGCCTAGGGCACTGTAGTCTCACGATATTAGAAATTAGGTCATAGCACTAGTAGTATTAGAATGGCAATTCGAACAATTCCAATGGTGATCTAGTGGATCAGTCGAAGGCGCTATCGTAGCATTGTCTAATGAAAGAACAGACGGTTGGATGGTGGATGTAGTACTGGATTTTGCCGGACCCCATCCCGAATACCTGGTGCAGGGAAAAAAGGCGAACGCCTCCCCAAAGCTTTTTGCTGGCCTGCAGCAAATATCAGTGAGAAAGTACTAGCACAGTTGCACCCCGCTGTCCCAGCCGGCCAAGGCCTAAGGAGCCTGTCCGGTACAGTGGGTGATCCGGGGCGGCAGGATAGGCTTTGGTATGAAGAAATCTAGAACCCTCAGGGTTTCGTACGGGACAGTGAGGTATCCGGATTCTCGAGATCTGGGATAGCGGGTGTGACCGTACGCTTCGTGATCAAACAAGGCTCTTCCCTTCAGGCATCAACCATGTCCCCTGGGTACTCAAGTACTGTACGGTACACATACTCGGGTACGGGTAATACCGCGCCCATACTACAGCGTTACCAGAGAAAGAAGATAAAATAGTGGCAACACCGCAATCTACACTATCCCCTCCCTCGGAATTCCGTAGCTTGATATTCTTCGCCGATACTTGTCTCGTTAATCCCTAGATTATCGCCAGATGTCTGCAGAGCCGAAGGATGACCAGAATCTGTTCAAGCCACCAATCCCAACATTCCGGCTCGCAAGCCCTTTTCCCGACTGTACCTGCCCCGACTAAGCCTTAACGAACTCTATCTTCTTGCCTACTACGTGCTTCCCATCGTGTCGTTGATAAGTATCCCCCACGCCAATGTTTGGGGCAAATGCAAGGGGCTTTGAATCGCTTGGGGGCTTGAAGGAAGCGCTTCAGAGCGAACACTTGTTTCTGCACTCCGAGAATGCAGTTTCTCGGACAGAACATCACCTCTTTTCATGAGTCATGCAAGTAGGGTTTTGTAAGTCGCAACAGATCCACGTGCTCAAACCTTCCGATTCTAAGAGGCGTACGTGACCTCAATATGCCTCTAAGTGTCTCTCCCGTTGAATCTAGAGTTAAATATCAGCCATGGACCCACTTTCTTATCCACGAATGGATGAATGCTGATATCGTGCTTGCGTTTGTACCGGCACGACCACGCGGAGTGATACAGCTGAGTTTTTACATGTTTTAGTTCATCACAACTAGCTACAGACATCGTTGTGCGCAGGCATGTCTAATATGCGAACTGTTTTGTTACCGCGCTGCCCTTTGGTGGTGCGTATCGTACTGTACCCCTAGCTAGGAGCAATAGTTCACTGCTTGATCGTAAGGTTTGGTACGAACAACGCGGCTCGCAACTCCGCACACTCAAAGCCTCCAACCTAATACCCTTTTGTAATGCACCGTTGGTCAATGGCTGACGAGCTGTAGCTATGTCTAAAGGAATTATTTCCTCTTTCTTCTCAAGCAAGAACTCCAACGCTCGTTTTCGTTTATACACCCTCCATATAACGCCTCATCTGATTGTTCGGGCTTCTACTGCTGGCCTATTATCTTATCCTTCATCTATCCGACTACCGGTAGTAATACTTCTAACCAAACGGCCCTCGGAATTGAGCAAATACCACTCATCCGCAGGGCCACGATTGGGTTCGCACCCAAGACCGCTCTGACGGTAGCACATGCCTCCACAGGACGCATAACTAGCTACCCCTCTGACTTCGTGTCAAACTAGAAGAAATACCTCTGAGTAGGCTATTGGGTGATCAGTGCGCCTGTTCGAGAGACCAATCCGCTGCAGCTAGGTTTTGAGCGGCCCCATTCTCACAATCGACAACGGACGCTACCGTATGGATGCCAAGGGGTTATGGCATGCATGCTCGTTATTCGAATAACCCCGCAGTCCAAGTAGAGTTCCCCGTCTGCCGATAACCACATAGGTTCAAGACATCTGCTCGGGCCTTCAATTGATATATCATTGTTTTAATAGACAAATTGCTACGGTGGTATCTGGAGATGCATCACTTTGCTGGCATCAGTAGATCATGGATTGGGATTATCGGCTCTGCACTCCCCAAGTGCCCATGCTGGGAGTTAAAGGCGAAATCTCTTCAATTGATGCTTGAGCAGCCCGCAATAACTGTTGATTGCCCGAATTGGCATTGGCATCGGACCTTTTAAATATTTGCCACACAATAGCCATGGGCCCGCTGTCGCCTTCGCTGATCAAATTTGGTAACCGACGCTTTATCTTCTGTGGATCAGTGCGGTGCGGCAGCCGGAGAACAAGGGTTTCGTAATATGATCGCAATCGCCCCGATATTGGAAGGTACAAAGTGTAAACCCCATCGTGTACCATACGGCACTCGAGAGCATAAAAGACTCCATCAAGAAAACATGAACTCCAAAACGTCCGGTTTGCCGGACTAACAAACATCAGGCTGAAATGTCTGGCGGTTTACTTTTTTTTTTCGGGCAGACATTAAAGTTACATCTGAAGATTGGGTTGTTCTTTTTCCTTTTTTCCGTTTTTTTCCCTAAAGCTAAGAATTTAGGTTTCTTTGATAACCTATTTTTCGTTGTTCTGTTCAGGGTCTGGAGGTTTTGTCCTGAGGTGAAGACCATTCCACTATTGAATATGAGACGTCGCGGAGTTGAAGTCATCTGAGACTCAACCAATCAAGGTCCAATCTGGAGGCAGGGAAAACTTTGGTCCGCACCACACGACTTTTTATTTTTTTCCAGCCGCTGACCCAGAGTTGTTGTCCAAAAGCGCCGTCCGCCCTTCCGAGGCGATGTCCGGCCCCATTTGGATGTCAATGACTTCCGGCCCCACAACGGATCAAAAGGCGGTGCAAAGGGGCCGAGATCTGGTCGATTTTCTTTCTTTTTCTAGTGCCCGATACCGGTAGGTTATGAAAATAGATCGGTATTGAGCGACCGACTCCCTCGAGATAATTTGCGGAGAGCAAACGACTGATCGTAATTTACTGCTGACACTGGCTCGGTGGGAGACGTCGGTAGACTGCGCATCTCTAGTGATATTTTTAGTAGCAAACGCTTCTTTTTCATGCAATAAGGCTCCAGGCAGGTACCGAATGGAACGTGAATATATGAGATCTCCGCTCACATCTTATCCGTTACTGCACCGTAGCAGAGTGCTGGTGTGAAAGGCATGGCGAAGATTGCAACCCTTTTTCGACCAGATTAGATTCACTTAGCAAGAACACACCTGCGTATGTGGTCCCACATTTGGAACAGCGAAATTTTTGCCCTTCCCGCCCTTACCCACCGCATTTTCTAAGACATGGACCGGTAGAACAATTCCGCAACTCCCCAACTGCAACAACAACAGCAGCGATAACACAATAATTACAACCAAAAGTACGTACCGGTACCTGACTTACACTGCCATCGCAGCAACAAAGGAAGGGACGAATAAGCCAGGTCTAGCCAGGCCTAGACCGTGATAATAGTAGCTTGGGAGCTGTAAATGTGCGCGGCAGTTTTGCATGGTCTTGCAAGAGGGGCGAAAAAACAATAACGACCAGAGAGAATGAGAAAAAAATGCGTCGGTTGGTTCGGTCTGCTGCGATACTGACGATGATTTTTTTCTTTTTCTTTTTCGCCTTTGAGAGACCTTTGAACGAGTTGTTTTTTTCTCCTCTTTTCTCCCTTCATTCTGGGGATGATGAGATAGGACATCATAGCAAGCAGCGACCGGCCTCCCCTCCGTAAAATCTCCTGATCAGACAGACATCAGACAGAACTCTTGGTTCGCCGTCCACAAAAGAGGGTCCTGACCACAGTGGAGCGGGAAAACTATCCTCCAAGGGGCCAACCGAGAAAATCATGGGACGATTGCATTCGCCCACTGCCAGCCAGTCAGCCAAGAAGCAGGCCAGGGCCCCAAATTGAGGTCGCGTTTTTTTTTGGTCGTGACGCACTAGAAGCACGACTTCAATCCGGCAACGTACGATAGAAAGTAAATTTATGATTCTGGCAAGCCGGTTATCCACCACCACCCCTCGCCTAAACACTGGAAGACT
>Ga0307507_10004604_pt1 | contig 24064 bp, 9 predicted proteins | sample 7_EM_MG_FD_207223 | JGI IMG/M metagenome (GOLD analysis project Ga0307507, IMG submission 207223) | Populus trichocarpa ectomycorrhiza microbial communities from riparian zone in the Pacific Northwest, United States - 7_EM | ecosystem: Host-associated > Plants > Roots > Unclassified | place...
TCGACTCAATTACATATTCAAATGAGCCACGGTAGTAGCCGCCACTAATTACAAAATGGGCGACACTAAAAGGCGCACGGATTGAACAGATTACGAAATGGAGGCGATCTGCAACCGAACAACCCCTAATTTGTAGGATCTTGTCTACTATAGACTTAATTACAACGCCGATGTTAAAGCCGTGGGCCGTGCCGTAGAGTTTAGAAGCTAGTACGCTTTAAGTAACTCTTTTGCACTTAACTAAGCTCTAATAAACAATATTGGCCTTCTTTGTAGCATTAGCTAGTATAAGGATGTAGCTAATCTGCGAAGAGAGGTCCTTGTTATTAGTAAATAACGCGTCCGTAAATACTAGTAGCTATAGGGTTTTGATATTTAACTTAATAAACTTAAGACCTCTATTGGCGTTCTTAATTTGCTAGTTTAGATGCTTATTTAACTATTTTGCGTCTTTCTTGTTGGGGTTAATTACCTAGGCGGTAAAGAATAAATTAAATAAGGCTTCTAGCTAGTATACTAAAGCGATATATACACCTCTAGCATGTTAAGTAATGTACTGGTCCTTTAGAGTTAAGGTTTTTATAGCTCCTCTTAATCTTGTACTTATGGCAAGCTTAGTACTAATTGTACTAAGGTTTGTGCATTGTTGTTCCTAAGTAAGCGTAATACTCCCGTTAGTTAGTAGCTAAATGACTCTACCGTTAAACTTAATAGGCGTATTAACAGTAAGTTATTCCCGTTCCTTAGCTATAAACTTGGCCTTATACAGCTTATTTTGCTCTGCGTTTATAAAGGTCTTATCTGCTAGAAATAGAGTATTATTGGTTTATAGGCCTATAATACCAAAGGGTTCGTTACTCTATAGAAGGTAGGGGTTGTATATAGACTGGTCTATATGCAACTGTTAGATATAATATAAGTAATATATCTTAAACTAGTGGTTACCGGCTTCTAGTACTCTATAGAGTGGTTTTATAACCTTTAGAATAGAGGCCTCGTTAATCCCAAGTTGCTTAATTAGCTTATATAGAGGTTATACATAGAACTCTTAATTTAGTATAGTGGTTGATTATACATAGGCCTATAAAATATTATAGAGGTAAAGTCGTGCCTATAGAAGCTTTATGGCGGCGATATAGAGAATTAGTTATTAGCTAACTTGTTAAATAGTTAGTAATTAGATAAGAACCAGTTCCTTTTCTAAGTTATTATAAGCTTATACAACTAGTTAGAATTTCTTAAAGGCTTTATTAGTTCCCTTATTCTTAATCTCGTTAATAAATTGTAAGTTAAAGAGTTATACGCCTTATAATATATCCATAAGTCTTATAATCTTAAAAACTCCCTTCTTAAGTAGACTAGTAAGCTCCTTCTATTAGAAGGCGCTAAATTAGGTACTAAATTAACTATTATCCTATAGGTAGATGGTGATATTAGTTATAGCCATAAGTAGAGGGTATTTATAAGGGCGTCCTCTGCCTTGTTTTGGGGGTTATTGCTAAGCTTTAGTAGGTCTCTCTAAGATAGTCTTAGAAAGGGCTAACCTAAGTAGAGGTTTAGGTAGCAATTCCAGTCTAATAATTTGCTCCTGCGATTTAGTTGCTTAAAGGTAGGGTTTTACAACCGTAGATTAGAAGGCTATAGGTCCGCTAGATAGCTTAATAGTGCATATTTTACCCTTAATAGTAAGTAAAGTAAATAGCCTGTCCTAATGGCCGCTTTGGCCAGTGTTTCCTTCTCTCTAGACCAAAATGGGTAAGTTTAGTAGGAGATTATAAATTGCATCAGCATTAGGTCCATTTCGCATATTTAGCGCATTAGCGATTTATTGTTTAGCTTGTAGCTTCTATATCTCTGCTATAGCCTTTTTAATTGCGGCAGCGCGTTGTATAATAGTGGGGGATAGTGTATCGGATTTAACCATTTGGGGGTAGGCTCTAAAGACTAGAAGTATAGGAACTAGTCCTTTAGGGCTAGCTAAATTATTAATTGCTTTAAACGCTATTTAGAGTCCTATCTCCTTATTAATGTTAGGGATTTTAGTTATAATAATCTAGTAGGCTTGCCGTAATAGACTATAGTAGCGCTCTACCATTCTAATGGAGTTATGTGCTTTAACTAATACTCCCTTTATACTAATTCCCATAATGGTGGTGTATTGCTTAAATTCCTTACTAATAAAGTTCTTTTTAGTGTTGTAGGTAATTAGGTCTAGTAGCCCTAGGTAAGTATTAATCTAGCATATCTATAGAACGTCCTATATATATTTAGCGCTAATATCTTATAGCTATCTACTGGCTTAGAATCGCGTTCCTTTATTAACAATATATAGGAGGGGTGATCCGCTAATGTATATAATATTAACGATAATATTATAGTTAAAATTAACGTTATCTTATAGTTAAAATTAACGTTATCTTATAGGGTGAAGCAGAATCTGCCTAGTAATTTACTAAACTTCTAATAGTAGTAGCAGAACTTGGTTAGTTGCTTAAGGGCCATTTTATTAGTTTTATGGCCAGTATAGTAGAGTAGCTTTTATAATTTCTTAACTAAGGGATGTCTAAATTGGTAATATAGGCGCCGTAGCTCTATATCTGTTAAGTAGTAGGGGTTCGCGTTAAAGGATTTAGATAAATATAACTGTAGTAATAAGCTCCATAGGAGAAATAGGTGGCCAAACTATTACACTACTGGCACTTTTTTGGTGTGAGTGATAACAACGTTTCTAAGGTTGTTATAGTAGATTTGGAGTCTGTCTATATCCGCTAAACAAAGCAAGAAGGGGGTATCTGTATAAACAATATGAAACTGTATCTTACCTATAGGGGTGATAACATCCATAGTTCTAATAGAGGTAGCAATTCTAATGCTAAACTGCACGTTAACTTGTCCTTTAGTTAAGGTATTAAGTCTTATAGATTAGTCCGCGTTTTATAGTGCCTGGAATTATCTATAACCGGCTATAGACTTCTTTAATGCACTAGTATTAATTATAATTCCCATAAATACCGTAGAAGTATAGCGTGAAACGGCAGTTGTTGTGTTATAGTTAAACGGGTTAGTTTCTATAGTAGGTTCCATAGAGGTTGCAATAAGTAAATAAGCGTAAGCCTTATTAGCTAGTTCTACACTTGTAAAGGTTACTTTGTCTATAGTAAGAGTTCTAAATAATATAAGGTAGTAGCTATTAGGGTCTTCTAGTTCTTCCTTACTGTTATTATTATTAGTGTTTTTATCAGCGTCTATGTCTAGCATAAGAGCTTTAAAAGTCTTATTGCACTTATTGTTATTATCTCCTTTATAGTAGATAGTGTATTATCTAAAGCGTTCTTTAAAGTTACCATTACAGCCCTTACTATTGTTAAAATGTCTTTTATACTCATTTCTAGAACGGTTCCGTTCCTCCTCTATATGTTTCTATAAGCGGCAGCTCTTCTTTTGGTAAATATAGTACTTGGTCTTTAGGGACCTAACGGTGTTTTGTCTATAGGAGCGGGTTTGGTTATAGTTATTACAGATATTACGGCGGTATATGCAATCCATAAAGTAGGCTTCTTAAGACGGTCTTATTAAGGCCTAGGAAGGGTGTTCCTTCTCCTATATAACTATAGAAGATTACAGCTTGCTAATTAACTAGGAGAGGTCTTTAGAAGGGTTAGAAATGGCAATATAGCATACTAGTACTCCTTGGCAAGCGGTAACTAGCTTATTTATAAGGAAGAGGTCTGTATAAAATTCTAGGTGTAATCCATAGCGATGTTTTAAGAGCTTATTAAGGAGTAGTTGGAAACTCTAATAGATTTGCTTATTAGGGTTCTTATTAATAATTCCTTAGAAGTTGGTGGCGTTTTATTTAATAAGGTTTCTCCAATAGTACTCTAGTCCTTTAAAGAAGTAACACATATAGTTATATGCCTTAGTGAATAATTTAGTTAAAAGGCTGCTATTATAGTAGTAATCCTAAGCAAGTCCCTTTAGCATAGTTAGAAATGCAGTTATATAGCCTTTAGGAGGTAGACTAGCTCTCTTGCAGATATTATAGAAGATAGTTAACTTAAAGTTAAAGCTATTACTCACTCTATTATACTTTTGGTCATCCGTGTAGATCTTAGCAATAGTAGCTGCCTCTTTGCTGTATATAGGTAGGTGCATAGTAGGGTTGGTATTGGCAGTACTAGGGTAAAGGTACTAGGCAGGAGGAGCACTAGGTAGGGTAGGAGCAGTTACTAGAGGGAGGGTAGAGGCAGTTGCCGTAGGTAATAATTGCTGGTTCTACGTCTATAGGAGTTAAGTAAGGAGGGTAAGTAGTTAATCCTAGGTAGAGGTAGGTGCAGCTTACTATTAGGTGGCGGTTGGTGCAGTTTACTAGGGTATAGATACAACAGCTAGTTAGGGTGTTGTAGGGGTAGGTATTTACGTTCTAGGTATTGTAGCTATAGCTATAGGCTGAATTGCAGGCGTTAGAGGTAGTGGAGGTAGTTAATAGTTTATAGGCGTTGGTACCGTGTGGGAAGGTAGTAGGCTATAGGGGGGGGTTATAGGAACTAAAGAGGCTATAACTGACGGGGTTATAGCTTGATTTAATATTAGAGCTGTTTATATTAAGTTAAGTTGTTCTCATAGTGCCACTATAATTATAGGGCTGACTTCCTTAAGAGCTCCTATAATTTCCTTATCTGTCCATTCGTAAGGTTCCTCTTCTATAAGGACATTATATAGAACCTTATAAAGTGGGTATCTATTGCTGTGTATAGCGATATATACTCCTCTTTAGAGTAGGTAAGTACGGAGCTTTGCTCTAGTAATAGAGCGTATCTTTCTAAAGTCCTTAATAGTAAAGCCTTCAAATTCTTCTTGGAATAGCGACCGTAGTATATAATCCGTAAAGTTCTTATATGTATACTTATAGATTTTTGTTTCTATATATTCTTCCAGGTCTTCCTCTAAGGCAGTTGCTATATTAATCCCGTAACCATGTCTAGCAATTCTCTCCTTCCATTTAGAATCCATTTTATTGTGCAAAGCAGTATACTAGTCCTTGTGTATGTTTAGTTTAAGGTTAAGGTTAAGGTTAAGGTTAAGGTTGAGGTCGTTAAGGTAAGGGTATTAAGGTAAGGGTGTTAAGGTAAGGGTGTTTTAGGTATATACGTCCTTTACAGCCGTCGGGCCTATAAAGTTCTTAGCAAAATTACTATTCTCTTAGCAATCTGTTATATTGGCTGTAAGGCTAGTACAAATTCTCTTAAGCTTAAGGGAGGTTGCAATCTTCTCTAAGTAAAGATACAATTCTCTAGGCGATCTAACGCGTTAGCAGTTAAGCTGATACGTAGTCTTAAGCTTTAAGGGTAATATAGCTTTCTCCTTTAACTAGAATAGATAAGGCTAGGCAATCTATGTACTGTTTCTAGTACAGTTTTTAAGCTCTAGCTTATTGCGTATTTCCTAATCTGTATATCTACTAATTAGTGTTGGTATACTCGCTTTATTAACGTGCATAAATATTACTGTATTGCGATACGTATGCGGTGTTGAAGTTGGTAGTTATTGTTGTCTAGAAGTAAGGGGTTGCTCTAAGGTTAGGTTAGCTAGCCTCGCTTTATAGTTTTATAACCACGTCACATAACTAACATTCCGACATATACTTAGCGAAATTTAAATACTTAGAAAATAAAAGGAAGTACAAATCCTAATAGATAGCGGAGCTACTAATATAGGCTTTATTAATACAAATTACGCGAAAACTTAACGCTTAAATTTAAAGAAACTTAATAAGCCCTAAGGCCTATAAGGCTTTAACGGCAAACCCTTAATATATAGCAAACTAACGTACTACGCTCTTATAAAATTGCGGATAGGTAAATACCTTAAATATATTTTCTTATTTATAATACCCTTAAAGCATTATAAGATAATACTTGGATATAGATGGCTAAAATAACACAACCCTTTAATTAGCTAGGTTAAAGAAATACTAAAGTTCCATATAATATACTGCTAAAGTTATTGCTTAAAAAACCATATGCCCTGTAAATATGTATATAACTATTTAAATTTAATATAATATAAATTACCCTTACTATAAACCTTAAACTAAGACCATAAAGTTATAACTGCTAATTATAGCAGAGAATATAAAGATAATTCATTAAAACCTTTTAAAATTTATATAATATAGGCCGCGCTCTTTATCTTATTAGCAAAAAGACAAGATTATAAAATCTTTGCTATAATAATAGAAGATATTAAGAAAGTATTAGAACTAAAACAAACTACTAATCCTTAACCTTTTATACCTAAAGAGTACCATAATCTAATTAATAAGTTTAAAAAAAGATTTGTAGACTAGCTAGCCCCATACTAAAATAAGCATAATTTTAAAATAGAACTTAAACCTAGCATAATACTAAAGTTTGGTCCGCTATATAGTATATTATAAGAAAAACTGCTTATAATGCAATAATACCTTAACAAATATCTAGAAAAAAGATTTATTTACCCTAGTTAATCTTTATTCGCCTTACCCGTACTATTTATTAAAAAGCTAGGAAGAGGCTTAAGATTCTATATTAATTATTAGGCTCTAAACGTAATTATAATTTAAAACTAATATCTAATTCCCTTAATTTAAGAGACGCTTAACTGTTTAGTAAAGGCACGGTACTTTATAAAGCTTAATATAGTTACTGCCTTTAATAAAATCCGTATATATAAAGGAGATAAGAAGTATATAGCCTTTTGTATACAATGGGGACTCTTTAAATACCTAGTAATGCTATTTAGCGTAAAAAACGGTCCCGGTACGTTTTAATAATATATTAACAATACGCTTTATAAATTCCTTAATATATTTATTACCGCGTATATTAATAATATCTTAATTTACTTATCCTTACTTTCTAAATATTATAAACACGTTAGAATGGTCCTTAAACGCTTATAAGATATAGGCTTATAATGCGATATTAAGAAATACAAGTTCTACGCGTCTAAGGTTATATACTTAGGCTTAATTATATCCTATAATAGAATTAAAATAGACCCTAAGAAAGTTGCTGTAATTATAAACTAGGAAAGCCCTATTAATATATAAGATTTTTAAGGATTTTTAGGATTCGCAAATTTCTATTATTAATTTATTAACTACTTCTTGGAAACTACTTAACTATTAGTAAACCTAATAAGAAAGAATATAAAATTTAAATAGACTACTAAATATAAATAAGCTTTTAATAATTTAAAGCATTGTTTTATAACTGCTCTAATTCTTACCTACTTTAACCCCAACCTTAAATATATCGTTAAAACAGACTTATCTGATTATGCGCTAGGGGGAGTGTTATTGCAATATAGTAAGAATAGCGAACTATGTCCAGTAGCTTTTCTCTCCTGGAAACTCGCCCCTGCTAAATTAAACTATAAGATATATAATAAGGAACTGCTTGCAATTGTTAGATGCTTTAAATAATAGCATCCTAAGCTTAAAGGATTATTATTCCTAATATATGTGTTAACGGACTATAAGAACCTATAGTACTTTATAACTATAAAACAGTTAATATAGCACTAAATTTATTAGGCTAAATACCTCTTACGATTTAATTTTAAGATTATATACTAACTAGGCAAACTTAATTAAAAGCCTAATATATTAATACGATGATTATAGGACCTACCTATAAACGCTTTAGATAAACGGATTACAAATTAATTATAGATCTTATTACCTCCTAAATGTTTTAAAAAACTACGTCCTATATTCCTAGACATAGAACTTAATAGAAATAAATTAGAAGTTAATAAATGGGAAATAGGAATTAATAAGCTAATAGAATATAAATACAAGAACGACGTATGGATAATAGATATAATGAAAGCGATTTAAATAGGAAAACGATAGCATAAGGATATTATACTTGCTAAATACGAGATTTAAAACAACCGATTATACTATTAACAGAAGGTAGTAGTTCCAAATTCCAAACCTTTCTAATTTAAGATACTTGAATTTATACACAACTCCCCTATAGTAGGGCATCCTGGCCATATAAAGACTTATAAAATTGTCTAATAAGCATACTACTGGCCTATAATGCACGACTATATACTAAAATATATTCGGGCATACAGGATGTGCATATATAGAAAGACCTCTTATATAAAGAAGCAAGGAGTACTTTAACCGCTACCAGTTCTAATGTAAAGATAGCGCGACATCTTAATTAACTTTATAGTTAACTTGCCTAGCAGTAATAGGTTTATAAATATTATAGTAGTTATTAACCGTCTTATAAAAATGCGATATATGATTCCTATGGACTTAATTAATGCGATATTAGTAGCTGAATGTTTCGTTAAATACGTCTTCAAGCTATATGGACTTCCTAACTTAATAATATCTAACTATAGAAGCTAGTTCGTTTTAGACTCCTAGTAAGCTCTAAATAAATAATTAAGTATTTAAATATAACTCTTAACTACATTTTACTTAGAGACAAATGGCTAAACTAAAATTATAAACGCGATTATAAAATAATACCTATAAATGTACTACTCCTACCTGCAAGACAACTGGGAAAAATAGCTGCCTTTGGCTAAGTTTACTACAAATAATATAATAAATGTATTAATAGGCGTAACGCCGTTCTACGCGACCTACAGATAAGACCCTTAACTTGGATTTAAACTATAACCTAAAATTAACATAATAGGACCTACGATTAAACGGATTTAGTTAATTAACATATATAACTTCGCTAATTAAATAAAGCAGTTAACAGAGCTACTATAAAGTAAATTAATATACGCTTAAATGGTATAGGAATGATATGTAAATAAAGGACGAGCTCCTGCATAGGACTTTAAGGAAGGTAATATAGTTTACCTAAATACACAAAACCTAAAGACTTAACAGCCCTTAAAGAAACTTAATTAGAAGTTTATGGGCCTATACCAAATTAAGAAGAAACTGAGCCTATACGCCTATAAGCTTAAACTGCTAATTAAGATAAAAATATACCTAACGTTTTATGTAAGCTTGCTGTAACCTTTAAAGGGTAAACCTTTAACTTATAAAGTGCCGCCACTACCTCCTGTAATTATTAACAACGGTAACAGTTCTTACTTTATTAACTTAATAGATAATATATAATAGAAAATATAATCTAAACGATTTAAACTTCTTGTTAAGTAGGAAGAATATAAGATATAAACCTAGGAAACCTATAAACAGATTAAGGCCAATACGCCTTCTCTGGTAAAAGAATTCCATAAAGACTATCCTTTGCGGCCTGCTCTGGCTAAATAGACGCGATATAAAGGCAAACAATTACTACCTAACACGAATATATAAAATATAATAGCAGGAAGCTTAAATTTAAAAAGAACTTAAAATGCACCCTAACGTTTGTAATACGGTTATGTAACACACAAGATATTAAGGAACTTTAACCGCTGGTTAAAGTTATCTAATTGGTTAGATTTGCCTTGCCAAGACCTACTATAAAGATATTAGTTTGGCTCACCACCTCAGCCAAGCCAATAGCAATTTTCTATACCGGGCATAGAAAATCCTAATTAGATTATTTAACGATTAGAACCGGTAGAACGCTACACTACTACTACCACTAACGCAATTATATAAAAACGCGATAAGTAATAAGTCTTAATTAAAATTAAATTATTTAAACCTTCGGCTAAAAGGGGGGGTACTGTAACGGGACTAGCCTAGTTATAGTAGGAATGTCTCGGTGAAACACTTGACAGATAAATTCTGACGCTTTAATTGAATTCTACCGAAGTCCGTCAAAGACCGCGTGTGTACGTGCGCACGTATTGACCACCAGGACCCCTGACTGTTTAATTATAAGATTCTTCCGTTATTCCTTTCTCTTCTTTACGCAACGTCTTGTTCTCTACAAGAGCTATATACCCTTAGATTTAGATAGAATTTATAATGTTCCTTTAAATCTTCCCCGAAGCCTCTTCGCGTCCTTATAACTATAAAGGCTATATTATAGCCATGTTTGTCCTTTAGGAATAATTTAAAGTCCATTATAATATGCTGCTAAGGGCGTTTGGGAACTGGCAGTGGTTATAACTATCTATGGGTTTAATCCCTAGGGGTATCTACCCGTTTATAAGTATAACAATTTTTAATAAATTGTTCTATATTAGATAGGAGTCCTCGCCAGTAGTAGTAAGGTGCTAGTAGTTAGTAGGTCTTGTCTTAACTAGGGTGCGCTATAGAGACTTAACAGTAGGCTTTATATATTAGCTCCATTTATAGGTTATTAATGTCTGGAACTATAAGCCATTCTTAGTATAAGAGTAGTCCGTCTTCTATTTCTAAATTAGGGTTACCTCCCATAGCTTAAACGCGGAGGGCTTTTAGGGATTTAGCTATACAGTTTGTGATTAAGATATAATTAATTAGTCCTATTAGTTTATTTAGGATCTCTCCTTCTATAGGCACCAGCTTATTTTATTTGGAGTTTAGTTCCTTAAGGATATATAGGTTAAGCTATTTGGGACAGAGAAGGGCATATATCTAGTGCTAAGCTTTTAGCTTATCCTGTGGTTCCACGTCCTGTTCTCTCTAGGTAAGGGTATTAGCTTTAGAATTTTGCCTACTAGGGCAGTATATAATCATAAAGAAGAATTAAGAGAGTATTTTAGCCTACTAGGCCTATTAACCAGTAAGCTGCTTTATTATTATAAAATACTTAAGGGCTTTATAATTAGTGTAGACTTTAATTTGGGAGTCTGTGCTTTTAAGCTCTGCGCGCTACTAGAATAATAATTATATAATAGCCAGCATTTCCTTATTATGCACCTTATAGTTATACTTAGCTAGGGCTATTGTTTTTAAGAAAAATGTAATAGGGTACTACTTGCTATCTAGGTATAGCTGTGAAAGAACCCCCGCTACTACTCTATTGGAGGCGTCTGTTTCTAGTATTAATTTAAGGTCTAGGTTATAGTAATGGAGAATTAGGGAGGAGGTAAGTTGGCTCTTTAACTCCTTAAAAGCTTCTATATAATTATTATTAAAAATAAAAGGCGTGTTATTCTTAGTTAGTTATATAAGAGGTTTAGCTATAATCCTATAGTTATGGATAAACTAATAGTAGAAGTTACAGAAGCTAAAAAAGGATTGGATGCCTTTTATAGTATAAGGGGGTTTTTAGTTATAGACTATTTTAACCTTCTTAGGATTAACTTTAATTCCTTCCGTACTAACGATAAACCTAAGGTACTTTGTTCATTTTACTCCAAATTTATATTTCTTAATATTAACTTATAGGCCTGTATTCCGTAGCCTCTCTAGGACCTTCTTAACGTAGACTTAGTGCTTAAGTTTATTGTCCAAGTATATAAGAATATTGTCTAGGTATGCCGTGCAGAATTCATTAAGGTAGTTAAAAAGAACATTATTTATATACCGTTGGTATGTGGCTAGTCTATTTATTAGTCTAAAGGGGAGGACTTTATATTTATAAGAACTGTAGCGGGTATAGAATATTGTTAGGTCTTCTAATATAGGGTCCATCCTTATTTAGTAGAAAGCTTGGCGGATATTAAGCTTAGTAAAGATTTTGGCTTGGCTTAGATGTATAAGGGTCTTGTTAATTAGGGGAAGAGGGTAATAGTTTTTTTAAGTAATAGTGTTTAATTTCTAATAGTTAATGTAGAAACGAAGGCTTTTATTAGGTTTCTTTATAAATAGAATAGGGGAAATAAAAGGGGCCTAACTTGGCTCAATAAACCCCTTATAGAGGTTATTGATTAAGTACTACTTAGTTACTTTTAGTTCCTCTATAGTTTGCTAGTAAAGGAGGCTATAGCCTAGGGAGTTATTGGCCTCTAGTTAGATCTTATAATTATAAGTTTAGTGGGGGGGTAGTATATCTAAAGCTGCTTTTAAGAACGCGTCTCTATAGTATAAGAGGTATATAGGGAGGAGGCACTTAACTAGCTCCTTGTTGGTTTCCTCCACTGGCCCTTCTTCCCTCTTAGTAATAATCTAGTTAATTTTATATAAGCTAGTAGTAAAGACCTTATTGTCCTTCTAATATATATTAAAGTAGAAACCTATAGCGCTAATTGCCGCGATGTCTACTATAGGGGTGTTATATAATAGTAGGGGTGTCCATAGCCTTGGGGGCTTCTAGTGTATTGACGTAGTCCTTACTCCCTTTAACTCTCATTGCATCTTCTAAAGACTATCGTTTATATCCTGTTAGTATGTCCTCTTCCACATTAGCCAGATCTCCACAATTTAAAAGTTATCTACGTTACTGTCTGTTCTACTTCTATAAGTAGAGTCCTTAGCTATAGTGCTTTGGGGGAGTATCCTTGTTGGTACAGAGCTCCTACCGGCTTTGCGACGAGTATCCTCCTAGGCAAAGGCTAGGTTGCGATCCTTAATATCCTGTAAATAAATAGGGTTAGTCTTTATAGCTAGTGTCTTGCGGTTGGTTTAAATTTCTCTAACAAAGGAGGGTAGTTTTGGTCTATTCTCTAGCTAGATAAACTATCTTTGTTATATATTTAACCAAATATTAAAGTAGGATATCTATTTTTGGCTAAGGATTATATTATAGGACTCTAGGTCTAGGATGCAAAAGGGGATGCCGTACTAGCGTTGTCTATTAATAGAGATATATAGCTTTAAGATATAGGTAACCGGCTTACCGGCTTGGCTGTTATAGTCTTTTACTTAAATAGGCTTCTCTAGTTAGGTGGCATTTATATTTAAGAACTTAGTAACGTTACTTATATAAGCAGTATTTATAAAGGCAAAGCTATTTACTCTAGTGTTAATAAGGGCAGTGGTATTAACTCTATATCCATTTTAAGATACTATATATAGAACTATAAAGTGTTTTCCACCTATTAGCTAACTTAGATTAATCTCCTTAAGATTAATAGGATACCCTAGGGGGGAGTCTTTCCCTAGGGTTCTTCTTTTCCTAATTTATTAGATATTTCTTCTTCCTTTATCTCCTTAATATTACCTATATCCTTTAGCTCTAGGCAGGATATAGTAAAGTGACTATCTTTTCCGCAATTAAAGCATGTAACTATGGTAGGGTTAATTAGGGTATTATAACAAGTATTAGCTAAAGGTGTGGTATATAGTGGGTTAGGCAAGGCTCGCGGGTAGGCAGCTGTGACCGTTTTTAGTATAAGGGCGGTTATAGTTTATCTTCTAGCGCTAGCTCCTATTAAAGTAGTAGGTAAGTTCTGGTTGCTATAGGGCCGCTTTAGTTAATTAGAACAAGCATTAATTTGTTTTAGTTCTAAATCTAGCAATAAATATTAGGCTATAAGTCTTTGGTAGGTTAGTAGGTTGTTTAAGGCTATTGCAATCTTCTCTTATAGTTAGACTGTTAGCTTGTTGTATAGGTCCAAACAGTAGTTCTTAAGGGGAACCTAGCCTTTGCCTGTTAGGTGTAAGAATTAAGTCTAGAACTTAGTAAAGGTTTTATTTTATTTTATTATTAGGCGGTTATAGTTATAATAGGCGTCCTATACTTTATTTGGATTAATATAGATAGTAGCTAGGTACTGTATTATCTTATTAACAGATATAAACTAAATAGGTGACTTGTCTTTAAACTTGGCCTAAAGGTGTTATTAGGCGTCCCCAGTGGTTTAACTAAAGAGATAAAGCATTTTAGCTTCCTTAGAGGGGTAATAGTTGTAATTAACACGGAGCTTTCCTTGTACTTGGATCCTCTAATTCTTAAAAGTAGGGTCTATCCTATTGGATAGTGGTTGAGAGTTAGGGAGCTTAATAGATTTTAATTGTTTCTCTATTGTGTCCATACTACCTAGGGTATTATATTTAGTAGAGCAAATGGGTTAACTAGGGCTCCTAGTAGGGGAGATTAAGCTATCTTATAAGGCTGCGAGGCTCTTTAGGATCTTATCTAAGGTCTCTTATACGGCCTTAGCTGTAAGGCAATTAGCTATCTATCTAGCCGTAAGGTTATAAATCTGCTCGCGTATATTTAGAGCATTATTGTTGTCTTTAATTTCTAATCCTAGCTAGATCTTGTGTTCCTCTTAAGTAGAGGCGGGTCTTTTAGAGGAGCTTGCTTTAGGTGCTATTATTGGCTTCTTAAGGTTTATTAGAATTGCACGGTTTGGTTTTAGTTCTGGGGTTCTTTTTTAGGGGGTGCAGATTAAGTATAGTCTGGCCTATAAAGTGGGATATTGTTAGGGCCTTCCTAGGCGTGGCAGTGTGAGTTTTTTTTAGTGTCTGAGTATAATATATTAACACGTTGTTGCAGATAAAGGTCTTCTTCTAGGGTGGGATATTATTAAGGCCTTCCCAGGCAATATAGGGAGAGCTTAGTATAATGTGACGGGCTTATATAAATGCTTCTAAACCGAAGCTTGTAGATTGCTACTATATAAGAATACTAAGCTAAGGAGAAGAAGAAGTCTGTTAGAGACTAGCAAGATACAAAGGGGTTGCCAAGGCGCTAGTAGTAAGCGAGCCAATGGCGATTTTCTATCCCGGGGATGGAAAATCCTAATAGGGTCCACTGAGTATAGCAGGTAGCGTGCCCTAGCACCGTTACAAAAAAATAATACTTTAGAAGCTTTAATATAGTAACACTAACAGGTATAGATTTATATTAAAAATGGTAAGAGAAGTGTATATACTTCTTATCTTAGTAAGTGACTTAGATAGTAAAGGTAAACTAAAGGCGCACTTACTAATACTAAAGTGCCACTAGCCTCTATTCTAAAAAACGCCACCTTTTTTTAACCAATCAGCTATTTACTGACTTTAAGTTTGCCCTGCCGTCTAAAGGCCTTTAGTGTAAGTTTTAGTAAATCTTAACTTAAATTTCTGCAATTTTGTATAAGACACTTTTATCTATATATTTAACTCCTTAATAACACTTATTTAATCTAATAATCTTATAAAATTAGACCAGTCTTATTTATAATCAATTACTTTTTTATAATTACAATACTACTTTCTTATAAGTTACGCACTTTTAGTATTTAAGTAAATATTAATACGTCTTTAGCTAATACAGCACTAAAAATATCTCTATAAATGTCTCTACAAATAGCTCTACAATTACCTATATAATTATCCATATAAACGTTTCTATAATTATCTCTAAACGCCTGCATAAATGTCTATATAAATATCTATATAAATGTCTGTATAAAGCTCTATATAACGCTTTGCTTAAAGCTCTACACAACGCTCTGCTTAAAGCTCTACTTAAGGCTTTATATAAGGCTCTGCTTAAAGCTCTGCTAAAAGCTCTGCTAGAAGCTTTACTAGAAGCTCTGCTTAAAGCTCTGCTAGAAGCTCTGCTAGAAGCTTTGCCGGAAGCTCTGCTTAAAGCTCTACTTAAAGCTCTATTAAAGCTTTGCTTAAGGCTCTATTAAGACTCTACTCGAAGCTTTGTTAGGTATTGGGGGGGGGGCTCTAGGCGAGGCTTACGAGTCGATCCAAAAAAGTCACTCTACGTTTTTCTACCTGTAATTTTAGCAACTTGCTTTTATACCATAGGGTTTTTATATAAATATTCTTAAAAAGTAGCTTTAGTTATATAATTGATTAGATTTTTAGAAATATATTATTTAGGGTAAAGGTAGGGCATTAAAAAAGGTAAAAAAAGATTTTAGTCTTAAATCGACCCTCCTATGTTTTTGTACTAAAGGCCCTGAGATAGTAAACAAGACAGCGCTTAGAAGTACAGGGGTTATATAACGCTAGCAGGGGTTTAATAAAGCTAGTAGGGGTTTTATATAAAGCTATACTAGTTAAATACTAGTGAGATTTATCTCGTTTGCCGTCTGAGTCGCTTACTGAGATAACGTGCTTTAGCAGTCAGGTCTGTGCAGCGAGTAAGCCCTCATCACGTGGGGAGGTCGAAAAATCGACGAAAATAGGCCTAAACCTCCAGGATTTATTATAGTTGTTCACCTTTATATGGAGAGTATATCCTCATATTATATGCATTTAAGGTGAATCAGTGGGTAGCGGTTGCAGGCTATTAGAGATCGCATATGTCCTTTTTACTATAGGAACACCTAATAAAATCGCCTCGAAATCGCTTATACGGGGCAGGGATTTTTACTGGGAAATCTCCCTGCCCGGAGACATTCTGGCCACAATAGCCCTGCTCAACTCCCGTTCTCTCCTCTCTAAATCCTGCAGCCTACGGTCTTTCTCGACTCGCAACGCCTCAATCTCGGCTTTCATACGCTCTAGCTCGGGGTGGTCGTCCTTTGCTATCTCTGTCGGTACAGCCTTGCGCCTTACAGGTGACCGTAAATTCGACGCCGAGCTCTCCTGCGCTATTGGGCCGGAGGGTGGGTCGTAGGATCCAAGTTCACTGGGAACAGTAGCATAGAGCTCGTGGGCCATTGAGTATTTGGCGCGGTTGTCAGGCGATTCGAGTTCTTGGTTCTGATGATAGGGAGAGGGTAGCTCGTGCTTGTTTGCTGAGGTGAGGAGTTCTGATACAACGACGCCTTTTCCGTCCGCTTCTGCTGTGCTGGTCTCTGGGTGCTCACTTCGTTGGGTAGCTTGCTGCTTCCTGTGCCGTCGGATGAATAGGAAGAGGAAGAGAAAGATGGCGAAGACGACGAGGACTGCTGCGATAGCTATGCCTGCCTTGGCCCCGGAAGAGAGTCCCTTTGAGCCTGTCGGACCTGAGTTACCCAAAGGAGTCCCAGTGGGCGGCGGAATACTTGACGTTTTTGAAATGCTGGATGTTTGTGATTGCGACGACGATGTTGTGGTCGAAAGAGCACGCTGGAAACTTGCCAAGTCCGCTTGATCGTATAGGATTGGGATGCCATCACAAGATACCACAGCACTCGTGACTGCGGAGATTGATAAAGAAGCGTACGATAAACTGGCATCTGTTAAGGTGACGTTGTAGAGGACGTTCCCCGGAATAGTGGTCACAGCACACTGATGATATGGCGCATATCCCGCATAACTCCACGCCAGTCCGCTGATATGGTCAGTATCGGGATCTAGACTTTGGACACATATAGACCTAGCCGTTTGATGTACAAGGCTCGCGTGATGGCTTACCTCGGGCAGCAAAGATACGCTGACACGCCAGTACTCGTCGTCAACCCAGAGGAAGGGTCCAAGCTTAGTGACTTTGCGGTGGTCCATCCAGCTGGGCAGATGAACGCGGGAGAGTAATAATAATTGTCAAAGGCAGACTCCGAAGCTGCGGTGCCGAACGTCACGGTTGACACGGAACTGGGATAGCATGATCCACCGTAGCCTTTGCCGTACCCGCCCCAATGCGCAACGTGGAAAAAGGACATTTCGGCAACGACCGTGTCAAAGGTGGTTGTGAAGCATGATGAAGGTGGGGTAAACGTCGTGGTGATGGTACCACGATTCGTCCAGACGTTTGACATGAGTGTAGTGTTGCTGAACAACTTCAACTGATATGATGCAATGATCGAATATATATAGCGATGAGAGAATTAGAGGTCAAGATTGAAAGTCTAAAGGCACGAGACGGTGCGAGGAGATAAACCAAGACGCACTGCAGAGTGTGCCATGGAGAGGCACAGCCTCCACCCCAAACAACTTGATCTGGACCTCCCAGCCCTGCTCGCCCAGTTGTGGTATACGCATGGCACAGCCTCCACCCCAAACATGAACCAATTTCATTCAACCAATAACGCCAGTCAGGTTCAACTAGCAAGAGCTTGTAACATTCACAGCAAGGAAATGAGTTCTAAAATTCAGACTGTTTGGACCCATTTCATTCACTCTTTCCCATTTTGGGATTAGCGCATACGCGCTCCATAAGAGTTACCACTAATATATAGAATAGACCTCTTCTCCCTCTAGACACTAATAACACAACCAATTAAGCAATTGCTATACTGTAGCTACCGAAGTGCTACTAACACTGATCAGTGATTATAGATTAGGAGATGGTACTATTTTAAAGAGGAATTAACCATAAAAGGCCTACCTGCCTGTGCAGAGAACCCTTGTGTGAGATTTGCTAGGGAATACACGTTAAGAAGTAGATGCCTGCCTGTGCTCGTGTTTCTACGACTTAATTTGCATTTAAAGATCTAGAGGCCTGCCTGTGCTTGTCTTTCTATATCGCGTCTATTATATATTCGCGGCACCTGCGCGTCTTACTGTTTATCGCAACCTACAAACTTAATACGGCCTTTATACTAACAACTTTCCCTCCCTCTATACCTCCGAAAACCCTATAGTGACCAATTCTGCCTCCCTCCTTACCTCCTCCTATATAATAAATACGAGCTATGGCGGACTGGTTAGCAAAGCTAGAGAACAAGGATTAGTGGCCTAACGGCTTTAATCCCACAAATAAGGAGAAAGATAAGAGAGATGCTTTTATAAGATATAAATGCTGGGTCTACAACCAATTATAGTTATAAGATAGTGATCTCTGGGAGCAATTTAAAGAAGACTTCGATAAATGGACGGCATAGCTATTTAATGAAGTTAATAAGATATACTTACGCAATTTACAAAGTGCTCTACGTAAGTATGGAGTTTGGGTATATAAGTTAAATCGCCCTCTTAAGCTAAACGACGCACTATATAAATGCCTTTAGGAGGAAGAGCCGATTACTTAGATAATACTAGAGATTTAACAAATAATACTAAAGGATGGAGAATTTAAGTTAAACCTTATAGCATATATGCTAAAGACAGGCGGAGTTGAAGTATGAGTTGGCAACCTTAATGACGTTAAACAATAACCTATATAATACTAAAACTTACCTCCTCTACTTTTACTAGCAGACTGTACTGCTAGAGATATTATTTCCCTTATAAAGTTAATTATAGTAGACAACAAATACAGCGGTTAGAATAATAACTTTAATATTAAACTTAATATCTTTAAGAATTACTGTAAGCAACTTAACATTACTAATAACGTAATAAAGGTAAAGGCATATTCCAATATACTAAAGGATGATGCTCTTAACCACTTCTTTATAAATTAAGTATTGTATAGAGAAAGTATACCTACTTTTACTTAACTTTGCGGTGCAACACAAGCCTATTTTGAGAATAATAACCACCGCCGCTCTTAACTTTAGTTATTTAACAGCCTTATACTAAAGGAAGTTATATCTTGACCGGAGAATATGGCTAAACAGAAAAAGGAATACCTTAATATCTTAGTTAGAGACCTCCGAAAAGCACAGAACGGCGCCAATGAGACTGTAAAGGGTAACGCCGCTTTGTAATAGCGCTTAATTATTGCGTATTAAGACGACTTAGCTTATAGTTATATATGCTTTTAACTACCTAATATATTGCTAGCCTTAATTAACTCTCTTTAAAGCTCAATTATTACTTACGAGAGAAGTTACCTACTGGCTATAGCTGCCTATATTACAGGAGAAGATAAAGAGGAAGAAGTGTACTATATAGACCGCTGATACGTTCGCAATAATAACAATTACAATAATCGCGGTACCTTGCGATTTTAACGCTTCCCGTAATACCCTCAGAATTGCAACACTTAATACCTTTAAAAACAATACCCTTAAAACCAAAATCCTTAATTCTGTAACCCTTGTAACTTATAAGTTAAGAGATGCTTTATTTGTAAGAAATAAGGCTATTAGTCTACTAAATACTTAAAAGAAGAGCAAGAAGATTAGAAAGAGAAGTATAGACGTAAATACGGCCGTACCTTTAATCGGAATGCTGCCTAATGGATTACTTAATATAAAGGCACTAAAGACGATGATAATCTTAATAACTTTTAGACCTTTGTACTTAATCTTAAAGAAGATATTAAATACGCTGAACACTTTATATTATTAATAGTTAAGAAGTTAAGCAACCTTGTAACTTAATATATACTTATAGGAGTAGTTCCTAATAAGTCTACTTTCCCTTTTATGTATTTAACCACCTCTAAAGAGACCTCTCAATACAACTCTGATAAATAGTATGGTATTATAATTAACACGGGAGCAGCAAGAGTATTAACTGCTAGATTTGGCCAATATCTTATATATAAGGAGACCGTTAACTTAATAGCCACACTTAATACTTCTAACGCCGGCGCCATTAAGGTCAAGTTCGGAATTGGCTTAATATTATTAGTAGGTTCTCTTAAAGTGCAATTACCGGTAGGAGAGATTGTGTTTTATATTATATGCGCTAATACCCTATTTCTTATAAGCCTGTGAGATTTTAACTCTCTGGGTTACTACTATAATAACCTTACTAATAAGGTAGTAACTCCTACATTAACAGTGCTAGTGGCATAATAGTTCGGTCACCCCTTTCTACTATAGGGAAAGACTCTATAGCAATTCGTTACTGTATTAATTATATTAATAGCATGCTACTTAACAGCAACAGAGTTGTTATAATTGCACCGTCGTTTTAGCCATCCTTTAGTTGGGAAGTTATATGCTCTACTTAAGCGTTTAGGTTATAATATTGATAAAGAGATAATTAAAAAGCTAACTAAGTACTATTGCTATTATTAAAAGCACGGCAAATCCCTATATAGATTCAAGTTTAAGCTTCTTAACAATTTGGACTTTAATTATATAGTATTTGTTAATATCTTCTATATTAACGGCAAGCTAGTACTCCACGTTGTTAATAAGGCTATAGGATTTACCACCGCCTAATTTCTAAAAGATATATCTATAAAAACTACCTAGGAGGCTCTTTGTACTTATTGGCTTAATACTTATCTTAGTCCCCCTAATTTAGTTATACACAACGCCGGCACTAACTTTGACAGCCATGAGTTTCGTTAAAACGCCTTTATAGTTACAACAAAGATTAAGTGCGTGCCCGTTAAGGCTTATTAGAGTATTAGAAAGGTTAAATAAGGTTATATAACCCTTCTTCACGCCTACGAGATCATTTAAGAAGAGATAGGTTTAGATATCTTAAAGGAGGCATGTTTATAGATGGCTGTTAAGGCGTTAAATGATTCTACGGGCCCTAATGGCTTGGTACCAACTCTATTGGTATTTGGTGCTTTCCCATAAATATTAGATAGTGACGTACTGGTACTATTAATTCAATAACGTGCTGTTGCTATATGTAAAGCAATGGAAGAGATCACAAAGGAGAGAGCTAAGAGAATGGTTAATAACGCACTTAATACTTAAAACGGTCCCAATACAGAAGCTTTATATAACTTGCCACCTAATTCCCTAGTGCTTATATATAGAGAGAAAGGAGGCTGAAAAGGCCCCTTCCTATTAATTAGAATTACTGGCAAGACTTATAAGGTTAAACTCTTATCTAGAGTTACTAATTTCCGATTAACTTATATCAAGCTGTATTACAAAGAGAGTACAGTTGGAGACTCTAAGGGAGATTAATCTAACGGAAAGTAAGTTAATAAAGGAGAAGAGGAGCAAGAGGTACCAATTTAGCGACTATAACGCAACCACTAACGACCTGAACGATTTCGTGGACCTAACGTTACTGTCTATATAGCAATTCCATTATATACTGACTCCCGTACAAAGGAGATTAACAGCCTACTTAAGAAGGGTGTATTTCGAATTGCTGATACTTCTATAGTACTAAAAGGCACCTGTATATTTAACTCCTAATTTATTAATAATATTAAGAACAAGGGCACCGATTAAGCGTTTAAGAAGTTATAATTAGTTATATAAGCCTATAATAATTAGGAGAAGGAATTAGTGTTAATATAGTTACCTACTATTTAACGATTAAGTTAACGAATTATACTCGCACTTACACCTTCTCTTCTTAAGGAAGGCGCCTTTTTATACCTCCGTGATATCTTATAAGCGTATATATAATTTACTACTCTTTTAAATTATAATTTCTATGTTTGCCCACCTCTAGAACTCTTAGATATCTTACAACTTGGTAATAATACCATTATAAAGGTAATTAAGCCTCTATACGGTATCCCTAAGGCTGGCAACCATTGGTTCTTAATATACCACCTTTACCACACGGAGAAGCTTAAGATAAAGGAGTCTACCTATAACCATTACCTCCTCTACACGCACGAAGCCGGAGTAGGAATTGTTGGCCTCCAGACCGACAATACTCTATTTATTAGAAATAAAGAGTTTGCATAAAATAAGGAAATCAATCTTATAAACGCTAAGTTTATAGCAAAGGAACGTAAGAAACTTATAATAAGTACTCTAATTAAGTTTAATGGCGGTTAAATTACTCTTAATAACGACAACTCTATTACATTTAACTAAATATGCTAGTGCAAGAACTTGAACCTTGTTAACCTTAAGACTACTAATCTTATGAGTTTAAGAGGCACTAAGAGAGTTGCGGTCACCCTAAAAGATTAATATATTGCTTAACGCGCAAGAGGAGCGTATATTGCCTCTATATGCTAACTAGAGTCTTTATTTAATCTTTCCTTTACGGCTTAAGTTACCAACCTAAAAGAAGGTGACGTAAAGAAGCTAAATAAGTGTTTATAATGGTAAATTGACAACAAGTTAAGAGGCCTGCGATTTATACCTTTAGACCTCTAATTACCTAAAATTATGGTATTTATAGATGCCTCTTTTACTAACAACGCTGACAATACCTTGTAAATTGGCTTTATAATTGTAATCGCCGATAATAGTAGCAGTATGAATATTGTTTATTGGTCCTCTATTAAGTGTAAGAGAGTTACTCGCTTAGTTCTAGCCTCTAAACTATACGCAATGGCTCACAGATTCGATTACGGCGCGGTCTTAAAGTCTATAATAGAGAAGATCTTGCAGGTAGAGCTCCCGCTTATACTCTGTATAGATTCTAAGTCACTATACAAATACCTTATTAAGTTGGGAAGTACTTAGGAGAAGAGATTAATGGTTAACTTAATATGCTTACGCCAATTATATAAGAGACGCATAATTACGGAGATTAAATAGATTAACGGCAACTTAAACCCTATAGACGTAATAACGAAAGCAAACGCTTGTAACGTATTAAGAAACCTTATTAATATAAATATAATTAACTTGAATACGAAGGAATAGGTGGAGAGAGGTTAAGTAGTTGGTAAGAAATTAAGTGAACGTAGAATGCAGAGACTGGAGTTGGATTTTAATATTATGTGCGGTATGTCACGTGTACGGGTTATTAGGCCAATTATATAGAGAGTTGCTAGTGTTTGGACCCATTTTATTTACTCTTTCCTATTTTGGGATTAGCGCATACGCGCTCTATAAGAGTTACTACTAATATGTAGAATAGACCTCTTCTCCCTCTAGACACCAATAACACAACTAATTAAGCAATTGCTATACCGTAGCTACCGAAGTGCTACTAATATAGACCTATGTCCAACACCTACCAGCATATAGTCTACCGTCGCTCGTTAATCCCTTCCTAGCCCAGGAGACCCCTTATCTTCGGATGGTACACGACCCAGATGCTCACGTACCAACCATTCGCGCAAAGTTCTTGAATTAGCTCTAATTTTAGAATGTTCTCGGATTCCCGAGTCTAATCTATACAATAATAATATAATAATATATAATATATAATCTTATATATACTGATCTCTATTGTACTGTCTTCTTATCTTCTTTTAATTTTTTATCTTCTTCTTTTATATACTAAATTAATTTTGAGCGAGAGTTAATAAGATTTGTTAAAAATTAGTCCGGCCACCTAATTAAGCACATGCTACCCTATTAAATTCGCGACCAAGCAATAAATCCCTTATACTTATAATGCACCCTTTAATATTGCCTAAATAAAATTTCTATTATTATAGATTTATAAAGCTTACAAAGCGCTTTAAAATGGTATTACTTTTATCTAAATATCCTAAGGTTAGGTAATATTATACTAATATAAAGTTTTAAAGCTCCACGGAGAAATTTTTAGGAGGTATATACAGTGCCAAGACATTAGTTTCCCGACACGAATACAAAATCGCGATCGTTAAAATTCCAACACCAAGATCGCGAGCTTACTGCACCACAATGCAACGCTCGTTTGGCACCGAAATTAGTGGAAATAGGAGGCCTGGAGCTGAGCTTTCAGAGACTGCAAGAG
>Ga0307507_10004605_pt1 | contig 24059 bp, 29 predicted proteins | sample 7_EM_MG_FD_207223 | JGI IMG/M metagenome (GOLD analysis project Ga0307507, IMG submission 207223) | Populus trichocarpa ectomycorrhiza microbial communities from riparian zone in the Pacific Northwest, United States - 7_EM | ecosystem: Host-associated > Plants > Roots > Unclassified | place...
GCAACGTCAGATCGACGTTGCGTCCTGATTCGCGATTGACGTTATGTGCGCTAGGTGCGCCAGACGCATGGGGCGCCCCTGGCGCAGAGTATTATTTTTGCTGATGTATAGAGAATGGTTTTCGCCTTCAAGCCAGAAGATCATAGACCAGTAGGTCTTCGATATACAGCAACTCGTATCAGCACACAACCCCTATCCAACAGGCTAATACTCGAACCCTTCATTTCAGTTCTGCACCCTATCGCAGTTCTACATTCAGTTAGGATCTTTCTCAATCGCTCTGACCCCCGGCCTGACCCTAGACTGCAAACATCAGAACTGTTATCAGATAGACATAGGCACTACACGGTCTCCAAATAGGTATGCAGACCTCAAGCTTCTAGACTCCAAGCTTCGATCCCTACCCGCTTCAGATCATCTAACATTCTCAACACATAGAGCAATTGACTCCGCAAACCAATCGACCCTGTGCACCAAGACTCCCAGCCCTATTAGATATATAATTAGGGGAGCAAAATTCTTACTGAACTCCTGTTCAGTAAGTTCTGGCACCCCAGCATATATTTGTGGCGGTGTTGTTCCTGGTAAACATAAGGTCTTGCAACCGAAGATTACTGAAAATGGCTTGCACAAAATCATCCTACAATGAAGACAAGCATGGCTCCCCCACCACTCAAAGAATCACGGTATGATACAAACCGGGATATTGCCCTCCTCTCTAACGGCGGAATGGGGTATAACAAAATTGCCAAAGAAACAGATATACCGGTATCCACTGTGCGCAATGTGGTAAAGCATTATTGAATGCGGGATAGTATTCAAGATCCTCCCCGGTCCGGCCACCCTGTTACAAAGCCAACACCTACGATTTAGCAGCGTATTGAGGCTGCTGTTGAAGAAAACCCATGGGGTTCTCTGTTGGAGCTAACTGAGTCATTAAAAGATCTCAATATTGGCCAGACAAGTGTCAATAAAGTCATTGGAGATCTTGGTTTCAAGCGAAGAATTTCACGGAAAAAGCCATATTTGGATGCCTTTACCAAGATCCGACGAAAATACTGGTCTCGGCGGCGGATGCAATAGCCCTCACCGTGGTGGCAGCATGCAGTATGGCTTGATGAGACAGGTGTGAAGTTTACTGGCACCTACCAACCTGGGAAGAAAGTCTGTTTACAAGAAGGCGAAGAACTATTAGAAAAAGACCGGGTTTCCAGCTTTAAGTCCGGTCGAATTAGGGTAAACTGCTGGGCTGCAATAGCCTATGGAAGCCGAACACCACTAGTTCGAGTTAGAAAACGCAAACAATCAGAACGCACTACAGCCAGGGACTGCCTAGGCCTTAACTCAGCTCAATATGCTACTGAAATATATGATCCCCACCTTATACCTTTTCTGTTTGCTTTGGATAAGCCAATCAGCAAGCTTGAAGTTATTGAGGATAATGCCAAATACCATCTGGCAGGTCTAAATCGGGAAATTTCATCAGCTTTTGGGGTGCAGAAACTACCACTCCCGGCAAACTCTCCAGACCTCAACTTGATTGAAAATGTGTGGTATATTTTCAAGCAGCAGCTTCTGAGGCGATTTTCTAAGGGTGAGCGGCCACATTGTGAAGGGCAGCTATGGGGTATCATGGAGAAAGAGTGGGATGCGCTCAATCAGGGGGTTATAAATAGGCTTATAGACAGTATGCCATCCAGGATACTGGCAATTGTTAATGCTGGAGGAAGTCACATTAAGTGGTAAATTGATTAAACTAAATTTAAGTTGTCTCCAAAGCTTTTTGTGAGGAATCTGGGTCTTCGTTGTAGGATGATTTTGTGCAAACGATTTTCAGTAATCTTGGGTTGCAAGACCTTATGTTTACCAGCCACAACACTACCACAAATACATGCTGGGGTGCCAGAACGTAGTGAACAAAAGTTTACTGGCTACCGCCGCGGTTACTAATTTGAGATTGTGGGGTACAATACCGACATTCTGAGTGTGGTGAAGAGCGCAGCTGATATTTGTGTGAAACTTGGCTTTGCCACAACCAGCTGCGATGACTACAAAGCATTTGTTTCGAACTTGAAATGGACCTGGCTTCATCAGCGGGATGTGGACCACTTGTCGGACCCGTTGCTCTTAGAGACGCTAATAAGAGGGTGGAGTGGGAGACTTGACTCTGAACCATGTACAGCGATTTCCCAGCTCAAAGGGATCTGGAAAGGTTTGAGAATGTGGCGGAACATCAGGAGTGTGCTACGCAATTCCTTCTTTTGCAGATGAAGTAGGTCTGCTAAGAGATGAAAGAAGAGGCAAAGAAGGCTGATGAAACCGCCCAAGCTGCTGCTGCTGCCGCTGCCGCCGTCATTGCCAAACACGCCAAACGCTGTACCATGGATATGACCCGACTACCACTGCCCCCTTGACTCCCAGGACCCGCAGGGCCCCCAGAAGCCCCTTAGCTAAGAGGCCCGCCCTGGTTTCCAGAAGCTTCTTGGCCACCAGCCCCTTAGCTTCCAGCAGCCCCTTAGCTTCCAGCAGCCCCTTAGCTTTCAGGGGTGCACTGACTACCAGGAAGTGGGCCAGGTTTGATGATGATGGTGAGGTTCCTAGGAGCTCATCAAGACCGCCTACAAAGCGGCAGAGACAGGTGGAGCTGCCGGAGCTGCCCGAGTTGCAGTTCAACTCCTTCAGCATTTCCTTCGGCGGTCCTGACAGTAATTGAATCCACTTAACAACCTACGCTAGCGTTAATGAGGTCACCCGCCTTGTTCTTTAGGTCTGTGAAAGAGCTCCACAACTTACCACAAGGCCCATGCAGCTCAAGAGGACTACTACCCTAGGGAATGATGAGTACTTGGATATCGTTCCTGGCGTGAAACAGGGTGCAAGGGTGGAACTGGGTATCCCCGACCAAGGATCATGGAATGCGGCATTGATGATGGCCCAAGGTAATCACTCTAACATGGACTCCTTTGTTGGTCTTTTAGTAGTGGCTATAACTGCTGAGGATGATCAGAATCACGGGGTCTCGGAAGGGATTATGCTGGACGATACCGGTAAGGATCAGGCTGACCGGGAGCCAAGAAGGCACAATCATCTTGGGAACCTGCGGTCAGAAGATAGTGGGGAGGGGCCTTCTGGGGCTTCGTGTTTGTCCTAGCAGAAGAGGAGTAGTGGTGGGGAGGGGGCAACCGAGACTGGGGAGAATGCCGGGGATTGGGGCCCAGATCAAAGTGGTGATAGTGATGATGATGCTGGTAATGGCAACAGTGATAGTAACGGTAACGGTGATGATAATGATAACGACTTGTATGGTCGCCCAAGTATGTGATAGTCGAATGTATTGTCAAACTAAGCATGTAGAAGCCAATTTATTTTCCAACAAATTTGTAGCTGAAGAGCACCCGGAAAAAACATCTTCCCTGCTTGACGCCCTAGTCAGCAATGGAGCAAATCAGTCAAACCCCCGACATATTAGGGAAAATAATGCCTTGGATGTGACAGATGACAATCAAACAGCAACTGCGGCTGCGGACCCTACTACCACTAGCAAAGGGACTCTTCTCGAGCTCTCTGGTGACCAGCTCAACAATGATTTTGAGTACCAATACTTCGAAGATGCCGTGAGAAAGTTGGGAGTGGAACGGCTCATACCTGTCAAACGTGATATTGGGCCCCGAATGCTCAAAATCCTGGGAATCCCCCAGGGAGGGTTCCATCCTGATCAGGTCCAGGGGTCGGTTTATTGTTGAGCGTATTCTTGCGGACCGTCCCTCTGTGGCCCTAATCGCAGATGATATGAGATTGGGGAAGACCCATTGCACGCTTGCCATGCTACTCTACCTCAAGTATATCAGTAATCAGGCTGCAGCGAGCACAGCCTTGTCATGGTTAGATGGGAAATCAGTTTCGCAATTGGAACAAGTTCCGCGGATCTTTGATCCTGATAATGTGATGTACAGACGACCCTCAATCATCATCGTCCCTGCTAACCTTGTCTCTGCCTGGGAGCCAGCACTCTAGAGTATGATTTGAGGGACTGAGCTCAGCCTAATTGTTACAATCCTCTCTTCGCCGGGTGAGACTTGCAGCAGGTAACCAATAGGTTGCTAACATTTGCTTTTCTCAGCCTGATAGTTATTGCGATAGGTAAGTCTTCTGACTTTTATCTAGCTATGTCGATTGCTAGGCTAGTGTAGGACAGTGGTGTCTTAATTCACGAAAGTGTGATAATTCGAATATCTTGTATGGAAAGTAGAGTATATGAAAGAACTTAGATGGTTGCGTGAAGAACCAATATCCCCTGCCTTTTTGTTTTTTATCATGTGCTTTGTTTTATTATTTTCCGGGTCTACTAGGTACAAAAACTACGTGCAGTACGAGCTATGGTAAAGAAACACCTCTGTGACAAACCAACCTGCGCCAGGGAAAAAGCCATCAACTGAAGTCCCTATGGTATGAGACCAACTGCACACCAGCCATGCAAAATAAGAAATCAAAATCCTATTAAAGGGGCGGAATAAGAATCCTCAAATAACTATATGGGGAGGAATCAATAGGAAAGCCCTTGCGATAGACACAAACAAAATAAATAATTGTTATGAGCAGTAATGAAATCCTAAGTAACTGACAATAAAAGAAGAACAAAGGGGGTGCGGGAGCCACTAAAGCATCGCGGCGTTGCAAGCATTACTCAAGAACCTAAGGTGTTGACATCCTCCACCGAGAGTGTGCAATACGACGACTAAGTGTAACCAAGGGGTGTGAGTGTGGAGAAATCGCGAGGACGGTGTAAAGTAAAGGGGCAGTAGGGTACCAGCCAAGTGAGTGGATTGTAGCTGTAAGGTAGCAACAGGACGAGTCCTTGAGGGGCGAGAGGAGGGATAGACCCAATAACTGTGGAAACTATCGGTAACGGTGTTCGTGTATGACTAGGCAGTCTCTAAAGGAAGTGAAGAGAAGGGAGAAATCGACTGTAGCCTGTTGAAAAGTTTCTACTACTGCGAACTGTAGTCCCAGCGGTGTGTAACATGGGCGAGAGGGTGTGGCCCACGGTGCAAGGGCTAAGCGAGGCAGGGAAAGGCAAGCGAAAAGAGGAGGGGAATAGAGCCCAACGACCCCTAGAAACAAGGACGCCAGGGCCCAAGGACCTGACGAGGGAAGTAAGGGAGGAGGGGGGGTTGCAGCTGACGGAGAGTGCGGGTGCAGCTCACTGAGAGTGAGGGGGTGAATGTTGACGATAAATTCTGATTGTGTTGAGATTTCAATCGCCGGGTGTGTAGAGGAGATGGTTCGTGACCCATATTTCTAGCACTTCTGTTTTATGTTTTTTTTTTTGTTATCATATTTTAAATTTTGTTTCTAGCTGAGGCCGAAGGCCGAAGCACTATGTAAAAAAATAACATGTAACCGCAATGGTTATGGCCGCAACAAACTTCCACCCGGTCCAACCTATCGTCGAGGCGGTAGAAACCATGGGAGAAAAAAACGCCTGGTCTAAAACCCGCACCAAGCGCCCGGGCGCTGAAAACTACAAGAAAAATATACATGAAGCTCGCGACCAAAAGAAAGCATCTACCGAAAACCCAAGGAAAAACCCAACAGGGAGAAAAACCAAAAAAACCCAAATCGGTAGAAGAAGGACCAGAGAAAGCCCATCCGCTGCGAAGGCCTTTAATGATCCCCAACTGCAAACCTCGTCGAACACAACCATACTCGAGGGTAATAGAACCGGGGCCATATAGACCAGATCGCGGGGCTGATGGTAGAAGGTGTGGCAGGGTAGGCAGACGGAGTCCACGAGTCCTAGAAGGAAGCGAGGGGAATGGTGGCCAGACGCCAAAGCGACCGAGCTGGGGGGTGTTGGCTGTAACCGAGCCATGGGACGAAGACCAAGCGGGAGGAGGGAGGGGTGTGCCCAATCAAGTAGAACTACGAGAGAGGGAGGACCGAAGCGAGATCACGACTTTTCGACGATGCCGACCGTACCGAACAGTGATCCAAGAAGATAGTGCAATACCAGGGAGCAGAGCCACCGGGGCCACTACTTCGACGATCACCCGAGATTGCGACCAACCCATTGACGAGAGAAAGGGGTTGCAGACCGTGCAAAATGCCAAGCGAGGCAGGGAAGCAAGTGGGGAGAAAGGAGGGAGTAGAGCCAAACGACCCCTAGAAACAAGGACGCCAGGGCCCAAGGACATGATAAGGCAAGTAAGGGGGCAGGGGGAGGGTGCAGCACACGGAGCGTGCGGCAGGAGCTCACTGAAAGTGCGGGAGTGGATGTTGACGATGAATTCTCATGGTGTTGAGATTTTAATCGCTGGGTATATTGAGGTGACGGTTCGTTACCCATATTTCCATCCCTCAGAGTGCCCTTATACAAGGGTTCTTCCCTCAACCCTAACACTGTGTGACTCGTGCTCTCGTGTCACATGACTCATGACTCATAATGAGTCAAAGTGTGAAATTCATTAGCTGACTTCATTAGAGTCAGCTGCGCCATATCTGGCAACCAATTAAAACCCATGAGTGAACTGCTCTCACAGCGTGAAAGATAACAAACCGATGACTAATAACTATTAGTCATCAGCAATCTGCCTTGCTCAGTCACAGTTTGTGCCATTACCTTCCTTCTCCCTCTTGCATCGGTCCCACACTGCTTAACTCCTTCTCTCCCGAGCGTGATTACTATCTATCATATCCTCTCTTTGACTCGATTTTAGGCTTGTGTTACTTTTTCCTTTTCCTTGTCGAGTTTTTCTAGGTCGTCAACTTTTGACACACTGATTTGGGCGGCGTGATCGAGTTGACTTTGGAGGTCCAAGATTTGCCTTTGCAAGGCTTCTACACCGGGAATGGTTTTTTTGCTCCCCTCCCCCCCGAGCCGTGTCCTCACGGCTTTCCTTTTCTTCTGTTCCCTTCTGTAGTTCCTTAATAGTTTCCCTTTTTCTCCTACTTGCTGGGGGCAGTAGCTGGCATGCACCTTTTCCCATCGGTGGTCGTTGCACATGTCGTTAAAATAGTGCTCCCTGCTCGTGGTGTCCTTATTGGCCCTTCTGGCCCTTCGTCTTGGAGGTTGTTTGGGGGCCGAGTCCTCTCCTGGGTTTGCTCCGATCTCTTGTCGCCAGTCATGGTCGTGGGCGACGCTTGATTCTCTCCATCTCCGCGTGGATTCTGGGTACTAGCCTGACCCTTGTTTCTCGCCCAGATGTATCTGACATCGGTTGTCGTGGCAGGCTGTCCAACTCATGGAGGCATGCAGTGCTTCGTCTCTTTGTGAGCGCCTGTAATCTGGGCTAGTGGGGGTAGGGTTACGAGTGACCTATTGGGAGTTGTCCATCGGGCTGTGTGACCGTCGTTCTTGTTTGACGGCGGGGGGAAGTCCGGAGGATGACCTGTTTATCGTGACATTTATCCATTCAAGATTTTCCTGGGTAACCCCAGTGCAATCGCTGGACTGTGTGTTCTGGATGGTTGAACCTTTCTGCCTGGTACCAGACTTTGTCGTGTTCTGGTGAATAGCCCTTCAACTTGGCTCAGTATTGGAGCCTGTTGTAGTGGAGTCCATAGTCGATGATTTCGTCGAGTTCGTATTCGTCTTCTCCTTCTATTTGAATAGGAGGAGGGGGCTACTTGATCTGACAGGGGAATCAGGTGTCTTGGTAAGGTTCGAGTAGGGAGCTCTGGAAGGTGTTGTGTATGGCCATTGAGGGTGGTAAGGCCAGCTTATATGCCCTTGTTCCAATCTTTGCCAAGATTTAGAATGGTCTGATTTTCTTGTAGTCCAATGCCTTCGATGGACTCGTGGTCTTGATGTTGCGTGGCAACAACGACACCATATCCCCTAATTGTAGGGTCGGATGAGCCTTTTGGTATTGATCGTAGTATTCTTTTTGTCGTAATTGTGGGGCCACCATTTCGCTCCTTAATGACTCAGGTAACTGAGTCATTTCTTCTGGTTTCGTTTGCTTTCCTTCCATCCGGTGTCCGATCATCTCGTATTTGGGGGTGATGACATAGTTTGCCAAGAATGCTGTGTTCTTGATGCTCTCCTGATATTCCTTGTTGCATCCAAATTCTGGAAGTGGTAGGTATCCACACAAGTCATCTTGTTGATAGTTGATGTATGCTTGGAGGTATTATTCTAGTATGGCATTGGGCCGTTCCGTCTGTTCATTGATCAGTGGGTGGAAGGCCGTGCTAAGTCTTCGTTCAAGTCCTGATTTCCTCCTGGTTTCTTTCCATAGGGCGGAGGTAAATAGTGTGCCTTTGGCGGTGATGATATCGTGTGGAAGTCTGTGTAGCCTGACTATTGCCTCCATGAAGAGATTGGCAAACTGCCGTGCATCTAGATCGTTTGAGCATGGAATAACATGGCTTATTTTGGTTAGCCGATTGATGACCACTAGTATGGTGGTTTTCGCCGTTCTACTGTGTCCCGCTTGTGGGGGGTGGAGGTGTTTGGCCACCACACACCGGAGTCTTCCGTATCCCTTCATCATTTGATATCCAAATCCTTCCTTGCTACCATAAGAAGTTCTCCTTCCATTGACATCACCCCAGCGCTATTCCTTTTATCTCTTTTTCTCCTTTGTCCAAGTTCCTGTTGATATCTTGAATTTCTTTGTCTGCCTTGCTTGCTTCCTGTATTTTCCCCTCGTACTTGTCTTGGAAATCTGTTGTTTCTAATACATCGAGTTTGATATCTTCGGTGTCTCGGATATCCCAGTAAAGCTCTTTTCGTCGTAAGATCCCCACATTCCTTGTGAGTCTCTTGTCACCTGCTGTAGGTCAGTCTTCGGCTCTTCTCGTAAGGGCGTCTGGTCTTCCCCCTTCTTTTCCTGGTCCATATTCAATTTTGAAGTTGTATTGACTTAGTTCCTACATCCATCGGGCTTGTTGTTCACTTAGCTTCTTCATTGTTGTGAAGGTTACAAGGTTCTTGTGATCGGTGAGGACCCGTACTGGCTTTGGGGTCCCCCTGGTATATCGTTTCCATTCCTGGACTGCCTGAATTATTGCTAGTAGTTACTTGTCGTGTAGGTTGTAGCTGTACTCGGCATCTGACATTGTCTTGGATCTGTATGCCACTGGTCTCCACTTTCTGTCCTGGCATTCTGGTGACCTTATCCTGGAACACATGTATTTTGAAGCATCTGTTTCGATCTTGGTTGGTGCGTGGAGGTCGAAGTAGACCAATACCGGTGCTGTAGTGAGTTTTGTCCTTAGTTTGTCGAAGGCTTGTTGTTTCTTGTCTCCCTATTCCCCTTTGCCGATGCACTCCTTCTTTGTGCGAGCGTATAGCATTCTTGCTGTTCTATTGAAACCTTCTATAAATTGTTGGTAGAAGTTGCTGAATCCTAGGAAACACTGAATTTCCTTTATTGTTTTGGGGTTTGTCCAATCCCGTATGGCTTGGGTTTTTACTGTGTCTGTTTGGACTCCTTTTTGGCCTTTGATGAATCCCAAGTATTCCGTTTCGCTTTAGTGGAATTCACACATAGATGGTTGGACTTTCATTCCCAAATTGTGTATTGCTTCAAGGATGGAGCTGACTTCCTTTCGGTATTGTTGTAGGGTGTTTCAATATTTGAGTACGTCGTTCAGATAGACGATACAACACATGTCTATATGTTCCATGAGGACCTCATTGATCCAATGCTGGAACGCTGCTGGTGTGTGGCATAGTCCAAATTACATGACCAGGTATTCGTATATCCCTAGCTTTGTCGAAAATGTTGTTTTCCATTTCTCTCCTTCTCTGATTCCAATATTGTAGTAGGCATCCTTGATGTCCAGCTTGGTAAAGTACTTGGCTCCTCCTACCCTGTCCAAGGCTTCGTTGATGAGTGGTAGTGAATATCGATCCTTTTTTGTCACTTCATTGAGCGCTTGGTAGTCTGCGCATAGTTTGAGTTTGCCATTCTTTTTCTTGACAAATATGATGGGTGAAAACCTTCCTGACTTCACCCTTTAAATCCATCATCGATTTTCGTTCTATTTGATGGGTCAATGGAGCTTCTCCAATTGGTCGTAACTGAGGGCATATATTTTCTTGACAGGTGGTGTCTTTCCTTCTTCTTGGTCAATTCCCAGGTCAATGCCCGGTCGATGAGGTGTTACCCTCGTTTTTGCTCCTATTTAGAACATATCTAGTAGGTGGTGATATTCTTTACGGACCGTGTCCGTGACGTCCTGGTCTTCGTTATTCTGGTTGTTTTTTCTTGCCAGCTCGGTGCTGATGTTGATGGCTTCTAGCTGAATTTCGCTCTGGACTTCGTCCAATGGTAGTATGCTCGTCATTTTCCCTTGTGGATTGAACTGTCCGAATGCTCTTCCCGATATTTCTTGATTTTCATCTGTGGTTTGGCACTTTGGCCTTTGACCTTTAAGTCCATGGTGGTGTTAGTGCTTCCAACTCCTTAATCAGCTCTTTTGGGGTTGTTCAACTAGGCTACTTCTTGTAGTTCCTGGTTGTCGATTTTTTCAATGATCAGTTATGCGATCCGGTTTCCTTTTCCACTCGGGATGGTTAGTCTCCTAGATTGACCAGGATAACATTCACTTCGCCTCTGTAATTGACATTGATCACACCTGGATTCGTCATGAGTCAGTGTTCGACTACTAGACTGCTTGGTGGTGCAATTCGTCCATAGGTGTTAGGAGGCAATCCGATCACTATTCCAGTTCCAACAATGGCTTGTCCTTTTGGAGGAACGTCATTCTTTTCATTTGCATATAGGTCGTGTCCTGCCACCTTGGCTGATCCTTTCGTAGGCACTCCTGCATCGGCTGATAGCTTCTTAACTCTGACTCTCTGGTCATTGGCGCTCTGGCCTTTCCTGGCCTGGACCTTGGAGAACCTGGTGATGAGGTTCTCTTCCAGGGCTTTTTCTTTGGGGTTTCATAGGCAACTGGCGAACCTTTGAGACACCCAGTCGTACATCTTTGGCTGTTGAATGTGATCCTTTTGTCATTCCAATTGATTGTTGGGTTGTATTCCCTCAACCATGGCATCCTGGGATGACCCTATAGTTCTGGAGGTTTGCCCCTTGGAAGGTTGCCAATTGCCTATGACTACGGAGGTCCATAGGTACTTTCGTCATATGGGTAACCGGGCACACAGGGCTTGGTTTTCCGTTTGCAAGGTAAATCTCCCTTGGGTGTTTTGCTTTGATCATCTTGATCCTGTGTTTGTTGCAGATTTCTTTTTTGATGAAATCTTCTGTTGCTCCTGAGTCAATCATGGTATTGATTGTGACCGACTTTTTTGCGCCGTGTAGTTGTATCTTAACCATTATATGGTCCTTGTGATTTTCGAGGATTTCCATGTAGTTGAGTGCCGCCCAGTGGATTTCCAGGATGATGGGTTTTCGTTCGGGTCTGGCCCTCAGACTATCTCTTACTGGAGACATTCGTCGTTTCCCGACTCTTCGGATTCCTGTTCCACCTCGATTTCCCTGATCTTGGCTCTAGTCTGCCAAAGGGTAGGCTTCTTTGTTCGTTGCCAGCTTTTGGCTTGCATGTTGAATGGTTTGGGTCCGTCCCTTTTTGGGCAGTTCCTGGCTAAGTGTCCAGGCTCGGCACATTTTTTGACATAGTTGTTCTCGAATTCTCCTTTGGAATTCTTCTCTTCAGATGTTGAATCTTGGTCGGTTTCTGGTAGTGTCCAGTTGCATGGGATCGCCATAGTTCTGACTGCTTTGATTCGTGGGGCGATACATCCTCTCTGGGTTTTGCAGCGTGATGATTTCTTGTTGGATGTTCTTGGTTGGTGGTAATCCTTGGATGTGTCTCACCATGGCCAGCTTGGTTTCCTTCAGGATTGCCCATTGGGCTAGGACTTCGGTGCTCTCATATTTGGTGCTGCTGGCTCCCCAGGCATTTTGTAGCTCAGTGTTTATTCCTCCTAAGAGTAGATCTCCCCCTGTCGAGTGGTCCAGTTCAGCTTTACTAGCCACAAGGCGGAAATTGTTCCAGTATTCGGTGACCGATCGTTTGCCTTGTTTCCTATTTTTGAGTTTGATCCTTGCTTGTCCTTTGGCATGGATTAGCCCAAATTGACTTTGTAGTTCTGCCTTGCATCCTGCCCAGGTATTCCTGGTCTGGCTGATTCGTTCTTCCACATATGGTGTGGTCCAGGTTCCGGTGTCATTTCTTGGAATGCTTGTCACCTATAGGATCTTTTCTTCATTGTGGCTGTCCTGCCATCCTACTGTTTTGTAATAACTCTTAGTCATGTGAGAGTCTGCCTTGCTTAGTCACCGTTTGTGACACCAAAGGATGCCACACTCGCTTCTCCCATACTCACTTGCTCCCCCCCAATGCTGACTACTAGCCAAGCGATTTCATCACAAGGTCTTCATCAGCAAAACTATTACCTAGCGTCCTAGGGCGTCCTATTCGCCCTGTCCCCTGAATGCTCTAGGTGCATATAATGTAAACTCTAGTTCCTGATGCAAACGCCCAGGCTCACTTCGTCTGGACATGAGCCCTTTGTGTCCGGAGGGACAGGACGCGGCCTGGCGCAGTTCTCCCTAGGAACCCTGCCCCCAGTGCATACCCTCTTCCTCCCCTAGCCCTGAATATCCCGGTCCACAGGCTCCTCTTCGCAGGCGCCTTGTGGCCGGGACTTATGTACTCCCAACCCTCTCCCACACACCCCTGTCCGCCACCCTTCTTCCGATGATACCCCTTTCTGCACTAATATGGTCCGCCGGATCCAGGAGAATACGCAAAGGGTTCGGGGTGTGTGGGGAGAAGAACTGAGCTTGTTGGGGGGTTCGGACCAAAAGGGAGGAGGGGGGAGAACGTTCCCAGTTCCTCTCCTAGTGCTTTTTCGTCCGTACCCACCCACAAGCTCCGTTCTTCTCCCCGCACCCCTAGAACCCTATGCGTATTCTCACGGAACCGGTGGATGTTCTCCCCTCTCAACCTTTCGCTCTCCTCCCTCCCCAATCCATCTCGTCCACTGGATTCCCTACTGTCCCCTCCGGCCTCTCACCATCCGCCCCACACATTCCCCTGCCTTGTGAACCTACAATTGCCGGCTGGCCAGCTTATCCGCATCCTCCCGACGCCCTCCCATGCCTTTCGTGCCTACAATTGCCCGCCTGACACCCTCCTACCAGCTTACACACTTTAACCTTTTGTGACTTCTGGACTCTATTGGCATATATCATTTATTTCCCTTATTACACTTTCATAATATACATATACGATCATAGAATACTGATAGGTGCATTCCCCTGCTATAGGTCATTTTCTTCAACCTGTGATGGCCCGTCCGCCAGTTCTCGCAACAGAGCTAGATCATCCAATACCGCCAGATTCGCCCCTTGATGCTATTGCTGTCCGTGCCGACCATGTCCTCTCCCGGCGTCTCGGAGGCCGCCTGCAGCTTCTGCTCCATCCACCTCTGGATTGATTCGAAAGCTCCAGCCTCAATGCGTCCTCATCATTGGAATATCCCTGTGTTCTCTCAACATGCTTTCCCCGCTTCTTCTCACTTCTAGTCTTTAATGTTGTCACGATCCGCCTGATTATTCGTCGGGGCCAGACCACTCCCATACCGTACTATGTCTGTATTTGGCGTGCTAGCAGGCCTATCACCTCGTTAGCCGGCTTATCACCCCTGTAAGTACTTGCGATTTTCAAGAGTATCCGGATGCTTCGGCACCTGGGCGCCAAGGGATCGTGACACTTCTGAAAACCGCAAGTCCGACTTATTTGTCATACCTTTCGAACTGGCACATGTGAAAGCTACATTATTGATAAAGTTTCCAGTCAGCCAGCATCGCAGTCAATAGGACAATAGGGCTGCTGTCAGACAAATAAACAGGCCATCGATCTTGCCTAGGAACCCCTCATCCATCATGCCTTTCCTTTTACGGTGAGGGTAATTTTTTGCGTATCTTGTGTCCAGGATCAGTGGCGCAACGAATCTAAGCGAAATTGACTGTCTGCCGAATTAGATGGATTTAGTCTTACTATAGTTTGAAATAATTAGTGGAAATGTAGAAAGGCTACCCCATAGGTCGTTGGTGGGCAAGTAAACCTATCCTCCTCGAGCAGGTATTCCGCCCTTCGTCTGCAAGCCCCCCGATCATCAATATTAAGCTTATAGAGTGCTGTTATAGCCTTCTTCACCACAGGTAGATTGTGCAATCTGCACGAACTGTGCTTTGACCAAATCTGCAACCAAGTGGCTGCCGGCCACTCTATTTAGCCTGTGGATAAGATGGAGGTTATCGGTTAAGGGTAACTTGCCTGGTCATTTTAGTCTCGGGTAGCGTCGGCAAATTTGGGAAAGCCCAATTCCCTCCCGGCATTGTTCCAGCATCTGTTGACGTCCACGGTCAGGGTAATTGGGTCCGGAAACAGATTCACCAAGATTGTCCTGTCCCGCATCAGGGAACATGTTTTGGCCAGGATGCTACGCTCAAGCCCTATGGCCATATTCCGTTTACTGCTGGGCCGCTCTCCACCTCCACTCCCCAATTCTGGCATTGTTGGCTCTGAGTGGCTTGGAGTTATGGCTGGTCTTACAAGGGAATTCAAGTCAGCAGGCGAACGGGAGAGAACCACAGATGGAAAAGAGGTTTTGCTAATATGTACTGGGGCAGGTGTTCTCCGTTCTGGGTAACCAATCCTGCTAGAACTCTGTCTATTCCCAAGGGTGATTGTCAATATGGAAGCTTGCGAGTGACGGACCTCAGGCCCGATCAGCCTTGGTACCCTCCCCTAATCCGTGAATCGATCTTCATCATCCCCATGCTGTTCGAACTAGTTCACCTCCTGGCTCTCCTGGCTCTCCTGGCTCTCCTGGCTCTCCTGGCTCTCCTGGCTCTCCTGGCTCTGGCCCTTGTATTCTCCATCATTGGAGTCTATACAGTCATCCACTGGATCCAGGCCCTGCTCTCAGTTGTCCACAACAGGCACCGGCTTCGCCGCAACAGGCTCTGGTATCTCTAGTCAGGATGAGGCTGGCGCCAGCATGGCATTCCCCCTCCTACTTACAGCAGACCCAGCTGTAACTGACTCAAGAGTGGGTGGTATTCTCGTTACCCTGTCTCTGGATTGACATCTCTGGGCATGCTTGTGGCGGACGTCTCTTGGTATTTGCCTCTCCTGCGTCAAAAGACGGGTTCTGTCCTCCGTAAGCGACCGCTGTTGTTGTGGCAGAGAGGGCAGGCAAAGTGTGATAAGATAGGATCGTAGTGAATAGAGTTGCTAGATAGATGGTGTTAGGGAACGTGTATTGGTAGGTATCCAAGGGGGCAATATGGGGTTTGAATCCAGGTGATAGGAATTGTCCGGGCAGCTTTAAGTGCTCGGGACATTCAGGGCTTGTCACTCGCTTTCATACTCGACGGCATTGGCACACCCTTGCGCGGCCGAATTGCGGCTGGACACCTGATCTAGGAATTTGCACCTGCGGTCTCTAGCTTCCCATCAGCGGCCCAACTGAATTTGCTGAATCATGATATGAGCGTCGAGGATTTAGAGTTAATGACGCAGATGAAGAGGCATATTGAATGCGCGGACTAAGCTAGTGCAAGTAGGTCTGCCAAGTGGACCAAACGGAATGCGGGTAAGGCTAGGGTTCGGGGCACGGAACGGTCAGCTCAGAAAGTACAAGCTGCCACTACGGCTCAACAGATGGGGTATAAGGTGAAAGCTTGGATGGGAAAAGCAATGAAGAGGGCAATCCCAAACAAAAAACACCTGGAAGAATGATCCCACAAGCCCAAAGAGCAAGGTTTAAAACTAGAAGAAACATATCCTAAACAAAAACAAGGCGGAAAAAAACCAGAATGAACTGCAAACATTCCTAGAGCAAACCTCAAATGTCAGAAAAGACACCCCGTGACGAAAATAGCCGGTGCCGAACATGACAAGAATGGTCTTCAAAAAAGCCAAAGAAAATGTCCCAGCTCCTCTCTTGCCTTGGTAGGATCTGTGGATGATGGCAAGTATATATTTACCATACTGGGTCAAGGCAAAGCGGCCCAGCCATGGCGGGCTAATCCAAAACAGAAATGGTCAGGAACGAGTGACAACAATCCGCAGAACTCTAGGAGCCAAAATGAAAAACACAGAATGGAAAGGTCCAGGATCTGCAGGGGCCAAGTATGTATAATCAGGAACGGAACTACCCTCTTTGCAGCTTCATATTACCCAGATTGGGTCGAGGCAGGCTAGCTTTGTTGAGAGAAGCAGGTCCGTAGAAACGAACTGGAGGAGACTCCTAAGGTCCGTTTCTCCTGATAAAGCAGTAGGACCTGCTGGCAACATAGCAGATGAAAGACCTGGTAGTAGTAACTGCAACTTACCAGGTGTAAAGTATCTGCTTGAGCTGGCTTGGGTGCTGACGGCCGGGCCTACTTTTCGTCCAGGATCTGCTGATGCCATATCTACAAGCGCATTGTCGGCGCACAGATTAGAGGGGGAATGGCTTCTACTGGGCGTACCAACTTGGGTCCGCGATGTGTTGGCAGTCTGCAGGGGGCGGGAGGCTAGCATCCAAAGATGCTCAGCTGATGTCATCAGGTGTCGCTACTCAGAGGCCGCGGAGGCTAGATCGGGACTCAGATTGGGAGCCAACAGAGAAGGACTTTTTGGCGGACTAGGCGTGGTGGTAGGTTGCCGACCCGAGTAACCTCCTCATGGAGTCTATCTGGTTCACACTCAATACTACTGTTGATTATGGACACGCCGCGGGTGACCTTCGTGAGAGGTTCTGGAGCATCAGCCGGACCGTTCTGTTCGTTAGCCTAAGCCATGGCTGCTAGGTCACGTTTGCCACAGATATTGACTGCCGAGCGGGTAGATAGCCGGAATACTTTCTTTAGGTGAGTCTCCTGTCCTATTTGTCAGCCAGACCTCAAGGCATCAATGCCCAATGCAGTAGGAGGGGCAGGAGGTTGCCCAATAGGAGATTGTGTGAAACCGGAATCCAAGGCTCGCACGCCCTTAGTGGCCGAACGGCGGTTTGCATCTGGCTCCGGTTCATTGATGCCCACTGGACCACTGCGCACCCTTTGTCTAGTCTTTAGCATGCAGCTCCTCCGGGCTTTTTTGGCACTCAACCTGCTGATTCTCTTTGCGGCTGCAGTGGACCACTCGGGCTAGTGGCCGTCTGAGTCCGACTCATCACTATGAACCGACGGATTGGGAGATTGGACCCTATTATCACAAGAGCCAAATTTAGGGCGCCGGGGGGGGGGGGGGGTCACATTTTTACCACGGGTGCGATGGCCACCGAAGAGCAGATCCAATGGTTGGCTCGGCCAATGCATTGACCACCACATGCAGACATGCCTAGTGTTTCCCAGTGAGATCATTTCAGCAAACATCAGCGCCTCCTCAGAATCATCAAGCAGCATGCATGTACCCTGTCTGGTCCCACCAACGATCAGAGGATACCCGTATCCCCATGCAAGGACTCCGTCTATGCACACAACCAGGTTCCGCATGGTGGGTTCGGTCATCTCCATCCAGTAAACATGTCCATGGGTTTCGCATTGGATCTTGTCAAGCCCAGCAGGGAGGGGGCTGTCTGGGCGGACCACGGATGGTTGATCTATCCAGATAGGGACAGAGCACGGGCCGACGAGACCTGCAGGAGCCATATTAGCATATACTATGTACATTGAATGCCAATGGTTTGAGTTAACTTACTATTATTTCCGACGGCAACTAGGGCCGCAACTGGGGCTGCAACGGGGGCCACAGTGGGAACTGTTTGTACTGCCAACAATCGTGTTAAGCTGGGCTTATGTTTTGTTGCAATGTCCTTTAGCAAAAGATCAAGGCATTCAGGAAAAGGTTAGCTCCGGGCTGTATCTGTCTGCCAGAGTCCCGCCCTAACTGTAATGGACTGGGTGGCCAGGGCATATACCTGAATGGCAGCCCGTTGGGCGGCCGTACACCCTTTCCAGCCCGGGATCCTGTCTTGCTCCATCTTACCTTTATTAGCATTTCACAAGTCTTTATACTCCTCACTATAAATTCTCAGTTCGGGGAAGCCGCAGACGTACTTACACCAAGTAACCTCCTCATCATATGTGAAGCCATCGGACTTTTGGTATTGACGTCCAACTTTTGAGGCTGGCAGTGTAATTGCGGTTGGGGCGGGTGGGTGTTTGATCGATCCGGAATTGTTTTGCTTTTTCCACACTGGTCTTCTAGAGAATGAAAGATGTGTGCTAGCAGATGCTAGTAGGCTAGAGGATGATGGGGCAATGTTTTATGCTATAAAAATAGAAATAGAGCGGGCCTGGCGGATGATAACGGGAGAGACCGGCAGTTCTGCGGATGATAAATGGCAGTGGGAAGGTTATTAGCTGGGAATATGCAGATGGATAGTACTGACTTGTTCTGGGGATATACTAGTAATACCGTGGATAAGTGAGAGGTTTTGTAGAGCTTTGTGGGCTCTCTTGGGATGGATGGGTTGATCGATAAAGGATGTGATTGTGATTCAGGAAAGCAGCATGAAGAGAGGATGAATGGGGGTGAGGGAGAGCTTATATAGGCCGCTGGGGTTCGCACAATCGTCCACTGTACAAACTTGAATAATGATATCTTGAATCTTGAAAGGTCATGTGATCCACTCACAAAGGTGATAGGTTTCAGATAAGGTTTTAAGCCGCAACAGAGCCGCGGAGGAGCCGCAGGCTCAGAGCCTAGACCTTGCTAAACCAGTCTAGACCCACCCAGTTAAAACTTAGTTAATGACAGCCCGAACTTTGGAACCTGTCGGTCATCCTACAAAACAAACTTGAAGTTTCCCCTGATCCAACCCTTGAAAGAAATCTGCCTTGGGCTTTGAAAGACTAAATCAGCCGCAGTCCGCCTCCACCAATTAGTTCAGCCAGACCACTTGAAAGAGAACAAGCAGACGAGCATGATAACCTCATGTACAACAAAGTGTCCTTATTGTACGCGAGGCTATCAACAGGCCGTTGTATACGAAGAGCAACTTGAGACAATGCATGTTGATATCGTTCTATCCCTTCGGGTGAATGCAGACCTGACCTCGCCAGGGCCCCCTGTTTTCGTACGAGATGGAAACATCAACCAGGGCGACTCAGACTACGAATCCAATGACGGGCTGGAGATCCCAGATTGCCGTGTAGCAAGTAGTAAGATAGATGATGACATGCAGAACGATTCAGATGTGGAGGTCGTTTTCCACCCGCCCGTCCGCGGGTGCCCATCAAGTCAGGGAACTATTTTGGTGCTGGAAGAGCACTCAGTGATCTTGCTAGCTATACAGAGCTGCATAGGGCCATACCAGATGACCCCTGGAACTCTTTCTCGTCCGAAGACAACATTAATTTGCCAAGCTGGCTCATCCGGAGCAAGCTAGCCAAGTTCCAGAAGGATGGGTACTTTGCACCAGGTTTGAGTGGCACAGATAGCAGATCAATCCGGTCCGCCTATACCATGCAACAACACCTTGACATTTTGGACCCATTTGGTGAGGACCGGGTGTGGACGGAAGCCGTTATCAATGATGGTTGACATACAACCACTCTCTCTTATTGGAATAGTATCGACAGTGTCTACTCTGTGATCCGCCAGGTCGCATATATATCAGATATGCTCTACGCACCTATTGGGGAATAGGAGTCCAGTGGGGAGCGATTATACTCTGAGATGCATACGGTGGACTGGTGGTGGGATACACAGGTATGAAATAGGTCCTGACAGGTTTCAAGTGGTGGGTGTTTCAAGTGCTAATTCCCCATTATGTGGGTTTATAGAAAACGCTGCGCCCCGGGTTAACAGTGGTACCCATTATCGGATTGTAGGACCAGACTAAACTTAACAATTTTTCGGGAGATAAGAACACCTGGCCGGTATACATGACGATCGGACATTTCCTTTCACGGAAGAGAAACAGCCGTGTCAAGATGCCAATCCTGTTTCTGGCATTGCTTCCGGTGCCGCCAAGGTTCACTGGTGAATTAGCCTAGGCCAAGGAAGCCTAGTAGCGGATGAATACGGATTTCATGCAGACTGTCTTCGATCTGGTCCTTGCGCCATTACAACAGGTTGTCCAAGGAGGAACCGTAAAGGATTGTGTGGAGGGCAAAACACGCCTTTGTTTTCCCATCTTGTTAGCCTGGATTGCACATCATGCTGAACATGCGGTGGGGCACGGAATAGGTGGCAAGTCGTGCCCCAAGTGTAAGGTTCCGTGCATGGAGCTTGGGGGGAATCAGCCCAAGATGTATGAGACACGGGACCACATCCTAAATCAAGAGAAAGCTTGAGGCATGAGTCAGCAGAAGAGGCCAGCATTGCAGAATAGACTCAGCAGGTGGGCGTGAAAATAGGCAATAATATATGCAGTGAACTCGACCGAGTAAAGCCCGCCGACCTACCTAAGCCGGACCTCTGACACAAGATTTACCTCGGCCTAGTCAAACATATGATGGAATGAGTGGAGGGGTTCCTGAAAAAGCAGAACCCCCTGCATGCATTCGATGATGCCAGGAAAGATATTCAGCCTTAGCCGGGATTCAGTGTACCACAAAAGTCCTATCGTGAAGTGACAAAATGGTAGGGAAAGGAAATGTTCGACCTCGGCCGCTGCATTTCAGCCATATTGGCGTCCCGATTGCGAAATCCCGGCAGTTCTCAGTATCACGATTTCAGGAGTGCTTTGAAGTATGTTAGCCTGCTGGTTGACTTCTCTCTCATGGCCCAATACCATAGTCATGGACCAAATACACTTGTTTACATGGAAAGGTATCTGCAGACATTTTACCAGACCAAGGACATGTTTCTTGAGTTGCGTACCCTCAAGGCTACACGTGTAGAAGCAAATCGTCAGGATCGGGATCTATGGGAACTAATGGCGAATCAACGTGCTAATGAGGCCCGCCAGAACACTGCCGCCAAGGGCTTTCGGCAGGTGGGTCAAGAGACCCTTAAAGGGCCAATTAGGTGGCGGATTTGATATGGCGCAAGAATCACTTCAACTTCATCAAGATGCACTATCTGAGTCATTTTGGCTCCCATGTACGGCGTTTTGGGTCCATATCAATGTATTCTACTGATATCGGTGAACTAGTACATGAGGCTCAGATTAAGGAAGGTTACCGGAGGTCAAACGAGAATGAAGCCGCCCGACAGATCTTCTCACAATATGGCTGCCAGCACGCTCTAGGAATCCACGAGGAGACTATAGAAGCCCTTTTGAAAACAGGTGTGATTGTAGTAGGAAATAGCTGGATTGAAATGCGGACCTCTTCAAGCCGCAGTGCACCTCGGCGAATGCTCAAAGGTCCCACAAACATTGGCACATTCTCTCAGCTATGCCGAGCCCATGAGATCGAGTTTTGCGACATGATGAATGCAGATGCCAGGTTTTATCAAGCAGACAGCAGCTGATCACCTGCGACTGCCAGCTGATGACCCGCGACTGCCTGCTGATGACCCGCGACTGCCTGCTGACTCCACCCAACTGGGATTGCTTCCCGTAAAGTGATTTACCCAGCTACAAATTCCTGTTTCTGGCTTTCAAGAGGCAGACGTTGTCCAGATCCACTGGGCCCGCTGCGCTGGATCAAAGGCTTTCCGCAACAGCACTGCTAGAAACAATTAGGTATGGGTCCTGACTGGTGGGGAGGAGAGTTATCGGAATTTGCAAGGACGGGCTGTGGTGCAATTATTAGAACTTTGCAAGATAAGAAATGTTGTAAGCGAAGCCGCAGGAGTCCATCGGCTGGCATTGGTTTGCGTACTCGATCCGACCAATGGTAGAATTGTTCACCTGGCAAGTGGACATATACGAGTCGGCAAGCGGTCCACTGGTCGATTCTTGTGAATAGTCGGTATAGGGGCAGTAATTGGACAGGCGTATGTAATTCCTAGTGGGGACAGGCAATGGATGGTGAATCATCCGATTGATCTGCGGATGTTTAATGATATATATTAATTATATGAAATTATTCTACCGGATTATGTACAGTATTTTTGTGGTCTCAACTAGACCGCCTGAGTACTACAGGATAAATCTGCAGATGTGTAATGAAACCTAGATGCGGCCGAGCTGTGGCCAGACACCTAAGGTCGCAATCACTACTTGAAGTGTGCGGCTTCAACTCAGCCGCTTGAGTACTAGATGATTAACCTGTGCACATTTTATGAGAATATGAAAGTACTGCATGCTACGGAGCCCACGGGTGAGGAGCATGTTTTATAAGAAGAAATCTAGACAACATAGGTTTAGCCTCAGTGGATTATAACAACAAGGCTATTCTCCATACTACAGTAGGCATGCCTATAAAATGGCGGTGGGGGGCACACTAGGAATGAAGCATTTTCGGATGCCAGCGGACGGATCCAGACCTCTGGAAATGGCGGAGTGGCAAGGGGGGCACCCAATGCAGACAATTTGGTAGGGGTAAGCCGGATGCCAGAGACGACTAGGTATGGTGGCGCATGATGGTGGGACAGCATGGGCCGGGAGAAGCGCGCAGGGCCTTTGGGGAAGGAGCAAGGGCCATCGGGTTGCACGAGATGCAACACATGATAGGCAAAGAACGCCCTGACGGCCAGGCTGAAGAGAACACATGGGGCGGAGGTGGCTCGTCTAGACGAGAGTGTCATGTGTCCGGAGTGAAACTTGTTTTTCCTGATGTTATCGTTAGCGAGACCCAAATGGATCTTGGTTGTGGGTTGAAGACTAAGAGTACAGGGTCAGGTGATACTCAATATGCCTCTTAGCAAGGCTTTTCAAGATCAACCCAATGCAGGCCCACTATGACCACACCATCTTCCCCTTTCGCTGTATTTTCTCGTTTGGTTTCATCTCCTGCCTTGCCAGTAGTGGCGCTAGTTCCACTTCCAGTTACAGTTGAATCCCCTGGTACTTCTCCTGCTACAGCAGGGATGTAGGCAGGCTTGGCGGCTCTTGAAGTGAGCAGGACTGCCCCCCTATCTGATAGGGACTCAAACACAGATTGTGATATTTCTCTGGCCCCCACTCTTTGTGCTGGTGAAGATGTCTAGGATTGTTCATCAGCATAAATAGACATTTGACCCCTAGGTCTCATGGGGCACCAGGGGTATATGGGGCTAAATTATAAAACTCAAGTTGTTGTAGGTAGATACATGGTTAGCACAAAGTCTGGTGAGCGCAAGGGGCTAAGGTAATACGAGATACGATGTTGTGGTATGGTAGTACAGGTTAAGCGAGCTGCTCAGTGTCCTATTAGGGACAGCAGGAGGTCTCCTGAGGGTACTGAGGCCATGGCACCTACCTCAGGGGGGCAGAATCCATAATGGAAAAATACAGGAATACTGGAAAAAGTACCAGAGAAATACCGCATAAATACAGAAAGGCCTTCCCAAGTTTTAATTAGCCTTTAGCTTGGTAGGTTGAACCTATGAAAAATAGGAGTTAGACATGTTCCAGGTCACAATTCTGGGTAAAACTGCCTATTCTGGCTAGTATAATATCATATTCATAGGCTTATAGATTATTTTGAAATGTATTTATTTATTAAACTACCGGTAACTTAAGCTATTATACACTAGGAAAGATAGAGGCTAGAAAGCTTAAAAATGTCCGCAATCAGACATTCAAGGGCTCTCAAGAATGCTCTTGATGAGCGAAATCTAACCCAGGTATCCGCTAGATGATGGCACCCCTGTAGCCCTAGTAACCAGGGCAGATAGTGAGAGGTTCAAAATTTCGTCCAAGTGTAAAAGTCTGAATAAGGGCCCTTTGTTACAATGCTCTCCTCTCCGGGTGATACTTGCAGCAGGTAACCGATAGTCTTCTAACGATCACTCCTCTTGGCCCAATATCTATTGCGATAGCTAAGTCCGTTGACTCCTATCTAGCAACGTCGATCGCTAGGCTCCTATAAGACAGTCGTGTCTTGATTCCCGAAAGCGTGATAGATAAAGATCTTTGTATTGAAAGTAAATAGCATGAAAGAACTTAGATGGTTGCGTGAAGAACCCAAATCCTATGCCCCGAGGGTGCCATTATATAGGGGTTCTTCCCTCAACCCTAACCCTGCGTGACTCATACCCTC